>ERZ779874.484-NODE-484-length-46678-cov-22.832379_pt1 | contig 46678 bp, 38 predicted proteins | sample MGYA00511031_ERZ779874 | MGnify/ENA primary metagenome ERZ779874 (study PRJEB29588, sample SAMEA2156850) | human gut metagenome | biome: human gut; feature: human-associated habitat; material: faeces | place: Denmark | collected 2008/2010 ...
GACCTGATCGAGATTCCATCCTCCTGCCACAGCACATAAAGAATGCGCCCCTGGGCTCCATTGAACGCATCAATATTCTTTTCGCTGAGAATCTTCTCAAAGATTCGGTCTCCAAGCTGTTTTATTTTGGTAACAAGAAATCCGCCGTTCATTTTCATGCAAATGCTCCTATATAGTAGTTTACTTCAAATAATACCATATAGGAGCTTTGTTGTCAAGAGGCTGTATGTCTAAAACATCCGGCGAGTTTTTCATAGCCTGCGCTTTTTGTGTTCTTTCCGCCCGAAAGCATTGACGCACCGCGCCGAATCCTGTATCATGAAGCTGTTCATTCGGCTGTTTTCGCCCGTTTGGGCATTGTGCATATTATGAAAGGAGTCCTTTCCTCATGGCGATGAATCTGACCCAGAAAATCCTGTCCGCGCACCTGCTCAGCGGTGAACTGATTCCCGGCTCGGAAATCTCCATCCGCATTGACCAGACGCTGACGCAGGATTCCACCGGCACGATGGCGTACCTGCAATTCGAGGCGATGGGCGTCAAGCGCGTCAAGACAAAGAAGTCTGTGGCGTACATTGACCATAACACGCTGCAAACTGGCTTTGAAAATGCGGATGACCACTATTACATCCAAACGGTGACGAAAAAGCATGGCATTTACTGCTCCAAGCCCGGCAACGGCATCTGCCATCAGGTACAGCTGGAGCGCTTCGGCGTGCCGGGCTACACGCTGCTCGGCTCGGACAGCCATACGCCCACGGGCGGCGGCATCGGGATGCTTGCCATCGGCGCGGGCGGACTGGACGTTGCGGTCGCGATGGGCGGCGGCGCGTATTACCTGGCGTGCCCGCGTGTCGTCGGCGTGCGCCTGCATGGCAAGCTGTCCTACGGCGTTGCGGCGAAGGACATTATTTTGGAAGTCCTGCGCCGGCTGACCGTCAAGGGCGGCGTCGGCAAGGTGATGGAGTACATCGGCGACGGCGTGAAAACGTTGAGTGTCCCGGAGCGCGCGACGATTACGAACATGGGCGCGGAACTCGGCGCAACGACCTCCATCTTCCCGTCGGATGAAGTGACCCATGCGTTCCTCAAAGCGCAGCAGCGCGAGCAGGACTTCGTGCCGCTGTCCGCAGACCCGGATGCGGCGTATGACGAAATCCTCGACATTGATTTGACCGCGCTTGAGCCGCTCGTCGCGAAGCCCCATATGCCTGACATCGTGGAAACCGTCAAGCAGTGTGGTCCGATTAAGGTCGATCAGGTGTTTATCGGTTCCTGCACGAACTCTTCCTATACCGACATGATGCGCGTCGCCCGGATTTTGAAGGGCAAGACTGTGCACCCGGACGTAAGCCTTGTCATCGGCCCCGGATCGAAGCAGGTGCTGACGATGCTGGCGCGCAACGGCGCTTTGGCGGACATGATTGCGGCGGGCGCGCGCATTCTGGAATCCGCCTGCGGGCCGTGCATCGGCATGGGGCAGTCGCCGCGCACGAACGCCGTCTCCGTTCGCACGAATAACCGCAATTTCTACGGCCGCAGCGGCACAAAGTCCGCCGGTATTTACCTGGTCTCCTGCGAGACGGCGGCTGTCACGGCGCTGACTGGCGTGCTGACGGATCCGCGCTGCCTTGACATTGACCTCGACATCCCGATGCCGGAGACGTATACCGTCAACGACAATCTGGTCATTCCCCCGGTCGCGCCGGGCGAAGAGGACACGGTGGAGGTCGTCCGCGGCCCGAACATTCAGCCCTTCCCGCTGGGCAAGCCGCTGGCGGATGCCATTTCCGGCAAGGTGCTGCTGAAGATGGAGGACAACATCACCACCGACCACATTGCGCCGTCGGACGCGAAGCTCCTGCCGTTCCGCTCGAACGTGCCGTACTTGTCGGACTTCTGCCTGACGCCCGTGGACGCGACGTTCCCGGCGCGCGCGAAGAAGGAAGGCGGCGGCATCCTCGTTGCGGGCATGAACTACGGGCAAGGGTCGAGCCGCGAACACGCCGCGCTTGTCCCGCTGTATCTGGGTATCCGCGCCGTCGTCGCGAAGTCGTTCGCCCGCATCCATCAGGCGAACCTTATCAACAATGGCATTCTGCCGCTGACGTTCCAGAATGAGGCGGATTACGACCGCATCGCGCAGGGCGACACGCTGAGCCTGCCGAACGTCCGCGAGACGGTGGAAAGCGGCAGCAACACGTTCGTGCTGCATAACGACACGAAGGACGAGGATTACATTGTCCTGATGCCGCTGACCGCGCGCCAGCAGGGCTGCATCCTCTATGGCGGGCTGTTGAATTATACAAGAGAGAGCGCAAAGGCGGAATAAGATAGTTTGTCCCCCGGAAGTATGGGCTTCCGGGGGATTTTGCGTTATTATTTCAGGGGGAATGGAGAGACTTGCGAAAATCTGCTGCTTTTGCTACAATCAAGGGGGAAGGAGGCTGTCCTGATGAAAAATATCAAGTACACCGTCACGCATCCTATCTTTGTGTTCATGAAGAAGCATTTTTGCCCGCACTGCAAGGCAGCACTCACAGTGGAAACGGCGCATCATTTGGTGAACTCCCGTTCCGAAGAAGCGAAGAACTACGATTTTTCCACGGAAGACGGCAAGATGATTGGCACAGTTGACTTCCGCAATCCGTATTTTTCCTGCCCGAACTGCCATGCGGAGTTTTCGGTGGAAGAATTGTGGAAAAAGGAGAAGGGAAAAAGGGCAAGCAGATAACGCAGGTGAATTGAAAGAATCGTATGAAGCACAAAACAGCCGGGGACTGCCTTGCCAGCAATCCCCAGCTTTCGTAATTCCTATGAATTTTTACTTGACTTCCAGCAGGTTCTTGCATTCCGCGAACGCGCGGCGGCCAATGATTTCAATCGTCGCGGGCAGGGTTACGCTCTTGAGCTTCGTGTTGCCCTCAAACGCCTGCGCGCCGATTTCCACCACCGGCAGACCCGCCACCGTGTTCGGAACGGTCAGCGTCGATGCCGTGCCGTTGTACTTGACGACCACAATGCCCGTCGAGTCGTCACGAACCGCGAACACGAAGTCGCCTGTCACGGTGAATGCCTTGTTGACAGATTCGAGCTCCGTATTGCCGGACAGCGCCTTAATCGTGATGGTGTAGTCGCCCGGCTGCAGCAGCTTCAGACCCGGCACCGTGTAGTTCAGCGCCGCCGTTTCGCCCAGCAGCGCAGCCGTGCCATCCGGCGTGGTCAGCAGCAGCTGATACTTCGCTGCGCCGCCAGCAGCCGTCCACGTCACCGTCAGGTCCTCACCCTGCTTCGCGGCAGGAACGGTCACAGTCAGCGGATCGTCGGTCACATACAGCGTCAGGGACTGCGCCGGGGAAAGTTCGCCAGCGGTCGTTCCGTAGTAGGGCTTGAACTGAATCGTGCGGACACCGTTGCCGTTGCCCAGCGAAGCGAAGGCGCGTTCGATAACCGTCACATCGCCAGTCGTCGGATAGCTGGTATTTGCCTTGCCGTCCACATACAGGACGACTTTCGTCGCGTTCTTGGTGTTGACCGTGAACGTCACCGGCACATTCAGCTTCACGCGGCTGGGATTCATGGTGAAGTTGACGACTTCCGGCTTGTTGACCACGGTCGTCGTCAGTGTAATCGTGTACGCCTTAAACTTTTCGCCCGCGGTCGTGCCGTTGTAAGGCTGGAACTGAATCGTACGGACGCCGCCATTATTCCCCAGCGACGAGAACGACATCGTGAATTCGTACTTCGACATGCTGGTCGTTACGTCCTCAAAGCGGCGGTTCACCTGCCCGTCGACATACATCAGCAGCTTCGTCGCGTTGTCCAGATAAACAGTGAATTTAATCTGCTCGCCCAGCACCGCGGTCGTCTTGTCAATCTTGACATTCGCAATCACGGGGGCAGCAGACGAACCGCTCGTCAGGGAAATGGTGGTTGCGGAGGTCTTGTCGCCACCGACTGCGCCGTTGTAGGCTTGGAACGCAATGGTGCGCTTGCCCCCGTTGTTCCCCAGCGAAGAGAACGCCATGGTGAAGGTGTATTCCGTCATATCAGGGGTGATGTTCTCGAAGCGGCGGTTGACACTGCCGTCGATGTACATCAGCACCTTCGTGGCGTTCTTGATGCGCAGGGTGAAGGTGATATTTTCGCCCAGCGTCGCGTTCGGATTGCTGATTTTCAGCAGCTCAACCCGCGGCTTGTTCGCCACGCTGATGGTAATCGTCTTGGTGTCGGACATAGCGCCGGGCGTGTTGCCATTGTAGGGCTGGAACGCCACCGTGCGCACGCCGCCGTTTGAACCGAGCGTCGAGAAGGACATCTGGAATGTCGTCGCGCCGTCCTTCACGTCGTAGATGTAGCGGTTCAGCTTGCCATCAATGTAGACACGCATCTTCGTCGCGTTCTTGGTGTTGATGGTGAAGGTGATGGTTTCGTTCAAATCAACTGTGGATTTGTCCAAACTCCAGCTGGTCACGGTCGGCTTGTTCGGGCTTTCGTTTGCGACAGTCACAACACGTTCGGAGGTCTTTTCGCCCGCCGTCGTGCCGTTATAGGCTTGGAACGCAATGGCGCGCTTGCCCCCATTGCTTCCCAGCGACGAGAAGGACATGGTGAAGGTGTATTCCGTCATGTCGGGGGTGATGTCCTCGAAGCGGCGGTTGACACTGCCGTCGATGTACATCAGCACCTTCGTGGCGTTCTTGACGCTCAGGGTGAAGGTGATGTTCTCGCCCAGACCCACGGTCGTCTTGTCGATATTCTTTACCGTTACCTGCGGCTTGACAGACGGCTTTGTCAGCGTAATCGTCTGTTCAGCGGACTTTTCGCCGGGTGTATTGCCGTTGTAGGCTTGGAACGCGATGGTGCGCTTGCCCCCCTTGCTCCCCATCGAGGAGAAGGACATGGTAAGCGTCGACGTGTCGGTGGGCACGTCGTAGATGTAGCGGTTGACGCTGCCGTCAATGTACATCAAAATTTTGGTGGCGTTCTTCGTGTGGATGGTGAAGGTGATATTCTCGCCCAGCTCCGCCGTCGCCTTGTCCATTTCGAACGTCGGTTTGCCCGGAATAATCACATCCGCGCGGTCGATGTTTTCGAGGTCATCCGGCACGTCCGTAGGTGCGGGGGTCGACGTGGGTTCCTCGGTCGGCACGACAGCGGGTTCCTCGGTCGGCACGACAACAGGTTCTTCGGTCGGCACGACAGCGGGCTCTTCGGTCGGCTCAACAGCGGGTTCCTCGGTCGGCACGACAGTGGGCTCTTCGGTCGGCTCAACAACGGGTTCTTCGGTCGGCTCAACAACGGGTTCCTCGGTCGGCACGACAACGGGTTCTTCGGTCGGCACGACAACGGGCTCTTCGGTCGGCACGACAACGGGCTCTTCCGTCGGCTCAACTACAGGTTCTTCCGTCGGCACGGGCGTGGGTGCAGGGGTCGGCACGGGTTCTTCCGTCGCAGCCGCAAGCACCAGCAGGGCACTGGGCATTTCCACGCCGCTCGCGAAAACACCGGTGTGACGTTGATTCTCAATGCCCTCTTCCGGCACAGGATGCACTGCATCCGCCGCCAGATAGCCATATGCAACGCCAGCCGTCTGGTCATACACGCAGACGGAAATCCGTTCATTCAGCTGACCCTTCTGCGGACGATGCGTCACATACACTACGCCGGTTACACGACCAACCAGCTCATCGCCCGTCGGATTCAGGTACAGCTGTGCGCTGCTGAACGTCGCGGCAAAGCCGGAGTCAAAGAACTCGTTATCCAGCACGGAGCGGCTGTAATCTACGGCTGCTTCGTCCACGATTTCGGGCGCTTCCGTTGTTTCGGGGATTTCCGTTGCTTCGGGAACATCCGTCGCTTCGGGCGCTTCCGTTGCTTCGGGAACATCCGTCACTTCGGGGATTTCCGTTGTTTCAGGAACATCCGTCGCTTCGGGGATTTCCGTTGCTTCAGGAACATCCGTCGCTTCCGGTGCTTCCGTCGGCGCGACATCAACCGTTTCCGCCGGCGGAGTTTCCGGCTCTTCTGCAGCCGCCGTCAGCACTGTTCCCATACTGCCCGTTACCATGAATACAGCCAGCAGGAAAGACAATGCCTTTCGCATCCACTTTTTGTCCTTCATCGTCCTCACTCCTTGTTCTGTGCAATCTTCCGGCACGACGTATGGTTGTGCCAATGGCAAGCGATTGCTGCTTTCCATCTTTCTTTTCGCGGCGAGCCGCAGTGCTCCCGGTGGATATAGCAATCTCTTTCCCAATTCCAGCTATATTGTAACAAATTACAAGTCGGCTGTCAATACTTACCGCGCAGAAAGCCGCATTTTATACGAAAATCAAGGCACTTTCTCTGCATCTGTCTCGCGGAACTGATTTTTCCATTGCCGAATTGCCGTGGTCGGCAAATCAATTTGCGTCTCCCATGCGGAACAGATGCGCTCCTCCAGCACATCCAAATTCCCGCCGCGGGGCAGGACGGGCAGATTCGTGTCCTTCGCGATTTCGCTTGCGCGGTTGTCTACCGCCAGAATCAGGCTTCGGCAGCCCATGTTCATTGCGTGGATGCCGCCGTGCAGCCGCGTGCCAACGTAGTCAATCCCGCCTGATGCCAAAAGCGCTGTGTAATCTCGCAGATTCGGCTGAATCAGGTGCAAATTCTGCGTCACGCGCGCATCCATTTGGCGCAGGCAGGCGTAGTCCTCGACTGCTTGCAGCCACACATACACCTCGCGATAGTGCTTTTGCAGCATGGTCAGCATCTGCGCATCCTGCTCCGTGCTGCTGCGGTAGTCTGTCAGCGTTGTCACGACGCGCTCCGCCTTGTGCGTCGGAATCTGCGCGCATTTGTCGTCTGTCAGCCCCCACATTGTCGGACACGCCGTATTCAGCACATTCGTGATGCCCAGCTTCAGCAGGCGCTGGCGCGTGTATTCGTCGCGCACCGCGTGCAGGTACTGCCCATCCAGCAGCGTTTTTAGAATCCGCTTCGTGTATCCTGTCGGCTTGTCCTGGTATTGATACCACCCCGCGCCCAGCAAAATGACATGCGTGCGCTGAAATTTCTCACGAATCAGGCGGAAATTCAGCAGCTCCCGCTTGTGCAAATCGCCGCAGCGCATCATCACCGCGTCCCGCAGGCGGATATTCCACATCCTTTGGCGGCGCATGTCTGAGGAAAGCAGGTTTGTCCCGCAGACAAATGCGAAATCCGCACTGCCGACGTGCTTCATCGACACTTTCGACAGCCTGTCCCGAACCGGCACGGCGACGGACAGCTGCACAGGAAAGCAGTCGTGCAGCACATGCTCGCAGGCGTTGCGGATGATGAAATCTCCCTGATTCGCTGTTGAAATGGTAGGGTCAAAACGCACAATTTTGCGGCAGTGCTGCATTTCCTGATCGATCATGCCTTCTTCCTCCATTTGCGCAAGAAACTCCGCCCTTTTTCAAGCATCCAGCGGTATTCTGCCGTCCGTCCCAGCGCCAGCGTGTACAGGAGCGCCGTCACCGCCGCGCAGGTGATGCCCTTGAGGATAATCCACATCAGCGTATGCCCCATCCGCGCGCACAGCAGCAGCGACAGCGCCATCACCGCGCCGTTGAGCAGCAGCAAGCCGCCCTGCGCCTTGAAATACGCGGCAGCGCTGCGCCCGAAGGTGCGATGGAACAGCACTTTCGGCTCATACCAGAAGATGGTGCATAGCCGCGCCAGCCCTGTTGCGCCGATGATGCCCGCTACGCCGAAGAAGTGCCCCAGCAGGATGGACAGCAGGATGTTGACCAGCGCCGTCATAAACATAACATACTTCATTTGCCGAAAAAGCCCCAGCGTTTCGCGGTACATCCACACAGGCGCGACGATGGTGCTCAGGTAGAACGTGAACAGCACCGCTGCTACTGTCCCTGTATCCATCAGGTATTCTTCGCCCACCCAAATCGGGATGAAATCCTGCACAACCGTGCCGTACGCGGCGACACAGAAGCCCGTAATCGCCCCGAAGAGGACAATCAGGTTGCGGAATATGGCGTACGACTTTTCCGAATTCTTCTCGGCATTCAGATTTCCCAAGCTGGCGGAAATGCCGGTAATCACGATGGAAACGAACGTCGTCACATACGTCGTCAGCGACGCGTAGTTGGAGTAGTAGCCGACGAACACCGTGCCCAGCATGACGGAAATCAGAATGTTGTCCGTGTTGTTGATGAGTATTGTCGCCAGCTTGTAGAGAAACATGGAGCGGATGTTGTCGTTCAGCTCCTGCTTGCGGTGCATCGGCGCACATTTCTGCTTTTTCCGCAGGAAGGGGTACATCTTGTCCGCTAAATGGCTCAACACCGCGTTCTGCAGGAGGGTGCAGGCAATCTGAATCAGCAAATAGCCCAGATAGCTGCCCCAAATCAGCAGGCACGCGATCTGCGCCGCATACTGCAACACCAGCGCCGCGGCGGAAACCATGTTCTGCAAATATGCCTTCTGGTCAGCCTGAATCAGCGTCGTTTTGTAGATGACCAGATAGGATGCCACGGAGTTCGCCAGGTACAGCACATAGTAGACGATCAGCTGCGCCATCGGTAGCTCGCTGCTGATGATGAGCGGCAGGAAGGGGATTACCGCCGCGCCCAGCAGCGCTACCGCCAGCGCAATCAGGCGGTAAATGCGACGATAATAGCCCAGCAGGTGCTGGATTTCGCCCGTGTCGCCCCGGTGCAGCGGTGCGTACAAGCTGTACACCAGCACGTTGCCCACGCCCAGCTCCGCCAGTGACAGCATGGCCAGAATGTTGCTGTACAGCCCGTTGACGCCCGTATAATCCGCGCCCAGCCGGCGCACAAACACCGTTCGCACGGCAAAAGCCAGCAGCAGCGCAACCACCTGCCGCACTGCGCCTACACCGATGTTGCGCGCCGTGTTTTCGCTCCTTGATGCTGTGTTCATGATTCCTCTCCGCCTGTTTCGCCCGTCTGCTCCTGCGCCGCGTCCCCCGGCTGCGGGTTAAACGTCAGGCGCAGTTTTTCCGGCGGCACAGTGCATCGCCACCTGCGCTTCTTCTGGCTGCGCGCATTTGCCTGCTGATCAGGCGTGTCCTCCGCGTCCGGCTGCCACTTGCCCAGCAGTCCCAGAAACAGTATGTTCAGGAAAACGCCCTCCGTGTTGATGCACAGGAAATACAGCAGGAAAACGCCCAGCACATACAGCAGCCGCGCCTTGGCAAATTTGGTGCGGATACCGCGGTACGTCAGCCACAGCCAAACTGCCGGGAGAATCAACCCTGTATCCATGACGAAGGCGGCAAAGCCGTTGGAAATATTCTGCACCCTGTGTTTCAGCAGGATTTCCGCCTTTCGCTCCGAGAAAACGCCCTGTCCCGCAATGGGGGATTCCAGCCCGATTTCAAAGCCGCTGAAGGTGTCGTTCCACCGCGTGTAGAACGAACCGCCGGAATTTCGTCCGACAATCTTGCGTTCCACCACGCCCGTGACGGACTCGATGACAAACAGCAGTACCAGCCCAACGAACGCCGCCATCTTGATGCTGCGCGCCATTTTCCTGCCCTTTTTGCGGAATGCCACCGTCAGCAGCACAACGCCCAGACAAATGAAGCCTGTTGTGGACAGCGTGCTGAGGATGGTGACGATCAGCAGCGCAATTGCCCAGCAGTATTTCTTCTTGCTCATGCCCATGCGCGTTTCGTCGCTCATCAGGAACAGCAGCGCGAAGTTCAGGAAAATCTGGTGGCTACCCGGCTCGTTGAACATACCCGCATTGCGGTGGAAAACCGGGATGTTCAGCCAGCCTAAGGTAAAATAAGGCGTCAGATAAAATCCGTTGACGCTGGAAACTTCGTAGTGCAGCAGCGGCAGCGGCAGCGACAGCAAATCGCCGATGACGAAGGAAATCAGGCTGATGGCCGCCTCTGCCAGCATGACTTTGGTATACAGCCGCATATACGTCTGATACCCGATGCAGCTTTGCAGCACCAGCACATAGCCGATGTTGCACAGCCAAATGACAATATCGTTGATGTGGATGCCGTTCTGCGGGTTGACAAAGCTCGTCAGCAGCAGCGCCGCCGTCAGCAGCAGCGTCAGGCGTATGTTCTGGGCGCTGATTTTCGGATGATGCGCCCGCGTCAGCAGCAGAATCGACGCAATCAGCATGGCTGCCATCAGCGGCATCCGCAACACCTGAAAATACAGCGAGCCCATGCCCAGCACGCCAATCAGCACGCAGAGTGCATCCACATGGTTCTTTGTGATTCGGATTTTCATCGTGCAATCTCCGTATAAATCTGATGCAGTATCTCCAGATTCTTCTGCGCATCATGCGTTTTTCCGGCATGTTCTCGCCCGGCGCGCGCCATCTGCGCCGCTTTTTCCGGATGCGCGAACATCTCGCAGATATCATATGCCAGCAAATGCGGGTCGTCTGCCGGATAAATCAGCCCTTCCACGCTGTGCGTCATCAGACAGCGCACGCCGCCGACATCCGACGCAATGCACGGTACGCCAAGCAGCATCGCCTCGCCCAGCGAATTGGGGGAGTTTTCAATGCTCGACGGCAGCACAAACACCTGACTTTTTAGATACCGCTCCTTCATTTGCTGTGCATTCAGGCTTCCGGTAAAAACAACATGGTCGTAGAGGTCGCTTTCGCGCAGCAGACGATGGATGTACCGCTCATAGGCATTGCGCGCAGGCGGCGGAATGCGTCCATAGTCCTTGCGCCCTACATAGAGCTTGACATCGGGATGGCGCTTGCGGACAATCGCCAGCGCCTGCAATAGCAGATGCAGCCCCTTGAGTGGCACATGCGCCTGACTGCAGAAGAGACTGTGCGGCTCGCAGCTGTCCAGCGACCATTCGCCGGTGTAGAACTCGTCCCGCAGCGTTTCGTTGTTGAAATGATAGGCCGCCTGCGGGGCAAGCTCCGCCATGCAGGCAGCATCCCAGTCGGTGCGCCCGATAACGTGTTGCACCATGCGCAGGGCTTCCTGTTCATACTGCCCGACGCGGCGGTAGATTGCTTCCTGCCGGACGATATTGCCCTTCACCAAGTCCTTCAGCGTGTGCCCGTGGCAGACGTGTTCCGGCAGATAAGCGCGATAATGCTCCGCGTATATGGACAGAAGCCCCTGAATGGAAATTACAATCCGCTCGCGCATCCCCAGGTGTTCCGCCGCGTCAACCATGGCCAGCGTGTGCTGATTTTCCGTGCCCCAGAGGTGAATGACATCCGGCTGCTCTTTGCGCAGAATATCCTCCAGCTGCCGGGTGTAGGCTTCGCCGCACCGCTGCGTAGGGCGTGTGGGGTTGACAAGCCCGTAATAGCGGTAGCCGTCCACTTCGCCCGTCAGCGCTTTTGGCGCGTCAAACACATACGTCAGCGCCACATCCGGCAGCTGCGTCAGCCGCCGCGACAGCCCGACCAGCCAGCCCACGATATACACCGGAGGAAGCGATTCTTTTTCCGCAATGGCAGGAAGGATAATATTCCCCATCCACATGATCTTCACGCTTCAGCCCCTCCTTTCACTCTGCGCTGTGCGGCATGGTTATTCCGCTGCGCCCTGCGTCAGAAAATCCCGCAGCTTTTCCCGCTCCTGCGCCTGAGATTGGCAGTAGCGCGCAATGTTGCGCACATAGCGGTCATGCACGGCTTCATCCAGCAGCCTTTCCGGCGCAAAATCCGCCATGCGGGATACCGTTTTGCCCAATTCGTTTGCTTCCACCATTTGCAGCGTCCCGCAGCGGCTGCCCACAATCGGCACGCCCCGGAAGAGAATATCGAACACAACGCCGCTGCTGTGCAGGGAGTAATTCTCCGAATAGTTTAGGATGCAGTAGCGGCATTGGCGAATCGCCTCGTCATACGCCGCTTCGGACAGGTATTCCAGCCGCAGCGCGATGTTCTTCGCCCCCGCGCAGACTGCCCGCAGCTCCGTTTCCAGCGGCGCTTCCTGCACCCGACCCGCAATCAGCACCCGATACGGCGTGTTCCGCAGCTGTTTTGCCGCCTCAACGACGCCCTTGTCCGACGTAATCAGCCCGACCATGCCGAAATCATAGCGCTTCTGCGCATACGGCACAGGCGGCTGCATCGTTCCTGTGCTGATGTAATCGGACACGACGCACATCGGCCGCCCGTACGCCGCGCCAATGGCTGCATTGGGGCAGATAACGCCGCTGATTTTCCGCCTGCACAGCGCATACAGCCCCCGCTTCAGCAGCGAATTGACGCCGTCGGTGCTGTACTGGATGGTGTAGACCCGCGTTTCTTTCTTCTTGAACAGCGCAAGCCCCAGATACGCTGTTGCGACGGCGCTGCATTGGAGGACAATCACGTCATCCTGCGCTTCCCGCAGCAGCGCGCGCACGTTCTGGAACACGGCGCGTTTGTTGCGCACCGCCGAACTGCCCACGATGTAATCATGCGGCAGACGAATCAGCTTATTCCCGAAGCGGTCGCCGTACACCGGCCCGCCCGCAATGCGCACATCCATCTCCGCGCCGAACAGGTCAAGATAATTCTGCGCGACGGTGAAATAATGCCCAGCGGCAATGCCGTCTGTGCTGGTGCTCCGTACATCTGCCACAATCAGCCGCATGATGGTTCGTTCCTTTCGCCACTTTTCTGCATCGCCTTGCTGTAAATCGCCATCAGCTGACGATAATTTGCTTCCGCCGTGAAATTCTCCTGATACGTTTTCAGCGCGCCCTCGCTGACGGATTCCGCGTGCTGCAGCCGATTGAGCGTCTGTGCCAGCTGTTCCGCCGAGTCCGCCGGAAACTTGAAGCCTGTCACGCCGTCCGAAATCAGGGAACCCGCGTTGCCTAAATCCGAGCAAATCACCGGCGTGGCGGCGCTGAAGGCTTCCACAATTGTCATTGGGAAGCCTTCGTACCACTGTGTTGGCAGAATCAGCGCCTTGGACTGCCCCATCAGCGCCCGTGCCGCCGAATTTGGCACAAAGCCGCGCAGCTCCACCTGCTTCAGCTTTTCCCGCGTCAGATATTCGCGGCACCATGCTTCCTCCGGCCCTGTGCCGCAGATGATTAGCTTCATGCCCCCGCCTGAACGCTCGTAGCGCGCCCACGCTTCCAGCAGCAGCCGAATGCCCTTGAGCGCATCCAGACGACCGATGTACACCACCTGATTTTCGCGCGCCGCATATGGCACAATCGTCTCCGGCGGTTCCACAAAGTTCGGCTTTACGGACACGTTTTCCGGCGGAATCTGCTTAAGCGCCAGCAGCTTCTGCCGGTTGAAGTCCGTCAGGGTGATGTAATGCAGGCGGCTGTACGTTTTGAGGGCACGGTGCAAACGTGTGCTGAGCACGCAGAGCACCGTCTGCAGGCGGCTGCCGCGGTAGCAGCGGTGCTTCACCGCGCAGTGCAGCCCCTTTTTCGTGCAGTCCTCGCAGATATGGCCGTCGCGGTAGAAAATCGCGTTCGGGCAGAGCAGGCGGAAGTTGTGCACCGTCTGCACCACGGGAACGCCCTCGCGCAATGCCGCGTAATACACTGCCGGACCAATCAGCGGCAGCGTGTTGTGCACATGCACCAGCGAAATCCGGTTTTCGCGGATGCTCCGTCGAACCTCGCGGTATGTACGGATGCTGAAAAACATCCCCAGCGCACTGCGGATTTTCTCCAGCGCTCCCATGCGCGAAATTTCCTCGTTCCGCCGCACATACAGCGCCGCAGCGTGACCGTGCGTTTCCAGCAGGTGCTTCTCGTTCGCCACAACGACATCCTCGCCGCCGGGAACCTGATAATAGTCGTGTACCAGCAGTACAGCGGGCTGTTTTGTCGCTTGCTGCATTTACTTTCTCCTGATGGTCGCGTTCCAGATGAATTTCAGATTCGTGCTCCAGTAGCGCTGGAATAGCCGCTTCGGGTCTTGCATCAGGCGATAGAGCCATTCCAGGCTGTGCTTCTGCATCCATAACGGGGCGCGCCTCACGTTGCCCGAAAAGAAATCAAAGCCCGCGCCGACGCCAATCATCAGCCCATGCACACGCCCTTGGTGCGCCGCCATCCAGCGCTCCTGCTTCGGCGCTCCCAGCCCGACCCACACAAAATCCGGCTGCGCCTGATTGATGCGCGCCACGGCAAGCGCATCTTCCTCCGGTGTCAGTTCGCGGAAGGGCGGCGCGTCTGTGCCCGCAATTACCAGCCCCGGATACTCCTTCTGCAGGCGCGCAATCATTTTCTCCTGCACTTCCTGCGTGCTGCCGTAGAAATAATGCCGCCAGCCGTGTGCCGTGGACTGCCGAAACACCTCCATCATCAGGTCAGGCCCGGTTGTCCGCTGAATCTGCGGATACCCGCGCCGCCGCGCCTCCTGCGCCAGCGGATTGCCATCCGGAATCGCCATCAAACCGCCGTTCTGCACGGCACGGTAGTCCGCATCCTCGTAACTGACGACGGTTGTATGTACATTCGATACGCAGATGTAATCTCCCTGCAATTGATGAATATTCTGCGCCAAATATTTCAGCAGCCAATTCATGTTGATGACAGCAATATTGACCCCTAAAATCGGACAGACCGGAATTTCACGCTTGTCCACTTTGCGGCAGTATTGCGCTGCTCCTTCGTGCGCCGTGGCAAACACCCCTTTCCCCGCTTCCCCAGCAAGAAACCTTGATACTATTTCCAGATTCATCTGCGCCATCTGCTTGCGCCTTTTCCCTTCTGGCGTCCGCTCATTCCACTTAGCGTAGCGCTGCTACGCTGCGTTCCATTCACGTTAGCCAGAATGAAAAATTCGCCGCGCATCTTGGCGCATTCTTATCTGGAAATAGTATGAATCATAAATTACCATTTTCATTATAACACAAACATCAGTAATTTGCAAGCATTTCCATTTCAGACGATGAAGAAATTTCCTTTTTTTCTGCGGATGAATTGCCGCCCCGTATTCGTTCTTTCATTAGCATACCAATGCGAAAGGAGTATTCTTTATGAAGAACTGTATTTCCCGTTTCTGCCTGCTTGCCTTGCTTCTCCTGATGACCATCGCCCCTGTCCGCGCGGAAATTATCGGGCAGACGACGGAGAACGAATACATCCACCGCCTGATTGCGGACAACGGGCAGGAACTCTGCTTCGTGTCCGGCGAGAAAGACCCGTACCTTTCCTATGCGGATGTCAACTTCGACGGCATCAACGATGTGGTGATACTGACACAGCGCGGCGCGAGCAATTTCGTCTACCAGTTTTTCATTTTTGATGGCGAACAGTATGTTCTCTGTCCGCTGACGTTCACGAATTACGACCTTGACGCGGAACACAAAATTGTAAGGAGTTCTGTGAACGGCGGCTTGGCGGGCGGCATTCACAGAGAAACGCTGTACCGTTTTGAGGGGACGGAGGCGGTGCTGCTGCGCTGGGCGGTTGGCGAGGAGAAAGAGGACTGGACGTTCGACGCGGATGGTTATACCGTCCGGCACTACAATGATGTGCTGACCCTGCAGGTTTGGGAGCATGATCCGGATATGGACGGCATCCTGATTTTTGAGCAGGATGTATCTACTGAAGATGAAAATGCGCTGAGGGAAGCGTTTCAAGCGGAAAATGACGCGCTCTGGTCGGGCATCCGCTAAGGCACCACTGCACAATTCGGCGGCGCGGCTGGCGATGTCTTTTCCGCCATCTGCGGTATGCAAATTCCTCGATTTACCGCCAGTAAATCTTCGAAATTTGCATTTGTATCTGACGAAAAAATCCATTCGCCAGCCGACCACCTCATTTGTGCGGTGTTACCTTAAAAAGTTAGTCACATCGAACGCAACCGCTTGACAATCCACCGCGCTGGTGCTATCATTCAGATACCCTGATGGGGTATATTGCATTCATCGAAAGGATGAGGGCTGATGATAAAAACGACGCTGAAAATTGATGGCATGATGTGCGGCATGTGCGAGAGCCATGTCAATGACGCAATCCGCAAGGCTTTCCCGGCGGTCAAGAAGGTGACTTCCTCCCATGGCAAGGGTGAAACGGTGGTCATTTCCGAAGATCCGCTGGACGAAGCGCAGGTGAAAGCTGCGATTGCCGCGACGGGCTATGATTTCAAGGGCATGTCAAGCGAGCCGTATCAGAAGAAGCGTTTCCTTTTCTTCTGATGGCTTCTTTCGCACAACAAAAAGCAGGGCTGTCTCCGGCGTGGAGGTAGTCCTGCTTTTTGTGTCCTGTGTTAGTTGATTTTTGTTGTGCAGAGGGTTTCGCCTCTGCGGAGGCGACAAGAAAGCATGAAAACAGATGAAGTCTGCGGTCGCCCCTTGCCCCCCTTCGCTATTTCCCCCACTTGATATGCTTCATGTGCTTCATCACCAGCGTGGCGCTCACGCCGGTCAGCGCGCCGAAGAGAATGCCGCTGAGCATCAGGACAGCCATGTAGTACGCCAATTGCGACGTGTGGAGGATAATCATCGCCATCACGATTTGCCCGACGTTGTGCATCACGCCGCCGACAATGCTGACCGTGACCGGGTGCATCCACTTCATGCGCGAAAGGAGACACATGCTTGCCAGCGACAGCACACCGCCTGCCAGTGCGTACGGCAGCGCCGCCACGCCGCCCAAAAACAGCGAGGACAGCACCACTTTCAGCAGCATCAGCACCCACGCCGTCGGCAGGGACAGCATGTAGACCGCGAAAATCAGCACACCGTTGCTTAAACCCAGCTTGATGCCCGGCACGCCCATCAGCGGTGGAAACAGGCTCTCTACCCAGCTCAGCACCAGCATCAGCGTCAGCAGCACACTGCACAGCGCAAGCTGCTTTGTGGTGATTCGCTGCTTATTCATTTGCTGCGTCCTCCTGCACGGTCGTCAGCCAGTCCATCAATTCGTCGCGGCTGTACAGCTGGAGCGTCACCTGATTCGGCAGACAGATAATCCTGTTGCCCAAAATGCGTGTGTCCTTGTTTTCCAGCGTCACTTCACCCTGCTCCACGCAATCCTGATTGTCGCAGTTCGCCTCGTGCATGTCGATGCTTGTCGGGGTGACATGGACGATGTTGATGCAGTCGCCGTGGCGGAAGCGATAATAGCCCTCTTCGGTCAGCGGAATCGGCTGATACGTTTTGTCACCGACGGTGACGACGAGGAATGCTTTCACCTGCGACAGGTCGGGGGTGGCGGTGGCTTCGGGGACGTCTGTGACTTCCGGCGCGGCAGTCGCTTCCGGTGCCGCGGTGATTTCGGGGGTCGCCGCTGCCTCTGGTGTGCTGGTCGCAAGCTCTGTCGGCGCCTCGGTCGGCGCATCTGTTGCGGTCAGGGGCAGCAAAGGCGCATTGGCGTCTACATTCGCGGGTGCGTTCCTCCGCAGCACAACCATCAGCACCGCCACAATCAGCAGCAGCGCTGCCACAATCAGCACATTGCACCACAGGCCATTCCGCTTCGCCTTGGGATTCGTTTCCTTCTTCATACCCGTTCCGCACAATCCTTTCGTTATTGAGTATCCCCATCATACAACGCCGAGTCGGATTCGTCAAGGGGCGCGCGCAGGTGTTACAAACTTGTCACAAAACGGCGAATCCATCCCGATGTCAGCAGGCGCTTTTGCCCGTTTTATTGGAAGCGGAACGCATTAGTCCGCGCCGCCCCATGGCAACGAAACCGACAATATCCGCAATCAGCCAGCCCGCCGGAATTGCCAGCCAAATCGCCATCATGCCGAAATGCGGCGCGAAGGCATAGGACAGCACAACGCGCAGCCCAAGCGAAAGGACCGTCAGGACGATGCTCATGCCCGCCTGCTCCAAACCGCGGAAAATGGCATAAAGCAGGAACAGGAAGCCGATGCCGATGTAGCACAGCCCCTCGGTGCGCAGGTACGTTACGCCGATGGAAAGAGACTCCGCCGATGCATTTTTGAGGAACACGAGCAGCAGCGGCTCAGCGAAAATCGCCACGAGCGTGGAAACAATCAGGCAGAAGCCGCCGGAAAGCAGGAACGCTGTGCGGATGCCGTGACGGAGGCGCTGCGGCTGATTCGCCCCCTGATTCTGGGCGACGAAGGTCGCGAAGCCGTTGCCGAAGTCCTGCGCGGGGCTGTACGCCAGCGAGTCAATCTTCACGCCGGCGGTGAATGCCGCCATCGCTGCCAGACCGAAGCTGTTCACGAGACTCTGCACACACAGGATGCCGAAATTCATGATGGACTGCTGAATGCTGGTCATGGCAGAGACGGAGAAGATGCGCCTGAACAGCGCACGGTCGGGGCGCAGGTCGTGCTGCGAGGGCGTCAGCGCCGGAACGCGGAAGAGCACATAACCTAAGCACAGGAAACCGGACAGTACTTGCGAAATAAGCGTCGCGACGGCAGCGCCCGCCACGCCCCACGGCAGCACCGCCACGAACAGAAAGTCCAGCGCGACGTTCGTCAGCGACGAAATCAGCAGGAAAACCAGCGGCGCGGTTGAATTGCCAACGGCGCGGAGCATACACGCCCCGAAGTTATACAGGAACGTCGGGATGATGCCGATGAACACAATCAAGAGGTAGCGGGAGAGAACGCCCTGCGCTTCAGGCGGAATGCGCAGGAGCGCCATCATGACGGGCAGGAGCGCGTAGGACAGGATGGTCAGCAGCGCTGATACGCCCGCAATCAGCACAAACGCATTGCCGACCGCTTTGCGCACGCCGGCATCGTCTTTCTGCCCGAAAAGCTGGCTGACAACCACGCCGCTGCCCATGCACAGCCCGGTGACGATGCTCGTGAGCAGAATCATGACGGAAAACGCACTGCCGACGGCGGCAAGGGCGATTTCACCGCAGTATCGCCCGACGACGAAGGTGTCCACGAGGTTATAAAGCTGCTGGAGCAGATTGCCCGCCATCAGCGGCAGAGAAAAACGGAGCAATCCGCGGAAAATCGAACCATGGGTCAAGTCAACATTCATAATAAAGGAATTCTCCTTTCACTGCACAGGATAGTATAGGTGAAAAAACGGGAAACGTCAAGTATGGCGCAAAGGCAGAGAAATCAAGGCAAAGAACGAAAAAACACAAAAAAAACAATTTTGGCGCGAAAACGATTTCACATCGTTAAATCAAGGGGTTGCTGTGAAAGTGGGGAATTTTGCAGGAAGATTGGTCAAAAATTGCAAGCGGCAAGCCCTTGACAACCCTGCGTCAATTCCTCTATAATGAATATCAACGTATCATTTGCATCGTGTCATCTGGTACGAAATGAATTGGAGGGGTTAGACCATGAAGAAGATTCTCTCTCTGGTCCTGTCTGCGTGCATGATGCTGAGTGCGGCTGCGCTGGCAGAAGGCACGTTCACGCCTGCTGATTCCTACGATGTCGGTGAGCGCGTGTACAACGCGGGCACTGTCACGCTGGAAAAGAGCGAGGGGAGCGCGCAGACGGTTTCTACCGATCAGTATGTCGGCGAAGCTGGCAAGGACTACACCGATGAAAAGGTGTACACCTACAACAGCTACACCCCCGGCATTAACTCTTCTCTGAACTGGGACCCGCTCTCCTGGGAAACGAACGAAGACACTGATATTTTGAACAATGTCAGCTCTGGTTTCTACACCTTCGTTCTGAATTCCGAAAAGAATGGCTACTCCGTCATGCCCGAACTGGCTGCTGAAATGCCGGTGGACGTGACTGCTGAGTATGTCGGTCAGTACGGCGTGAAGGAAGGCGAGACCGCCAAGGCTTGGCGTATCGCGCTGAACAAGCTCGCCAAGTGGGAAGATGGCACCCCCATCACCGCTGATGACTATGTGTACTCCATGCAGCAGCTGCTCAACCCGAAGATGCTGAATCGCCGCGCTGACAGCTACTATGCTGGCGAGTTCGTCATCTACAACGCGAAGAACTACCTCTACGCGGGCAAGACGACCTATGACCTGATTGCAGACACTGCCGAGAACCTCATTGCCGCCGGCACCGATGTGTACCTCGACATGAGCGCTTGGGGCATGGTCGGCGCGCTGGACGCGGAGGGCAATCCCGCGCCGCAGTATGTGAACATTGCGGACGACACGATGTACCGCGATGCTTCTGTTGAAGACGAAACCGCTGCCGAAGCGTGGGTCTCCGCAAAGTACCTGTTTGACAACTACTTTGCCGCGGGTCAGCAGTATGAGTCCATGCAGGCTCAGTACCTGTACACCGCCAGCGTTGCGGATGCCGCAACGTGGGACGAAGTTGGCTTCAAGAAGGTTGACGATTACACCGTTGACTTCATCCTGGCCAACCCCGTGAACGAAGCGAACTTCTATGTGCCCTACAACCTGTCTTCCTCCTACCTGGTCTACAAGCCCGTTTACGAAGCCTGCAAGACCTTCTACAAGGACGGCAAGGAAGTTGCCACCGAGGAAGAAGCGGACGAAGTGAAGACCAAGTACGGCCGTTCCGTGGAGAACACGGTTTCCTACGGCCCGTACAAGCTGTCTTCCTTCGAACTGGACAAGGAATACACCCTGACCCGCAATGACAACTGGTATGGCTATCATGACGGCAACCACGTCGGCCAGTATCAGACGGACATCTACAAGGTGACCTGCATTGCCGACCACGCGACTCAGGTGCTGGCGTTCGAAAAGGGCGAGATTGATGACATCGCTCTGCAGGCGGACGACCTGAAGAAGTACGGCAACAGCAAGTACATCAAGTACGGCCCGAACAACGGCTACACCACCAAGCTGACCATGAACACCGACTATGAGAAGCTGCTGTCTCACGGCACCAATAGTCAGGTTCTGGTAATCCCGGAATTCCGTCAGGCGATTTCTTACTCCTATGACCGTAAGGAATTTGCTTCCTCCTTCACCGCGGCTGGCACGGCTGGCTTTGGCCTGATCAACGAACTGTACTGCTACGACCCCTTCACCGGCGCGCTGTATCGTGACAGCGAACCCGCGAAGGCAGTCCTCTGCCGTCTGTTCGACCTGACCTGGGGCGAGGGCGGCGACTACGACACCCTCGACGAAGCGTATGAAGCGCTGACCGGCTACGAAGTCGAAAAGGCGCGCGCGCTGATGGCGGTTGCGTATGACAAGGCTGTTGCTGCTGGCATCTACGATGGCACCAGCGACATCAAGATTGACCTGCGCGTGTACCAGAGCGACGCTATCTACGTCAACATGTTCAACTACCTGAACGCCGCGCTGAAGAACGCTTGCGTTGGCACGCCGTTTGAAGGCAAGGTCGAAATGACCATGACCGTGGACACCGACTACTACGAAACCATGCAGTCCGGCAACGCGGACATGATCTTCACCACTTGGGGCGGCGCGACGATGGCTCCCTTCGGCGTGTTCGGCAACTGCTACACCGACGATGCGTACGGCACCGGCAACCAGCAAGAATACGGCTATGACACCACCACCATCGACATTGTTTACAATGTGGAAGGCGTTGGCGAAATCACCGACACCCTGCAGAACTGGGCGAACTGGTGCAACAGCCAGAACGTTCCGTCCATCGAGGAAAAGCTGGGCAAGTTCGCTGATTACACCTACGACACTCGTCTGCAGTTTGCGACCGCTGTCGAAGGCGCGTTCATGAACTGGTATCCCTGCTCCTCCATCTACTACCGCAACAGCGCGAGCATGAACTCCCAGAAGGTGAACACCGTTGTTGATACCTACGTCACGCTGATCGGCTTCGGCGGTATTCAGTACATGACGTACAACTACGATGACGCTGAGTGGGCGGACTACATCGCCAACAACACCCTGGAATACTAATTCAAGGCGCACATTTGCCGTGATTCTCTGAAACTCGGCACGGGCATGGGGGCCTTTTGACCCCCATGCCCGATGTGCGTGTTAAAAAACGGTTGATTTTCGGGCGTTTCTTAAGGGGACGCTATGATTCCAAAGAGAAAAGTACAGAATAGTGATTCCTTAAGAAATGCCCAATAGGGATTCAATTCAGTCAGGCAAGCCCAGTCCGCGGTGATGCGCACCTCCAGCCGCATCCTCCGCGACCCTGTCACGGGTGGGGCGACGCACTCTGACGGCCGGAAGCAGAGGGGCAGCAGGGTTTCCCGCCCCTTCCGCTCAATATGAAAAACGGAGGTAACGTGGAATGTCCAAAAATGGTATGACACGATACATCATCAAGCGTGTCCTGTACATGTTCCTGGTGCTGTTCATCATCATGACCATGTGCTTTATCCTGATTAAGCTGCTGCCGCTGCCCGCCGTCCGCGAAATGGGCCGCGACATCAACCTCGTGCTCGCCAAGCGCGAAAAGATGGGCTACAACAAGCCGATCATGGTGCAGTACTTCCTGTACCTGAAGAGCATCCTGACCGAATGGGACTGGGGCGTCGGCGAGCAGATGTATGAAGGCATGGGTGTTTGGGCTGTCATGATGCAGAAGCTGCCCTACACGGTGCTGGTCAACCTGTATTCTATCCTGATTGCGATTCCGCTGGGTCTTGCTTTCGGCATCTATGCGGCGCTGAAGAAGAACAAGTGGCAGGATAACTTCATTTCCACCATGGTCATGGTCTTCATCTCGGTGCCAAGCTATGTGTACGCCTTCTTGGTGCAGTACTTCCTGTGCTTCAAGCTCGGCTGGTTCCCCTTGCAGGCGGCAAGTTTGTCACAGGCGGGCGGGTCACTGTTCAGCTGGACAATGTTCGTATCGCTGATTCCGGCGGTGCTGTCGCTGGGCTTCGGCGTTGTGGCAGGCCTGACGCGCTACACCCGTGCGGAGCTGAGCGAGGTGCTGACCGGTGACTACATGCTGCTGGCGCGCACGAAAGGTCTGACCAAGGCACAGGCAATTTCCCGTCACGCGCTGCGCAACGCAATGGTCGTCATCCTGCCGATGATTATTGGTGAATTCATCGGTATTCTGGGCGGCTCGATGATTATCGAAAACATCTTCGGCATTCCCGGCATCGGCAACCTGTACATCAACTCCATCAATGTCCGCGATTATAATTTCTTCATGGCGCTGAACGTGTTCTATACGGCAATCGGCCTGGTTTCGGGCATTGTCATTGACATCAGCTACGGGTTTATTGACCCGCGCATCAGAATGGGGTCGAAGAAATGATGGAAAAAAATCTGTATCCGGAAATCCCGCAGGAGAAGTTTGCGTTTATTCACAAGGATGAGCGCATCCATGACGAAAAGCTGCAGACCAAGTCCATCAGCTATCTGGGCGACGCGTGGCTGCGCTTCCGCAAGAACAAGTCCTCCGTTGTGGCGTTCTGCCTGATTGTGTTCCTGCTGCTGTTTGCCATCATCACGCCGTTTGTCTCGCCGTACACGGTGCAGTTCCGCGACGGCTACTACAAGTCGGTGCTGCCGAAGAACACGCTGTTTGAAAACGCGGGTTTCTGGGATGGCGCGCGCAAGGAAAAGGTCAGCGAAATCGGCTACCATTACTATAACGCCATCGGTCAGGAAACGGGCGTGCCGGTCGTGAAGAAGGAATACGACCACTACACCGATGCCAATGGCGTGACGTACTACAACCTGCGCGTGGATTCCTACGCGCTGGTCGGCTTCGCGTATGTCAACCTGAGCGAAACGGAATACAACAACCTGATGGCGTATCAGAACGAGAAGGACATTCAGGTCATCTACCCGCTGCAGAAGACCCACAATTCGCAGTACATGCTGGGCAACGGCGGCGCGAACTTCTGGTACCAGCTCAAGGACGAGAGCGTGAACACCAACGGTGATCCGGCGCTGGATGAAAACGGCAGCCTGATTCCGAACTACCTCACGTCCGACAACCCGAACAAGGCGAACTACAACAGCAAGCGCATTGCCGGCGACGACGGTGCGGATGGGCAGTGGTACACCTACGCCCAGAAGAACCAGACGGGCTACCGCGTGCGTGTGCACTATCTGGAGTACTTCCGCTATGTCAACGGCTATGAACCCACGTTCATTTTCGGCACGAACAACTACGGGCAGGATATTTTCACCTGCTTGGCAGTCGGCGCGCGCCTGAGCTTCCTGCTCTCCATTGTTGTGGCGAGCATCAACTTCATCCTCGGCGTGCTGTACGGCTCCATCGAGGGTTACTACGGCGGCGCGGTTGACATGGTGATGGAGCGTATCTCCGACGTGCTGAACAGCGTGCCGTTCATGGTCGTCGCAACCCTGTTCCAGCTGCACTTGGCGGAAAAGGTGGGCGTGCTGCCATCCCTGCTGTTCGCTTTCGTCTTGACCGGCTGGGTCGGTACGGCGGCGCGCGTGCGTACGCAGTTCTACCGCTTCAAGGGTCAGGAATACGTCTTGGCGGCGCGCACGCTGGGCGCATCCGACGCTCGCTTGATTTTCAAGCACATCTTCCCGAACAGCCTGGGCACCATCGTGACCGGCGCGGTCATGACCATCCCCGGCGTCATTTTCTCCGAATCCATGCTCAGCTACCTGCACATCATCAATCTGGAAACGTCGTCGCTGACCTCCATCGGCACGCTGCTTTCCGGCGGTCAGGCGTACTTGAGCACCTATCCCCACATCATCATGTTCCCGGCAATCTTCATCGCCATTTTGGAAATTGCTTTCAACCTGTTTGGTAATGGCCTGCGCGACGCGCTGAATCCTTCGTTGAGAGGAGCGGACGACTGATATGGCAAAGCTGGAAGTCCGAAACTTGACCATCTCCTTCCGCACAAACAACGGTGCGGTTCGCGCAGTGCGCGATATTTCCTTCAATCTGGAGGAAGGCGAAACGCTCGCCATCGCCGGTGAATCCGGTTCCGGCAAGTCCGTCACCACCCGTGCTATCATGGGCATTCTGGCGGGCAACGCCATGGTGGATGCGGGCGAAATCATCTACGACGGCAAGGATTTGCTGAAAATTCCGGAAGAAGAGTTCCACACCCTGCGCGGCCACAAGCTGGCCATGGTGTTCCAAGACCCGCTGAGCGCCCTGAACCCCATCATGCGCATCGGCAAGCAGCTGACGGAAGCCATGCTGCTGAACAACAAGGAACGCCGCCGTGATGGCAAGGAACGCTTCAACAGCCTGCTGGCGCAGCTCGAAAAGACGATGGTGGCGGATGCCGAGGCGCGCGGACAGGGCGCCGAGGCGCGCGAAGCCATCCATGCCAAAACGAAGCAGTTCGACCACTTTGCTTCCGTTGGGTTGAAGATGGAATATACCTATAAGGAAGCGATGGAATCCATCGTTGAGTGCATGGACGGCATGGACGAAATTGACAATGCCATCCTGACGAGCAAGGACAAGGATGTCCGCGAAATCTGCGGCCGCATCCGCAAGTCCCTGAAGCATATCTTCGACCCGTACACCTTCGATGAGAATGACCCGGAAATCGCGAAGTGGCATACGGCGCTGGAGGGCTTCCAGAAGAACTACACGCGCCGCCGCGAAAGCGAAATGCGCGCGCTGATGGCGGACATGACCGCTAAGCTGGGCGCGATGGTGAATGCGCAGGAGCCGAACTTCTTCTGCATCGGCTATCTGGCGGCGAGTGGCAAAACGCCCGACCCGAAAAAGCAGTCCATCACCGAGCTGAACCAGATGGCGCGCGAAACGCTCGACCGCGAGTTCATGATTGACTTCTTGCAGGACATTGCTCACGCGCTCCAGTACTCCAGCCAGCAGGCGGCGAAATCGCAGCAGGCGGCGGTGGATACGCTCCGCAGCGCCCTGAAGGTCTATCAGCAAAAGCCGCTGAACGAGGGCGAATGCAAGGAAGCGCTGCACAAATCGGCTGCGGCGGTTGAAGCAGCCATCGACAAGCTGCAGCTGGATAAGGACAATCAGGCGTACGTCTACCGTTCGGGTGCACAGTCCTACATCGACCGCTATGCCCGCTCCAAGACGCACAATCCGAAGGAAGAAAAGCGCTACGCCCGCGAGCAGAAGAAGTTTGAGGCGCAGAAGGCGAAGGGCAAGAATCCGCCGTCCGTCATCCCGAAGAACCTGATTGACGCGGATATGGCGCAGCACAACCTCTGCGAAATGACCCAGAGCCTGCTGAAGCACTTTGAGGAACTCATCGCGGCGAGCGAGACGAAGGACTTTGACGTGCTGGCGGTGGAAATGGTGGACTACATGAAGGCGCGCGCGCAGGATTACGCCTTCAAGCTCACCAAGGGCATGGCACGCCACCGCGCCATCGAATTGATGAAGGAAGTCGGTATTCCGGAGCCGCACAAGCGCTTCTATCAGTATCCCTTTGAGTTCTCCGGCGGTATGCGTCAGCGCATTGTTATCGCTATTGCGCTGTCCGCGAACCCGGATATCCTCATCTGCGATGAACCGACAACCGCATTGGATGTGACCATTCAGGCGCAGATTCTGGAACTGATTAACCGCCTGAAGAAGGAACGCCGCCTGTCGGTCATCTTCATCACGCACGACCTTGGCGTTGTGGCGAACATGGCGGACCGCATTGCCATCATGTACGCCGGCAAGATTGTCGAGTATGGCACGGCGGATGATGTGTTCTACGACCCGCGCCACCCGTATACATGGGCGCTGCTGTCCTCCATGCCGGACTTGGAGACGCGCGAGAAACTGGAAGCTATCCCCGGTACGCCGCCGGATATGATTCTGCCGCCGAAGGGCGATGCTTTCGCCGCGCGCAACAAGTACGCAATGGAAATCGACTTTGAGGAACAGCCGCCGATGTTCCATGTCAGCGAGACGCATATGGCGGCGACGTGGCTGCTGCATCCGAATGCGCCGAAGGTAAATCCGCCGGCGATTGTGGTGGAACGCATTGAACGCATGAAGAAGGAGCAGGCCGAACGAGAGGCAGCAGAAGCCTTGCAGAACGCGAAGAAAGGAGCCGCCGAAGCATGAAAATCGCAAAGGGAATCGCCTCGGTGCTGAAAACGATTGGGCTGGTGGTTATGGCCATCGCTATCGTAATGAGCATCTATGTTGTGGCGAATGACGGTGCGGGATGGTCTACGCTATCGGGGGCGCTGCGCTCTTATCAGCAGAACGCTTCCGTGGTTACGCGCGCTTGGTTCGACAAGCAGTATTTCTCCGCCATGATTGATGCCGCGTCCACCAAGACGCTGGGCGGGGACGTGCGCCAGAATCGCGCGCTGACGTTCTATACGACGTGGGTGAACGAACTGGCAGCAGGGCAGGACGCGCTGTCCAAGCAGAAGCTGGATGCTTTCTGCGCTGATTTCGATCAGAATTTCGACGTGGATGCGTATCTGACGCTCTATGAGCAGCAGGAAAGCGGCAGCGACAGCCGCCTGCTGGCGGAATCGTTTGACTACCTGAACAAAGTCATGACGCCGGCGGCGCCCAAGGGCAAGCCGATTAAGATTGCCACCGCCAATACCGAACCGGATGTTGCAGCGTTCTACGAAACGTTTGCGCAGGAGCACGGCGAAGAAGCAGGCAGCTATCTGGAATTTGTGGAAACGCTGACGACGATGGTTCGTGCGTCGGTGGATGCAGGCAACAAGCCGGCTTCCATGAAGAAATATCTGAGTGCACTGAGCTTTGAGGACTACGCCGCTGCACTGGCGGAGCAGCGCACGATGGAGCGCGTCGACACGGAGGATATCCGCGACGAGTTTGCCGCGCTGGTGGAGCAGAAGAAGCAGGGCGAAGCGATTGACTTGGAAGCGTTCGTGCAGAGCAAGTACGAGGCGCTTCAGGCACGCTATCCGAGCGAAAACCTCGGCACGCTGGATGTGTTCGCGACGACGCTGTTGGAGCGGGTGCAGAGCGAAGACTTTGACGGCTCGCTCAGCAGCCTGTTGAAGGCGGTTCAGGTATCCGTGGCGGCAGCGCCGACCTACCAGACGGCGCTGAAGTCTCTGGCAGAAACGACCGTCAAGAAGTCTGATGACAGCAACGCCATTTCGCTGGTGATTGCGCTGTGGTGGCTGGCGGCGCGCTGGGTGTGGCTGTGGCTGATTGGCATCGTGCTGCTGATAATCGCGCGTGTGATGAACGCCATCACGGACAAGGTGACGCTGGCTCGTCTGGAGCACGCGGGCATTGAGGAAGAAAGCGACGTCCTCCTGCGCGTCAATCACCTGAAGCAGTATTTCCGCAGCGGCGACTATATCAACAAGGCCGTTGATGACGTCAGCTTCTACATCAAGAAGGGCGAAGTCTTTGGTCTGGTGGGCGAGTCTGGCTGCGGCAAGACCACGACGGGCCGCACCATCATCAACCTGTACGACCCGACCGAGGGTGACGTGTACTTCCAGGGTCTGCGCATTTCGTCCACGCAGAACGGTCTGCCGGTGCTGATTCGCAGCCTGAAAAACGACTTCGAGGAAAAGCAGCGCCAGATGAAGGCCGCGCTGAAGGAAAAAACGGAGAAGAATCCGGCACAGGCGGCGGCGCTGAAGGCGGAATACGGCCAGAAGATTAAGGAAATGCGCAAGGAACTGAAGGAGAAAATCCGTCAGGCCCGCACGAACGCATTGGAATCTTCTGTGGAAAAGAGCAAGTGCGTCGAGAAGTACCGCGAGAAGCGCAAGGCGGAGCTGACCGCAGCGTTTGAGGCAGACAGCAAGACGCTGTCCGGTCAGGCGCTGGAGGAACGGAAGGCACGCTACGAGCAGGACATGAAGGTTGCCGCGAAGGACAACATCATGACCAAGATGCAGATGATCTTCCAAGACCCCATTGCCTCGATTAACCCGCGCATGACTGTGCGTGAGATTATCGCAGAAGGTCTGAAAATCCGCGGCATCAAGGACGAAAAGTATATCGACGAAAAGGTCTACGAGGTGCTGGATCTGGTTGGTCTGGTGCGCGAGCACGCCGACCGCTATCCGCATGAGTTCTCCGGCGGCCAGCGCCAGCGTATCGGCATTGCCCGTGCCATCGTGCTGGAGCCCGACCTCATCATTGCCGACGAACCCATTTCCGCGCTGGACGTGTCGATTCAGGCACAGGTTATCAACCTGCTGAACGACCTGCGCAACAAGATGGGCTTGACCATCATGTTTATTGCGCATAACCTGTCCGTCGTCAAATACTTCTCCGACCGCATCGGTGTCATGTACTACGGCAAGCTGGTGGAGCTGGCGGATTCCGACGAGCTGTTCGAGCATCCGCTGCATCCGTACACCAAGTCGCTGCTGTCCGCGATTCCGTACCCGGATCCGCATCACGAGAAGCATCGTCAGCGCATTGAGTACAAGCCCCTGAAGGAGCATGACTACTCGGTGAACAAGCCGTCCCTGCGGGAAATCAAACCCGGACACTTCATCAACTGCAACGACGAAGAGTTTGAACGGTATAAGAAGGAGCTTGGGCTTTGAAAAAATCAAAGCGGGCGATGTCCTACTGGATTTGCATCGCTATCGGCGCGCTGATATTTGTCGGCGTTGCGTCGATGCGCAGTATCTGGGCGCTGAGCGAGCGGGAGGAAATCCTGAGCGGTTTGTGCGATGCGCTTTTCGTGCCGGGGGCGCTGCTGACCTGTGTGGGTCTGCTGACGTTCACGGCGCGCGAAGGTGTGCTGGATATCATTTCCTACGGTTTCCGAAACCTGCTGGTGCTTTTCGCGCCCGGAAAGCATAAGCATCAGCACTACTACGACTACAAGATGGCGAAGGAAGCCAACCGCGGCAAGGGCACACATGCGCCGCTGGTGGTCGGGCTGGTGTTCATCCTGCTGGCTGGCGTGTGCCTCATCTTCTATTACTACGGGATTTAATACGAACCGCCTTCGAGAAATCGGGGGCGGTTTTTTGATGCGGTTGTATAGCTGCCTTGACAAAATTCATTTTTGACAATATAATGTAAAGGAAATCCGTGCAGAAATACAGAAACACGACTGCGTGAAACAATGATGGTGAATAGAATGGAGGCAAGCAATGGATAAAAAGAGAGTCAGTCAAATTAAGGCACAGTTTGACCTTGCAATTCATAGCAATCAGGAAGCGCATATTGAATTTTGGTATGCGCGTGACCTCATGCCGCTTCTTGGCTATGAGCGCTGGGAGAACTTTGCAAAAGCAATTGGACGCGCGGTCGAATCCTGCGAAACCAGCGGAATAGAGGTATCAAACCATTTTCGTGAGGTCACGAAAATGGTCAAATTGGGGAGCGGCTCACAACGAGAAATCAAGGACTATATGCTTACCCGCTACGCTTGCTATCTGATTGCTCAAAATGGCGACCCCAAAAAAGAAGAAATTGCATTTGCACAGAGCTACTTTGCCGTTCAGACCCGCAAGCAGGAATTGATTGAAGAACGCATTTCGCTGATTGAACGCACGGAAGCGCGCGGCAGACTGCGGGAATCCGAAAAACGACTTTCGCAGAACATCTATGAGCGTGGTGTGGATGATGACGGTTTCAGCCGCATTCGCTCAAAGGGAGATCAGGCGCTGTTTGGCGGCTACACGACGCAGCAAATGAAGGAGCGGCTCGGCATAAAGGAGTATCGCCCGCTGGCTGACTTTCTGCCGACGCTCTCGATTGCGGCAAAAAACCTTGCAACGGAAATGACCAACTACAATGTGGAGGAAAAAGACTTGCAGGGCGAACCAGCCATTACCGAAGAACATGTGCAGAACAATCAATCTGTGCGGGATATGCTTGGGCAGCGCGGTATTCAGCCGGAGAGCCTGCCGCCTGCGGAGGATATTAAGAAGCTGGAGCGTCGCGTAAAATCGCAGGAAAAGAAACTGGCTTCGCAGTCTGGAAAACTTCCCTGCGAGGACAAGAAAAACACATAACGGGCGGCATATCTGCTTGAAAAGAGAGAAACGTGTTCTGGAAATCGGGGGCGGTTTTCTCTACCTCCGGTGTTGTTTTCGACGCATAATCATGGTATAATGCAGACAGCGTTTCTGACGCACTAAGATGAAGGGGGATTCTCTTCCATGAACAAGATTCTTTCGACGAAAAACGCACCCGCCGCGATTGGCCCGTATTCGCAGGGCGTTCAGGCGGGTAATACGGTGTATGTGTCCGGACAGCTGTATTTTGTGCCGGAAACGGGCGAGCTGCTGGAAGGCACGATTGGGGAGATGACTGAGCAGTGCATGAAGAACATTGCCGCAATTCTGGCGGAAGCGGACTGCACGTTGGCGGACATCGTGAAAACGACGATTTTCCTGAAGGATTTGAACGACTTTGCCGCGGTGAACGAAGCCTACGGGAAGTTCTTCCCGCAGAATCCGCCGGCGCGTGCGTGTGTGCAGGTGGCGAAACTGCCGCGGGATGCGAAGGTGGAGATTGAGGCGATTGCCGTCAAGGGGTAAGTGCCTTTGGGGCAGCTGACTGCTGTGGAGCAGGGGATTTCACCGCTGCGGAGGCAAGAAGGAGAAACGACATGGACCTTAAGAATCAATTGGTAAAGCACAAAATGTTGGGGAGAGGAACAATTGTTGCGCAGGATGACAAGTACATCACGGTAGCATTTGCTTCAAAAACGAGCAACTTTGTGTATACCAATCCGGATACATTTGGGAAATTCTTGACATTGGTGGATGAAGATCTTCACAATGCCGTGGTTCATGAAGTCGAAGAGACACGTCTTGCAGATCAGCAACGTAATGCAGCAAAAATGGTAGCAGCTGTCCCACCAATTGTAGAAAGCAAACCTATACAGGAAAAATCTGAGCGGCTTCCCGGTAAACCTATGACGTTTTATGTTTTTCAAGGTGAAACTTTCGATATTGAGTATCGCGGTGGCTTTATTTGGGCACCGCAGCATAGCCAAAACGGAAGCAAGATTTTTCACTGGGAAAACATGGCGCATGTTAAAACAGGCGACATTGTGCTTCACGGATGCAACGGACGCGTTGTAGCGGTGAGCAGTGCCGTTTCGGACTGCTATGACTGCGATAGGCCGGCAGAACGGGCTTTTGAGAACGCATGGAATAACCATGGTCGCCGCGTAGACCTCAAATATACCCGTTTTGCAATGCCGATTAAAACGTCGGATTTCCTTAGCGATATTTTGCGATACTGCAAAGCGAAGTACAGTCCATTTGATAAGGCTGGTAATGGGAATATGGGCTACTTGTATGAACTGAATCGCGAACTCGCACGGATTTTTCTGTCTGCGGCGATTCGAGAGAATCCAGAGCTTTCGGACATTGACTATATTCGAGAGTTTATGGCAGAGAAAACGGTGTAAGCGGACAAGAATATCACAGGGGATTTGCTCTTTGAGTTGTTCCGCTACTTTCTACGGATAACCACGCGAAAACTGCATGAGAGTGTTACCAATCCAATCGCGCGAAAGGGTCAAGGGACGAAGTTCCTTGCAGGGTCAGGGGCAGCGCCCCTGCCGGAGTCCAGAGGCAGAGCTTTTGGCGTTCCCCCCAAAATAAGGAGAAGATAGATGAGTAAGCATATACTGCTGGTGCATGATCTGGCGGGCTACGGGAAGGTGTCGCTGAGCGCAATGATGCCGGTGCTGTCGCATATGGGACATCACCTGTACACGCTGCCAACGGCGCTGGTGAGCAACACGCTGGATTACGGGAAATTCTATATTCAGGAAACGACGGAATACATGCGCCAGTCGCTGAAAGTCTGGGCGGAACTGGGATTCTCGTTTGATGTGGTGTCCACAGGGATGATTCTGTCAGCGGAACAGGCGGCACTGGTGTCTGACTTCTGTGAGCAGTCCGCGAAGAAAGGCGCGCTGGTCTTTGTTGACCCCATCATGGGCGACGAGGGCAAGCTGTACAACGGCGTAGGGGAGGAAACCATCGCCCATATGCGCAAGATGGTCGCCGTGGCGGACTGCATCGTGCCGAACTACACCGAAGCGGCGTATCTGGCGGATGTGCCCTATCACGAGGACATGACCGAGGAAGAAGCGCGCGCGCTGACGATTCGCCTGCACGAAATGGGCGCGAAATCCGTCGTCGTGACGAGCGCGAAGGTGGACGGCGAGAACTGCGTCGTCGGATATGACGGCACGGAGGGCGAATTTTTCCGCATCCCGTTCGACCTCATTCCAGTGCGCTTTGTCGGCACGGGCGATATTTTCGCCGCAGTGATGCTGGGGTGGCTGGTGGACGGCGTGCCGCTCCAAGAATCGACGCACCGCGCAATGGACGCCGTGCGCACGATGATTGACCGCAACCGCGACAAGGAGGACAAGTACCTCGGCATCCCGATTGAAACGTGTTTGGAGGTGCTGGACGAATGAAGCGCCCGCGCCTGCGCATCACGCTGATTGACCGCAAGGGCAGCTGTCCCTGCCATCATGGGCATAAAATCGGTGATTCGTGGGATTTTGACACCGAGCGCGGTCAGCTCTGCCCGATGGCGATGCACGTTGCGTTCCTGTATGCGGACATCATCCGCTACGGCGGCAGCATCCCCGGTCAGCCGGACGGCACAGCGGTGTTCTCCTGCCCGGATGCGGATACGCTGAACATCTTCCGCGTGGAGCGGATAGAGGAATAACGCCCGGACGCGGGGCATATCCTCCTTACCGAATCGGAAGGAGGGGAATTGCCCTATGACAGGAACACAGACTGTGCGCCGGACGACAACGCGCGCACGCCGTGGCGGCTCGATGCAGCTGCTGCGCGGGCTGGGTGCGGCGATGCTGGCGACCATCATTGTCGTGGCGGTTTTTGCGCTGCTGATGCAGTGGGTGAAGCCGACGGAGGACACCGTGCGTATCTTCAACCAGCTGCTGAAGGTCGTTTCCGTCGCTATCGGGACGTACATCGCCGTCGGGCGCGGTCAGGAAGGCGGACTGCTGCGCGGCGCGCTGATTGGGCTGCTGTATATGGCGCTGGGCGTGGCGGCCTATGCGCTGCTGAGCGGTCAGGGCGCGCCGTGGACGGCATATTTGGCTGATCTTGCTATGGGAACGGCGACCGGCGGGATAATCGGCGCGATTGTGTCGAATATTTCCGGAAAGTGATTGCAATTAGAACCCGAATCGTGTATAATGCCCATATACCCCTTTTTAAGAAATGGAGGATTACAACTATGAAGCATATCGAAACCATCCAGAAGCCCTGCCTGAAGAACTCTCTGGCCCACGGCGGCTGCGGCGAATGCCAGGCATCCTGCCAGTCCGCTTGCAAGACCAGCTGCACCGTCGCCAACCAGTCCTGCGCCAACAAGGAAAACAGCGACGTGCTCGCGGGCAACGAGGGCAAGCTCAACCGTCTGTACAACCGGAAGTAATGATACGCTTTCCAGATTCGTCTGGCAATCGTATCCGGTTCGGAACAGGCAAAGGCGGAGGCGGCATCATGCGCCTTCGCTTTTTTCGGGTGCAAGGGTGCAAAAAGTATCCTTGCGGTTTATCTAACTCAGGAGGAATAATAGCAATGATTCATACCTTCAAGGCGGTTGGTCAGCCGATGCTGCTGGACGTAGGCAGCGGCGCTGTTCACGCCATCGACGACATGGCGTTTGACGTGCTGGAAATGTGGAATGACCACACGCCGGAAGAGATTCGGGATGCGCTGAAAGAGAAGTATACGGCGCAGGAGCTGGACGAGGTTATCGGTGAACTGAAGCAGCTCGAAGAACTCGGCGCGCTCAACGCCCCGGATAATTATGATGACGTGAAGCAGGTGACCGAGCCGGGCGTGGTGAAATCCATGTGCCTGCACGCGGCGCATGACTGCAACCTGCGCTGCAAGTACTGCTTCGCGGCGACGGGCGACTTCTGCATGGGCGAGCGCAAGCTGCTGCCCTACGAGGTCGGCAAGGCGGCGATTGACTGGCTGGTGGCGCACTCCGGCAAGCGCGTCAATCTGGAGCTGGACTTCTTCGGCGGCGAACCGCTGATGAACTTCCCCGTCGTCAAGCGGCTGGTGGAATACGGCCGCTCCATCGAGAAGGAGAAGAATAAGCACTTCAAGTTCACAATGACGACGAACTGTGTGCTGATGAACGACGAAATCATGGACTTCCTGAACAAGGAAATGAGCAACGTCGTCATCTCCATCGACGGTCGCCGCGAAGTGCATGACCGGATGCGCCCGACCATCAACGGCAAGGGCAGCTATGACATCATCATGAACAAGGCGCAGGAGTTCGTCCGCCGCCGCAATGCCTGCGACAAGGAATATTACGTCCGCGGCACGTTTACCGGCTTTAACAAGGATTTCGGCAACGACGTGCTTCATCTGGCGGATCAGGGCTTTGACCAGATCAGCGTTGAGCCGGTTGTAACCGATCCGAAGTGCGAATACGCCCTGCGCGAGGAGGATTTGCCCGAAATCCGCGAGGAATACGAGCGCTTGGCGCAGATTTATATGGATCGCCGCGCGAACGGCAAGTGGTTCAACTTCTTCCACTTCATGGTGGACTTGGAGGGCGGCCCGTGCCTGCGCAAGCGTTTGACCGGCTGCGGCGCGGGCAACGAGTATGTTGCGGTAACGCCCGACGGCGATATTTACCCCTGCCACCAGTTTGTCGGCCGCGACGGCTACCGCATGGGCAGTGTGCTGGACGGCACGTTCGACCGCGACATTCAGGCGAAGTTTGCGCACAACACGGTGCTGAACAAGGAGAAGTGCCGGGACTGCTGGGCGCGTTTCTTCTGCTCCGGCGGCTGCGCTGCGAATGCCGAAGCCTTCCATGGCGACATCTCCCAGCCCTACGACATGGAGTGCCAGATGGAGCGGAAGCGCCTTGAATGCGCAATGGCGATTTACGCGAAGGAGCGCGCCGCCCGCATGGCGAAGGAAACGAAGGAGTGACCCAAGGGGCTTTGCCCCTTGACCCCACCAGAGGCTCTGCCTCTGGACTCCGGCAGGGGCGCTGCCCCTGCACCCTGCAAGGGAGTTCCTCCCTTGACCCTTCCGCGCGATTCAGTTGGTGACGACTGCATACAGTGTCCGCGTGTTTATCTGTGAGAAGAATAGAACATCAGCCGCCATTCGACCGCTATCAAAAGTCGAATGGCGGCTTTCATTTGTAAAAACTTCACTTGCCCCTTTCCAAACTTCCCGAAACGTGGTATGCTAAGGTTGAAGAAATCTCCGAAAGGAAGGATTCACTGATGAAACGCTTGCTTCGCGGGCTGTGTGCCCTCTTGTTGATGACCTTGCTCCTGCCAACGGCGCTCGCCGCCAAAGCCACCCCGACGCCCCCGCCGGTCGCGATTTCCACTGAAGCGCCCGTGCAGCCGCCGGAGCAGATTCAGCAGGTGCTGGATATTGCCTATAACGAATGGGCGGAGCTGGACGGAAAGACGCTCAAAAACGTCAATAAGTACACCGAGTGGCGCGGCAAGGGCATCGGCTTCGGCTGGTGCGGCGGCTATATCACCTGGTGCATGATGCAGGCGAACGTCGAGATGGAGGAACTGGAAGCGGTCAAGAAAGCTGCGAAGGAATCCGAGGACGGCGTGTTCGTGCAGGTGGAGGGCGTCCATCACGTTAAGGAGGCCAGCGTCGGCAAGCTGCTGCGCGGCTATCAGCTGATGAACCGCACGACGAACGTGCCGCAGCCGGGCTTCCTGCTGGTGTACGGCTGCTCGTTCAACAAGACGATTCACGTTGCGCTGGTGTACGACGTGAAGGACCTGGGCGACGGCAAGTACCGCATCACGACGCTGGAGGGGAATATGGCAAGCCGCGTCAAGATGTACATCCACGACTACGACATGAACGCCGAGGTGAACACGAACAAAAAGACCTCGACAAACCTGTCCGAAGTGCCGGAGGACGAACGCGAGATTCCGGCGAGTGACTGCGTGGATTACACGGTCGTGACGGCAAAACCGAGCAACTCGACGTCGGGAAAATATGCGTACTATGTGAACTGCTTCCTGATGCCGTATGTGCCGGGGGAAGACGCGGAGTAACCGCATTTCCCAAGAAAGTCAGAAAGGAGAGGAACGCCCTTGTCCAGACGGAATGAGAACATTTTTGAGGAAAAATCCCATCTGGGGCGAAAAATCGGCGTGACACTGCTGGTCGTGCTGCTATTGACGTTTGGCGCGGGTGCGGTGGCGAACTTTGCCATCAGCAATACCGTCAAGACGCTGCGGCAAACGGTTACCATTCCCGATTTGCCCAATTCGCTGGATCAGTGGTCAATTCTCCTGCTGACGGATTTGAACGGGGAGTACCGCGGGCTGAATCAGGCGTCGATTGGCAAAGCGGTTGGTACGCGCGCAGTTTCCTGCGTCATCATGACGGGCAATATGATTGGCGAGAACGGCGACGCTGCGCCAGCGCTGGCGCTCCTGGAGCAGCTTCCGGCGGGGTCGAAGGTGCTGTTCCTGCCCGGCAGCGGCGACCCGTCTCCCTATGCAACGACGGCGCACGCCTCCCTTTCGCCTTATGCGGATTGGGCGCAGGCGCTCATTGACGCGGGCGTGACGCTGCTGGATGTGCCCGTGTCATTCACGCGGGAAAAATCCACCATTTGGTTTGTACCGGAGGATTTGTATACACTCAACATCCCCAGCGCGCGCAAGGCATACCAGAAGCAGCTGGACGGCTTGAATGCCCTGCCGACGCTGACGGCTGATCAGGCGGCGCTCCAGCGGCTGGCGGTCTATCAGCTGGACAGGCTTGACCGCATCGAGGCGGCCATGGCGGAAATGACGAACAAGGACATGCAGGTCTGTGTGAGCGGAATGCCGCTGACGCAGGAGTACATCACTACCGCGAAGCAGAACGCCGATCCGAAAGCCGTCTGCGCGATGAACAATGTGGACTTGATTGTCACGGGCGGCTACTGCGGCGGGCAGTGGCGCATTCCGGGCATGGGTGCGCTGTATGTGCCGGAACTGGGCTGGTTTCCGGAGGACAGTCAGGTGCAGGGGATAAATTTCTTTGGCGGAATTTGGCAGTATGTTAGCCCCGGACTGGGCAAAGGGCTGATTTACCCGTGGTGGATGGGCTTCCGCCTGTTCAACTCGCCCGCGGTGACGACCATCACACTGTCGAAAAACATTTCGTAAAAAAAGAAAAAATGCGGCAGGAATCCTGATAGATTGGGCGAATATCTACTTTATGAATGCGCGCAATGGGCGCAACCAGCACAAAAAAGAGACGGAGGACAAGCAGATGGCGGCAATCCTTTCCATCAACGCGGCTGGGCAATCCGGCAAGAAAATCAACAAGAACATCTACGGCCATTTCTCGGAGCACCTCGGACGCTGCATTTACGGTGGCGTCTATGTGGGCGAAAACTCCGACATCCCCAACGTCAATGGCATGCGCACGGACGTGGTGCAGGCGCTGAAGAAAATCGGCGTGCCGGTGCTGCGCTGGCCGGGCGGCTGCTTTGCGGATGAATACCACTGGGAGGACGGCATCGGCCCGAAGGAAACCCGTAAGCGCATGGTGAACACGAACTGGGGCGGCGTAGTGGAGGACAACTCCTTCGGCACGCACGAGTTCATGGAACTGTGCCGCCAAATCGGCTGCGAACCCTACGTCAACGCGAACGTCGGCTCCGGCACGGTGCGCGAAATGGCGGAGTGGGTGGAATACATGAATTCCACGGGCGATTCCACCGTTGTGCGGAAGCGCTGGGCGAACGGGCACAAGGAGCCGTTCAACCTCAAATACCTCGGCGTGGGCAATGAAAACTGGGGCTGCGGCGGCAACATGCGCCCGGAATACTATGCCGACGAATACCGCCGCTACCAGACGTTCTGCCGCAACTATGGCGACAATAAGCTCTACCGCATCGCCTGCGGGCCCAGCTCCGGCGACTGGAACTGGACGGACAAGCTGATGGAGCGTGCCGGGCGTTACCTCGACGCCATTACCCTGCACCACTACACCGTGCCGTATGCATGGGACAAGAAAGGCAGCGCAACTGATTTCGATGCGGACGAATACTACCTTACCCTGCGCAATGCCGCCTATATGGACACGCTGATTCGCGGCCATCTGGCGATTATGGACAAGTACGACCACGAGCACCGCGTCGGGCTGATTGTCGATGAATGGGGGACGTGGTTCGACTGCGAACCCGGCACGAATCCGGGCTTCCTCTATCAGCAGAACACCATGCGCGACGCGATGGTAGCGGCGCTGACACTGGATATCTTTAACAGCCACTGCGACCGCGTGGTCATGGCGAATATCGCGCAGATGGTCAACGTCCTGCAGGCGGTTATCCTGACCGACGGCGCGAAGATGATCTGCACGCCGACGTACCACGTCTTCGACCTCTACAAGGCGCATCACGATGCGAACTATCTGCCGTCCGCCATCACCTGCGGCGAGTGCGGCGGCGTGAAGCAGCTGACCGCGACCGCCTCGGAGAAGGAAGGTGTCATCACCATGACGGCGACGAACACCTCCTGCACCGATGCGCTGGATGTGGTGGTGCACCTCTCCGGCGCGTCTGCAAAGAACGTGACCGCGCGCATCCTGACGGGCGATATGCACGACAAGAACACGTTCGAGGACGCGGAAAAGGTGACGGTGAGGCCGTTCGACGCCGTCCGCGTGACGGAAACGGGTCTCAAGATGACGCTGCCTGCCTGCTCAGTGGTGGAGGTCACGATTCGTGGCTGATGCGCGAAAGCCCTGCCGCTGCACGCTGCTGGAAAGCGGTCAGGCGGATATGGCGAAGCTCGTGTGGGACTATGTGGATTCGCTCTCGGCGGACGAGAAGACCGACGAAGCGACCTACACCGCGCGCCTGAACATCTGCCGCAACTGCGATGACCTGCATAGCGGAACGTGTGCGCTCTGCGGCTGCTACGTCGAAGCGCGCGCCGCGAAGAAACGGCAGGGGTGTCCGAAAGTGCCGGAAAAGTGGGGCGCGGAGGAAGCGGAATAGCATAGAAAGTCGCCGCCGGGAGGATGCAAAATGTCCTCCCGGCGGCGATTCTATGTGGGTGATGTGCATTATGCGCCATACAGCGCATCGTTTTTTGCTAACAGGTACAAGCAGTATTGATTCATGCTAATTCCTTCACTGCGAGAGTGCTCTGCCAAAGAACGGTGCAGCGATTTGGGAATGCGGAGCTTGAATTGACCAGAGTAAGCGGTTGGCAGATTCGGCTCATGGATAACAAGCCCCTCTTCCAATGCTGCCGTCAACCATGCGCGCTTCGCATCCTCTGCGTTCCGAACGACATCCTCCATCGTTTCGCCGCAGGTCAGGCATCCCGGCAAGTCAGGGTAGCTGCCAACAAAGCCGCCTTCATCAGAATCAGGGATGATTTCCAAAGGATAGGGCAAGGCCATATACTGTTCAAGCGTTTTCATGACGATTCGCCTCACTTTCAACAATATTGCGAACCATTTCGACATATACTTTCTTAATGGGCTCATGCTTAGGAATGGTGATTGGCTGGCAGCCGGGCTTGCGGAAGGTATAGTGACTACTGCCGCTGCGAGGGGAAAACATTTGGTAGCCGTAGTCTCTAATACTTTACGCAGTTCATCGAATCACAAGTCCTTTGATAAGGACAAGATTCGTTGCAATAGTTTTTCCCACTCCGACATCAAATCATCCCTTCCGCTTTTATTATAGCTGGTGTCATGGGTGGTGTCAAGAAAAAACGCGGTATAATACTATTTCCAGATTCACCTGCGCCATCTGCTTGCGCCTTTTCCCTTCTGGCGTCCGCTCATTCCACTTAGCGTAGCGCTGCTACGCTGCGTTTCATTCACGTTAGCCAGAATGAAAAATTCGCGGCGCATCTTGGCGCATTCTTATCTGGAAATAGTATAACGCAAAATTTCGCCGCCGGAAGGACATTCCCCATCCTTCCGGCGGCATTTTATATATCCAAATTAGTTCGCAATCATCGCCTGCGTTTCCGCCCAGCCCTTTTCCACCGTCTGCTGGTGGCTCATGGCGTAGGGGCCGATCGCCGTTACCTGCGCCTGCGTGCGCGGGAAGTGGATGCACAGGTGACCGGGGAAGTTGTTGTCCGTGATGTGCTGCACCTCGTGCGGCATGGAGTGGGTCGTCGCCATACGAACCGTGCCGTCAGCGAAGATGACCCAGACAGCTTTGGGCGTCCATGTGTTGCCGCCGAATGCCTGCTCCAGCTTCGCCGTGTCTGCCGCGGTCAGCGGTTCGGCTTCGGCGTGCTTGCCGTAGGAGAACATGTGAACCTGCCACGAGATGCCCGTGGAGTAGTCGTAGACCGTCGCGTAGGGGTACTGGCGGCAGGCGCTGCGCACCGTCGAGTACCAGTATTCGTAGACGACGTTCTCCGCGCTGACCTTCGTGGTTGTGCCAATGTCGTTGGAGATGTTCGGGGTGGGGGTTGCGGTGGTGTTCGGGCGCGCGGTGTTCTTGCCAGTGGCGCTGCTGCTGTTGAGCGACGCAATTGTGTTCTTGCCCGCAACGCCGTCCACATACAGGGCGTTCGCCAGCTGGAAGTCACGCAGCGCCTGATACGTTTTGACGCCGAAGATGCCGTCCGCAGAACCCGACGCGAGGTAGCCAAGGTCAATCAGCCGCTGCTGCATTGCCTTGACCGCCGTGCCGTTGTCGCCCCGGTGGAGCGCGGAGGCGCTGGCAATCACCGATGCGGCGGAGGGCGTATTCACAGGCGCAATTGTCGGCGCGGGGGTCGGGGTGGCGGCAGAGGCGGAGTAGAGGGCAATCAGCGTTTTGTTGCCCGCCACGCCGTCGCGGGTGAGTCCATTTCGCTTCTGGAAGTTGTAGACGGCTTCGGCGGTCGCTGTGCCGTAAATGCCGTCTGCCGTGCCGGAGAGGTAGCCGAGGGTAATCAGCCGCTGCTGGAGCGCGCGGACGGCTTCGCCCGTCATGCCGCGGCGGAGGGTGACGCTCACATCCACCGATGCGCCTGCCATGATGCCGTCGCTGCCGATTGCGGTTGCGGAGTAGAGCAGCACCTGCGTGTCATAGCCCGCTACGCCGTCCACCGACAGCCCGTTCATGCGCTGGAAAGCGCGGATAGCCGCTGCGTCATCCGCCATGCAGACCCCGTCGCGGCGGGAATTGTAGTAGCCCAGCGCCGTCAGCCGCTCCTGCAAACGCAGCACCGCGTCGCCGCTCGTGCCTTGGCGGATGGTAACGACGTTGTCTTTCGTGATGGGCGCGGGGGTCGGAGTCGCTGTCGCCAGCGGGGTGGCGGTTGGCGCGGGGGTAACGATGTAATCCGCCGAAATCGCCAGATAGCTGAACAGCACCTGATAAGTGCTTGCGCCTGCAATGCCATCGGCGCTCAGACCGTTCTTGGCTTGGAACTCCTTCAGCGCGTTCACGCTCGCCGTGCCGAAAATGCTGTCCGCGACGCCGGAGAGATAGCCTAAATCAATCAGCCGCTGCTGCACAAGGCGCGCGTCATTGCCGGTCGAACCCTTGCGGACGGTTGCGGCAGGCGTGGTCAGCGGGGGCAGGTCGGTCGGCGCGGGGGTTGCGGTCACGGTCACTTCCATGGTCGGCAGCGTACCGGGGGCGGCGGCAGCGCTCATCAGCTTTTCCTGCGTCGCCGTGCCGCACGCACCGTCGGCCTTTAAGCCGTTTGCTTTCTGGAATGCCTTGACCGCAGCTTGCGTCGCTACATCGTACACGCCGCTGATTTCGCCGTCATAGTAGCCCAACTGGGTCAGCCGCGTCTGCACGGTAGAGACGAGCACGCCCTGGTCATGCAGGCGGATGGTGATGCCGGAGAGGGCGGGAAGCGTCTTGATGGAAACCTTCGTGCCGGAGGAATTCTTGGGCTGACCATGGAAAATCAGCGCTTGCAGATTCGCGTCCGCAATGCCGTTCATGGGCAGGCTGTTCATCTTCTGCAAGGCGATAACCGCCTGCGTGGTGGTGGTATTGTAAGTGCCGTCGGGCGTGCTGGTCAGGTAGCCCAGTTCCGCCAGCGCCTGCTGGAGCGCCAGCACCTGATTGCCCGTCGAGCCGTTTTGCAGCACTTTGTAGGTGCTGTCTTCTAAGATAGGCGCGCTGGTCGGCACAGCCGTCGGGGCGGCAGTTGGTTCCACCACCGTCAGCAGCTTCAAATACGCCGTCATGCAGTAGCCCGTTTTCTCCTGATACGTCACCTGCGCCCAATCGCCGCTGACGCCGTGGATGATGACGGTCGCGCCCTTGGGAATGGTGGTCACGCGCGCGCTGGTGGTGGAGCGGGTCGTGCGCAGATTGACGGAGGATTTCGTCGTCGTGTAGTACGGGAAGCCATACGCGACGCTGCCGGATTCGGACGTGTTTGTCGTCACCTGCTCGGCGTATTGCTTGAAGATATAGCCGACTTGTCCGTCATAGGTGACGCAGAGGAAATTGCCGCTTGCGCCCGTGACGGTCAGAATCGTTCCCTTCGGGATACGGGCGATGATGTTGCTCTCCGCCGACGAGGGGCTGCGGCGCAGGTTGGTATCCGCATTCACGGACGCGCTGTAAGGATAGCTTGTCCCCGCCGCCAGCGAGAAGGCGGTCAGGCTGCCCAGCAGACAGCAGAGCGCCAGCAGGCAGCACAGGAATCGGCGTGTGGTAGATTTGGTCATGAGCCCGTTCCTCCTGAAAGTAAGACTATTTCCGGCATGTATTTCGGTTGCAAATTGCGTTTGTCCATCAAAAAAGCTGGGGCAGAACTCCCCAGCTTCATTGTACCGATTTGGGCGGAAAATGTCAATCGTTCGCGCATTCTTTTGCGTGATGGTTGGGTGAATTTACAATTATGCTTTTGAAATGTGTGGAAGGGATGACGATGCCGAAGGGGTCAAGGTGGCAATTGGAAAGCCCCTTGTCGCGTCCGCAGAGGCGAAACCACTGAAACAAAACATCCATGCGTGTGAGAAACAGACATATGGAATGCAGACTGGATTCAGGAAAGGGCATTCCTTCCCCCTTCTGCCAGCGCCGCTGTATCCTTCCGTATCGTTCACACCGCCGTCAGCTCCAGCGGCTTGGCGATGTGCTCATTCATGCCGACCGTCTTGGCGGCCTGCACATCCTCGGCAAAGGCGTTGGCGGTCATGGCGACAATCGGCACACGCTTGCAGTAATCGCGCGCGCTGCTGCGGATGGCGCGGGTCGCGTCGTAGCCATTCATCCGTGGCATCTGAATGTCCATGAACACCATGTCGTAATATCCGTCGGGGCAGGAGGATAGGCAGTCAACCGCCTCAATGCCGTCCCAAGCGCAATCGACCGTCAGCCCGCTCATTTTCAGCAGTTCTGCGGCAATCTCGGCATTGAGCTGATTGTCCTCTACCAGCAGCACGCGCCGTTCGGGCTTCCAGTCGCGTGCTTTCCCGTGGCGAGAACAGACATTGCGCCACGGAAAAAATCAAAAACTTGCCCAACACCCCTTGACAGTGGGGCAAAGTTATGGTATACTATTTCCTGTCGCCGGATGAATCGTCTGGTGCATGTGGTCTGTTGGCTCAGTTGGTAGAGCACATCGTTCACATCGATGGGGTCACTGGTTCGAGTCCAGTACAGACCACGCAATCCTCGATCTGCAAAGGTCGGGGATTTTTTCATATCGCTGCAGAAAAGGAAGGTGTCAAGCATGACCCAGTTTATCCCCCGCCCCAAGCTCAGCAAGAAAGCCCGCAAAGAACTGGACACCCAGAAGCGCACGACATGGGCGTTTTCCCCGGTGACGAAGAAAGTCGAGAGCAAGAAAATCTACAACCGCAAGAAAGCCGCTCATGTGTGGAAGGATGATTCCAGCATGAGCGGTTTTTGCTGCACTGGGGATGGTACCGCGGCGAACGCCGCCCGTGGCAGCATTTGAATCATGTAATAGGCTTGCAGGATTTTTTTGTTTGAAAGGGAACAACGCCAAGCTGTTCTGGAAATCATTCTGGAGATGCGGCTCAGAGGAATAGACTTCTCAGCAGTCATCCCGGAAACGAGGGAATAACGTCGAGCACGACGATAGCAGTTTCCCCAAATTCGGTCGATAGCCGTCAGCAGCAAAAATACATTCATCCCCTCTTGACAGCGCAATGGAATCGTGATAGAATGCAGTCGTTGGTGAAAACCAACCTTTTTCCGGTGGTTATGACGGAGAGGCTCCACCTGTTCCCATCCCGAACACAGAAGTTAAGCTCTCCAGTGCTGAAAGTACTTGGCTGGACACGGCCCGGGAGGATAAGTCGCTGCCGGATTCCATAATCCTCAGTAGCTCAATGGCAGAGCACTCGGCTGTTAACCGAGTTGTTGTAGGTTCGAGCCCTACCTGGGGAGCGCTTGCCGATTCCGCATGGAGTCGGCTTTTTTTGTAATATCATAAGGAGGCAAAGCATGAAACGCAAAGGAATGCATCGGCGCCGCAAATTGGTGCTGCTGGCAGTTTCGCTGATAATGGTGGGCATAGCGGTATGGCGGATTTGGCAAACGCCGCGGCCAACAGTGCTGCACCGGCAGGATGCGTGGCTGTCCTCCGCCGAGCCGGAAATGGTGGACACGCTGCCCGACAATGCGTTCACGGCGGAACTGCCGGAGGAAATCGACGGCCGCCTTTTGTACATCCGCGATTATTCCGCATCGGGGCATTACCAGATTGTATGGGAGGGCGTATCAGCGGAGGCGGCGGAATCGTACTTGACTGCCCTGCTGGACAAGGGCTTCACGCGCCTGATGGGGACGGCGGAGGATATCGCCAGCGGCGTTTTGCTTGCGCGCGGTGACTTGACGCTGAGCATCTCCCTGTCCGGCGGGATGCTGAACATGCTGATGACGCGCGCTGAAGAACCTACGCCGACACCGCTGCCATAGTGGCTTGCAGATTGGTAATCCCCGCGAAAGGTGCTTCCATGCCGCGAAAAGATGTGCTATAATGGAGGCACATATGATTTTCGGAGGTCGCTTATGGCGAAGGAAAAGACCCTGTTTGCCTGCACCGCGTGCGGGTATGAAACATCCCGCTGGGTGGGGCGCTGTCCGGGGTGCGGCGCGTGGAACACGATGGTGGAGTCCGCGCCTATTGTGACGGGTGCGCCCGCGAAAGCCCCGAAACAGCGGCCGGGCACAGGCGCTTCAGCCATGCTCCTCCGCGAAATCCCGGAAGATGTGGCGGTTCGCTCGTCCACGGGCATCAGCGAGCTTGACCGCGTGTTAGGCGGCGGCATTGTCGAGGGGGCGCTGATGCTCATCGGCGGCGATCCCGGCATTGGCAAATCCACGCTGCTGTTGCAGGTGTGTGCGAATTTGTGCAAAACGGGCAAGCGCGTGCTGTATGTCAGCGGTGAGGAATCCGCCAAGCAGCTGAAACTCCGCGCGAACCGCCTCGGCATCACGTCGGAGACGCTTTATGTGCTGGCGGAAAACGCGCTGGACAATGTGGAAGAAAAACTGCGCGGCTTATCGCCGGACGTCGCCGTCATCGACTCCATTCAGACAATGTATCGCCCTGATATGGCGTCCGCGCCGGGTTCAGTCAGTCAGATTCGCGAATGCACGAGCCAAATCATGCGCTTGTGCAAGGAGAGCGGCACGGCGATTTTCCTTGTCGGGCATGTGACGAAGGACGGCGCGATTGCCGGCCCGCGAATGCTGGAGCACATGGTGGACGTCGTGCTGTACTTCGAGGGCGACCGTCAGCAGGAATATCGGCTGCTGCGCGCGGTCAAAAACCGCTTCGGGTCGGTCAATGAGCTGGGCGTTTTCCAGATGACGGAAGCCGGAATGCAGATTGTGCCGAATCCGTCGGAGCAGCTGCTGAGCCATCGCGCGAAAGGCGCAAGCGGCTCGGTCGTGTTCTGCGGCCTGGAAGGTTCGCGCCCGCTGCTGTGCGACGTGCAGGCACTGGCAAGCACCTCCTACTTCGGCACGCCGCGGCGGACGGTCGGCGGTGCGGATACCGGGCGCGTGGCGCTGCTGCTGGCGGTGC
>ERZ779874.488-NODE-488-length-46397-cov-53.639334_pt1 | contig 46397 bp, 31 predicted proteins | sample MGYA00511031_ERZ779874 | MGnify/ENA primary metagenome ERZ779874 (study PRJEB29588, sample SAMEA2156850) | human gut metagenome | biome: human gut; feature: human-associated habitat; material: faeces | place: Denmark | collected 2008/2010 ...
CCTCCAAATATCCAATTTTCATGGCCTGTTCGCTACGAGGTTCTGCAACACCCTCAACGGATTCCCACGATAATCCGACCGATTTATCGGTCGTACAACAAAAGGCGATGGTATTCAACGGAATATATCGGCTGCATGACCGACAAGCGGCGGTGTTTGACCGATAAATCGGTCGTCGTTTTAATTGCTTATTATACCGGGGGCTTACGCCACCCGGCTACTATCTTGACACCGCTAAAGCGGTGTGTTTTGATTGCCGTCCTTGCAGGGGCTGGCGTTTGTGGGGCAGCCAGTATAACGGGGCTTGCGCGCCCGTCCTACTGTCCGTCTGCCCTCTCCGAGGGCTTCGCATACTATATTTCATCGCGTTTGGGGTCGTCAGAGGACGACTTTGCGGCGAGTGCCGTCGGAGTACACCACGATGTTGACCCCTTTGGCTGGTGCGTCGAGTCGCACACCCTGTAGGTCGTAATACCCCACGGCGGTAACATCCTCGGCATCAACACCTGTTTCGTCCACGCCCGAATCCGATATAGGCTCTATAAACAGGAACTCTTTCCATCCCTCGGCAGCCTTATATGCATCCACGCTCCCCTCCGGCACATATACCTTGCACTGTACCTTGTTAACATCTGTGAATGTGTCGCTGTAACATTCAGGTGCATCGGGGTTGAGACTCGTTATTGAAGTCAATGTGGTACAATTACGAAAAACTCCGCTTCTAATGTTCATTACCGATTTCCCGATCATTACCTCTTTCATGTTAAGACAACCATAAAACGCAGAAGGTTCAATTCTAATAACTTCATCTGGAATCACAATGGACTCTAATCCAGAATCACTGAATGCATTTAAGCTAATGTGGGTGACAGACTTGGGAATATCAATCGTTTTCAAACTTGTACAACTAGCAAACATATACTCAGTTATCTCAGTAAGACTTTCAGAAAGGATTACTGAAGTAAGGGAAGTACACTCCTCAAACATGTTATCCCCTATAGAAGTCACCGAAGAAGGCAACGCAATAGATTGTAATGAGCTACACATGGAAAAAGCGGAAGGACCGATTGTTGTCACAGAATTTGGGATAATAACACCTGCCAAATTGCTGCATCCATGAAATGCATACTCTCCTATCGTGACAACAGAATTGCCTAAATCAACTTTTTTCAAATAGCCGCAGTCCCAAAACACATCCTCCCCAATGCTGACCACCGAATCAGGGATTTTTATCTCGGTCAATCCTGTACAAAACATAAACGACTTATCATTGATGCTAACCACCGAGTCGGGAATCTTTACGCTGGATAGCCCTGTAGATTCGTAGAACGCATATTTCCCGATTTCTGTCACTGTAAACTCGATGCCGGAATAGGTTAATTTGTCGGGGATGGAGACTTCGCCGGAGTAGCTGTTGTAGTCGGTGTCCTTGTAGGTGACTTCGACCGTGCGGTCGGTGGAGGAAAGGATGTTGTAGTAGATGCCGTCCATTTCGAAGTCGTAGGCGTGGAGCTGGCGCGGCAACCGTAAGCAGTGCTGCCGACATAATCTTTCTCATGGTTTCCATAGTCAAAAAATGTGTGGAGTTTGCGCTGCCAAGCCCATCGATGGCAGCAGGTGATAAACATGCAGAAGGCGTGAGGGCTGCTCACTTATCTTATGGAAATCGGGTGTGTGGTAGGTACCCTGTGAAATCAGATAAGGTAGCAACTCCCACGCCCACATATCTGCGGACGCGAGAGTGTCTCCATAATCCTCTTTCACGTTGAAGTTACCACACTTCGATTTCCGAGAATCAGTAAGACACTTTCGTGTTAAAAATCAATATGTCCGCCAGCGGGGAGAACGCCCATGCTGACCCTGCAAAATTAGCCATTCACAGCATATCCTCCAAATAATCCACCCTATTTCACCGTAGCCGCTCTTACCTATGGCATATATCGTCACTGCGCGTTTCAATCCGACAAGGACAGGCAATGCCATCCGCTGTGTAGGGACGCACGGTCCGTGCGTCCTTGTGCCAGATCGGTCGGTGTAATCCGGCTCGGACTGGTGTTTGCGGTTGAGGACGCACCGACCGTGCGTCCCTACACGCTGGGAAAGCTCCGTATCACCTTCCTAAAGCTCCGCAGGAGCGTAAAAGCAGTAGGGCGGGGGCAAGCCCCGTCACAAAAGCCACCGACGGCGAATCAGCCCTGCAAGGGCGGTTGTGCAGCCGCCAACATGTGACACAAAAAGCATGGACATTCCGGGTGAGCGGTCGCCACAGGTGGCGACCCTACGTCATGTAGCTGATGGCATACCGAGGTTCTGCAAACTCTCTTGTGTTTATTTGCAGGGTGGATAGTTAGGCTTTTGCTTTCTTGTTGCGGCGACGGTCTGTAAGGTATGCTACAGGGGATGCAATGAAGATGGTAGCAAGGGTGCCGATAACCACACCGAATATCATCGCGAAGATGAATGAGCGGATTGAATCGCCGCCGAGGACAAACATGCAGAGGAGCACGAGGAGTGTGCTGCCCGAAGTCATGATTGTACGGCTGAGGGTCTGGTTGATGGAGTTGTTGATGGTGGCTCCGAAATCGTGTTTAGGGAATAGTCCGACGTTTTCACGCACACGGTCGAATACCACCACAGTGTCGTTGATCTGATAACCGATTACCGTCAGGATTGCGGCTATAAACGACTGGTCCACTTCCATGGCGAACGGGAATACGCCCCAGAACAGCGAGTAGAAACCGATGATGGCGTAGGCGGTAAACGCTACCGCAGCCAGCGCACCGAGAGAGAAGGCGATGTTGCGGAAACGGACGAGGATGTAGAGGAACATCGCTATGAGCGAGAGAATCACTGCGATGACGGCCTCTGTCTTCATATCGTTGGCCACAGTCGGACCTACTTTCTGCGACGACATGATGCCAACATTCTCGTTTGTGGTTGAGAAGTCGGTCATCGACATGCCGTTGAGCTCGTCCTGGAGTCCGTTGTAGAGGATTTCGGTGATTTCCTGGTCTATGCCTTCGTCGTTTTCGTTGATCTTGTAGTTGGTAGAGATGCGTACCTTGGTATTGTCATCGATAGAGATAACGCTGATCTGGGCACCGTTGAAGAGGGGTGTCAGCTTCGCTGCAAGCTCATGGGTCTGCACGGGATGGTCGAATTTCACCACGTAGTTACGTCCACCAGAGAAGTCGATGCCTTGGTTGAGGCCGCGAACGAAGAATGACACGAGTATGGCAGCCACGAACACGATAACCACTGCGAAGCTCGCTTTGCGTGTGCCGAGGAAGTTGAATGTCGTGTGGCGGAATATCTTGCTGCTCAGAGCGGTTGTGAACTTGAGGTTCTGGAACGCTTTTTTCTTCGCTCCGGCGATGAATATCAGACGGGTCAGATATACGGCGGTGAAGAACGAGCAGATGATACCGATGATAAGGGTTGTGGCAAAGCCCTTGATGGGACCTGTGCCGAAGAAGAGGAGGATTACACCGGTGATGATAGATGTCAGGTTGGAGTCGAAGATTGCCGAGAAGGCGTTGCTGTAACCGTCGGCGATGGCTGTGCGTGCGTTCTTGCCGGCACGGAGCTCTTCCTTGGCACGCTCGAAGATAAGCACATTGGCATCGACGGCCATGCCGAGCGCGAGGACGATACCTGCGATACCCGACAGGGTGAGCACTGCCTGGAACGAGGCGAGTATGCCGAAGGTAAAGAAGATGTTGCAGATAAGGCCGGCGTTGGCTATAAGGCCCGGAATCACGCCGTAGAACAGGCACATGAATATCATCAGCAATACCAGTGCGATGACAAATGACCAGATGCCGTCATTGATGGCCTTCGCGCCGAGTGACGGACCGATTACGGTGTCTGATATGATGTTGACTTTTGCTGCCATCTTACCGCTCTTGAGCACGTTGGCAAGGTCTTTGGCCTCGTCGGTGGTGAAGTTGCCGGTTATCTGGCTGTTGCCGCCTTCGATCACGCTGTTGACGTTAGGTGCGGAGTATACCTGGTCGTCAAGCACGATGGCTACGGGGCGGCCGAGGTTGGTCTGGGTGATGTTGGCCCACTGCTTTGCTGCGGTAGCGTTCATCGACATGCTCACGTAGTTGCCGCTACGGTTGTCATAGTCGGCTGTGGCGCTTGTCACGACATCGCCAGAGAGAGCCGGTTTGCCGTTGAGAGTCTTGAGCGCTATGAGCTGGTACATGTCCACCTTGCGGTTACGTCCGGTGGTGGAGTCGGCGATTTCGATGACCTGCGGCTGGCGTTCCCAAGCGAATTTCACGTTGTTGGGGAGCAGACGCTTTGCGGCAGGGCTGGCGAGAGCCTTGTCGATGGCGTTGCGCTGGTTAGCGAGGGCATATCCTACGGTGATACCCTGTCCGGGCTGCAGGAAGAGGCCGAAGAGGCCGTCGTTGGCGGCTGCAGTGCTGTCGGCGCGGAGCTCGTTGTCGAGCTGCGACAGGGGCATCTGGAGGTCGGCGACGTTGTATGTCTCGTAGAACTCAAGGTTGGCTGAAGCTTTGAGCAGGTCGCGCACACGGTCATGCTCCTTGACTCCGGGGAGTTCGAGGAGAATCTGGCCGTCGTTTTCGAGCTCCTGGATGTTGGGAGCCACGACACCGAACTGGTCGATACGGTTGCGGAGCACGTTGGTAGAGCTGCTTACGCGGTCCTTTACCTCCTGCTTCAGGGTCGCCTCGACCTGTGAGAGGTTTTCGCCGCGCTTCACCTGGTCCTTAAAGAGGATAGAGAAATCGGCCTGGGGGTCGAGTTTCTGGTATTCCTTGCAGAAAGTCGACACGTAGTCGTTTGTACGGGTGGCTTTTACGACAGAGTCGGTCTTGGCGATGGCTTCGTCGAAGTAGGGGTTGCCGTCGGCATTGGCCATCGAGCGTAGGATATCGGGAACCGATACCTGCAAGGTGACGTTCATACCGCCCTTGAGGTCGAGGCCGAGGCCTACGCCGAGTTTCTGTACTTCATTGAATGTGTAGCCCATGAACACCTTCTCCTTGCTGATGGAGTCCATGAACATCTTCTTTGCTTCACGGTAAGCGTCGGCTGTATTGTCGCCGTTGGAGGCTGTGAGTGCATAGGCTTCTGCCTTATCTTCGTAGTGGTTTGTAACCAGCGTGAAGCTAAGGTAAAAAAGGCACACGAGCACCAGGAATATCGCAATTACGCCTGCGACAACGCTTCCCAGAGTTCCTTTGCTTTGCATGTGATGGTTAGGTGATTTAAAAAGATGTATTGTGTTAATAATTAATTGATTTCGCTGGCAATAGATTAAGCAGTCTCTAATCAGCTTGCAAATATACGAAAAATTCCGTCAATATAACCCCATTGTGCTGTAATACACGTATTTTGCGATTGAAATTTGTCTGAATGATGATGAAAACGTAGCAAATCCTGTATCAGCTGCTATGGGCTGATACAGGATTTGTCAGATTGTGGAGGAGGGTTACCGGCGCATCACTTTGAGAGTCGCAGACTCAGAGGGTGCGGTGCATTTGATGACGTAGATGCCTTGGGGAAGGGTGTTCATGTCAAATTCCAGACCTTGGGCTGAAGCCACGCGGACTCCGCAGGAGTTCCACACGGTGAATTGTGTGGTGGTGGCGGCATGGATGATGTTGCCTGACATGGTGACGAAGCCGTTGTCGGCAGCCAGATCGGCTATGCCTGAGTCCGGGTCTATTTCTACGGCTTTCTGGTCATCGATGCGGAAGTAGTAGTCGCGATCTGCCACGATAGGATAGTCGGGGAGCTGCAAGCCGTTGTTCCAGTTGTTGAATATGAGGTTGTAGCTGCCTGTTTCGGTGTCGAGGCCGAAGACCTTGTAGATGGTGCCGTTAATGTCGCGCTCGTCGATGGGAGCCTGTCCTGGCCATGCACCCCACAGTTCGGAATCGCCATAAGCGTAGAGTCCGAGAGAGTCCCAGCCGGTGCAGTCATCCACGTAGATGTAGTGGCGGCATACTGGCACTTCGGGAAGCTGTCCTGTCAGTGTCACATTGTCGATGGCAAGAGCCATGGCGAGGTTGGCTGCGGAACCGGATGCTACGGATATGTTCCAGGCGAGGTAGAGATCCATGCCGCGTCCGAGCCCGGTAGGCAGCTGTCTTTCTACGGTGGTTGTTTCGCCGGGGACTTCTGCGTAGCCGGCTGTCTGCGCGTCGGGGGCAAGGTAGGTGTAGAAATCGTCACCTGCGGCAGTCCAGTGTCTGCCGTCGACCGAGTAGTATAGCTTTACGGCAAATCCGGCGGGATTGGAGCCTTGACGGTATTTCTCGATGTCGTAGCTGAGGGTGAGTTGCTCGATGTTCTTCCTGCCGTCGTTGTAGAGGTGTGTATATAGGTTGATGGCGCGGGTGCCGTTGTCGACACCTGTGGTGATGCCGCCGACAGCACGGTCTGTCGACTCTCCGTTGCCGAAATTCCAGATGCCGTTTTTGGCATTGGAGGGCAGGTTGATGCCGCCGCTGTAGGTGGTGTTGGTGAGCGCAACCCCATAAGTCCCGATAGTGCGGGGCTCTACGGTCTGGCGGTCGATACGCCAAGCCTCCGGGAGGGTGGCATCGGCAGCATCGCCCATGGAGTCAAAGTCCTCGCTTACGGTGAGATTGTCCTGGTTCATGTATATTGCCGGATAGCTTTCCACCTCTGTCACGCAGTCGGCAACCTTGATTTTAGCCGATTTGGAGAAATTGCCTACGGCGGCGGTCACTTCAAATTCGCCAGCAGAGCCGTCGGACGTGAAGCAGCCGTCGCTGTCCACTGTCCCTCCTCCGCTGACCGAATAGGCCACATCTCCTTCGGGAGCGTATTCAAGACCGAAATCATCGATCATCGCCACTTTGTAGTGGATTTTGCCGTTGATATGGTCCACATAATTGGTGACGCTTTTGAGGGCGGCTGACGCATAGCTGCGCATCGATGCGGCTTCGGTGTCTGTAAGCCCTTCGGTGTGCCATGATATCTCGGTGGGATCCTGGCCGTAGATCAGACCGTATTCCATACATGCTGCCATGTAGGTAGACAGCGGGGTCGGGTGGCGGTCGTCGGAGAACCATGGCGCGATACCTTGCGTGCCTTCGGTCTCATATACAGCCTGATAGGCATTGGCTACAGGGCATACGATTAGTCCGAATTCGGCAGCCACATCCATGTAATTGTCTATGAACATCTTGTTGTAGGCTGTGAAGTTTTCCCAGTCGCTGCTGTATGCCCAGTTGACCGGCAGGATAATCGCGGCGTTAGGGTTGGGGCAGTATTCGCGGATGTAACCGACCCATTTGGCCACCGATTCACGGAATGCAGCAGGATTGGTGCGAGGCAGAGAGCTTTGCTCCTGGAGGATGATATGCGTCCAGGCATCGGAGCGTACCATCATCTTGGCTCCGGGGGTGCCGTCGGCTGCGAGACCGTCGCCTTCGTCCCAGTGTGTGGCGAGAGATTTGCCTAAGAGGGTGTGGCGTGTCCATGAAGCGTCTTTGCCCATTGACTCGGCTATGGCGTTAAATACTTCGTTTTGGTCGTTGTAGTGTATGAGGCTGTTGTTGAGCGAGAGGATTTTGACGGTTTCAGGCATCGTGCGCATCAGCACTACATCAGCCGGAGAGAGCGATATGCCGGTTATCTGCGATTCGACTTCTGTGAGAGTATAGGCACCGGTCACGATGTCGAATGTCACGTCGTAGGTGGCGGGAGTTGTCGCTACGCTCATGGTGCTGCCTTTGACGAGGGTGCCCGAGAGGGCGTTTTCGCCATCGGATGCAGCACCCCATACTCCGCCCATGCCGAGCCGCTGGTATATGCGCCAGCGGCTTGTGCCGTTGTCGCCTGCTTTCATGGATATGCGTCCTTTGAAAAGCTGGTCTGTCTCATCGAGATTGAGCGCGCCGGAGGTGTTCATGTAGTTCCAGCCGTTGAAATCACCGATTACGTAGACTGTGGTCAGTCCTGTGGGGTCATCGTTGCTTTCGAGCAGCAGGGTCGCTTCGCCGGAGGCGGTAATGTTGAGCACAATGCGTTTGCACTCAAACAGGTTGGCTCCGCAGGATATGTTGGAATCTGTGCCGCTCTGGAGCTGGTAGGGTGCATCGGCGACGATGTTGGTGCCGTTTGAACCGTAGTTACATGCCGATGACCAGGAGGCGTCGGCTATCTTGAAGGCTCCGTTGAGGGTTTTGTCATAAAGGACGTACACGCCGTTGCCCTCGTTGGAAAATTCCCATCCGTCGAGGTTGTCCCATGAGTTGACTTCGCCTCGGAGATAGATGCCGGAGGGTGTGAACGGAGGCAGGTCGGGATCTACCCACCCGGTGTAGCTATCGGGGTCGTCGATTTCCGAGATACCTGCCGGAGAGGCGCAGAGATAGTAGTCGCGGGCTGATGAAAGGGTGAAGCCGTCGGTATCATATGCCTCACCGTCGGTCAGATGGATGTCGGTGGGCAGGGTGCCTCCGAGAGTCCAACCCCAATAGGTCACGCCGTTGATCGTCTTGCTCATCTCCGGGGCTTCTCCCGGTTTGGGCGCGAAATGGTCGCTCGATGTGGAGTATAGCGACAGTTGCTTGGCTCCGCTGGCGTTTTCGACGAATATGTAGTGAGCATCACCGCTGTTGAAGCCTGCGGTAACGGATACATCGTCGATAGCTAAAGCCATCGCTTTGTCGGGCGAAGAGCCTGATGATACCGATATGTTCCATGCAAGGTACATTGTGGCGCCGGCAGGAATGTCTGCCATCATGGTCTTGTTTTCAACCGTGACAGTGGAGATGGGCACGATGTCGGCTCCGGCAGTCTGTGCGTCAGGGGCAAATGATGTCAGGAATGCCTCTCCTGCCGATTGCCATGCCTCCCCGTCGGAGGATGTGTAAAGCTGGACGCTGTATCCGGCCACATTGGCACCCTCTCGGTATTTCTCGATGGCATAGCTCAGTGTCAAGCGGTCGATAGGCGTGTCGGATGCATTGGTGACCTTGGTCATGACGTTGACGCAGCGGGTGCCGTTGGCTACGGTGGTCGACAGACCTCCTACGGCACGGTCGGATTCGTCGGTGCTGCTGCCGAAGTTCCATGTGCCGTTTTTAGCATTAGACGGCAGTGCTATGCCGCCTGAATACATTAATTGGTCGGTGGCGGCATCCCAGCTGCCCAATGTGCGGGGGGCATCCATCTGCCGCTCTACTTTCCAATCTGCCGGCGTGGCGAGCAGAGGAGCAGATGCAGATACATCCCACATGGAATTGAAGTTCTCGCTGCCCGTAGGACTGGTCGGTGACAGCTCAAACGCTGCGGCGGCCTGACATGCCAGCAATGTGGTCAGGGCAGTCGCCGCGCATTTCCTGAGAAAATTGTGAAAAAGCATGGCTTAGATAATTATTTGATTAAGAATTGGGTGAGGCGATTCGCTTTTTCACAAAAATATGGCTACATGCTTGTCTCCGTGATGCGATGTAATATAGATTGTAAGTGCTTAAAATATATAAATGTAAGTAAATTAGATGTTTATGTGGTAGATAGACGTGAGAAATTGTAAGTGGCTCACATGTCCATCTCAGACCAATTCAGAGACTTTTTTCTCAAATTCGGCTGGGTCGATGGCTTTTTTCCTCAGTTTGCTGCGGTAGTTATATACGGTAGACATGGAGCAGCGGAGTATACGTGCGGTCTGTTCGCCGTCGAATATACCGAGCCGCATGAGGGCGCAGATGCGCAGCTCGGTGTTCATCTTTTCGCCAGGTTTCAGCTTGATCCGTTCGTCGGGCAGAAGCAGCGCGTTGACTTTGTCGGTGAAGCCGGGGTAAAGATTCAGAAATGTATCGTCAAATAGGTCGTAGAAGCCGTTGACCTCCTTATCCACATATCGTGTGGAGGCGATGGCATCATAGAGCTGGTCGAAGTTTCGTTTATTGGCAACTTTGCTTAGGTATGAGCGGTAGTTTTCCATCTTTGAGAGAAATTCCAGGCTCAGATTCATAAACCGAGTCATGTACTCCTCCTTTGCCTTGTTGGCGGCCGATAGATAGGTGTTGATGTCGAGCTGCCTGTCGTGTGAATGGCGGAGGCTGCGGTTGCGCTTGACGACAATCCTGACGGCTATGCCGAGAAGCACTGCCAGCACCATGACCGCGCCTATGGCTATGTGGAGCGACTGCCGCAGACGGTTCTGCCGGGCATTGTAGGCGGCATCGATCAGCGGCATGGTGTTTGACATCTCCATGGTGCGTATCTTGGCGTTGCAAGCAGCGGCATCGTCGATGCTGCGATGCAGATAGCGGTATGCTCTGTTGATATCGCCTTGTTCGTAAAGAGCCACTGCCAGCTCCGGGAGGGCGATATATTCCCTGACACCGTTGCGAAGGTCGATCACGGCGGCGTTGGCGAGACATTCCATCTGCTCGTTGCGGTTGCCTTGCAGGGCGTGGATGCGCGCCATGACATGATATGCGGCAGCACTGCCGCCGCCGATGGTGTCGGATTTCAATTCGGACTCTATCAGCTTCTTTGCCGAGGCGTAGTTCCCTTCGTCGATCAGTTTGTTGACGAGGATAAACCGGGCATCGGGATTTAAAGAAAGCAGGGAGTCACGGTATTGTCTTTTCAGCAAGTCGTACTCCGGAGCAATCAGAGGGTCGAGGGAGCAGTCGGCGAGATTCCTGTAGAGCTGTATGCCGAGAGTGTAGTAGACGACACGGAGAGAGTCCGGTAGTTTGTCGGGGTGTAGGTCTGTAAAGATGCCGTAAGCTTCCTTGTACATCATCCCGGCAGAGTTGTAGAGCATCGCTGTGTGCATGCGTGCCTCGTCGAGCATCAGAGAATCATTGAGCGCACGGGCGATGTGTTCGGCTCGATGAAAGTGTGTCAGGGCGGAGTCGATGTTGAAGTCGGCATACCGGCATCCCATCTCTATCTCATGGCGGTAATGCTGGGCTGGTGACGAGGCGCGTCGGTAGCCGTCGCGGTTGAGCGAGTCGAGGAGTGCTGCCCGGCGCATGACTGCCTGACCTCCGTCGTCGACCAGCTTGTCGAGTCGGTGTAGCGGCGAACGCGCTGACAGCTCCGACAGTCCAGAGGCAAATAACAGGAGAATAAGAATGACCGGCTTTGCGATAAGATACCCCATACCGCAAAGTTAGTCTTTTTTGCCGATTATTTGTCTTAATGCCGATGCCGGGACCTGCTTATGTTGCGATAGATTCAGAGGACTTTAGCTGCTTGACCTTGTTTTTGATTGTGTTATATGAAAGTTGGAGGAGCAGGGGGATGGCGATTCCTGCGATGGTGTAGAGCAGCCAGTAGTGTGGTCCGAGTTCGCGCAGAGTAGGAAACTCTTGCAGCTTGTCAGCGGGCAGGTCGTGTATCTGTATGAGTACATACGTGATGCCTTTGAAGCAGAGGAAGTGCCATGTCAGTATGGTCATGGTGCTTTCGCCGCAGAACTTGAAGAACCTTGCCAGTCGTGAAGCCGGCGGCAGGTGTTTGCACAGTATCAGTAATCCGATGCATCCTGCGATAGCCCCTATGTAGCGGATAGGGAGCTGCCAGCCGTATGGAGTCCGCATGTCTCCCGAAATCCAGGTCGATATGAGCCACGTCGCTATGAGCATGAGTATGCCGAAGTGGAGGTGACGCGATGTCGGGATGATGTCAATGTCGCGAAAGGTCTTAAGCAGGAATCCTGAAAGGAAAAATGCTGTGAAGAACAGTATTGAAGAGCCGTCGTTGATTGCTTTGGTTTCCGGGAAAAGTGTGTTTAAAGTCATACATGCTACGATAAGCACAATCAGGCATCCCACTAACAGTTTGGCGCGGCAGCGGGTGACGGTAAGTATTATCAGACTCAAAATGGATGCCAAGAACAGTCCCCCCAAGAACCAGTACCCTCCGAGCATCTGCTCGGCCCCGGTCATGAAAACGGACTTTAAAGCTTGGGTCGCCATATCTTTGGCGGTGTATGCACTTTCGTATATCCCTATACTGAAAAGCACATTATGGAGGATGATGAATATCAGGTTCCATTTAAGGAACGGCCACCATAAACCTTTGATACGATGTCGGATGAATGTCTTGCGGTCGTTGCAGTATTTTGTCTTGAAGCAATAGCCGGCGGTCAGGAAAAACAAGGGGATGTGGAAAGCGTAAATAAATGCCCCCAAGGGTGTCATGGTGTGGGCGGTCACCATCAGGATGATTGCAATCCCTTTTGCCACAGTGATTGTGGTGCTTTTGTTAACTAATTGATTGTTAGTGTTTTGTAATGGGGGGGGGTAAACGCAGCTTTGATATTATACATGCTTAATTTGAGTTATGGTGTTTTACAGTGTTTGGGGTCTGAATGATGAAGAAGGGTTGGCTGGGATGCGGGCGAAGATGCGCCACTGGTATATAATCAGGGCGGCAGTGCAAACGGTGGCTGCGACATCGCCCAAGGGGAAAGCAAGCCATACGCCGTCGAGCTGCATGGTGCGCGGCAGCAAAAGCATCAGCGGTATGAGGAATATTACCTGGCGGGCCAGCGAAAGGAATATGCTTTTGCCGGCTTTGCCTATGCTTTGGAAAAAAGTGGTGGAGATGACCTGGAATCCTACAAGCCAGAACGCCCAGAATCCGAGGTGGAAAGCGTTGACGGTGGTGTCGATCAATGCTTCTGATGTCGTGAACGCCCTTGCCCACAGGTCGGGGATGAGGTAGCCGACGGCGGTGCTGATGAGGGCGACCACCGATGCCGCCGCCACCGCGAGGTAATAGGCGTGCTTCATACGGTGGAAGTGCCCGGCTCCGTAATTGTAGCCCACAATGGGCTGCATACCCTGCGATATGCCGCTCATGGCCATTACGGCAAGGGTGGAGAGTGTGGTGAAGATTCCGGCCGCCGCCACCGCAGTGTCGCCGCCATAGTGCAGCAGCGAATTGTTGATGATGGCGTTGACGGCACTTGCGGCCGCGTTGATAAGTGACGGTGCTGCACCGATGGCTACGATGCCCCATACTATACGGCCTTCAAGGCGGTAGATGCCCCGACGGAAATGAATGGTGGAGTCCCTGCGGCAGAAGTGCATCATCACGTATATGCCCGATATGGCCATGGATATGACAGTGGCTATGGATGCACCCTTGATGCCCATGTCAAGCCAAAAGATGAATATCGGGTCGAGGGCCACGTTGATGCCCGCTCCGATGAAGTTGGCTATCATGGCTTTCATAGGATAGCCCGATGCCCGCATGATGTTGTTGAAACTCAGCGAAACGTTAATCAGCAGGAATCCCGGAAGCATATAGACCATGAACTCGTGGGCGTAGGGGAGGGTGGCTGCTGACGCGCCGAATGCCATAAGTATGTCGTCGAGAAACAGGGCGAATACCGAGATGTAAGCGATGGCGATAGATACCGACATGACGAGGGCATTGCCGAGGGTGCGGAATGCATTGTCGGTGTCGCCGGCTCCGAGCATGACCGAGATGCGGGCGGCTGCACCGCCGCCGACAAGCACTCCGAGTGCCGCCGAGAGGTTCATGACCGGGAGCGTTACCGCAAGCCCCGCTATGGCTTCGGGGCCTACACCTTGTCCGATGAATACGCGGTCGGCGACATTGTAGAGCGACACGACCAGCATCCCCACCACGGCAGGGAGGCTGTATTGCCACAGCAGCTTCCCGACAGGGCTTTCGGCCAGCTGGTACAGACGCTTGTTGCGGTTTATGTTTGTGTCAGACATTTGCGGTCAGATAAAGAGCCTGTTCGGAAAAAGATTATCGTGAATCCGTGATGACATATACGACATGGGCTTCAACCTTGTAGGGGGTGGCTGTGCCACGGCGAGGCTTCGGCCCGAGGTGGTAGTAAAAGGACTTCTGGGTGTCCCATGATTTGAAATCCACGCAGCGCGTATCGGCTGGAGGGATGTCGGCCGTGATGTCCACGTCGCGTGAGTGGAGCCGTCGTCCCGACATGTCGTAGTAGTCGAGCTTTACGCGGAGCGCACGGATAGTGTCGTCGAGCGATGAGGTCACGAACAAGCTCTCGCGTGTGGCGCGGAGCGGCTTGTCGTAGCCCGACAGCCTTACTGCGGTATCGGTCACGGCTATGGTGTCACGAGAAGGTCCGACCTGCAGGAGGGCCGTGGTGGCGTGGCGGACATTGCGCGTGGTCGACTGCTTGCGGGCATGAGCCGACGTGACGGCCAGCAGGGCTATGGCCATTATGAGGAGGAGGTGTCTCATGGGGGCGTAGGTCAGATGGTGCTGAACTTGTAGCTGAATCCGAGCGAGAGTATTTCCTTAAACTGCCAGTAGTGCCAGTTGCTGTCGTCTATCCGAGGGGTGGTGGAGTCGTAGCGCAGATGGGCGTAAAGCATCGCAGACAGGAAGCGGTTGATGGAAAAGTTGATGGTGTTTTCCCAGTCGAGCTGCGAGTCGTCGTACTGCGTGAAGGCAAACAGCCGTGATTGGAGCGAAATGTCGCGTGTAATCTGCCAGCCCAGCTTGATTTCGGTGCTGGAACCTATCTGGCTCTGGCTGCGGTGGCCGTTGTCTATGCCGAATGATGCCGGATCCATGCCATCGTTGGTCACGGTCTTCAGATTCCATGACACAGGCGATATGGAGGCGTTGATGTTGAATTTCTTGGATGGCGACGTATATTCGTAGGTCATACCGAGGCCGAGGTTAAGCTCTCCGGGTGACAGGAATGATGCCGACAGGTCGTTGGAATTTATCGGATAGCTGTTGAAAAGCTGTGTCTTGAAGTTGAGCGAGAGTGAATAAAACCAGTGGTCGAAAGCCTTGATGCCCCCCTTGGCTGTAATCTGGAAGATGTCTTCGGTAATCTGGACATTGCGGAGCGAGTCGTCGGGGGTGCTCGACATGGCTAATTTGTATGACACTGAGGCTTCAAGCAGGTGGTTGGGGTGGAATTTCTGGTTGAGCTTCACTCCGTAGGCAATGTTGCCGATGAAACTCAGTGCGTTGTTGCCGCCCTGGTACCAGTTGGGGGAGATGTAGGCCTGCGACATCTGCAGTGCTGCGTTGAACGAGTGAAGCCAATGGGTCGGACGGACGTGCACATTCACCTTTGTCGGGTCGTTGGACTTAGTGGGCAGCTCCTCCATCATTACTATCTGCATACGCGAGGGGTCTATGACGGCGCGGTAGCGTTTGGGCGGATCGGGCAGCATCCTCTCGTTGTAACGCACCAAGAGGGGGTTGGCAATCATATAGTTCTGCTTGAGTGCGTTGACGAGCGAATCGACAAACAGGGCGTTGTCAAGCCATTCCCGGCCACGCACAGGGAGGAGGCTGTCGGCGCGAGTCACAGGCGCATGGAGCACTTCGGACGGGAACGGCTGGATGCGGTAGGAGGAGAATATCGGTTCGCGCAGGTCGCGGGGATGTATACGTGCATATGTGCGGAACGGGCAGCTGTCGGGGAGCACTATGTCATCAAACGTGATTGCCGGCATGGTATCGGCAGCTATGGTGTCCGTGACGGTCACCGGAGGTGTGGGCGTGGTGTGGAGTCGACGTGCCGCCGCAGTGCCGTCAAACACCCAAAGCAGTATTGGCAGCATGACGGCGCACAGGCGCATCTTACGGTCTGGTTTATGTGTGACGGTAGTGGTTAGCTGCATAGAAAGTATACTTAAGATATATTAAAGTGCATCAAGATATATTAAAACGCAAATTTAGCAAAAATTTTGTACATTTGTCGCTATAAATCCCTCTCAGGGTCTTATTCCCTATTGATTATAATTACGGAAAGATGGCAGAAAGAAGCAGTTTCATCGCTTGGTGCAAGCGTTATATCTCGGTCAGCGCGTTGGTGATAGCGGGCGCACTGGTCTATGTGCTGTTTTTCAACGATAATTCCATCTTGAACCACTACCAGTATGAGGGTGAAATAGACAGGCTCAAGGCGGAAATCAAGGTCAACCGCGACTCGTTGGAGTATTACCGCGCGATGAACTCCCGTCTGGATACCGACCGTGAGGCCATGGAGCAGATCGTGAGGGAACAGTATCACATGCAGCGTCCCAACGAGGATGTCTATATAGTGGAATAAGCGGTGGATGCGGCTGTCAGGACCTAAACCCGTAACCGATTGTTAGAAACCCAATTACGTATAAAATCATATGATTAAAAATCAGAATATCGTCATGTGGCTTATCACCGTGTCGCTGCTTCTCATAATGGCCGGCACCATAATGCCTCTGCTGAGGGTGGAGGGTGACGTGTGGAAATATATCTACGGCAGCGGAGCGGCATTGCTGCTCTACGGTCGTATCTCCGCTAAGACCCCCAAAGGGGCGAGCCTGCGTCTGCGCCGGCTTTGCCGCTTGGAGACGTGGTGTGCCATATTTTTCTGTGCGGCTACATTCTTCATGTTCTACGAGAAGTCCGGACAGATGGACTGGCTTGCATTCACGCTTGCCGGAGGTGCCATACAGGTGTACACATCCATAATGATACCGCGTGTGGCCCGCAAGGAAGGACTTGTCAAATAAAACAGTATATACAACCAACAGATATATCGCAATGAAACTCGCTCTGATAGGATATGGCAAGATGGGCCATATAATCGAACAGATAGCCCGCTCACGTGGACACGAAATAGTCAAAATCATAGATATAGACAATAACGCCGACATCGAGTCGCCTGAGTTTGCATCGGCAGAGGTGGCAATAGAATTTACTACGCCACACACTGCTGCCGATAATTGCACCCGGGCTCTAAAGGCCGGGGTGAGCGTAGTGTCGGGTTCTACGGGGTGGGCCGACAGGCTTCCCGAAGTCGAGACGCTTGCCGAGACGCTCGGACGAGGTATGCTGTGGAGCAGCAATTTCAGCGTCGGTGTCAACATTTTCATGGTTCTCAACCGCTATCTGGCACGTGTGATGAACAAGTTCCCGCAGTATATGCCCGACATGACCGAGACCCACCATGTGCACAAACTCGACCATCCGAGCGGCACTGCGGTGACGCTTGCCGAGGGCATCATTGCCGAGAGTGACCGAGTGGCTGGCTGGGTCGAAGAGGCTCCTGCCGCCGCAGATGCGATGATAGTGAGCCATATACGTCGCGGCGAGGTTCCCGGCATACATGAAATCACTTGGGAGTCGCCTATCGACAGCATATCCATCAAGCACAGTGCCAAGACCCGCGAGGGCTTCGCTCTGGGTGCGGTAATGGCTGCCGAATGGCTTGCGTCGCACCCTGGCGTACACTCGATGGATGAGATGATGAGCGAACTTATATCCGGTACTTCCCACGACTGATTATGGCTGATAAATCATTTGCTGAGGACTTCAAATCGCGCATACGCGAGATAAAGACTACGCGGTGGGTCCGCTTTGCGTTGGTCTCGCTCCTGTTTTTCGCGTGGGTGGTGTGGCTCGGCAACCCGTGGGTGTTGCTGGCCTACATACTGCTGTTTGACATATACATCACCGGCTATATTCCCCTGACATGGTGGAAAAAATCTAAAAATGCAGCCCTGCGCAGCGTCATGGGGTGGGTCGATGCCATCGTGTATGCATTGGTGCTGGTGTATTTTGTCTTTACTTTCGTAGGGCAGAACTACAAGATTCCTTCCTCGTCGCTCGAAAAGACGTTGCTTATAGGCGACTATCTGTGGGTCAATAAGATGGCTTACGGCCCGCGTGTGCCAAACACCCCCATCCATCTCCCTTTGGTGCAGAATACACTCCCTATCGTCAATACCAAGAGCTATCTTGAGTGGCCTGATTGGAAATACCACCGCCTTAAGGGGTACACCACCGTCAAGCGTGGCGACATAGTAGTGTTCAATTTCCCAGCCGGAGATACGGTGGCTCTCAAAGTGCAGAATCCCGACTATTATACGCTCGTGCGCCATTTCGGCCGTGATGCCGTATGGGGCAACAAGGAGCAGTTTGGCGATGTGATATACCGGCCTGTCGACCGCCGCGAGAATTATGTCAAGCGGTGTGTGGGCCTGCCGGGCGACACGTTGTCGATTGTAGCAGGAGTGGTGCATATCGACGGCAAGCCCGTACCGCAGCCTGAGACTGTGCAGCACAACTATTTCTACCAGTTTGACGGACGTATGCTGACCGATGCCGATTTTGATGCTATCGGCATAGCTGCCGACGACCGGCACCAGCTGACGCTCCAGCCCGAGGAAATCGAGGGTGTGAGGCTTTCAGGGTTCCGTGTCAATCCTGACGGCTCGGTACCGCCGATATACCTCTCTCCTCTGACTCCCGATATGGTCAGCCGCATACAGCGGGCGCCAGGGTTTGTCAACATCATGCAGCAGCCGGTATGGCCGAGTGACGATGTGTTTCCTTACGGCGTGGCTACACAGTGGACTACAGCCGACTACGGCCCTCTGTGGATTCCTCGCAAGGGTGCTACAATCAAGATGGACCAGAAGGCGTGGCTGACCTACGAGAGGGTGATACGTAATTACGAGCGCAACACCGATGCTCAGTGGCGCGACGGCAAGCTGTGGTTAGGCGGCAAACCGCAAGATACGTACACTTTCCAGATGGATTATTACTTCATGATGGGCGATAACCGCGACAATTCGCTCGATTCGCGTTTCTGGGGATTCGTGCCGGAGGACCACATCGTAGGCAAGCCTATGCGAGTGCTCATCTCGCTCGACAAGGATAAGGGCTGGCTGGACGGCAAGATACGCTGGAACCGTGTGCTCATGGATGCAAATAAAGGCGAGTAAGCTGATAGGCACGTGGGCGATGGATTGAAAGACGTAAGCGGCAGGGAGAAACCTGTGTTGCTCCTGCGGCCAGAGCTGTTCGGGTCTGTGGACCGTTACGTCCATATGGCGCGGTGCTGCCCGGCGGTGGTTGTGGATATAGGTATGCCTTATGACAAGAGGGCGAAATCCACCCATCGCTTCACGATAGCCGACACACGCGGGCCGCTTAATGTGACAGTCCCTATAGTGCATCCGGCGGTACATCACGGCACTCTTGTGTCGGACATCGTGTTGTCGGACCACTCTCCATGGTGGCTGACGGCGATGACGGCATTGGAGAGCGCCTATGGACGCACTCCCTATTTTGAGTTTTATGCCGACGATTTTGCGGCTCTGTTCGATGCCCGGAGGGTGGGCACTCCTTTGGTGGATTTTTGCCGCGATGCGGATGCCGTTGTATGCCGTCTGATAGGGTTGCCGCAGCCGGTCTACCGCAGTGTCGGAGATTGCCGTGATGAGGAAAAATCTGTGGCAGGGGTGTGCGACATGAGGAGGGGTGTCGCCATGATTGACGGTTTCGCGCGGTATTATCAGGTCAGGGAGGACAAGCTCGGCTTTTTGCCGCATCTGTCGGTCGTAGACCTGCTTTTCAATCTCGGTCCAGAGGCGTTGCTTTATCTTGACGGAAGCCTGTGACGGCTTCATAGGAAGGGATTTCCTTCAGGAATGTGACTTTGGGTGGCGAGTAGTCCACGCGGCAGCAGTAGTGTTTGAGTCCGTTGCTGACCATGAGGAAGGAAGCCCTCAGCACCATATTGTACCTGACTATCTGCTCGAATACGGCCTGTGTTATAGGTATGGAGGGGGCTTTGTATTCGATGATGGCAAGCGGCTGGCGCATACGGTCGAAAAGCACCGTGTCGCAGCGTCGCAGGGTGCCGTTGAGTCGCAGTGACACCTCGTTGGCCATCATGCCGGCAGGATAGCCGAGGGAATGTGTCAGGTAGGCGACAAACCGCTGGCGTACATGTTCTTCAGGGGTGAGGATAACCCATTTGAGCCTCAGTGGGTCATACACCTGCATTGCCCCGTCGGGGAGTCGTCGGAGCTTCAGGGGGGAGTCGGGAAGGTTGAGGGCCGGGAGGTGTGCGGTGTTGCTATCCATGGTGCAGCAGGTATGTATTTTGCAATGATTTTAGCTCTCCCAGGGAGCTTTAGGGGCGGCGTAAGCCCCCGGTAGCTTCAGGTAGGTATAAAAAGAAAATTGATTGTCTCACGACAACCAATCTTTGTTAACCTTAAATCTAATACCATGAAAAACACGTTGCAAATTTATGTCTCTTTTCGGTATCTGCCAAATGTTTTCCTTAAAAAAGATCGTTAATTAACTATAATTAACATGTGATTGAAATTTAATAGCTTTTATGGGTTATAATTCAGACGGAATATGTAGGAAGTTGTGTAATTTCGCACATGATTTGTGCGGTTTCTAAATTGTGCGGCGCGTCAGTGTCGGATTGGCCTGCCTTAAAGGTATATTGTCATCGGCTGATTGTGTTAAACATCGTAGACGGTATTTTTGTTTATTTTCTGCTCGCATAAGTTATAAGTAACCTGCACAAATCAGCATGTATATATTTGTGAAGGATTTTCGAGATGGTTTCTAAGTCGAGCGGTGGAGTTAAGTGACTTGGCAAGAGTAAAGAAATCAGCCGAAAAAACGAGCAAGAATATGCAAGCCCGCAGGGTTGCTTGTAAAAATTTTTTTAAATATAACTAATTGTAGTGAGTTAATTGTTGATATCCATGGAGCTGATAGGGCATATAAATGACTTCGTATGGACATATCTGCTGACAGCGTTGCTGCTCGGCACCGGTCTGTATTTTACATTGAGATTCAAAGGTGTGCAGTTCCGCATGATTGGGGAGATGCTGCGTCTTTTGGCCAATTCCGGCCAGCGTCATGACGACAGAAGGGATGCTGCTCTCCCGTCCGGAAGTAAAATCAGCTCGTTTCAGGCTTTTGCGGTTTCGTTGGCGAGCCGTGTCGGCACCGGGAATGTGGCGGGAGTGGCTATAGCCATTGCTTTGGGCGGACCCGGAGCTGTATTCTGGATGTGGGTTGTAGCATTGCTCGGCTCGGTCAACGCTTTTGTCGAGTCTACGCTGGCGCAGCTGTTTAAGGTGCGTGGCGAACACTCCTACATAGGAGGTCCTGCATATTATATAAGCAGGGGGCTTGGCAAGCGGTGGTATGCCGTGGTGTTTGCGGTGCTGATTACCGTCACATTTGCTCTGGCGTTTAATTCCGTGCAGTCCAACACCATATCCATAGCCATGCACGGCAGCTTCGGCATCGAGCGGTATGTGACAGGCTTGGTGCTGACGGTGCTTACTCTCGTGGTGATATGGGGTGGCATACAGCGCATAGCGAAAATCAACGAGGTCGTGGTGCCTGTAATGGCAGTGCTTTATATTTTGCTGGCCGTTTATGTGATAGTCGTGCGCATCGACAGTTTTCCGCACGTGATGGCAATGATAGTGAAGAATGCATTCGGCATAGAGCAGGTCGCAGGCGGTTCGATAGGCATGGCCATGATAATGGGTGTCAAGCGAGGGTTGTTCAGCAACGAGGCCGGCGAGGGTTCCACCCCTAATGCCGCAGCGACAGCTGCCGTCAGCCATCCTGTCAAGCAGGGGCTGATACAGACTCTCGGAGTGTACACCGATACGCTCCTCATATGTACGGCTACGGCTTTTATAATATTGTGCAGCGGCGTGGCCGGCACGGGCTTGACCGGGATCGAATTGACTCAGGCTGCGCTTGCCTCTGAAGTCGGAGGGGCGGCCTCGGCTTTCGTTGCCGTTGCCATAGTGCTCTTCGGGTTTACGAGCATCATTGCCAACTATTACTACGGAGAAAGCAATCTCGGTTTTATCAAAAAGAAGCGCGGCCTGACCATAGTGTTGCGGCTCCTGTCAAGCGGGATGGTGATGGCCGGCTCTCTTGCCTCGCTCGACCTGGTATGGGGGCTTGCCGACATCACGATGGCGATGATGACGCTGTGCAATATCATTGCCATACTGCTGCTGGGAGGGTATGCCGGCTTGCTGCTTAAGGATTATCAGGCGCAACGCCGCCGGGGCATAGATCCGGAATACAATCGCTCCACCATCCCCGGTATATCGGAGCGCACCGACTGTTGGTGACATGATGGACTGGGCTTCGGTCGACGGCTTCCGTCAGGAAGCCGCACTTTCCTGGCTTGCCTGTCTTTCCTGGCAGATTTGCGCTGCATATATTTTTCGTAGAAAATTTGCCATAAGCGAGTATTTTTGTAACTTTGCAGTCGGGTAAGTCCTACACGACCAGCTCCTCGGGAACTCCGCCAGGCCTTGACCGGAGCAACGGTACCGAGTCGTAGCGGTGCGATGTAGTAAGCTTACCCTTTTTTGTAAGTAAGTCGCAAAAAAAATTACAGCTTTTGAGGCTTATAAGTGAGTACTCACTTATATATCTATATCTATCATTCCTATGGTTGTTTGAATCCTATGGTTGGGACACGACAAAACAGATTGCTACTTTGGACCCTGCCTGTGCTTACTCTTGCCGTCGGCTGCATAGGCATTTTTGTGAGAAACATGGCTGTAAGCATCCCGGTGTGCTCTATTCTGGTGGTTTTTGCGTTCATGTACGTGGTGTTTTTATTGAGGGAAAACCGTCGGCGGATTTACAAAGAGACGATTCAGACCTCAGAGACCGCCTCCAAAATCAAATCTTTACAGACGGGTGTAGCTGAAATCCCGGTCCTGAAGGAGAAGCTGGCCCAGCGCACGGAGAAACTGCTGCTGACGGAGGCTGCTTTGGTCTCTATGCTCGGGTTTGCAAGTGACAGCGTGCGCGACAAAGACCGCACCCGCAGAGCCTTGTTGAAACTGTCGGCCAACAACAAGCGCGAAGAACTTCACCTACGTCTGCAGTCTAGCACGGTCGATGAGGAGATGTCGTGCCTGTTTGCGCATTTCGATGCCCAGTTCTTGCAGATGTATCCTGACTTCATCGCCCGTCTCAATGAGCTTATCGGCGAGGGGGGACGATTCTCTCTGCGCCCTGACGGTACTATGACATCCGAGATGAGGGTGTTTGCACTCATGCGCCTCGGTGTCACCGACAGCAAGCGGCTCGCATCCATGCTTAACATAACGGTTGCCACTGTATATAACTACCGCTCGCGCTACAAATCCAAGATTGCTCCACACACCTCTCTTGAGGATGCCGTAAATCAGTTGTAGCATGTCGTTTCGTTGTTGGTGCGAGGAGCCACGGCTTGCGCTGCCAGCCCTTTTGGAGCTAAAAAACTTTGAGGATATGGGGATGCTGTAATCGGATCTGTCCGCCGGCATGTAAAATTCAGACTGTTGACAATATGTTTTACAGCATATATCTTAAAAATCTTTATAAAAATTGCATTTTTGTGCCATATATTGTTAATATTTCGCTAAATTTGCACCCGTTAGTATGCTATAGGGCTGTATGAGTCTGAAATATGATAGCCACTACAAGGCTTGTAGGGCTGTTTAAACGAAGAAATATAAACGCAAATTAAGTTATATTTCTAAATTTGGTCTCATTTAACCCTATACCTCATATGAGTATAAAACGTTTAATATCAGTGTGCTAAATTTGCCTGACGGTCAAACAAATCTCATCTGGCATCTTAAAAGCGCATGTGCTTCACAGATATTAAATAATTTTGTATTCGTACCATCGGGTCATGTTGTGGCCTGACGTGTGCTTTCTTCTTGAAGAAGAATCTTGCATAGCATTAACCGGAAACAATATCTCTTATCTTAAAATGAATACCGAAATGGAATCCGACATCGTTGCATCCCTTCCGCCTTGACCATCGGTCGGGGCTGACTCCGTGTGTGTGTTTATGACGATTGCACGCGGAGCCCTCAAGGCTGCCTTCCTTGCAGCTGACACCATATTGAAACCATAAGATTATACAGTTCCTGCTGAAAATCTGAGAACATTAATCCTTATACAACCAATCTTAAATTAAATGAAACACTTAACCCAAGGAATCCGCTTCCTTTTCATGATGATGGGTATTCTGTGTACATTCGCAGTCAACGCCCAGACCATCACAGTGACAGGTACGGTAACTGACACTACAGGCGAGCCCCTTATCGGTGCTTCTGTCGTAGCTCAGGGTCAGAATGCCGCTACCGCTACGGACATTGACGGTAACTATACCCTCAAAGTCAGTCCTAATGCATCTCTTACCTTCTCTTATGTGGGTATGAACCCCCAGACCATCGCTGTTAATGGCCAGACCACCATCAACGTCGAGCTCTCTGAAAACTCGGTGATGCTCGGCGAGGTTGTCGCTATCGGTTATGGTGTCGTTAAGAAGAGCGACGCTACTGGTTCGGTGGCCATGGTGAAGCCTGACGACGTTGATGCCGGTATGGCTACTTCTGCCCAGGACCTCCTCGTAGGTGCAAGCCCTGGTGTGGTTGTAACTACCAACGGTGGTGACCCTACAGGCAATGCTACCATCCGCATCCGTGGTGGTTCCTCACTTAACGCTACCAACGACCCCCTTATCGTGATCGACGGTGTGCCTATGACTAACCAGAGCTCTGCCGGCGGCACAAACGCTCTTACCATGGTCAATCCTCAGAACATCGAATCGATGACCATTCTTAAGGACGCTTCGGCTACCGCTATCTACGGTTCTCGTGCGTCTAACGGTGTCATCATCATCACCACCAAGAAGGGTACTGCCGGCAAGCCTCAGGTCAACTTTGCTGCCAACTGGCATGTCAACACCGCCCGCAAGACTCTCGACCTGATGGACGGTGCCACTTTCGCTGATGTGGTACGTAACGTCCTTAAGAGCGAAAGCGCTATCGCTCAGCTCGGCGAGGCCAATACCGACTGGCAGGACGAAGTGCTCCGCACATCTTTCTCTCAGGACTACTCTCTGAGTGTGGGAGGCACAGCCGGTTTCCTCCCCTACCGCGTCAACGCTTCTTATACTAACAACCAGGGTATCGTGAAGACTTCGAGCATGCAGCGTACCACCGTAGGCTTCAACCTCAGCCCGAAGTTCTTCAACGGCAAGCTCTCTATCAACGCCAACGCTCAGGGTAGCTACGTGAAGACACGTACAGCCGACCTCGGTGCTGTGGGTTCGGCTACAGCTTTCAACCCCACACTGCCCGTGCGCCACTCATTCAACACTGTAGGCAACACAGGCATGTCGATTTACAACGGCTACACCAACGTGCTCAACGCCAATGGTACTCCCGACACCCAGGCTGCTCAGAACCCTCTGCAGATGCTTGAGGACAAGAAAGACGAGGGCCAGGCTCTCTCTTCTACCGGTAACCTCCAGATCGACTACGCTCTCCACTTCCTCCCCGAGCTCCACTTCAACCTCAACCTCGGTTATCAGGTGAGCCAGAACAAGTCCAAGACCGAAATCGCCCCCAACTCTATCATGGCATGGCGTGACGGCAACACCCAGAAGATCGGTGAGAACGGTGCAGGTACCCTTTATGACTGGTACGAGCTCCAGCGCAACACCCTCCTCGACTTCTACATCAACTACCGCAAGGAATTTACCGCCATCAAGTCTAACCTCGACGTTATGGCCGGTTACTCTTGGCAGAAGTTCGATTACCATGGCCGCAGCCACACAGAGCTTGCTACTCTCGGCTTCACTCAGAGCTATGATGTAGCCACCAACACATTCACCCTCAACCAGAACGCTCAGGGTTCGAACCAGATCGGTGACTATACCGCTGCTCTCTACCAGTGGGCAGAGCCTCTGCAGCTCGTGTCATTCTTCGGCCGTTTGAACTACACATATGACGACACATACCTGTTGACATTCACCCTCCGTGACGACGGTACCTCTCGCTTCAGCAAGGATAACCGCTGGGGTATCTTCCCCTCTCTCGCTCTCGGATGGAAGATAGCCAACATGCCTTTCTTTGAAAGCGTGCGCGACAAGTGGAACGACCTTAAGCTCCGCCTCGGCTGGGGTATCACCGGCCAGCAGGACCTCCGTGGCAGCTACTTCCCCTATCTGCCTATATATACATCTTCAGGCTGGAACGGCAGCGGTCAGGGCTTCTTCTATCCCGCATACGGTCAGGACGGCTCTAACCCCACCTGGATAGAACCCCTCTATCCTCAGCCCTATGACACCGACATCAAGTGGGAGGAGACAACCACATGGAACATCGGTATCGACGCTGCATGGCTCAACAACCGCATCACCCTCGCTGCCGACTGGTATCTCCGCGACACCAAGGACCTCCTCGCATGGGTGCCCGTTGCCGGTCTTAACACTGGTAACTACATGAACCGCAACATCGGTACTCTCCGCAACACCGGTGTCGAATTGACAGTTACAGCCAAGCCCGTGGTGACCAAGGATTTCACTTGGAGCACAAGCTACAATGTGGCTTACAACCGTAACAAGATTACTTCTCTTACAGGCGATGCCGAAACTTCTACCATCCAGGCTTCAACCACTCCCGCCGGTACTGGTACAGGCCTTACATACCATATGGTAGGTGAGCCCGCAAATACTTTCCGCGTTTACCAGCAGGTATACGACCAGGCTGGTGATCCCATCCCCGGTGTGTACGTGGATCAGGACGGCGACGGTGTGATTACCGACAACGACAAGATCAACTTCCACTCTCCCACACCCGACTGGACCATGACCTGGAACAACAACTTCAGCTACAAGAACTGGGATCTCGGTATCAGCCTCCGTGCAAGCCTCGGCAACTACGTCTACAACGGTCCTAAGTATGACCGCAGCCGTCTCGCCGGTGTCAACAGCTACGGCCTCAACAACCTGCTTGACAACACATATCTCTTCCCCGAAAGCACACCCGTGTCCGAACTCGTGCACTCAAGCTACTTCGTGGAGAACGCCAGCTTCCTCCGCTGCGACAACATCACTCTCGGCTATACATTCGACTCCCTGCTTAAGGGCCGTCTGAACCTCCGTATATTCGGCGCCGTCCAGAATCCCTTCGTAATCACCAAGTACAAGGGTCTCGACCCCGAGGTTGAGTCAGGTATCGACAACAACGTATACCCCCGACCCATCACAGCTACACTCGGTCTTGTCGCAACATTCTAAATCTTAAAAACACAAGAATAGAAACCATTATATGAAAACTATCAATAAATTCATCCTTTCCATAGGAGCTGTGGCATCGATGGCTCTCGGGGCTTGTACCAACGACCTCGACCTTTTGCCCACCGATCCCTCGAAAATCACTGCGGGAACTTTTGACGAGGATCCCGTAGGGTACATGGATCGTGTGATGGCCGACTGCTACCTGCAGTTCTCCACCTCCGGAGCCAACGGTAACGCCGCAGTGAGCGGTACCGACGGCGGTATGACCACCTTCCAGCGCGGTCTCTTCATCCTTGAGACCATCCCCACCGACGAGGCCAACTGGCTTCCCGCCGCCGATGCCGACTACGGTCTGATACAGTACGGTATCGCTTCCCCGTCGAATACCATCATGTACGGTGTGTACTCACGCCTGATGATCAACGTGGCTACCTGCACCGACTTCATCCAGACCGTCAACAACGGCTACTTCAACATCCCCGCCGAAGCGCAGGGTCGAGCTGACGAATATATCCGCCAGGCCAAGATCCTCCGCGCCGCTGCCTACTACTACCTGATAGACCTCTGGGGCAACGTGCCTTACGCCAATGACGACACATCCATAGGTTCTGTTCCTCCCCAGATGGACCGCGCCGAGCTTTTCGGCATCATGACCAACGAGCTTGAGCAGGTCGTGGCCGCATACAACGGCAACGCTTCGCAGAGCTGGGGCTATGTGGGTCTGGAAGTGGCTGAGGCTCTCTTGGTGAAATATTACCTCAACGCCGAAGTCTACGCCGGCACTCCCCGCTGGAGCGATGCCATCCGCCATGCCGAAAACATCATCACCCGCCACAAGGGCACTGGCTTCGTCGCAAGCGACGGCACAGCCACCGGTCTGGCCCAGAACTACTCGACCCTGTTCGCAGCCAACAACCGCCAGTATGCCAACGGCGGTTCGAGCGATGTGCACGAAAACCTCTGGGTAATCCCCTCCGATACCGAGCACATGACTTCGTATGCCAACTCCATGTTCATGATCGCGGCATGGATCGGCGGCGACCAGAACGCCAAGTACAACAACACCGAGGCCTGGAAGTGTATGTCCACACGTCCTGAGTTCGCAGCCATATTCGACTGGGATTCCAACATGACCTACTCTGACGACCAGCGTGTGGCATGGTGGTGCACCGCCGACGACGGCTTCTCGTTCTCCGACCTCACCTACAACCAGGCTTCTTGGGGCAACAATGGCTACCTCGCCATCAAGTACACCAACTGGAACCTCGACGAGTACGGCGACAAGATGGCCTCGCAGCCCAATGCCACCGGCCAGCTCAGCAACGACTACGCTGTGATTCGTCTCGCAGAAATCTACCTCAGCGCGGCTGAAGCCTACATGCACACCGGCAACTCGGCCAAGGCCCTGACTTATACCAACTTCATCCGCGAACGTGCGGGCCTCATGCCTTGGACAGCAGGCGAGTTCAACCTCGACAACCTCTACAAGGAACGCGCACGCGAGCTCTACACCGAGAACACGCGCCGCACCGACCTCATCCGTGCCGGCAAGTGGATCAGCGGTTACAACTGGACTTGGAAGAACCAGACCCTCAAGGGTTCGGACTTCCCCGCCCACTACAACCTCTACCCGCTGCCCAGCACCATCGTGACGCTCTCAGGCATGAAGCAGAACCCCGGCTATTGATAACCCGGCTGTTCCAACAGTTTAATAAACTTACAAACAACGATTTTCACAAAAATGAAAAAAATATCAATATTTGCCGCAGGCATGGCCGCGATGTTCGGACTGGCTTCTTGCGAGTCGACCACCGACCCCAAGCTTCAGGTGCCTGAGCAGGATGTCACTGCGGTATCATTCCAGATTAACGAGCCCGTCTACGCTTCTCAGGAGCTCCAGCTCCAGAACGAGGACGAAGCTACCTTTGACATTCAGGTTTATTCCCAGCCTGACTACGGATTTCCCGCAGCAGTCACTTACACAGCCCAGGTGTCGCTTTCGGGCAACTGGGACAAACCCTCTGAGGTGTATGACATCAATTATGACGTGGTGCAGAGCGGCGAAGCCAACCACACTGTCGTAATGACACAGAAGAGCCTCGCTACAGCCATCACCGCTCTTAACGGCTACAGCCGTGAGCTTGTCGACGGTGTGCCTGTCATATATGACCCTGCCGGTCAGGTCTACACCGGTCCGACCGAAGGCTTAGGCCCACAGAAGGTGTATATCCGTGCCGTCGCCCAGATCGGCGATGTGGAAAGCACCAAGTGCTACTCCAATGCTATCGAGCTTAAGAAGGTGTCATGGTTTATCAACACCCGTGATCCTGGCTACATCTACCTCATCGGTTCGCCCCAGGGCTGGAACATCGGCGACGGCAGCATGATGCTCTTCGAAGCTGATGACGAAATCGACACCAAGGTTTACCGTGGCAGCTTCAACATCGCGGCTGATGCAAGCCTCGGATTCCGCTTCTACACCGAACTCGGTGATTGGGGCAGCGACGGCTCTCTGCCTTCTATCGGTGCTGCCGCCAATGATGGCGACGACAAGGATGTGACCTTCGGCGCAGACGGTACAGTAAGCACCGGCGTGGTTTACGGTAAGGGTAACTTCCAGTTCCCCAACTGGCCCGGCGGCATGATGTACATTGTAGTCGACCTCAACTCTATGCAGGTAACTTTCTCAGACCACGAACTCTAATTGAGGGACTGGATAATTCACACAGTTCCATTCGTTAACAAAACAAACGCACAACGAACACAATGAAAAAACTCACATATCTGAGTGCTCTCGTTCTGGCCGCAGGCATGACTGCCTGCAGCCAGTATGAGGAGCCCACTCCCAAGGTTCCCGTCACTGCCGAGGAGCAGATCCTCAATGTCGACGGCATCACCGTGGCCTCGAGCCAGTACCTCGCACCCAACGAGGAGACCGGCGACCTCGCCACTATCGACCTCGACGCTTACAGCAAGCTCGGCTATCCCATCCAGTTTGCCGATGTGACAGTCGACGAAAGCGAGTTCCCTGCAGGTTACACTCTCTACTTCAAGATGTGGCTTGCCGATAACGAGAATTTTGATGGAGCTAAGGAAGTACCCTGCACCCTCACCAACGGTGTCATCACCTCTACCGCAGCCGACATCCAGCCCATCTATGAGGATATGTTCGGCCGCAAGGCTGACGTGAAGGAAGTATGGGTGCGCTATGCCGGCTATGTCGACGGCGATAATGTAAGCAACATCCGCCTCAACGGTAGCGACTACTACTATGCTACCCAGGCTTTCTATCTTGCTCCCATACCCCCGGATTTCGTTGTCGAGCCTGCTTACTACCTCCTCGGCACCATCAATAACTGGAGCGTAACCGAAGCTATCCAGATGAACCACTCCGACAAGGATGTGTATGACGATCCTGTATTCACCTACGTTGTCGACCTTACAGGCGGCGAATGGTGGTGGAAGATCATACCTCAGTCTACTTACGAGACCGGTAACTGGGTTGACGGCGACGATGCTGCATTCGGCGTTGAGGTAAACGGTGACGGTGCACTCTCTGGTAAACTTGTAGGCCGCACAGCTACTGAAGATGTCGGTGCTGGCTGCCTCAACGGTGTGACAGGTCGCTACGTGCTCATTATCAACCTCGAGATGATGACTTACGAGTTCTCGCCCGTTTATGATTACCTCTACACCCCTGGCGATGCCAACAACTGGACTCATGCTGAGTCTGCATTGATTTATCCCGATCCCACCGGTGCTTACTATGAATCTTGGCTTCCTCTTAAGGGCGGCTTCAAGTTCGCGACTCAGCCCGACTGGAACGGCACAGCTTTCGGCGCAGGTGCTGAAGCTGGCTCACTCTCTACCGATGGCGGTGCTGGTAACCTGACCGTTGAAACTGAAGGTCTCTACTGCGTTCGCATGAGCCCCGTCTTCCTGACATGGGAAACTCTTTACGGCCCGGTACAGTCTTGGGGCGTAGTCGGTGGTTTCGCAGAGTCGAGCTGGACTGACGGACAGGATGTTGTCATGACTCCTGATGCTGCCAAGCAGATTTGGACAGCTACCGTCACATTCGGTGATACTGATGGTGAAAAGGAATTCAAGTTCCGCGCTGACGGCGCTTGGGACATCCAGTACGGCAACGGCGGCGATGGCCTTGACAACCTCGTATGCGACGGTGGCTCTGGCAACCTCGTAGCTCCCGCTGCTGGAACTTACAAGGTCACTCTTGACCTCAGCAAGGTTCCCTACCACGCTACTCTCGAAGCTCTCTGATTTCGGTCGGATAACTTCTCAACTAAATGATAAGGCGGCTTCCACACTTGTGTGGGAGCCGCCCTTTTTATATAACAGCCTGAATACGCCCCGACCGCCATCTTTATTATTTCACCGGATTAGCACCCAACCCGTAGGGATGCACCCCGGTGCATCCGAACCCTAAAGCTCCGCAGGAGCGTAAAAGCAGTAGGGCGGGGCGCAAGCCCTTGACACCGCGTAGCGGTGCTGAGACAGTAGCCGTGGGCCGCAGCCCACGGTATCAATGCGTTATCCTCTTTACGACAACCGCGTAGCGGTTGAACAATCGTTATCACCATCGGGGTTGTTCGACCGATAAATCGGTCGTGTTTTCGTAGACATCCATTTTCCGTGGGTTGCACCCACGTCTATTGTCTTCGTCCCTTAACAGGGACGCTGTTTGTTGGGATTGCCTTGTAGGGATGCACCAGGGTGCATCCGCCAACACGAGACATAAAACACGGACATTCCGGGTGAGTGGTCGCCACAGGTGGCGACCCTATGCCTGACCTCCTCACGGATGATGCTCTACAAAACGTAAGGACGCACGGCTCGTGCGTCCTTGTGCCAAATCGGTCGTGAAATCCGGCTCGGAGCGGTTTGCGATTGAGGACGCACGGACCGTGCGTCCCTACAAACGATGTGGCTAATGGTGTCGTGGAGTTAGCGGAGCCCCGGAGGGGCGGGTGGACAGTAGGGCGGGGCGCAAGCCCCGTTATAAAGCCGCAAATGTAAATCTCAGCCCTGAAAGGGCTGGGCGGAGCGCAAGCTCCGTCATAAATCGGTGCCGAGCTGTCAGCCCTGCAGGGGCTGGTGGCGCAAGCACTGACCTACATCGGATGCCCCCTCGTTGCCAACCGCTCCTGTCCGTTGACTCCAAAAATAACATCATCTTGGCGGATAGAGTTAATTTGGCTATATTTGCACTTGATTACACGCTTAAAATTTATACCGATTGAGTCATGCCAAAGTACGGCTATATACGGGTTTCGTTGTCGGAAATCATCTCCGGCCAGCCTAACATGATATACAGTTATCCTACGGGTGAGGACATCGATGCCGAAGCGGTGTTTGACGGCACCAAGGCGATACGCGAGTTTCTCAACCTGCGCGAGTGCTATGCTCAGTGGTCGTCGCCACGCGGGCATTATTTTTCTCTCGTCACCCCTAATCCGGCGAGTGCCGACGGGAGCTGCTTCGTAATCACGCTGAGGCTCGACAACGAGTGCGCTCTGTCGGGCCGGCGCACCGCGCAGCTGCTCGGCGAGCTGAAAAAGGCACTGGTTGAGGATCGCTCGCTCAGCGACGATGCTGTAGAGCATTGTTTCGTGTCGGCAGGGGTGCCGGCGGAGCCTGAGCGGTTGAAGTCGTGGCAGTATGTGCGCCCGCTTACATCGGCGTCCGCCCCCAAGCAGCCGCTGTGTTACCGCACCTATGCAAGTTCGAGCGAACTTGACGCCACGCTGTCGTTCCCCTCTCAGGTGGAATATGCCTGTTATGACCGCGTGCTCGTGGTGCCGGCGACGGCCTCGCTTCGTCCCGGTAGCCGGCTTGACCGCATCACTGCGCAGCTCAAGCGCGAATATACCGTCATCGCCCCGGTGGGTTGCTCCCCATCGCGCATTGTCGTGGCCGATGGCGAGAGGCTGACTCTGACATTTACAAAAGCCGGATTCAATCCCCGGTCTGAAAACATCTCTGTAGGTGCTCCTTCGCCGTATGTGCGTTACGAAGGCCCTGCGCTTAGGGTCAAGACTGCCGCCGAGAGCGGCATGGGCTTCGTGCGCCGTGTGCCTTTGGAAGTCCGTTCGTCGAAGGGTATCCCGGTCAACGGATACACGATCAATGTCAATGGCCGTCCCGTCAACACGATGGAGCCGTATATCGAAATTACCGAGCGCGATCTCTCGCCTGACGGCACTACCGAGATACAGGTGGCGAGCAACAATTACAAGCCTCTCAAGGTGCTCAAAAGCCCTGCCGAACTTATCAACTGCGAGAAGGTGGAGCTGGTGCTTGAGCCTGTGGAGCAAGGCATAACCCTGCGGCTTGATTTCGGAGGCGGGCGCATATTTACTCAGGAGATAACATTGGAGAAGAATACCCCGGAATACAGCCAGCTCCATTCGGGCAACTTCCACGGCTTCCGCGCCCACCGGCTGACGGTGGCGGGAAATGCCGAGGTATATAATGTGGATATGAAGTCGCCATCGCGTCAGTCGGTGCCGGCAGCGCAGCCCGCAGCGGTGTCGTCAGATGTTCATGTCGCTGCGACATCGCACATGCAGCAGCCGCAGGCATCTGCGCGTCCTGTTGCGCCGGTGTTTGACCGCGCTACTCCCGATATGGGCAAGAAGCGCAAGGACAAGGCGCGCAATGCCCGCGAGCTGCGCAAGGAGATAGCCGCCGACACAGACAATCAGCCTGTGGCACCTGACAATACAGTGGAAGAAACCGTGGTCGGTGACAAGCACAGCAGCAAAGGACTCTGGGCTGTAGTGATAGTGCTCGTGCTGATTATCGCCGGCTGTATAGCCTATTTCTTGCTGCCCGACAGCGGAGAGCAGCAGATGGCTCAGGAGGTGACTCAGGAAGAGCTTGATGCCGCAGTTGCTACTGCCGACAGTCAGCCTGTAGCCGCCGCAGCCCCTGCCGCTCCGTCGGCCGACGAGATTGCCGATGTCGCTTATCTCAACGACAACACAAAGACGTGGAAATCCTCCGAGCTTAAGACCGACAAATACAAGGCTCTGATTACCGCCATATCGTCAGGCGACATCGATGCTGTGGTCAACCATGAATATATCATCGTCGATAAGAACCTCAACAACCGCATAGCACGCTCCATAGCCGACATGCTCTGGGCTGCAAAGGGCTCGCCCAATGAAAGCTCAAACATCAAGGCTATGAAAAAGTATGTCAGCGAGGACGGCACTGTAAAGGTCTGGGACCTCTATGAGGCTCTGGCGCGTGTAAAGCCCACCGAGCCCAATCCGGCACCTCGTCCTCGCCGGTAATCCGGAAAACGACCCGACAGCTATGACTGAATCAATGTCTGACCATGCATCTCCGATAGACGGTGGCAAAAAGCCGTCCGTGCTGACACTCTTGCTCCGCTATGGGGTGCCTTTAGTGATTACGGTGGGGCTGTGCTTCCTGCTGTTTACCGGCATCGACTTCAAGGAGATGGTAGGCATCATCCGTGATTACTGCAACTTCTGGTGGATAGGCTTAGGGTGGATACTCAGCATCTTCAGCCATGTGTTCAGAGCGATGCGCTGGCGCATCCAGCTCAAAGCACTTGACATCAATGTGCCGCTCTATATCCTCGTCTACAGCATATTCGGCACGTATGCCGTCAATCTCGTGTTTCCGCGTCTCGGAGAGGTGTGGCGCACGGGCTACATAGCCAAGCGTGAGAATGCTTCGTTTACCGCAGTGTTCGGCTCGATGGTAGCGGAGCGTCTTGCCGATACTCTGACGGTGCTGCTGCTGACGTTGGTGACTTTCGTCCTCGCCGGCAGCGAGATGGACCGTTACCTCGCCCAGAACCCCGATGCCGCCGAAAGCGTCAATGCTATCGTCACTAATCCGTGGCTGTGGACGGCTGTGGGTGTGGCGGTCGTCGGCATATGGCTGCTGTTTACGCGTTTTCCCGACAACAAGCTGCTCCGTAAGATAAAGTCCATGTGGCTGGGTCTGTGGGGCGGATTTGCCGTGATTCTCAAGATGCCGGGCAAAGGCCGGTGGATTCTGCTTACGCTGGCTCTGTGGGGGTGCTATTTCACGCAGCTCTACATCGCTTTTCACGCGTTCAGCTTCACCACACAGATTATCCACGATTACTCCATACTGGCAGTCCTCGTCACATTCGTGCTGTCGAGTATCTCGATGGGGGTGCCGAGCAACGGGGGGATAGGCCCTTGGCAGTGGTCGGTAATCTTCGCGTTGAGCTTCTATTCGGCCGGTATCATACTGCCCGACGGCGTTTCGTTCAAGGACATGAGCACTTCGTTTGCCAACCTTGTCATGGGGACTAACACGCTGCTGCTGATAATTCTTGGCATCATCACGTTTGTCGCTATCTCAATCGACAAGCGCAGTCTGCGCAGCAAATAAATTTACCACAATGAAAGACGATAATTTTGACGATTACTTTGACGAGTCCGATGCCCCGGCGGCGGTTTCGCAGTCCGAACCCAAATCTGCGGCAGCTCCTGCGGCTGACGGGTCGAAGCATGTCGACTTCACTGACGACATAGCCGATGACGAAGCCAAAGCCAAAGCAGCTTCGCTGGGCGCAGTGGATGCCGGTGTCAAGAAGCGTAAACCGCGATTCTTGGCGTATGCCATAGCGGTTATCGTCATCGGACTTGGAGTGACCTGCTATTTCCGCTACTTCAACCCGTATGTCACCGAAGCGCGTGTGACCGGCTACGTCACCCAGATAGAGCGCAGGGGCATGATATTCAAGACATTCGAGGGCGAGATGATCAGCGAGAGTGCGTTGACCGACACCACCCGCATATATTCACGCGATTTCAATTTTTCGGTGACAGACCAGGCGATAGTCCGCGAGCTGCAGGCCATTCAGGGATCTGGGAGGCCTGTGACATTGGAATACGTACGTTACTATGCCACCGTGCCCTGGCGCGGCTCTCAGCCCATAGTCGTCACTGGCATCGTCGACAAGTAAACAGGTAAACACACACATAGTTACTATGGAAAATTTCACATTCTGCACTCCCACACGCTACATTTTCGGCCAAGGTGTAGAGCGTCTTGTCGGGAAAGAGGCCGCAGCGGAGGGCTGGACCAAAGTCATGCTCGTCTACGGGCAGGGCAGCGCGGTGCGCAGCGGCCTGATTGACACCGTGAGCGCATCGCTCCGTGAATCAGGCATCGAGATTATACCGCTCGGAGGAGCGCAGCCTAATCCCGTCGATACACTTGTGTACGAGGGGATAGAGCTGGGTCGGCGTGAATGTGTAGATGCTCTGATAGCCGTTGGCGGCGGTTCGGCCATCGACACCGCCAAGGCGATTGCTATCGGTATGCCGTATGACGGCGATTTCTGGGATTTCTTCTGCGGCAAGGTTCCGACGGAGAAGGCTGTCCCTGTGGCGACGGTGCTTACCATCCCTGCTGCCGGCAGCGAAGGCTCGGGCAATTCGGTCATCACGCGCACCGACGGGATGATTAAGCTGAGTCTGCGCACGCAGTGTCTGCGGCCTGTGTTCTCCCTTATGAATCCTGCCCTCACCGAGACGCTGCCGCCGTTTCAGACGGCCTGCGGCATCTGTGACATGATGGCGCATATATTCGAGCGTTATTTCACTCCTACGACCGATGTCGAGATTACCGACCGTGTGGCCGAAGGGGTGTTGATGGCTATCATGAATGAGGCTCCTAAAGTGATGGCAGACCCTCACGACTATCAGGCCCGTGCAAATATCATGTGGAGCGGTACGCTTGCTCATAACGGCATCTGCGGCACCGGCCGTGTGGAGGACTGGGTGTCGCACTTCATGGAGCATGAGATTTCGGCGATGTACACCCATGTGGCCCACGGCGCGGGATTGGCGGTGGTGATACCGGCATGGATGACGTTCATGGCCGACCACCGTCCGGTCAAGTTGGCGCAGTTGGGTCGGCGAGTGCTTGGAGTCAACGAACCCGATGACCGCAAAGCGGCCCTGCTTGCCGTGGAGCTGCTGAAGGCTTTCTTCCGCTCGCTCGGGCTGCCGGTGACATTTGCGCAGCTTGGCATCCCGAAACCCGACATCAAGGCTCTCGTAGCAAAATTGCACCAGAATAAAGGCCGTGAGATAGGAGGCTATTACCGCCTTACAGCCACCGATACCGAACAGATATACACTCTCGCACTGTAGCGGTCCGGGTCTGCCGGAAGGTCTACCTGCTAAGTGGATACTCACTTATGGACAGCATGTCGCAAATATCAGCCAAGAGGGGGCTGCTGGCACTTTCGCCGGTGGCTCTGTTTCTGCTGTTGTATGTCGCGGTGTCGGCTGTCATAGGCGACTTCTACAAGATTCCGCTTGCCGTAGCTCTCGTGGTGGCTGCTGCATGGAGTGTCGCTGTGATGCCCCAGCGTGGGCTGACGCAACGCCTTGAAGTGTTTTCAAAGGCTGCCGGACATCCCAATGTCATATACATGATATGGATATTCATCCTTGCGGGGGCGTTTGCGTCCATAGCCAAGGAGACCGGAGCGGTCACGTCGACCGTCAATCTGACCCTGTCGCTGTTTCCTGTGCAGTATATAGTCCCGGCCCTGTTTGTCGCCTCGTGCCTCATATCCCTTGCCATAGGTACGTCTGTGGGTACAGTCGTGGCTCTTACCCCGCTGGCGGTGGAGACAGCGGCAGTCACAGGTGCCAGTGTGCCGTTTTATACGGCTGTGGTGATGGGCGGTGCTTTTTTCGGCGACAATCTGTCGTTTATATCCGACACTACTATCGCTGCCACACGTAGCCAGGGATGCAAGATGCGTGATAAATTCATAGCCAATAGCTGGATTGCTGTCCCGGCGGCGTTGGCTACCCTTGTGATATACGCTGTCATTGGCCATAACTCGTCGCCGGTGGAGATTGTTCATCCGGCTAATCCGTGGCTCGTCATACCGTATCTTATCGTTATCGTGGCGGCATTGGCAGGTATCAATGTCACCGTCGTCCTGCTGCTCGGCATCGCTTCATCGATTATCGTAGGGCTGGTTTATGGAACAAGTCTCATAGACATGGCAGGATACATGGGTAGCGGCATCGACTCGATGGGCGACCTGATAATCGTGACGCTGCTCGCCGCCGGTATGCTGGGGGCTATAAAGGCGGCTGGAGGCATCACATACCTGCTCGGAGTGATGATGCGCCATGTCAGCGGCCTGAGAGGGGCGCAGACGGCCATCGCGGCGTTGGTGTCGCTTACCAACCTCTGCACCGCCAACAATACCGTGGCGATAATCACCGTAGGCGGCATCTCACGTGAAATCGGCGAGCGGTATGGTGTCGACGCGCGTAAAAACGCTTCGCTGCTCGACACATGCTCGTGCATAGTGCAGTGCCTCATCCCTTATGGGGCGCAGACGCTCCTTGCCACCTCGCTGGCAGGAATATCACCATTGTCCCCCTGGCCCTACCTCTACTATCCGTGGGCTCTCACCGTCATGGTGGTCCTCTCGATTATATTTCTCTTTCCCCGCAGACTTCACCGTCCTCTCAACCCAGCGTCATGAAACAGTATCACGATTTGCTCCGTAAGATAATGGAGACAGGCGTTGACCGTGGCGACCGTACAGGCACCGGCACACGCAGTATATTCGGCTATCAGATGAGGTTTGACCTCTCAGAAGGCTTCCCGTTGCTGACCACCAAGAAAGTGCATCTCAAGAGCATCATCTACGAGCTTCTGTGGTTTCTTAAGGGTGATACCAACGTGAAGTATCTCCATGACCACAAGGTGACGATATGGGACGAGTGGGCTGATGCCGACGGCAATCTCGGGCATATCTACGGCTATCAGTGGCGTTCGTGGCCGGCTTACGACGGCACTTTCATCGACCAGATTAAAGAGGCGGTGGAGACCATAAAGCACAACCCCGAGAGCCGCCGTATCATAGTCAGCGCATGGAATGTCGGTGACATCAAGAATATGAATCTGCCGCCGTGCCATGCCTTTTTCCAGTTTTATGTGGCTGACGGACGGTTGTCGCTCCAGCTCTATCAGCGAAGTGCCGACACGTTCCTCGGCGTGCCGTTCAATATTGCGAGCTATGCGCTGCTGACCATGATGATGGCTCAGGTGTGCGGGCTGACGCCCGGGGAGTTTATCCACACCCTTGGCGATACGCATATCTACCACAATCATTTCGACCAGGTGCGCGAGCTGCTGAGCCGTACCCCGCGCCCCCTTCCGCGCATGGTGATAAACCCTGATGTCAAGGACATATTCGACTTCAAGTATGAGGATTTCACACTTGAGGACTATGACCCATATCCTCCGATAAAGGCTCCTGTGGCCGTATAATCACCATCCATAATATGCTGCCTGACAATACCCGACTCACCGATGCCGCCTTGTGGCGCATGGCTCTGCTCATTGACGCTGGCGGGCTGACGGCTCTGCTCTACAGCACTGCCGACAGCTCGGAGATGGACGTGCGCACATACCGTTTCGATCCGACTGACGAGAGGCGCAGGCTTGACCGGCTGTCATCGGTCATATATGACAATCCGTTGCTTCTCAGTGATTTCGGACGTGTGTCGGTGATGGTCACAACGCCCTATATGTCGGTTATACCTGCCGAAGCGGAGGGGGTTGCTCCGCAGATACTGAAAGCCGGTGCTGACGATACGGTGATTGTCAACGCTCTCGGAGTCGAGGGCGTGAGGCTTGCGATGAAGCTGCCGCGTGATGAGATGTCATTTATCAGACGTACATTTCCTGATGCCGACATCCGCCACCGTTTGAGCGTGCTGATTGACTATTTCGGAGCGCGTTTCACTGCCGGAGGCAACGGACGCAGGCTTTACGCCATTGTCAATGCCGATACCGTGGATATCGTGGTGATGGATCGCCGCAGTCTTGTCCATGCCGTTTCCCAGCCCATATCCGCTCCGATGGATGCGGCATATTTCATCATGGCTCTTTTCCAGCAGTCGGATATGGATGTAATGTCCGACGAGATATTTATAGGAGGGGTGACGGCATCACGCAATGCGGTCATGGACACTCTCCGCACATATGTCAACCATGTCATGCCGGTGATAATCCCTGGCAGTGTAGGCCATACAGCCGTTTCTGACCTGTATTTTGATTTAAAGATACTTACACTATGCGAATAATAAGAGGCATGTACGGGCGGAGGCGTTTTGACGTACCTACACGTATCACCGCCCGCCCCACCACCGACTTTGCGCGTGAAAACATCTTCAATGTGATTGAAAATCTAATTGATATTGAGGATATAAAGGCCGTGGACCTGTTTGCAGGGACGGGAGCCATCACGTTTGAGCTGCTGTCGCGGGGGGCTGCCATGGTGACAGCCGTGGAGAAAGCCTCCGTACAGTCGCGTTTCATAGCCGATGTGGCGCGTAAACTCGGATGCGAAGATCGCTTGCAACTCGTCAGCGGCGATGCGTTCCGCTTCGTCGAGTCGGCCTCGTCGCCGCGTGACTTCATCTTCGCCGATCCGCCTTATGACCATCTAAAATTCGGCGAAATAGCGCGTATGGTGCTTGACAGCAAACTGATGGGGGATGATACACTGTTCGTAATGGAGCACAGCAAAGCCTATGATTACTCCGGCTATCCCGAATTTGACAGCCACCGCGCCTACGGTTCGGTCAACTTCACCCTATTCCGCAAGAAATAGCGGATAAGACCCGCTCGAAGTGAATACACACGTAACGCATTTCAGAAGTCCGCGGACAGGGACGGTTGGCGCATCGCAATGTCCCTTTAGAGGAAAAACTAAAATGGTCTAATGCGATACCCCACGGCTTGCGCCGCCGGCCCTTGCAGGGCTGATTTGTGTGAGGGGCTTTGGTGAGGGCGCACGAGCCGTGCGTCCCTACGTCCGCTCGCTCCTGCGGAGCTTTTGGAGGGTGATGCGGATTCCCAGCCCTACATGCTTCCACATATCACACACCATCGCGTAGCGATGCTATACAATAGACGTGGGTGAAACCCACGGTAACGAATCCACCTCCACGCAAACACGACCGATTTATCGGTAGGACATCGCCGTCGGTTGGTGATAACGATTTGTTCAACCGCTACGCGGTTGTCGTAAAGAGGGTAACGCATTGATACCGTGGGCTTTCGCCCACGGCTACTTTCTCCACACCGCTACGCGGTGCAGAGCTTCCTTGCCTTACTTCTCACCGGCCTTGATGGGCGGTGCAAGCCGTGGCCGCCGTCGGACAATCCCCTTGTTGCCAAACGCTCTTGTCCGCTGCACCCCCTTTTAGAGGATTGGAGAGAGGAGGCGGACTATGCTTTCGATGATCTTGCGGTGCAGCGGGCGGCGACGCCATCCGGGCTGGCGTATCTGCCGGCACTTCTCCATGTCGGCATGGAATATGTGGCGCATCTTCTCGTTGAACTCAGGGGTGTAGATGAAGAGGTTGCTCTCGAAATTGTGTTCGAAGCTGCGGAAGTCGAAGTTGGTAGAGCCGACGCTGCAAAAATCGTCGTCGACAAGCACCATCTTGCTGTGGAGCATCCCTGCGTCATAGAAATATATCTTTATGCCGGCGGCAAGGCACTCCGATATGTAGCTGTTTGACGCTGCCGTGAGCATCGTGGAATCGCTGTGGCGTGGTATCATGACTCGTACATCCACTCGCGAGAGCGCGGCGGTCTGTAGGGCTCTCAGGAGGCTCTCGGTGGGCAGGAAGTAGGGGGTCTGGATGTAGATGCGCTTCTGCGCGGTGCCGATGGCTTTAAGAAACAGGAACTCGATGTTGCACCACTGGTCGGTAGGCCCCGATGTAGTCAGGTGGGCATCGCAACGGATGCCGTGCACCCTGGGTGAGGAGCTTCCGGCACCTTCGGTGAGCAGACCTTTGCCTATGAAAGCCCAGTCGGTAGCAAAGCTGTATTGCAGGGCGGCGACCACGGCTCCCGACACGCGCAGATGCGTATCGCGCCATGATGCAAATTTGCGTCCGCCGTCACGGTAGCGGTCGGCGATGTTCATGCCCCCGACATAACCGATGTCGCCGTCGATGATGACGAGTTTGCGGTGGTTGCGCCAGTTGATTTTCGACCCGAAGAAGGGGAACGCCACCCTGAAAAACGGATAGATTTCCACCCCTGCCGACCGCATACGTTTGAAGAAGTTGCTCGCCACGTGGAATGAGCCTACATGGTCGTAAATCACGCGCACTTTCACCCCCTGTCGGGCTTTATCCATAAGTATGTCGGCTATACGCCGGCCCGATGCATCGTTCTCGAATATGTAGTATTGCAGATGTATGTAGTGCCGTGCCTGCCGGAGGTCGTCTTCAAGGGTGTCGAGCTTGTCGTTGGCGTTGACAAACACTTCCACCGAGTTGTTTTCGTAGAATCCCGCGCCGGAGAGCGAACGTGCCAGCTGTACCAGGCGGCGGTTTTCGGGAGAGAGGTCTTTGGATATGTTGACAACCTCGCTGCCGAGCTGCAATCCTCTGAGACGCTTCTTGTTGCGTCGCGACAGTATATGTGTGTTCTTGATGCTGCGCCCGAAAAACAGATAGAGTATCGCTCCACCGCCCGGAAGGAGCAGCAGCACCGTTATCCAGGCGAGCGACTTCACTGGGTTGCGGTTTTCCGACAGCACGATGGCTATTATACCGAGTATCGTGAAGGCATATGCCACCATTATTACCCAGTACAACCAGCCGTATCCGAGCGAGTCAAAGAAACTGTGCATAAAAAAGTCACGGTAAGTTACTGAAAATCCCCGTCACCGACAAATTAATTTCATCAGTGGCGGGGATTTCTATTGTATGGCAGGGTTTGCTTACTGCATCTGCTGTGTCAATGTGTCACATCGTAGCCTTGGCCGCGCAGGGCATCGAGCATACGGTAGTTCATCGCCTCGCGGTAGTATGACAGTATGTGGTCACACCAGTCGTTGTCGGTCTTGGTGCCCTCGCGTGTGGTGTTGTAGGTGCTGATTTCGTCGTCATACGCTTCAAGAAGCGGCAGCAGCCTCTCGTCGTCGGCCTGATAGGCGTTGGTGTGGATTACGAGTTGGCGCGGCTGCTTGGGCTTGAGGTCGGGCATTTCGCGAGGCACTCCGAGAGCCAGCCCGCACACGGCAAAGACCCCTTTGGGCAGATTAAGCAGACGGGCTATGGCGGCCGGGGCGGCGGTGCGGGCGTATCCGATGCAGCAGGTACCCAATCCGAGCGATGTTGCAGCTGCCACCGCGCCCATCATGGCGAGGGAAGCATCGATGACCCCTACGAGCACTCCGTCGGCCGTGGTCTGGAAATCGGGCATCTGCAAGCCTTTGCGTTCGGCGAGGAGGGCTATCTTGTGGTAGTCGGCGCAAAACATCATGAAGTGCGAGCAGGTCTTTATCTGTTTCTGGCCTGTGAGGGCTTCGAGCTGGAGCTTGATGTCCTGGTCGGTGATGTCTATGACGCTGAACTGCTGGCCGTTGTAGCTTGTGGGAGTGTTGCGTATCGCCTCGTGGATGAGGTGGATGTCCTCGTCGGCGATGGCTTCACGCTCGTAGCGGCGTATGCTGCGGCGGTTGATGAGGGTTTCTGCGAGTGTATTCATTGGGAGGGGTAGTGTTTGTAAGAGGGTTGGAAGGCTCTGTGGAGTGATTAATGCACCATCACCCTGCGGGCACGGCTGTCGGTTGCGCCGATGTAGATGCCCGGGGCGGCTGGGAGGGTGGTGTAACCTACGGCAGGTGTCCCGTCATAGATTACATTGCCGTTGATGTCATATACACTAACACGGTTGCCGGCCGAATGGTTCTCTATCACTAACTGTCCCTCGTGGCTGAAGATGTCCCAGGTCTGGTCGGTGTCGCTGCTGTCCGATGCGATGTCGCCGGTCGACGATACGGGTGGTGTTACCTCGATGTAGTCGAGTTTCATGCGTCCGCCCGCGCTCTGGCGTATGCGGAATGTTGCCGGGGCGGAGATGTTGGCGTTGGCTGAATACTTGGTGTAGCTGCCCTCGGTGACGGTCATCATGCCGGCCTCGTTCCATGTGATGCCGCCGTCGGTCGATGTCTCGACATGGATGGTGGCATCGCCGTCATTGTTCCACGCCACGGCATAGAAGCTGATGGTGCCTATGCCGGTGGATATGTTGTCGGCAAGGGTCAGGGCGCTTGTGGAGGTTTTGCCGAATCTCACGCTGTTGTCGCCCTCATAAGCCTCGGTGTTGGAGAGGAGTATGTCTTTGCGGTGCCAGTTGGCTACATCAGTTGAAAAGTCGGTGCTGGCGTAGTTGCCTGTCACGGTCATCGATTCGAAATCTTCGACGAACGTGGCTGCTGCGATGATTTGTGCGGTCAGGTCGCAATCCCATTCGGCATTGCCTCCGCTGACAGTCAGCGAACCTGTAAACGACCCTTCGGAGTCTGAATAGGCTCTCAGCCAGAACCGGTTCTCACCTGGAAGCAGCGTTATCTCGCGGTGCCATGTGGTCTTGTCTGACGACAGTTCAAACGGTTCGTTGGAAGTGGCTGCATATATGTTGCCGGGGATGTTGACAGCGTCGATTTCCATCTCTATAGGCTGCGAAGGCGTGCCTGGCATGGTCACGAAGTCGGTGGAGCCGTCGGTTATCACATTGATGGTGGGGATGAGGGCGGCGGTCGTAGCTGTGACCACGTTGCTCGTAAATGTCGGAGAGGTCAGGTAGCATGTGTAGGTTGTCTCCGAGTCGAGTCCTGACACGAAGTACTGCTCGTCAGCGGCATCGACAGTCTCGGGGAAATCGCCGAGCGACACACCGTCCTGCTCCACATGCAGCTGGTATGTGGTGCCGTCGGGTTCGATGTTGACCCACTTTACTTCAAAGCCGTCATCGCTGATGTCGGCCACCGTGAGCCCGACACCGTCGTATGCTTGCGCCTGTATGGGTGCTGTGGAGCTGTTTTCTCCGCAGCGGACGGTCAATGCCCCTGTGTAAGTACCAGCCGATGAGGCGTTGAGGGTGACATGGACTGTAGTGCCGGCATTGGCTGTAGCGGCAGCTATCGATGTGGGGCTGACGCTGTAGCCTTGGCCTGTCACCGATACGGTGACGGTGCTGGTCGCTCCTAATGTCTCTACGTCCACGTCGAATGTGCGGGTGGCTGAGGTCGATGCGTTGCCCAGATTCAGCGCAGTGCCGTCGACCGGCAGCACGATATAGTCCACTGATTCGGTGGCCGACCAGCCCTCGTCGACTGCGTCGCCCCATATGTGTTCGGCCATGTCGGGATAGTCGATAAACGGGTTGCGGTTGCCCTGCTGCTGCTCTACGGCATCGTTGCGCTTGCGCTCCTTGTCGCTTACCGGGTCTTGGCGGTGCCACTTCAGCAGCAGATTGACAGCCCATGTCGTATATGCCGGATAGGAGTTGCCGGCGAGCATGTCGGAGTCCCATGAGGAGATGCTGCTGTTGTAGCCTGCGGCCATGTAGAAATATGTGCGGGCGAAGTCGCCCTTGTATTCGTCGTCAGGCTCAAATACCGTGCCTGTGTAGCCCGGGAATGTCGACGTGCCGAGTTTGCCCAACGCTTTGATGCCGTTGACGCTCGACAAGGTGGTGCCGTTGGCACACTCGCCGAAGGGGTGGTTGCTCCTCTGGCCGTTGACTTTGCCGTCGGTGGGGTAGAGGTGGAACAGGTCGGTGTACATCGGCTTTCTGTCGTCAAACCAGCTCTTGGGAAATGAGTGCTCGCGGTTGAAGCAGTCGCCTAATTTGGAATAGTTGCCGCACTTCTCGGATGTAGACCACAGTTTTGTGGAGTACATGTCTATGATTTTTCCGGCATCGTTGGCATCAGTGGAGCGGAATGCGGTCCACAGTGCGTCGTATGACAGGGCGGTGTGCGGGCCTATCTTGTTTTCGAGGGCTTTGAGCAGCCCTTGGCCTTTCTGTCCTTCGCATGATGAATAATACCCTGCGGGCGCATCGGCATAAGCCAGACACGATGCGGTGATGAGGGTCGTTGCAAGCAGTGTACGTATGTTTTTCATATGGTCAAATATCAGAGTGGATGATAAGATGGATAAGAGAGGATGAGTGTGTATGATAGGAAGTGCAAATATAGGAAATATTTTGAATCATTGACAGGTTTTTAACATTGCGGTCGAGGACGCACGAGCCGTGCGTCCCTACGGTGGGGCTGGCAATCAAATGTGCACCGCGTTAGCGGTGCGGAGACAATAGCCGTGGGCGGAAGCCCACGGTATCAACGCGAGTCAATCTAAATTCCACCGCGTAGCGGTGGAACAAATGAATGTTTACCGTAGTCGGCGATGTTCGACCGATAAATCGGTCTTATTTTTGGGGAGCATCCATTTTCCGTGGGTTCCACCCACGGCTATTATGTTGCCATCGCTACGCGATGTCCCTACACGGTTCTCCTCCATGTATTTCATCGCTGACGCGATGTCTGGGCTGTGTAGGGCTGTACCTGAACTGCACCCCAAAAGTTAGACAAAAAACTTTTGGAGTG
>ERZ779874.509-NODE-509-length-45339-cov-7.055075_pt1 | contig 45339 bp, 71 predicted proteins | sample MGYA00511031_ERZ779874 | MGnify/ENA primary metagenome ERZ779874 (study PRJEB29588, sample SAMEA2156850) | human gut metagenome | biome: human gut; feature: human-associated habitat; material: faeces | place: Denmark | collected 2008/2010 ...
GACTTTAATATTAGTCGGGAGATATAAATATCTTTCAGCCTCTTTCACCGTCAATCCCATAAGGTAATTTGACACTGCAAAAGCATTTATAATAGCACACCCGAGAAGTGCAATATGTAAAAATATATTTGTTTTTGTATTTGTTATGGTATTTGTCCTGCACACTGTGAATTGTTATCACATCATAACCTGTTCCGTTAAGCTGTTCGCACATTCTGTTTATTTCTTTCAGTTCTTTTGTTACATCCTGCACAAGTTTTAAAATGTACTCTGCATCTGCTCCCATGCCATTGTTCATACATTTCTGCCATTGCTCTTCATACAACTCTTTTGTTTCATGCTCCCATTGTTTGTATTGTTCCATTGCATTCTTTACAAACTTAGGAAGAACACTGTCGTTCACATCATCTGTTGTGTATTTGCTCCATTCCATTGGAATCATTTGTGGAAACTGTGCTTGTCTTAGCGGAATCAGCTTTTGATGAATGTTTATATACTTGTGATGTAGCTTTCTTTTGTTTGCACATTCATCCATATACTGACATTCTAATTTTCTTTTAAAACCCTGTAAACCAAGAAAACAGAAATAGTCTGCAAGCTGTTCATGGAAACTTAATGCTTTCTGCATGTGTTCATCGAGTTTTATATAAACCTCTTCTGCAATGTTTTCTTGCATACGTTTGTTTCGTGTCATTCCCATTTTTGGCTGTTCTTGCACATTCCAGTTTTGTTCCGTGTTTATCTTCTGGTTATTTTCATCATACTTTACGCCATTCACTTCATACATTGTTTTTGCTTCCTTATATTACTGGAAAGTTGAACCCGGTTTTTTCTAACTCACAACTTGAAACAACAAAAGTGCCGGAATCAGTTGCTACATTTGTGTGTAATACTTTTCCGCTTCTTAACTGGTCTGCATGAACATTGTTTCCGCATTTTGTTCTAAGAACATACTGTGTTGTTCCAGCTCCAATTGTCACCGCTACAGTATCTGCACTTGTTACTGCCGGAATTGCCTGTGCTAAACAAATACATACTTTTTCGTTATTGCTTAATGTTTTCTGTGGAATGTTTAAGATTAAAACACCACTGCTAAGTGTTATACTATTCGTTCTTACAAAATGTACACAACCTCCACAGCCATAACCATTGTTGTTATACAATTTACAACTCATATTATTTATACCTCCTTAACCTCATAAAATAAAAAATAAGGGCGGTTTTCACCGCCCCTAATAAAAATATCACGCAAAGCGGATTGATGCCTTAAAATAGCCTAGCATCCACAACCACAGCCACAACCACAACCATTAGCATACATCAATGCAGATTCATAAGGACTGCATGTCTGGTATGCCGGAATTGGTGTAGGTCTTAATGCATTAATAAGCGTTGCATTCTGTGCCTGTTGACTTAACTGGAAGTTTGCAGTCTGTAACTGTTCACGCAAACTTTGAATTTCATTCTGTGTCATTAATGCTCTTGTTGCATCACCATCTTCCTTGATTGCATTAATAATGCTGCAAGTGTTCTGTGCATTCTCATACTTAACAGAATCAATGTTTCTGTTTGTTTCACAACAACTCTGCTGTGCTGCAAAACGGTTTTCTGCAATATTGTTTGTCACACCTGCAAAACCATTGAGCAATCCTGTGTTCATTGCATAGAAGCCATCACGTAACCCTGACTGCACACCATGCACTGCATTTTCTAAACTCTGGAAGTTCATATCTTGACAAAGTTCACTCCTTGTTAATGCTCCCTGTGCTACTCCATTTCCACCGAAGCCATTACCTCCCCATGCTAAAAGGAAGAACAGGAAGAACACCCACAAAAATGCTCCACCTCCGTCACCAAACATTCCATCGTTGTCTTTTCCTAATGCTAATGCATCAGCTACACTTAACCCTGTACCATCCATTCCCATGTTAGTACATCCTTATTATTAATTATTTATATAAACCATAAAGGCTTATACCAATTTAATGAAACATATTGGAAAACTGATTTTGAAACTGTTGCATTGCAGCATTTATGTCAATCCCTCTCTGCTTGCACAAGTTCTCTGCAACCTGTTTTATTTGTTCCGGTGTCTTACCTGCCGCCATCTGTTGTGCTCTTGCAAACATTGGATTATTTTTTGCCACCTACTTTCTTTTTTAATCCTTCAATTTCTTCCTGTTGTATCTGCACCATCTTAATAAGGTATGGAACTAATTTTGAATAATCAATTGCAAGTACCTTATTTCTAATTCCCTTCTCGGCATCAAACTCTTTTTCTGAATAACCTTCCGGTACTGTTACACAAGAAGGAATAATATCTAAGGTATCTTCAGCAATTAAACCATGCTGATTTTTTTCACCACCGTATGCTTCAATGTAGTCAAAATCAACTGGTGTTAATTTAAGAATCTTCTTAGCTTCTTCATCAGACATGGTTGCAACATTTTCTTTTACCAACCTTGAAGATGGGTTTGTGAAGGAAGCGCCAAAAACAGGAATGTAAGTATTACCAGCAAGGTCAGCACATTGAACATTATAAGGACTTCTTAATACGCAAGAATCATTATGTGCACTGAATTCCCCCACCGCAGTAATTGCTACCTCATGATTTTGATATCCTTTAAACATGAAACTATTATTTACCGAATTCAAAAAGCACAATGCATCGCCACCATCAATTATTCTTGTTGTATAGTCCTTTGAGGACTTATTATGATGAAAGTCTATAAATGGTGTAACTGCGCTAATTTCTAATGATGCCGGATTCAAAGATTGCTCTGCATGGTTATGACTAGCCGGTGTATAACTACTTGGTTTACCCGTCACTTTACTCCACGCTACTGCATTTGCACTTCCGGCACTGGTTGCATACTTGACACTCTGCGAACTTATATTTGATGTTGTGATTGCAGTAGATGCATCCTGCTTACTATTTGTTAATCCTTCTATTTTTTCTGCATTTCCATTCTCATTTTGCAACACTTCATTTACAGAAGAGACTAAATCTGTTTTATTTGTTGTGTTTAGGTTCTCCAAACTTCCAATTTGTTTCTGTAAATTTGTTGCTATGTCACCATCTAATTGCTTTTTAATACCTTCGAACCAAACATTAAACTGTTCTGTCAAATTGTCATACAGTGTTCCTGCATCAATTTGATTTATTGCTCCTGCAACATATCCACAGTATTTAGAACTTGGTCTAAGGTCTTTCACATCTGATGCACTTAATGTAGATGCATTACTTTTTACTGTAATTTGTGCTAATGCAAGGTCATAGATTGCATCATTCCTTGTTGGTTCTATTGTTTCCGACACTGCTTCCACGATTGTAAGACCTATCTCTCTTGTTGTATTGTTGTATCTAACAACAACTCTCTGATACTTTGTTTGTGCTGTTGTATTTACCGGGATTGTTAATGTTGCTTTTTGCTGTAAATGATACCAATAACCATTAATAAACGCCCACCCCGGTTCGACTGTCACATTATAAGGTGTTTGTTTTGTAGCTGCAATCTTTACCATTAATTGACTTGCAGGATTAGCAAAAACCCCATTTCCAACGAACAGTGCAAAATACTTTGCAAAATCCTCTGCTGTATATTCTCTATCATACTTTCCTGTGCTCTCCAACACAACTTCATCATAATTGAAAAATCCATACTCCTGTTGCAAATCTGCCATACTATATCACTCCTCTACGTTTAAGTTTTTTATTTACTGTCATTTTTTTGTAACCAAGTCCAATATCCAACACTTCTTCCCCGGTGTCCTTTATTGTTTTTGTGACCTCTGTTACTTGTGCTTTTATGCTCAACCCTAATTCATTGTCATTGATTAAAACATAATCACCTTTGTAAAAGTCTTTACCCTTTCCATAAGTATAACGCTTTCCTTGATTTGTTACGGTTGATTCATAAGAAACACAAGTAATATGTTCTGTCAACTTTTGTTCTGCCCTTTGTTTTAACAAATCATTGTATTCTGCATCAGTATATGTTTTATCAGTTGTTGTTTTTTGCAGGTCTCTCGCATCAATAAAGCATTCATTTCTCAACCATCCAATGTTGTACAAATCTGTTTTTTCTGCATCTGAAATACCCGGTTGATAAACTTCTAACCAAACTCTGTTGTTGCCTTCTCCTTCACCTGCAATGTAAGCAACATTGCATCTGTCCTCTGATTCCATGGTATATGTTGACCTTGTTATGTTACTAAGGCTATGTGCAAACATTACTACACCATCACCACTTGTTCTGTCAACACCCTGTAAAATATTGAAATACCATTCTGACACGTTCATCAATGGAGATTGTGCAGAAATCTCATGGTTCACATCAATATGTGGTAAAATCTCAAATCCTAACTCATCTTGTTCTAATAATGGCTGCATAAACTCAAATAACGTACCGCCTGTTTGCTGTACCTGCACATTGCTTAATTTGCTAGAGTCTGTCACATTCGAATAAATAAATTCTATTGCCCTCTTATCACTAAAATAAATTCCATCAAAACATTTTTTAGCTGCTGCTATTGCTATATCAGAACTTTTTCCATTAAACAACTGCTGCTTATAAATCACACGCTTGTCTGTTATGTAGTTTAGCAACTGCCCTTGAAGTTCTATTGTATTGTCATACTCTGCATCACTATCCTTGTTTGCATAGTTTACAATTCCCATTACTTCACCGCCAAAAGACAGAAAGTATGTTTTTTTATTGTCAAGAAACATTTGGTTCTCTTCTGTATTCTGTAACAAAACCTTAAATGTTCCTATATCACAGAATTTGTCTACATACTGAACATAAGTCCAGTCTTTCAAAACTGCGATTCTTAAGAAGTACCAATTAAACACTGTTATTGTCATTGTATCACTGCTCCTTTATGTTGAAGAACTTTTCTTCAAGTTTTACATAAACTGCAACCACATTACCTTGCTTTGCTCCTTCAAGTTCCCATGACAGAACAGATACACCCTGCACAAACTTTAAAAATGTGCTTTCTTCTGTCATAACAGAAATAAGATTTCTTTGCCTTCCGTCCACACCATAAAGCATGATACTTTCTTTTCCTGCGTTTGTATTAATTTTAACAACATCACCAACTTTGAATATACCAATATTGGTTAAGTCTAAGATTTCTTGTGTGTAAACATTTTTCAACCTTACTCCCATGATTTGTTCCGACATATTTCTAATGCTTATAATAGCACCGCACTCACAATCACCATTGTTTTCCACATTTAATAATGTTTTTGTTGTAATTGAACCAAACACATTGCCGCTTTCTTTTATCCTTAACGGGAAAACAAATGCACCCTTTCTTGTTACAAACGCTGTACCACTTTCACTGCTTGCATTTTTGAACATTGGGTCTGTACATTCTAAATCAATTGAAAACTTGCACAATATATCATTGTTTTCTTTCTGCTTTGTGCTGTACTTAACCGGGGATGTTGGTGTACCCTCTAAATAAAATCCACAAGCATAAATCCTTATGTTTTGGAATGGATTTATCAATTTGTTAAGTTCCTTTTTCTTCTGCTCAATCACTTCAAGTTGTGCATTCCAGTATTCATCCCATGTTCGCTCTTTTAAATCATCTGCTGTTAACTTTGATATAATGTAACCTGTAACAGATGGCTTTCTAGTTCCTATCTGAATGCCGGACAGGGATGTCCCTATCTGATAAGGCACTCTATATGTCTGCAACTTACCAGTAGGGGCATCCCAGTCCACACTGTCAAGGACATAGTAAGAACTTCCATCTTCTTTTATGTCAACCTCTTTTTTTGTTGACACATTAACAATCTGCAAATCATGTACCATGTTCTTTCTCCTATTAATTAATAACCAAACTCTAAGTCTCGTTTTGCTCGTTTCATCTGTCTGCTATACTCATAAGGGTCAGGCTTTGTGTTGTAGAACACAAATGTATCACCACCATTTGTTGCCCTACCTGCATTATACTCTTCATTCTCCTGTGCTGTCAATACCCTTTCACCTTTGTGCAGCTCTGCTATGTAACCATTATAAGGTACATAATCAAGACCAAGTGCATGTGAACCATTTACACTTTCACTTGCTTTCTTTGCATCATCAGCACCAGACACAACACTTTTAAATCCATCTACAATACCAGACACAAAACTTTTAATTTTGTCAACAAAACCTTGAAACCAGCCCAGAATACTTTCGCCTACAGATTTAAGACCTTCCCACAACTTGTTAAATATGTTCTTTCCTGCTTCCTTTAGGCTCTTACCAATGCTTGTAACTTTCTCCGGGATTGACTTCAAAAATCCCATGATGTTGCTAGGTAAGTTCTTGAAAAAATTAACAAGTGTATCTTTGAACTTTGTTCCGATTTCTATTGCCTTTTGTTTCATATCAGAACCCCATTGTTTTATCTTTTCAACAACACTAACAAGCCAATTCCATATATTTCCCGGCAATTCCTTGAAGAAGTTTATCACCGTATCAATGAAACCTGTAACCGCTGTCGTTGCCTTGTCTATAAGGTCAGAACCCCATTGTCCTATATCATCTACGACTTTGCACAGCCAATCCCATATTTTGCCCGGTAACTCCTTAAACCAATCTACAATGTTTCCGATAATCTCCGGCAAATCATTCGTTACCCAATCGATAATGCTAGTTCCCATGTTATAAAAGAAACCTGCTATCTGTCCTATTAAATAACCTATCTTGTAAGGTAACTGCTCAAACCACTGCACAATGCTATCTATTGCGTTAGGTATTGTTTCTGATATGAATGTATTAAATGCATCCGGGATTGTTTCTGTAAAGAAGCTTATAATATCATCAATGAACCCGGATATTTTTTCTCCAATTCCTTCAAAGAATCCTGTTACTGTTTCTACTGCATTATCGAAAAACTCCGGGATTGTTTCTGTAAAGAAACTACCAATTGCATCCCCTGCTTCTGAAAGGTACTCCGGTATGTTTCCAAAAAAGTCTCCGATTGTTTCAAAGAAACCTTCTACTGCATCTGCTGCTTCGTCAAGTCCTAATGCTCTAAGCAACGCTCCAACCATTCCACCAAGTATATTAAATATGTTCTCCAATACACCTGTTATTGCTTCAACCAATGCACTAAGTATTCCTAAGATACCATCACCAAGCTGTTCCCAGTCACCTGTAAACAATCCAATAAATACATCCATGATTGATAGAATGATGGACAAGACGCCTTGTATCACATCTGCTAACGAATCAAAAGCACCCTCAAACAAAGGCTTAACTACTTCACAAAATGTTTTCCAAACTGCCTGTAATATGTCTGTAACATCCTCAAAATTAAAACCAAGCTCATTTATTTTTGCTGTAAATTCATCACAGAACGCACTCCAAGCAGCACCTATCTTTTCTGCTATATCTGTCATTGTTTGTTTAAATTCATCACTGTTTTTCCACAAATCAGCAAACGCTAAAGCTAATGCTGCTACTGCTGCAATTGCACCCCAAACAGGTGCAGATATGCCACCTAGAAACTCAATAATTCCCAAACCCTTTATTGTTTCTATTATTGTAACAACACTTCCTATAGCTTTCAGAACACTTCCGACCATAAGTAATATCGGTCCGATTGATGCTGCCAACAATGCATGTTTTATAATAGAATCCTGTTCCGATTCTGACAAACTGTTGAACTTCTCCACTAACTCTGTTATCTTTTCAGCTAACGCTCGAATATAAGGTGTTAGCTTTTCGCCTATAATAATTCCTGCTGATTCCAAAGCACCTTTTAACTGTTCTATTGCTCCGGCTGTGTTATCCATCATAATATCAGCCATATCTTGTGCAGACCCGGAAGCATTGTCTATCTCACCTGCTAAACTATTGAAATCACCCTCTGACGTATTCATTATTGCAAGCAACCCGGACATTCCTTCTTGACCTGCTAATGTTGCAGCTAATTGTGCTGCTTCTGATTCTGACAAACCATCAAACCTTTCTCGCATTTCTACAAGTAATGTTCTTAATGGCTTCATGTTTCCATTAGCATCAGTAAGACTTATGTTGTATTGTTTCATTGCTTTTGCAACTTGGTCTGTAGGTTTTGCCAAACGAGTAAACATACTTCTCAAGGCTGTACCTGCTTGACTACCTTTAATACCATTGTTTGCCATGACACCAATAGCTATTGCACAATCTTCCACACTGTAACCTAATGCACCTGCAACCGGGGCAACATACTTAAATGTCTCGCCCATCAAACCTACGTTAGTATTTGACTTTGAACTAGCTTTTGCTAACACATCAGCAAAATGTGCTGAATCACTAGCCTGTAGTCCAAACGCTGTTAATGCATCTGTAACAATGTCAGAAGTTGTTGCTAAATCTTCGCCGGATGCTGCTGCTAAATCCATAATTCCCTCTATTCCGGACATCATACTTTCTGCATCCCAACCTGCCATTGCCATGTATTTGAATGCATCCGCTGATTCCCCAGCACTAAACTTTGTTTTAGCACCCATTTCAATAGCTTTTTTCTTAAGGTTGTCAAAATCTTTAGCTGTTGCACCTGATATAGCCTTAACCTCTGACATTCTAGCTTCAAAATCAGATGCCAACTTAACAGAAGCAGTACCAACCCCGACCAATGGCAAAGTGACAGACTTTGTTAATAAAGAGCCTGTTGACTGGAACACAGAACCCAACCCATTAAGTTTTTGCTGTGCTGTTGCAGACTTATCACTAAAGACTTTTAAATCATTTATTGCAGACTTAAATCCACTTGTAAACTTTGATGTATCTAATTCCAAGTATGCAAAGATTGTTCCTGCGTTAATTCCTACGCCCATTTTTTAACCTCCAATATTTTTGTAGAAGTCTTTAAAATTGTCGTAATGTTTTGGTTCTTCCTGCTCTGCCCTATGTTCTATATAATGTGGTTTTTCATCATTTTGTATTCGAACTAATATGTTCGCACAAGCCGAATTAAAACAATAAGCTGTATAATCGTCATCAATTCCCAAAAGGGTACTTGGTAAACAACCATACAGCTTAGACATTGTTAACACATTTTCTATTTGTTTACTCTGCACGAAAGGATTCTAATGCCTTTACCCCCTGCTGTGAATAATTAAACAAAAACATAAGCTGTTCATCCGTTAACTCAATTCCTGCATTGTGAATATCATCAAGGCTAGGCTCGACTAATGTTTCACCTGCAATAAGTTCCAAAACCTCATACATTTCAGACATTAAATTTTTGTTTTCCGGGTCGAACCCTGCACCATCATTTGCAAACAATTCATTTGTTCTAACAAGTAAGGTGTTTGGGATTTTTCCATTCTTAACAAGTGCAAGTAATGATGGTCTTTTCACTCTTGCAACAAAAGGACAGTTCTGTGAAAAACTAGGAAGTTCCACAATCTCGCCGGATGCTGCTTTCTTTAATTCCTCAATTGTTGTAATCGTTAATTGTTTTTCTGTTTTCATTCTCTACTTTCTCCAATCTCTCTTATTTGTTTTTAACTGACGTATTACCATTTGTTGTCAGACCTGTTTCAGAAGCAGCAGCTACCTTGTATGTATCTGTGCTGTCTGACTGTCCTATCACAGATACTTCATCAAAAGACGGTAACGTCTTAACATAACTAATCTTGTAAGGTGCTTCTCCTGTAGCCGGAGCAGAAGTAATTGTGTATTCCGGTAATCGGAAAGCATTGTCCTCTGAATTAATAGTAATAGGCGAACCTTGACAGTTAGGGTAAGTAATTTTCTCATACTTCACAATCTGACCGGATGCATCATATACTGCTGAATAACAATCAAGTTCAAAGATTTCACCTTTATCATTACTGCCGGAAACAGGCGGTGTATATACCAAGGTATCTCCTTCACCCTCAATTGTTCCACCTTGAAAAATCTTAACAAGTTCCGGGATGAATACATTATCTGTAAGTGTAATCTGATGCCCTGTGATTGTTGTCTGCTGTGGTTTCTGTGCTAACAATCTTCCTAACTTCATCAGCTTAACTGCATCTGTTGTTTCTGTCTGTGGCTCTACTCCAACTTTGTTAGCTGTATCAACTGCAATTTCCATTCCACTTTCTTCTGTTCCAGTTCTTACTACGACAAGTGAAACATCAATTGTAGGTATTCCAACTGCTTTCTTTTTTGTTCTAGCCATCTTTTAACCTCCTAAAAGTTATTTACTTTTCTGCACCCTAAGTATTGGAAACTAACCATGTGTGCTTTTTTGTCCTCTTCATAATAACTAGGTGTTTCGTTTCCTACATACATAACAAGAGGAAACACCTTTTTCATGCTGTTCTTTACTTCCATTTCAAAATCTTCAAGCTTTGTATATTGATTAATAGGAACATATAACAAGATGGTGTATACAGGACGTTCGCTTGATACGATTAAATCCTGTGTTGCACCATCCAGTTTTATCACTGCATAAGGCTCTAAGCATTCACCCTTATGTGTTCCCGGCATATAAACCTTTATGCCATCTTTCTTAAGTGTATCATATATTGTTTTGAGTATGCTCATTTCAACCGCCTTACTATGTTTTCAAAACCCTTTAAAACTTCTGCACTTTGAACATTCAAGGTAGGCTGTAAGATTGCAAAACGCTTTTCATTGCACAATTCTAAATATACGCCATAATCTACGCCATGTCCTATACAGATTCTTACTTTGCCTTTTAATGTCTCAACCCATCCTGTAAGTCTTTGTCGTGCATGTCCTGTTCTATCTGTCCATTTTCTATTTTTCTTTGCATAGTTCTCAAACTTCTTTGCACCCTCTTGTGCATACATTCTGATAGCAATTTCTGACTTCTTTTCCATGCTTTCAAGTTTCTTTTTCACAGCACTGTAATCAACTCTAAAACCTGCCATCAAGCACTACCTCCAAGGATATATCACAAAGTATGTTTTTCTCCTGCACATTGTTCTTCCCGGTTATCTTAAATCGGCTGCTATTAATAATAACAACATCATCAACCTGTAGTTCTGCACCATCTTCAAAAGTTGTTAGAATCATTGGCTGTTCTTTTTTTATTGTAACACTGCCATCTGTAACATTTTTTGTAATAAATGAATTTGTTGAATGATATATACCTGTTATGGTTTTTATTTCTGTTTCTTTTCCGGTAGCTTCTCCATATTCATCTTTTGTTTCACGACTGAATACATATTTGCTACCATGAACCGCTATTTCTCTAACAACTTTGTGCAATTCAATTGCTAACCAATCTGCCATCACTTAAGCACCCCGCTGTTGGAAGATACATAATGTGAAGCTAACATTTTGAAATAGCTTGAACTGTCTTTTGTTGTCAGCCCGGAAACACTCAACCCTGTTACCTCTGCTTTCAAAAGTAAGCCTTCATAGCTTGCCTTGTCCACATCATTATTGTTTTGTTCTAAGAGAACAGACAGTTCCTTATCATCAAAATAAGGGCATTGTTTTTCTCGTAAATTAAACTTAAGCTGTTCTAGCTTATCCATCATGCTAACCTCACTTTATTTTTTACTGCTACATTTTTGCTTCCCGGATTGCTTTTTGAACAATCTTTCTTGCTTCCCCAACATTTCTAGCTGCACTTGTATCAATGTTGTGTGCCTTTGCAAACTCTGCAAGCTGCTCTTTTGTCATATCAGAAATTGGAGTTTCTTCAACTTCTTCTGTTGCTTCTTCAACCTCTTCAATAACTTCCTGTTTCTTCTCTTCCTTCTGTGGTTTTCTGTTCTGACCTTCAAGAACATAGCCATGATTTTTGTACATTGTTTCAAAACTCTTTCTTGAAACCTTTACAACATGGTCTCCACGTCTTGCTTTAACAAATGCCATCTTGTTCCCTCCTATCCATTAATCACATCATAAATGAATACTTGGTCTGCTGTAGGGAAATCTGGTAAACAAATCATTGTTACTTTTGTTTCAACCTGTACAGGGTCTGCTTTCTGCATTGTTGTAACTGCTACACCTGTGTCTGTAATTGTTACGTTTGCAACACTTCCTGTCATAAGGTCTGATTCCTCTGGCGTTGTACCAAACCATGTATTTCCAAGGTTTCCTGCCGGGAACAATACAAATACATCATCTGCAATGTATCTCTGTGTCTGTCCTTTTTCATCCTTATAACGTTTGTCGTTTGTTACAATGTCAATGCCTAACTCATCCTTAAGGTAAGAAAGAATCTTTGCATCTGAAATGTAACCTTTTCCGTCAGTAACAATTGCAATAGAACTCTTAATTTCATTGTTGATTCTGAAATATCCAAGAACTTTAGAAGAACACATTGCTCTTGTAACTTCAACTCCTGTGTCCTCAAGAATCTTTGTAATTGCTGTTTTAATGTCCTCCATAATTGTTGCTGTTGGGTCTGACCATGATTTTGTTACGGTCTTTTTATGCTCACTGGACATACCATAATCATACTGGTAAACCTGTCCATTGCCTTCCATAATGATAGAACCTGTAGTAAGTGCCATCATACGCATACGCTCTCTCTGTGCTGCTGCACCTTCAAGAAGCTGTGTTTCATCAGCAAAAATACGATTAACAATCGCATCAATGTATGTCTGATTTCCACTTTCAATAACCTTGTTCAGTTCCTGTCTTAACTCTTCATCAATGTATGTTGATTCCTTAAAGAATGGCATCTGTGCTGAAAGTTTTTCAAAGCCGATTCTTGGTCTAGGAATAGCTGCTGCATCAAACGCTGATTCTTTTAATACAACGGGAAGTCCATTAGAACCTTTCAACCATTTAAGGTCAAGTCCGAGTTTCTTATCATCCGGGAAAAGTTCTTCACCAATGTAAGGTTCTCTGTCCTGCACAAGCAGTTCCCAGTATGCAACAATCTCTTCGCTGATAATTAAATCATAAATTGACATTGTTTTGTTTTCCTCCTAAATTTTATTAACAAGCCACAAACTTAATAAGCGGCATTGCTGTCTGTGCTTCTGCTGTAATTAACTTCTTTGTTTCTTCATCCAATCTGTTTTTGTTTACAAAACCAAAAATAAGTAAAGTTCCGTTTGCTTTTCCTGCTGTAACATCAACATCATGTAACAACACACCTACTGCATTGGATGTTTTTGTGGGTTCTCCACTGGACACAGCAACGGTAAATGCTGTTTCTCTTACATCCAAAGAACCTGCAAGCGGTGTTCCTGCTTTCACAATCTTACGTCCATTTTCTTTAACTGCTGTAGTATCATCTACAACTACACCAACTGAAACTTGATGTTCTACATTAAAAAGAATCTGGTTAGGTGTGCCAATTGATTCTTTTTTAATACCTGTTTGGTTAAGCATTTATATGTCCTCCTATTTAAAGTAATGTTTTGTAGGCTTTTTACGATTAGCAAGGATTCTTGCAGCCATTGAACCGGAATGCTGACCTTCTCCACCTTCACCATCAGAACCGGAATTATCCTTTTCCTTTTCATGTGGTCTTGTTCTAGTCACATTCTTTTTGTTTGGCTTCACTTTTTCATCCTCTTCACTAACTGTAAAATAAACCTTTCCTGCTGCACTCTCTTTGATTTCTGAAACAATTGTATTAATATCCTTTTCCTTTGTTACTTTTGCTTTTGCAATAATAACAAGGTCATCAACTAACTCCGGGTTTGCACCAAGTTTAATAGCTTCCAACTTTGCTTCTGCCATAATTCTTGCATCACGCTCTGCAACAAGTTCTTTTGTTGTAGCTGTCAATGCATCATCCTTTTTCTGCAAATCCGTTTTCTTTGCTTCTTCATCCTCATGTGCCTTTGTTACGATTCCCTTAAGTGCTTCTTCATCATCCACACCTAAAGACTTTAACAAATCAGAAATTGCACCTGCTTTTGCTTTTTCAACATCAGCATTGTTCTGATTCTGATTGTTAGAACCATTATTCTGCTGCTGATTATTGTTGTTCTGATTCTGATTGTTGTTCTGCTGATTATCTGCACCATTCTGATTCTGCTGTTCATTCTGCTGCTGATTACTGTTTTCATTTTCCATGCTTGCTTCTTTCCTCTCTCTCAAATACTTTGTACTGCTTCTCTAACAGAATTTGTTGCCTTTTTAACTGATTTTGTTTTTTGTGGATTATGTTTAGTTCCTTCACATATTGTTCTCTTGTTTTTGACACTTTCAGAAGTTTAAGATGATGTTTTATTTGTTTTTGCAATGCTTCACATGTTGTATTGGCGTAAAAGAGATTATATGCTTTGTTACATGTAGGACAACGAAAAAACGTTGCTACACTTGTTCCAAACTTTTTGTTTTGTAAAACAATCTCAAACTCACTATTGCATCTATCACAAGTTACTATCAATTATATCACCATCCATGCACATTGTCAACTGTTCTACAAAAATTTTTCCATCTTCTTCAAATAATTTTTTTCCGGAAAACTTTTCTTCTAACAGTTTTCTTTTACTGTTTATCTCTTTTACAAGTTTATCCTTTTTCTTTACGTCCTTTGGACTTGCTGTTTCATGTTTCAACTGCTTCTTTGAAACTTTAATTATAAGCTTCTTCAATTCTGCAAATTTGTTTCTTGTTTCAAAATCATCAACCTGCACAATGTTTTTTGTTTTGCAACGTGGACACACGAAGTAAATAACTTTCAGATATTCGCCATCCGCTGTTGTAACTTCTTTTCTCAACAATGTATCTGAATTAACTTTGTTCAGTTCTCCACATTTTCTGCATATGTTCTTGACTTCCATTTTTCTTCTATCTCCTTCATTCTCTCTAAAAGTCCATTGCATATCTATCTATGTCCGGGTACGTTCCTATTGGTGCTTCATACCAATCTGCTACCTTATCTGCAATACTGCTCATGCTATCCGGGATATACGCTTCATAGGTACACATACCATTAGGATGGTCTATTGGCAATTCATCCTTTTTAAAATGCCTTCCATCACGTTCCATACACACATCACATGTTCGTCCATGAATCCCTGCACTATGCCATACATAATCCTGCACAAAAGGGTCATTTCTATTTACATTCATAAAGGATTGTTGGTATGCATGGCTTATTAGTGTTCTAGCCAACCTCTGTGCATTGTAATCTACATTGCCAAAATAGAACGTGTCCTTTCTTCCTGTTCTAGGATTAATGAAATCTATCTTCCTGCTTTGTTTACGCATTCCGGGATTAACATACTTTTCTATGTCCTTTGCAACCTCAAAAGCACTTTTGCCTTGTGCAATGCCCTTTCCTATGATGTTATTTAAAATGCCCTGTGTACGCTGTGTATGCTTCCATATTGCATTTGATAATGTCCATCCATCACCATATACGTTGCCTGTAAGAACATTCCTAACAATTTGGTCTGGTACATACTGGAACGCATTGTGTATTTCGCTGTCTTTAAAACCACAATGTTTTAAAAATGTCCTTGTATCTTCCACTACAGCTTGTGAAGTTGTTCTCATATCATCAACTACACCACTTTTTATTTGCTCATTTAATGTCTGTATTCTTGTTTTTAAATCCCTTTGTAATAACATAAGATTTTGCTTCTGTAATGCTCCATTACCAAGATTTGCAACTTTGTTTGTCACTTCTTGATAAAGCTGTTCATACGCCCTTCTTATGCTCTTTGCTTCATTTGTTGTTATACTTGTTCTTACCTGTTCTGCATTCTTTAAATCAAACTTTCCTATTACTACCAACTCCTTCACTCTTCTGTATTGTTTTTACTCTTCACCTAATACTTCAAGACTATATACAGAATCCCTTATATATGTCCTTCCACATACCTGCTCATGTGCTTCTAACAAATGTTCAATTACTCCATGCTGACAAACATTATGTTCTAAACTGTAACATATCATTCTTACATGTTCTTCATCCATCTGTGTTTCGAAGCATGTTTCTCCCTGTTTTCCATTCCACATTGTTAAATAAGTAATTCTTACTGTTTTCATTGTTTTGTTCTCCTTCGCTTTTTGTTTTCTATTTCCTTTGATGATTATACTATACACCACTTTTATTGTTTTGTCAACACTTTTTTGAAAAATTATTCATTATTTTGTTCTGTGTTTTGTTCTACATCATCCGACTGCTGATTATTCATATGTTGCTCCTGCTGCTCCAATTCTGCCTGTGTTTTAACTTCTTCTATGTTCTTCTCTACCTTTCTATCAGTTGCCATATTATTAAGTGCTTCCTGTACCTGCGTATTTGCACTCAAACTATCCATCATATTGTTTTCCAATGCAATCTGTATCAGTTCTTCATTTATCTGTTCATCTGTTAAGCATTCTTCTTTTCTCCACTTCTTAATGTATGACTTCCGGCTTCTTGCATTTGCTGCAATCTCTGAAAGGTCTGTTGTTTTTTCCTCTGTTTCGTCATCTAACAATGCATAGTTCTCCTGCACTGTGACTTCATACTCTACTGCCTTTAAATCCTCAATTCCATACTTTGTTTTCACAATGTCCACATTGAGTAATGCAAGGTCAATTGCTGTTCTAACAATGAATTTAATTGCAGGAATCCACGTTTTCATTTTTTCATCACAACGCACTATTAAACTCCAATATAAAGCCTTTAATGCTTTACCGGATGTAATGCTGCCTACAAGCGTTTCCTCTGATATGTTAGGTATATCGAGTTCTCCATACATTGATGTGTTGATTCTGTCAAGCGTTGCTTTTAATGATTCTGTATGTTGCATTGATGGAGATAACACACCGACCATTGGTGAGACATTGTTTTGGTTCTGTTCTGATTTTAAATCCCAAAAGGAACCTGCACTGCTTGATAAGTTCTTTGTTGTGTTTGCGTTCATATCCACAACATAACGTATTGGGTTCATGCCTTTTCTGTCACAATCCACATCAGCATTTGCTAACATGCTGAATGTTCTTTCATAATCAACTAAATCTGCTATTTCTGATACACCGGCTTTTTCCTCAAGTGTTCCATCATTAATAATAATAACTGCCGGGATGTATGTTAAGTCTATCTGTTTTTCCGGTATCAATTCTTCAATGACATTCCCTGTTCCATCATACAAGATAGAACTAACTGTTACGTTTTCTCCTTCTGCTGTATATTTGTTTACAATGTATCTTCTCTCCTTGTAAGAATTTGTTTTTGTTGCATTCTCAAAGCTGATAAACTTTGTTAATCTGTCTGTTCCATCTGCTGTTTCATAATAAAATTGCAGTGGACTATAAAAATGTATCTGTACTCCATCCTGCTCTGAAACATCCACAAGACAGGCAACACGTTTTCCAATGAAACAATCTTTTGCACTCTGTATTAATGTTTTGGAAAAGCTACACTTCTCTAACATTTTATCGATAAGTTTTTGATACCTTTCAACCTGTTCTGTTTCTGCTTCATCCATGTTTCGTGCCTTAACTACAGTATCCGGTGTCTGACTGAACATAAATCTTGCTTCTTTATCAATTAATGTTTTTGCTTTTTTGAACCTTGTTTTTGATGGTACATAATCTCCACCACTACCTTCTGTTATAAACTCTGCACCTTTTCTGTACGCTATGTAATTCTGCTGAATTTCTAACAATTCTGATGTATAGACATTATAACCTGTCTGTATTTCATTTTTTAACACAAAATAAGGAAATGTTCTAAGTGCTCCAATGGCTTCAACCCTTGTTTGTGTTTCCTTCATTGCCATTTATTGTTTTCCTCCTTCTTTTATAAGTTAATCATATTATAACATTAACATATAACGTAGTCAATAATAAATAAGGGATGGTACAAGACCATCCCAATGTTTTTACTGATTGTTAAGCCAATGCTGAAAAGCCTTAATACAATTTGAAGGTTTGCTTAATACTCCATCTGCAACTGTTCCCATCTTATGCTGTAATGCTAACACAAACTGCTGTCCTACATAACCATCTTCCGGGATACAAAGCCACTTCTGCATTGCTCTGACCAGGGCTGAACCACCTCTGCCATAACTTACCGAGATAATGCCCGGAAAATACTTAGCACATGAACTAAGCTGTCCTGTAATTACTCCATCAGCCGGAGTTCCGAACACTTCCTGTGCTCTTTTGGTTGTTCCCTTGCCCCAATAGCCATCTTCAACAAGTTTGTTATCATCTTCCTGTTTCTTTTGTTCTTCCTGCTCCGGCTGTTTTGTTTCTGTTTTAAATCCTTTTAAGATTTCTTCAAAAGGAAAGTTCTTTCCCGGACAGGCTGTAGCTGCTAAGTCTTTATGTCTTACCACAGTGCTGATAGAATACTTTTTCTTTAAATACTCCACAAGTTCTGCTCCTGCATTCTTTTGTGCTTCTCCCATTGTTTCTGTCTCAAAATTTCCTTCAAAACAAATACCAATAGAATCCCTGTTATGACCTGCTACATGTGCTCCAACAAGGTTCTCTGCTCTACCCCTTTCAATTGTTCCATTCTTTCTAACAAGAAAATGGTAGCCAATACCGCTGAACCCTCTGTTAAGATGCCATGCATGAATTGTTTTTGCATCACAAATTGATGCTGCCGCATGATGTAGGACAATCCTGTTTGTTGACTTTCTTGTTTCCATGTTCCCTTTGAACTGTAAATTGGTTTCTACAATATTCATTCTTTTTGTTCCTCCTTATACAATACCTCTACAAGCCATTATATGCCATTTTAAGAGGTTTTATTGCTATAGTCCTATTCTTCCTCGGCTTTTACTTCCGGGATTCCTGCAACACTGGTTAAAAAGCTTACCAACCCGGATAATGCTACGCCGGATAAGATACCAACCCAGTTTACTTGCTCAACAAACTGTGCTGTACCAATCAATGCAATAGCTGTCTGTGCCATTGTCTTAACTGCTCTTGCTCCTGCTGCCTTGAACCATTTTTGCGTATTAACATTGCTTTTGAATACACAATTTGTAAATACATTTTTCATGTTCTATTTCCTCCTTTATTTATGACATTCTTTTTGCACAATTCCAGTTCATGCTTTGTTTCTTCAATATCAGCGGCATGTTTGTTTATTTCATCCCACTGTCTACGCTGACTTTCCCTTACATGTTCTTTGTATTCTTCAAACTCTTTTTCGTGTTGTTCCATCTTTTTGTTTTGTTCCTTTAACTCATTTGCTAACTGCTCTATTTGCATTGTAAGAACAGTCATTGCTTTTGTGTTATCATTTACGGGTTTGCTGATTGCAGTAAATAATCCTACAATGGCTGTCAGACCTATAACAACAAGTCCAATCATTTCTGCTTGTGACAAAGTTCCTTCCTCCTATTTACGCTTTATTCCACTTGCTATTGTTCTTCCTGTAGGTTCTTCATCATCTGTTCTGTCTATGACTTCCGGCTGTTTTGTAATATACTCAAATACTGGTTCTCTTTCTTCCATGCTTGCAACACACAATTCTATGCCATTGTACAAACCTACCATATATTCGTCCTTCCCTGCTGTTATGTTCTCTTTCTGAATCTTTCTAAGTCTCTTCAATTCCTTTAATTTGCTTTTATATGTTTTCACTGCTCCTGCTCCTAACCTGCTTTGCTATTTGTTACAATGTCTTTCACATCAGCAACTGTATATGTGTCAAGTGCATACCATATTGCAGAAAACGTATGTGGGTCAATGTTGAATAAATCATAAATAACATTGCCTTGGCTATCTTTTTTATATGTTAGGTCTTTCAACTCCCGGATAGTGTTTTTGCACTTTGGAGAACACACAATTTTTGTAAACCTCTTAACCTTCTTTGTGTTCTGTAGCCTACTTCCTACATACTTCTTACAGCCATACATATTATAACCCTGCTGTCTGTAGAACTGTATTGTTTTAGGTTCCGCACTATCTGCACATATAGGCTTCTCACACATCCTTGCCCTTTCTGCAACTTTGTTTACATCTGCCCTTTGTGCGAATTTATCATCTGTAACATGATTAACATACACTTCATCATAAATGTAAAGTATTTTCTGTTCATCATCCACACAACAAGAAATCAGTGCATTGAATGATTCCTCAAAACCAAAATCCAAACCAAAGAAGTGGTATGCAGATGGAATACTGTTTACTTTGTTTACAAACTCCCTTGCATCTTTTGCAATTACAAAGTTTGGTAACACCCTTGTTCCATTCGCTCCAAACCTTCCCCATCTTGCAACAACCCACAACATTGGGTCTGTTTGTTTCAAACCATCCAAACGCTGAATATATGCCTTTGGCAAGAATGGGTTATCATCCGGCAAACTATGATGGTAGTAAACCTTATGTTTTTTATCAATGCTTGTTTTTATCAGTGTACGCTTTTTGTAAAACTCTTCTTCATCACACACTACCTTTTCTTTTCCTTTTCTATCCCTGTGAACAAAAAAGTTGTTGTAAACCCAGTTCTCTTTACCTATAGGGTTACACGTTAGAATAAAGTGCAATGTTACTCCCGGCTCTCTGACACGTCCTAATAACTCTTGGTACGCTTCAAATCTCACCTCTGAACATTCCTCTATCCATACAATTGAAACACCATGAATAGACTTGATTTTCTCTTGGTTATCCATTCCTTTAAATATAATCCTGCTGCCATTCGGAAACCGGATTTCCATAGGTGATTGTACTGCAATAACCTTTCCACTTTTGTTTCTTGACTTCAAATTGTTTGCTTCTGACAACAAATCTAAGTTGCCTAAAATCTCTTTGAACAATGCAAAACAAGATTCTTTGATTGTCTCTCTAACCTGTCTTACTACCAATGCTGTACGTCTTTCTTTTAGTAACTTAAGTATAATCTTAAATGCTGTATTATGCGATTTACCGCTACCATACCCACCTATCAGCAGGTACTCTTCATAATCCCAATCAGTCAAATAGGAAGAAAATCTGCTTGCAATCTCCATGTTCACATTCATGCTCTGTTCTTCCTTTCCTGTAATACAAGTGAAAGGTAAGACACATTCTATGCCCTACCTTTCTTATATTATGTCATATTCTTTTATGTTTGTCAAGACTTATTAATTAAATAAATCATTTAAAAACTTAACAAACTCTTCTGCATCCTTTTTTTTAGGATTGTTCTCCAATGCATGCTGCATATAAAATGAATCTGCAAGTTTTGCATAACTGATTATCTGTAAACAAGACTTTGTTTCCCTTAATAAGCTACCTCCATGTCCATAAACTTCTTCAAAGTTCTTTCTTAATAACAAATCTGCTGCCCTCATAACACATGCTACATCTGAAAATGTATGTTTACACATTTCCTTTAAGTCTGTAACATTTTTTGTCAATTCCTCTACTTTGTTCTTTAATTCCTCAATTTCTTTGTTCTCATTTTGTTCTCTGTTTTCCATGTTCTCTACTTCCTTTCTATTATGTTTGTTTTTACTATCCCATTTATGGTAACTGCCCTTGTCGGATTCGAACCAACGTATGCAGCAGTCAAAGTGCTGTGCCTTACCGCTTGGCAAAAGGGCAATATGCCGGGTTGTTATAAATGGAAGAATAATTTGTCGAGAGGTTTTTTATTTTTCTAACACCCGGCAACATTGTGTTTTAATGACTTTATCACCTGTCATTTTTTGTTTCTAAATCTTGCAATATAATCATCCATTGTTTGACCTCATTTCCAATTGCTAATAAGTTTATCAATATCATTTTTGTGTAATACTATTTCTACTCCTGATTCTGTTTCAAAAACTTCTTTGTTTTCCTCTGAACCAATATATATAACTGTCTGTTGTTTTGTCATCCGTTTGCACGTCCTGCCAACTCTAACAGTATTTGTATATATGTATTTATTTCCTTTTACTAAATCTCTTTCATATACTTTCTTTGCTTCTCTTTCTGCTCTTGTCATATCCTGTACACTCCTTTAACTTTGTTTTGTTTTCCTTAACTTTAATTATATTATAACACAACATAACAGAAAGTCAATAGTTATTTGTAAATATTTTTGTAATAAAATAATCACCCTAAAAGAGTGCTTAAATCTTCTTGTACTTGTCTGATATTATTTTAGGCGTACAGTTATTCCACAAAACTCTATGGTGTAAACGCATTGTTTTCTTTGTTCCACCCATCATGCTTACGACTACACAACTAGGGCAGCACATTACACTGTAAAAAGATTTGAGAAATGTTCCACAATCTAAATATTGCTCTGACATACCACCTTTTTGCTTTTGCGTTTGTAATTGTGCCAATGATATGTCTGTATATGTAAACATTAATTTTCCTTGTGTTCCAAGCAAACAGTATGTATTAACATCCTCGTTCACTCTTCCTTTAAATTCGAATTGCCTATCCGTTCTACAGAAAAAGCTATTCATTGCTTTACGCAGTATTTTCTCGTAATACTTCTTGTTGTTCTTACCGCCAATGAAATCATCACCTTGAGCAAAAGCAACTGTATATGCTCCTGTTACGTTTAAAAAATCAAGCATTATGTCAAACAATGCATCTGCGTTTTTAACCTTAACATTATCATTCTTATTCACTGACATAACCTTAAAATCCAACCTTATATAATCGTCATCCAACTCTAAAAAATATTTGTATCCTAATTTTCTTGCTATTTCAAAACAAGCATTTCTCGCATAAAATATTGTTCTACGTTCGTCGAAATTATCCATCTGGTCATATCTATCTGCTATATCCTGTTTATCGAACATATACACATTTTCTTTCCCATAGATTCTGTAGTAATCTTTTTCTAATTCGTCCTCGTTATCTATAACAAGAATTACTCTGCCAGTATACCCTGCTTTTTTCAGTGTCTTTAGTGTTCTAACGTTGCTCGCCCTTCCATGTGTCAAAATAAAAACAACAAAACTTTTATGCTTCATTATCATCACCCCTTAACAATGCTACTTGCTTACTCATTTCTACATATCCTTTTGCAATGGCATCTTCAAAGTCGATAATAACAAGTGCGCTATCTTCCATAAGTTCTTGCATTTCTTTGTTTGCCTGTGCATAATACTCTGCTATCTTACTGTAATTAAAACACAGGTGCCTATATGCTCCATATCGTAAGAACTTCTTTTCCTCTTCTGAAACATTGCTTTGTTTTATTTTTTCCAACAATTCCCTTGTTTTACTTGTATCACATAATTCTGATATTTCCGGCTGCTCTCCTTTTATGTCATATTGAGGTATGTTTGTTTTCATTGTGTACTTCTTTTCTTCTTCTGCTATTTCTTCTGCTAAATCAAAACCGAATAGCTTCATTTGTTCTTTATCGAGTTCTTCCAGTTCCTGTGCTAATAAAACATCATCCCATTCACTCTCGTTCAGTTTGTTATCAATTAATCTGTATGCTTTTATTTGTTCTTCTGTAAGTTCTTCTAAACATACTGTAGGTACTTCTTTAAGTCCTGCCTTTTTTGCTCCTAGGATTCTACCATGTCCTGCTACTACACAATTGCTTTTGTCAATGATTACTGGCTGTGTGAAACCAAACTCTTTTATACTGTTTGCAATCTGTTCTACCTGTTTCTTATCATGCTTCTTTGCATTCTTCTTGTACGGATGCAATGTATTTATGTTCTTGTACTTTATGTTTAATTGTTTCATTGTTCTGCACTCCTTTATTAATACTTTGTTTTCTACGGTATGTTATGGTATGTTTGTTTTATTAACTTATAACCTCTATAACATATATAATTAATATATATAAGGCTTTTTATTTACTTACACATAATACCTATTGTTTGTTTTGTTTTTTGTTCTATTGTTCCTATTCCAACATTCTACAGACAAAATGCCTTCATTTCATAATCTGCTGTTTCATAATCATTATTAAATATTGCTGTTACTGCTTTTTTTAATCATATCACATAAGCAACTTTCATAATGATTTCTCATATAATCATAATCACCAATGTGGTCTACATGATAATACATATCATTCATGTTTTCCTGTGTTACGTTTGGTAATTTACCTTCTTTGTATGCTCTGTAAATAACTCCTGCCTGTTTTCTTGTTGCCATTGTTTGTTCCTCCTTCACTGGTTGTTTTCCTTTCCCTTTCTGATATTATAATACCATGTTCCGCTTTGTTTGTCAACATGTTTTGTTATATTTTTTTACTTTTTTATTGTTCTGTTTTTCTCCTTTGTTCTTCTAAATACTCTAATACGGTTATGCCCTTATAAGGCTTTATATGCCTTTTTAAGACAATTTTATTATTTACCCCTAAACTAATACAGGTATGCTTATTACTTCTGCTTATAACCGCATTTAATGCCTTAGAATGGCTATCCATTGTAAACATCATTTCCCCAGTCATCCTCTGTACTTTCTTCTGATTCCTGTTCTTCTTCCCAATCTGTATCTGTGTTCCATGCTTCTTCCTCTCCTTCTTCCACATCAGTGTCAAGTATTCCATTCTGTGCATTAAATATGTCTTGTTCCTGCTGCTCTGATAGCTGGAATGTTGTGTCTCCCTTTGGTATCAGATTAATTGTTATGTTTTGTCCTGTAACATTCTTTCCATCTTCAAACATTTCCAATTTGTCCATCATATCTGTTATTTCTTTTATTGCTCCAACATCCCCGGTAAGTCCTTTTTTAAATAATGCCACCATCAGAATAGACTTGTTTGTTGTATCTTCATCTTTAAAACCAAACTGTTTGAGCAATTCCTTTTGTTTGTTTGAACTTACACGCATGTTAAGTAATTCTTTCATACAGTTCTGTAATGCCATCTTCTGTTGCTTTTTCTTAAGCCTTGCTTCCACTCCCATTTTTGCAATCCGTGTTCTTTCTTCCGGTGTTCGCTTGTCTAATGTGATTAGGTTCTTACTATAACCTTGACCTTTTCTGTTTCCCATGTTTTGCTATCTCACTTCCTTTTTCTGTAATTAAAAAGGCAGGATTTACCTGCCTTGTATTTATGTAAACACATATTTGTGGCTTTATAAAAAGGCAGGTATTTTGCTTGGCTACCACTTCCCGGTGTTCATCCTCACCGCTCCTATTGTTATTATAATATCACAGTTTGTTTTGTTTGTCAACACATTTTATGCGGACGTTTCTTCTTTGAGTGCATTTCAATCTTATGTTGTCTGATTGCTTCACAGTCTGCTATTGTATTGCTAATCTTCTTCCGCTTTTCATTAATTGCCCTTTTCTCTTCTGCAAATTGTTTGTATGGCTCACATACTGAATGGCAGCCTAAATACCTTTTATCACAATTCATACATGGTGCTTTCATTTTTTGTAACACCCCTTCGAATCAAGGTAGCTTTCAATCTCATATAAATATTGTAATGCTTCCGGTAATTCCTCTTGGTTGTCCAACCACACAAAGCCATCCTTATCGGCACTCATAAAACGTTTATTGCTTACCGGAACTCCTTCCCCGGTTGTATTGTTCAATTTGCTAGAAACTTTTTTCAACAAGTCTACAATCAACATAAAACATATGCTTAACAGAACCATTACTGTTATGTTATTTGCTACCTTTGCAATTACTACCGGGATTAATACCTGTAACAACACTGCTATGTTTCCTAAGTTCTTTTTAATCTGATATACTACCTGCATTACTATTTCAAACAATGATAAATAAATCACCCTTAATAATTCTTTCATAATACGCTTGTACCCTCCTGCAACGCTTTTAATCTATCACGCAACCGCTTTCTGTATGGCTGCATCTTGCACACTTCACACCTGTATTTGTTCTCTGCCATATAAAAGCTTCTTCCACACTCCTTGCATATATCACAGTTCCTGTCTGCAATTTCCTTTTCATCTGCTGTTATGTAAATAACAACCTTGATTAAGTTCCTCCCGGATTTGTTCCGCACCTTACTAATGCTGTATGTTATATTCTCACTATTATTTACTGCGATTATGTTTGTGCTTATCCATTTACAAGCTTCTAAGTATGCTGCTTTTATTGTTACGTTCTCAAATGTCTTTTCTTTCACTCTCTCGCTTATTTGCATTGTTTCAACCCTCCATGGCTTTCTGTTTTGCTTCAACTGCTTTCTTGTCTGCTAATTCATTTAATGGGTTATCATTATGACCTTTCACCCACACCATGTTTACTTCCATTCCTTTTTCATAAATCAGTTTGTAAGCCTTTTTCCATATCTCCATGTTCTTTATAGGTTTGTTCTCTTTTGTCTGCCATCCATTAGAATGCCAATTCTTAAGCCATCCTTTTTTTACAGCGTTCACAACATAAGCACTGTCACTGTATATTGTCACTTCTTTTGCTCCGTCTTTATAAGATTTTACTAACGCTGTATAGGCTGCTGTCAACTCCATTTCATTGTTTGTTGTTTCTTTTTTACCGCCTGTCGTTATTTTTGTTTCAAGACCATTTTCTATGTTCACCTCTATGCAACACCATCCACCTGCACCCGGATTCCCGGAACAAGCACCATCTGTGTAGAAGCACTTCTTTTTACTGCTCATTGTCCTGTTCTCCATTCTTAATTAATGCATAAATCTTAATGATTGTTTTTGCTTCGGCTTCCCACAATGTAAGACCATAAGCATTGCCCTTCCATTGTCTGTTTTTGTCCAACACACTAACTTTGTAAAACTTAAATGTATCATCTTCAAAGTATGAACTGATACCCTGTGTTCTGTAACCATAATGTGAGCATATTCCATTCAATGCCTTTTCTAATATTTCTATTGGTATTACTTCACATTTTGTTATGTTATTCTTCTCCATTAACTTTGTAATTGGTTTCACCTTGTACAAGAAACTGTTCAGTTTGTTTTTGTTCTCCTGCTTTGCACAGTCAAGATTCAATATGTCATCTGTTTTCATGCTTCTAACTCCTGTTCATTGTTTTAATAAAAAAGGAGCAAAGAACATTATAACCGTCCTCCACTCCTTTTCAAGATATTATATTAAATTACTGGAAGCTAACCGGGGATTTTTTAAATCTCCCAATCGTCATCCTCTTCATCCTCGTCCTCTTCTGTTGCTGCTGCATCTGCATCTGCTTTCTTTAACAGTTTTGCATAAACATCTGCGGACTGTTTTGGCTTTGTTTTAATCTTTCTGTCAGTACACATTTTGAACAGTTCTTTTGCTGATTTTCCTGCATATGGGTCTTTGTTTTCCTCTTCCTCTTCTTCATCATCCCAATCGTCTGCATCATCATTTGCTTTTAATACTGCGATTAATGAAGCCTTATCACGTTTCTTGCACTGTGAGGAAATTCCTCTGTCACAACACAGTTTATAAAGTGCTTTAGAAGTCATTCCTTCATAGTCACCTGCTTCTTCCTCTTCCGCATCCTCTTCCGGCTCTGCTTCTTCCTTAGCTGCTTTCTTTTCTGTAGCCTTTTCTGCTTTCTTTACAACCTGCTCTGTTGTTTCCTCTTCTTCATCATCCTGTCCATTGTTTGCAAGTCCTGTCTCAACAATTCTTGCTGTAACCTTTGGTGATACAGCCTTCAGAATCTCTAACAGATATTTGCTGTTCTCCATACTTACTGTTCTTGTGAAGAGTGGAAATCTACTTCCAATCTCTGCAATTGTCTCTTTGTTGTTTCCCATTAATTCTTTTGCTGCTTCATATGCAGTCCAATTTGTTGCCATGTTTTTGTTCTCCTTTTCTTCTTTGACTTTTTTCTTGTTCTCTTTTTTCTTCTCATTTTGTTTTTGCCTAGTGACTGTTATCTCATAAAGTGTAGACCTTTATTTGATGATTCTATATTAACACATTTATTGTTCTGTGTCAATAACTATTTTGTAATTTTTTCTAATGTTTCGTCAATTGCATTTCTTAACTGCTCCAACCCTTCCCGGTTCAGAATACCAAGACCATTCCGCAAGAACACTTTTGTTTCTCTCTCACCTTCGTTGGTCACAAGCTGTTCTGTGATTGAATAACCAAGGAAGTTGTTTTCGCTGTCGATTGTCTTAGAAATCACAACGTTACGCTGCGGTTTTATTCTTGCTTTTGCAAGTTCTAAATATTTTAGTCTTCCCATTGTTCTGCATCCTCACTTTCACTGCTATTGTCCGGCAATTCAATGATTGCAGAAAAACGTAACTGAATGTATTTTTTGTCAACCAACTTACAAATGTTGTCAAGGTTTACATTATCAACCAATGACTTGAACGGTATTGTTGCATTACCATCCCGGTCAAAGTTTACTGCTCCAATTGTAAACATGCCAAGGCTCATTACTCCTGTATCTTCTGCCTTTGCGTGTACTGTAATATCATTGTTCAAACCCTGTAACAATTCCACACTTGTAAGAATCTCGTCATATCGAAGTTTGAACTTAACGACAACCGCTTTGTTTTTTCCGATTGTAAGTCCTTCAAAGGTTGCTACTCCTTTTTGTTTGAATTTCTTTTCTGCCATGCTTTTTCTCTCTCCTTTTGTTTCTGTCTGTTCTCTTTTATTGTTTGTTCTCTCTCCTTCTCTCTTTGTTTATAATAGTTTTCCCTTGCTGCAATTTGTTTCTTTAAATCTGTTTCCCTTGCTACTTCTCTATTATAATCCTGTTCTTCTATTGTGTCAACATCAAAATCAAATATTGTTTCTGTTCTTTTTTCTACTTCTCCGCGGATTCCTTTTTCTTCTAATACCTTTGCCGCTATAAGCTGTTTAAACGCTTCTATATCCGTTTCTTTTACCATAAGCCATACTTCATCCACATTCAAAAACTGTAAAGCAAATACAGGTAATTTATGAGATTCTAAGGCTTGTGCTTCTAACACATGTAATGTTGTCTGCTTCAAGCTGTAACTTTCTTTGTCTGTAGATTTTAATTCACACAAACAATGCTCAGACTGTCCATCCCCCTTTTCAATCCACGTTGCACCACTGTTTCTTGTAGGTTTTAAACCTAGTCTGTGCATCACTTCCGCTTCATTCTTTCTATACCACTTTGTACTACGTTTATTCATGACTTGTTAGCACCTTTCACATTAATATTGTTTCAATTTGTCCTGCATATCCTTCTGCATGAACTCTAAGTATGTTTCTTTTGTTTCATAGCTCCTTTTACGCATGTCGTTAAATTCTTCTTCGCCGAATAGTTCTTTGTACTCTTGTTCTTTCTGCACAAGTAACTTTGTGTACTCTCCGATTGGCATTTTTAATTTACTGCCAAACGGTTCTATTTCTTTCTGTATTCCATTTACTAACAATGTATCACCGCCTTTTTGCTATAAATTGAATAACCTTCCTGTCTTTCTCATTTGCCCTATCCCATAAGTAAAACCCGGTTGTTGTTGTGAAATCATAAAATATATAACCATACTGTGTTTTGTTTCTAATCCATTCTACGGAATGTTTTTGTTGCAATTCATACAATTGTTTTGAAACTGTATCAAACTGTATGTCCTGCCATACGCTTTCACCACATTCATAATAAAGGTAACTATGCAGAAGTATTACCCTCTGCAAAAAGTCAACCTTTAACTTGTCTGTCCAATAAACCGGGAACTTGTATTCAAGTTCTTTCATGTTTCCTTCACCTTAGTACAAAACTTTTTCAAAATCAACTAAGTCATAAGAATCTGATTCTTTATCATATTCATAAATTGGTCTTACTTCAAACTTAGCTTTGCCTTCAACCGGGATGTTATAATCATCTACTTCCCATGCTTCCATTGTATCACCGTTTGTATGCTGTTCTGATACTTCAATTCTGTTTCCGTTTTCCAATTCATAAATACATGTGCTGTTTTTGATTTCTAATAATTTTACCATTGTTCTTTTCTCCTTCATTTATGTTGTTTACTTTGTTTCTGTTATTATAATACACCTTTTGTTGTTCTCTGTCAACACTTTTCTAAATTATTTTTGGTATCTTTTTTATTAGTTCTTTGTTTTGTTTTATGTACACTCTTAACTCTTTAAGAACCTTTGCTTCTTCATTCCTTGCTTCCCTTAATGTCCTGTAGTTCTTCCGGCTTACCATAATACCTGTAGGAATGTGTGTGAATACATATCCTTCACCATCATATGCTTCTGTGATTGCTACATTCCGGGATTCCGTTTTAAATCCGTCTACCTGCTTACGCTTCCCATTCTTTAGCCTTATCCAAGCTTTCATACGCTAACCTTTCCACATTACACACTAGGCAGCTTACGCTGCCCTTAACTGTGCTAATGCCATTCTGTATTTGTTGCTAGTGTTCAAACGGTTCAGTGTTAATGTGTGTATTGTGTCAATGCTCATTCCCTTAAACACTGTAATTGCAAGAATGTCTTTCAGACTTATTGTTCCTGCATTTTCCAACTTTGTTACCATGCTAATGCATCTGTAACTGAATGTTGCCCGGATTCCATTGTTTTTTGCTTCACTTCTTAAACATTCCACAAAATCAACCAACTCTGTGTTGCCCTTTGCAATGTGCATTTCAATGTTTCTATCATAATCAAAATCAATGATTGCAAATCTATCAAGTGTAGCTTGGTCAAGAACAAGTCTGCCTGTATACAATTCATCTGCTCCGCTTCCTACGGTATTTCCTGCTGCCACAACTCTAAAATTCTTATGTGCTTTAATTTTTCCGTTTGGGAACTCAAAATATCTGTTTGCAATCGCTACATTCAATAATACTAATACTTCCGGGATTGAAGCGTCCATTTCATCAAGGAAGAATATACCACCATTCTTAAATGCTTTATAAAACTCTGTTTCATGATAAACACCACCTGCATCAATGAAGCCTGTTAATTTGTATTCCTGCTGAACACTGTTTGTAAAATAAAACTCTAAACCAAGTTCCCAAGAAATCTGTTCAAGTGTGTAGTTCTTTCCTGTTCCTGCTTCACCTGCTAAATAAACTGGAATGTTATTATCAATGCAGGTTTTAATTAAATCATATTTACAATGTTTTACTTCTTCATCCCAGTTTGTTTTCTGTTCTTCCTTTTTCACAACCGGGATTTCTTTTTTAACCTTTGGTATTTCAAGTTCTACTGCATCTTTTGCAGTTCTGCTTGAACGTCTTAATTCATCAGTTGTTCTTGTTTTACTTCTGAAATCAACTGGTCTTCTGTATTCAAACATTGTACCATCTGATTGTAATTTGTAACAATACATAATTCCCTGTATTTCAAAACTGTAAATACCATGTTTTAATTCTTCCCTGATTTCTATTGTATGTTTTCTTGGTGTCCTCCTTACTACTACTTCACCAAAGTCTGTTTTAATTGTTGCTTCAATCTTATTTGTTGTTCTGTTAAATTTCACATTCAATATTGTTCTTGTTTTCATTTCTTATTATCTCCTTCATGTGTTGTTGTTTATTTATTAACTGTATTTATTATAACTTATTAAGTTATATACGTCAATACTTATTTTATATTTTTTACAAAATATTTTTCAATTTGTTTTATGTTCTGTTCTTCCACTACAGCAGGAACATAATAAACATTGTTCATTGTTTGTTTTACTACTTTCTGGTCTCTAACAATAAAACCATGTATTACTCCTACTACGCTTGTTTCTTCTAACTTTTCAATCACATTAAATATAATGCGGCGTAACATGCTTGGGTGCATTAATGGAAATGCCATTTGTTTTATGTTCATACGCTGTGTACTGTCCTTTATTTTAACATCAATGCAAACAATGCTCCTTTCAAAACGTGTTAAATACATTGGTATTGTTACAAACACATTACACCTTGTTCCAGACTGTTCCATGTTCTGCACCATTTCAAGGAATTTTACGCTTTCTTCTTCTATCATTTCTGCTTTTACTGTTGATGCATAAGCAAAGTTTTTTACCACGTTTGCAACCTTTGTTTTAGATGCAACCCTTTTGTTCTGTATCATGTTTGTAGGGATTCCTTGTAAATACCTTGGTACAGAACATTGAAAACCTGCTACATCATAGACTGTTTTGTTTTTTGCTACTGGACTACAGTTTCTTGCATTTAATTTAGTCGTTAATAACTTTGCCCCGGATTCCCAACCATGATACAAAAGGTCTGTAGCTTCCTCAAAACTATTTGTTTTTGTGAACCTAGCTGTCATTTCTGATGTATCAATTGATGCGTTCCATGTTTCACCCTCAGGCGTATATGGTGTATTCTTGATAAAACTCATTAAATCATTTATGCTATTAAAACTTACTTTTGTGTAATTGCACCTTGATGTTTTTCCGTATGTTTTGTTCATTTCTATTCCTCCATAACTTTGTTCACTTCTTTAACTGTATTTATCTTAACACAACACAAGAACAATGTCAACAACTTTGTTTTATGTTTTTGTTTATACTCAATAAATGCTTTGTCATATGTTCTGCAAATAATACTTTTGTTTCTTCTTTTCTTTGCATATACTTCATATTCTTCTAATGTTTTTCCTGTAAATTTCTCCATACTCTTTTTAATACTCCATCTTAAAAATTTATTTGCTTTATTTTGTTTTGTTTGCAATATTGTTTAAAAGATTTTATATTATTCCTTTTAAGACTCTCCCTTATCTTGTAAACAGCATCATCTAAATTTATCAATGCTTTTTGTTTTGACGTGTATCTAGTATATTCAATCGCAATCCCTGTTTGATAGTGTGTAATAGAATAACATCTATTTTCTAATTTTACTATAACAATGTTTTTATACTTTGTTTTATAACATTGTTTCTTTACAACTTTTCTACCCCATTCCATTATATTACATTCCATTTTAATTCCTCCTATTTAACGATTTAAGACAATTTATATGCTTGCCCTAAGAAGATTACACCTAATATATTATAATGCCTTAAATAAGCAAATAAACGTTACTTAATAACATTAAAAATAATTTTTTGCACCTTGCATGTTTGCGTCCTTTAGCGTCCACTCCACATACTGTTTGTTCTCTGTTCTTTTGTTTTATTATAACATTCATTTGTTCTTATGTCAACAAAAAAAGGAACACAAAACTGTGTTCCAATTAAAAACATTCTTCCTGTAACTTTTGTTTATTTTCCGGCAGAAATCCATATGCTGCTATGCAGTAACTATCTGCTATATCATCATTAATTTTACAAGGTACTTTCTTACCATCTATTTTAACCTGTATAATGCCTTTCTTGCCTTTGCCCTTATATTCCTCCGCTATATACTTTAAGAGTCCTTTATCACGAATATACAGGATTGTACGATACTTTTCCGGGTTTATTTCATATGGGTTTTGTAAAGGTTTGCTATCACCTACAATCTGTGCCTTCCATGACCTTGTATCAACTGAATACACTGGTATGTCATAATCCTGCCCTATTTCTATAATTACTGCCAACAAAGCACCTGTAGCTTTTATATAGGCTTCTGATAAAAAACCTTGAGAACGTAATCTAATACGTTCTACAATGATTGTAATATCATCTTTGTTTTGTTTTCTCAATCTGTTTATTTGCTGTCTGAAATACATATCTAAATGTCTACGCTTATCAACGTTTGTTTTGCAATCCTCAAAATTAATTGATTTCATACATAAAATTTTTTTGTTCTCTAATATAGTCACGCCTGTCCTTGTGTAACTTTCATCAATCCCGATTACCACTTTTCCCACTGCTGCACCTCCTTCCAAGAATGTCCTGTCCATGCATAATCCTACGCATTGTCCATGTATCAGTAAACCATACCGGAGTGAACCATATCTTTTCTATATCATCCGGTAAAACTGGACTAGGCTTTGTTAATGTATTGTCATGTATAACATAACCTGCTAACCCATGTAAACTAAGCTGTATATAACACATATGAACACATAAGCTGTCAATGTCCTGCCCTACAAAGTATATGTGATTCTGATAGTTATATTTTTTGAACATTCCTTTTGCTGCTTCACTCGCTGCTATAAGTGTTGCCCCTGCACCACAAGCACAGTCATAAACGCTTGCATAACCTTGTTTGTGTACTGCTTTGCCTAACTTCTTCCGGTCAAAAGTAACTGCTGTCATTGCTTCACATACACTGTATGGCGTAAAAAACTGACCTGCATTTTTGTTGCTTATTTTTAACAGCATGTATAGTTCTCCTAATAAATCTTGGTTAGGTCTTACTTCCAATTCTTCCACAAGCAATGCAAACATTTGTGGAAAAAGTTTTTGCTCCTTCTTCTGATAACTGTTAATGATACGCAAATACTGCTGTTCTCTCTCTTCATAAATTGTCTTGAATGGTTCACTACCTGCTAATGGTAATATGCTTGTATTTGCTAATGTAATTGCAAATAAAGCCATACAATCAGACCATACAGTATACGGTGCTTTACTCCTGCACAAAATCTTAAATCCATTCATAAACCTTTTCTTGTAGTTCTCTTTTTCTCTCTTCTCTTTCTCATTCATTCTATTTGCCTTTCTGTTCCATTTGCTTTTTAAAGCGTTCATACTGCTTTGTGTATTCATAAGAATTGTGAAACACATTTACTGCTGCTTTATGTAACTTTGGCTCATATTGTTTTGTTTTTCTTAGTTCTTCCTTCAACCCTGCTGCATATCCGAATGGACAACAACAACACCCTGTTCTCTTAAAACCATACTTAGTATAACACTCGCTATGTTGTATGTCAAATAGTTTTTCGTATTCTTCTTTATCAGAATTGCTATACCAAAAAAGCGGCATGTACAAATCATCCTCCCAACCTTCAAGAAAACATGTTTTGTACTGTGTTGCTCTCACACCGCCTTCTGCCTTTCTAATTCCAATTAATTTCAAATCACATTTATGTTGTTTTATGTACCTTTTGGAAACTTTCTTTTTTGCATAGTCACAACATTTACCTGAGATTTTAAACTGTGGTGGATATTTTATAAGAAATTCTTTCAACCATTTGTTTTGTGCTATGCAGAATCTTTTATCATTCCCATTCTGTTTTAAATTGCACCACCAACTTATATAATATCCTGCTCCCGGATATTTTTTTTATCAGTTCTTCATACGGTCTGTCAGTAAAATCAAAACCATGCCTTTGCAAGCCTTCAATTTTAGCTGATACCTCTTTCGATATAAAAGGCTCTCCATACTTTTTTTACACATCCCGGTATAGGAATTATTGCATGCTCTCTCTCTATGGAAATACCATACTTTTGTTCAAGATATGATATATGCTTTTTTGTTGCTTCATACTCTAAACCTGTATCAAAGTAAACATATCTGCACTTGTTTTCTGTATCACAACGATAACATATGTCAATCATGATGTCACTGTCAGCACCTCCACTAATTGAGCAGAATATGTTTTCATAGCTCTTTTTGTTTATAAAATTGTATGCCTTAATTAAATTGTTCAATATTGTTGTATTTTTTTAAATTGATACTTTTAAGATAATCTAGCATACTTTCTATGTTTTTAAACTTTTCTATCACTGCCACTTTCTCCTTTTGCTTCATCCCGGACACAAGTTATTGTAATAATATTGTCTCTTATAAACTTCTTTAATTGTACAGACTTCACTTTTTGTAAGTTATCTGCTGAAATAAAATAACGTTTGTCTGATTCATCCACATAAGTTATGTACAAGCTGTCTGATTTGTAAAACACAAGATTCTTGTTTTTATTCCAATCACTTGAAACACGCTCAACTTCTTTTGTTCTAACATTGAATATGCAACGTTTTCCTTTTTCAACACCAAGGTAAATATATCTTCTAGGCTTTGTCTGCTTTGTCTCAATTCCAAAGACTGTACCGTACTTCATTTTGTTGCAGCAACCTCCACAACCACACTGGTTGAGTTTTTCCTGCTCTCCTTCAACAAAAAAGAATGGTGCATAGCCATACCTTTGTAACGTGCAACCATACCTGTAAACTGTAACTCCATCCTCAACCTTGTACTGCTTTTCTCGTTTTCTTAAGTGAACACATTCACCACAGCACATTTTGCTCATTAGCTTTGTTCCCTCCTTCCCTGCTTTGCATTCTTTTGTTTCGCATTCCATACAATCAAGGTATGTTACTCTTAATTTATATGCCTTACAGTATTTAGACATTAATCAAAGAACCTTTCCTGTTTTTGCATAGCATCTATCTGTAAACTGTTTTTCTCTTTCTGTAATCTCATAAACAACCTTTGTATGTGATTTATCAATTCTCTGTTTCTCCACAATTTTATCAACTGGTGTCATTCTCATTCTTGAACCTAGCTGATAGTTGTTAATCATGTACATTACTTTCATTGTTTTGTTCTCCTTCTCTTTTTATTTTTGTTTTCTTGTTTCTATGTTCATATTATAACATGTTGATTCTCATTTGTAAGGCATTTTATTCCTTAACTTTTTCAAACGCTTCTTTTTTCCACTGCAAAACCTGTTCTAGTGAATAACTACCATAACCTATTGTTCTATGGTCTGCTCCTACCTCTTTGTATAACAATTCATAGTACGGTTTTTCTTCTGTGCTTACTCCTTCATCAACGATTATATAAAGTTCACTTACCTTTGTTTTGTTACTGCTTTCTTTTTCACTTGAAACAACTTCCTGCACTGATTTTGTTTTGTTTTTAAGTCCTTCCTTAATTCCTTTTATTATTCCAATTGTTGTACAGGCTATGCATAGACATATAAAATACACTAACACACCTGCTAAAATAATTCCAAGCGCCATTGCAATAATATTCCCAAAATTTGTAATCATAGTTTTTCTTTACTCCTTCCATAACATACATCATGCATAGGACAAGATTCTGCCATCTTACAATTGTAACTGGAACACTTTTCATGCCTTTTTACAATCTTGTTTCTGTTCACTAATCTGTCCTTAAACTCCTGCACCCTTTCCAACCTTGATATATACGGTGCTATCTCTGTAGGGTTGTACTCATATTTGTAGACTTTAAACTCCTGTGTGTTCTTATCATCACACAACACAATGCCATTGTGTATTCCTGTTAAGTACATGTACAGTTGACATTGCTTTCTTCCACTTGCATGATACTTCTGTTTTTTAAATGTGAATGTGTTTACGCTCTTAATCTCCACAACATAAGGTATTTTTTTCACATCATCATTATGTACACTTTCAAGCTTGTAATCCTCCGGGATAGCACATATAATGTCTGGCGTGTATGATAAATCAAACTCTTCTGCAAATCTGCTGAAATCGCAATCTAATGGCTCACACAATCCGCCCCGGATAAACAATCTTTGCCACTTCTCATGGATTGCATCTCCTTCGCTGAATATACGTTTTAGTCCTATTGGTGTTTGTTCTCCCTGCAATTGTTTATAAAACAAACTCAACACCTGCTGCCTGTAGCAGAACTTATCATCAGACACAATCATAGCAGAAGCATGTAAACCTCTACGCTCTGTTGTCTCCTGTCCTCTCGTCATTACAGACTTCAAAAACTCAAGTTCTTTTGGTATATCCTTATCAAGATAAAACAGCCTGTTCAATAACTTTTCTATTTGTTCCTCTTCTGTACTCTGTAACTTTGTAAAGTTCCCGGATGCTTCTTTTCTTATTTCATCCATTAATCCCATGTTGTTCTCTCCTATCCTCTCATTTTATGAATTGAGATAATGTCTTGTAAACTGTAACCTGCTTTTATAAAAGCTGTCCTTGCCTGTAGCTTTGTTTCTGCATACACGAAAAACTTATGTCTTGACACACCATCTATCGTTGTACGCTTAAAAGTAATACAATATCTTATCATTCAAACATTTCCTTGTACTTTTGTTTATGTTCTTCCATTATCTCTTTTCTTGTATTGTCAAGGTCTGCAAAATTTACAAAACCTCTTTCAAAAAACAAAGGTATCTCACATGACTGCATTGGATTGTTTACTTTTGACTTCACAACCTTGCATTTCATAATCATGCCTATACGCTCATTCTTTTCTGTATTGTACGGATTGTGGTTAGGTATTTCAATATACCCTTTTCTTGCAACCTGTATCTTTAAACTTACGCTATGTCTTAGCTTATGTCCTCCGGGTGTCTGAATGTTATCACCAAAAGGTAATGCATTCATCTTGTCTCTAATCTGATTAATGAATATAACCGTTGTTCCTGTTTGTTCTATAACATACTCTAATGTTGGTAAATACTTGTCCATGAGCCTTGCTACTCCACCTATACGCATTTCTTGCTCGCTGTCTGTATTTACCGCCTTTCGAATCCTGTCTATATCATCCTTTGGCTGCAATGATGGTACGCTGTCAATCATTATAAGAGGTATGCCCTCTTCTGCAAATCTGATTGCTCTATTGAATGCTTTCTCACCATATGGCGCACGATACACAAGCATTTGTTTTGGTTTGTTTCCAAACACCTTTGCTCTCTGCCTGTCGAATGTTCCTTCTATCGGTATATCTAAACATATTGGATGTTGTGAACAAAGGTGGTAGCCAAGGGATGTTTTTCCTGCTGATTCTGCACCAAAGATTTCTATTGTTCTACCCTTTGGCATTCCTCCACCAACGATATTATCTAAATCCGGCAACCCAGTTTTCCACCTAGGAATGGCAAGGTCTCCTGTTTTACTTCCAAGGCTATAAACAATGCCGCTTCCTTCTTTCTTTGCAATCTCTGCACATAGCCGCATGATTCCTTCTTTATTCATCTTACTGTCTTTCGCCATAGTCTCTAATTCCTTTCGTTACCTTCCTAATAAACTGCTGTCATACTTGATAACCATATTCAAATATCGTTTCTTATCAAATACAAGAGCACTGCTTTGTTCCTTTAATATTCTTATAACTCTTTCATTTACTGTTCTACCTTTGCATCTGTCATAGAAGTTATCAAAGCTTGTAAACGCTCCATTTTTGTTTCGCTCTTCTTCAATAGCCTGTGCTGCCTTTTCTCCTATGCCCTTAATGATGCTCAATCCCTGCTGTATAACGTTTTCTCCATCCACAACCCGGATGCTTGTTGTTGCTGTATAATTAACATGTGGTAACATAACTACCGCACCATCTTTCACAGCACATTGACTGTATTTGTAAATATCTGCATCACTTCCTGCATATCTCATTTTCACGTACCAAAACTCTGTTGGATAATGCAACTTGTAATACATTTGGTCTACACTGATTAACGCATAGCCTGTGCTATGACCTTTGTTGAATCCGTATATTAACATGCTCGCCCATATACTATCTGTCTGCTCTTTATTAAGTCCTTCTGCCTTGCAACCTTTGTAGAAGTCCTTTTTCATCTGTTTAATAATTGGTATGTATTCCGGCTTTGTCAAGTTCTCTGCTTTCTTCATAATTTTAAGCATATCGAAAGATTGTTGTGCTGTTAGGTGTCCTAGCTTCTGTGCGACTTCAACTGTCTGCTCTTGGTAAAGCATTGTTCCATATGTTTCTTTTGTATATTTGTAATAAGGTGTCGTTGTATCAACATTCCCGGACAACTTATTATATGCATATGTTTCATGCATTTTTAACTGTAACGGTGCAGGTCTGTTTAATGCATTAACTGCTATGACATCCTCCAAACAATCACACTGTATCATGTCAAGTATTTTCTTTGGTGCTGATTTTTCCATTTGGAACACACCTTCTGTTCTTCCTTCCCGGAAGCCATCCATAACCTCTTTGCTTTCCTCTTCATCCTCTGTAACCTTATGTCCTGTCAATTCTTCAAGTTCTCGCATTTCTGCTGCTGTCTTTAAACCTAACATATCAAACTTAACACAATTGATGTACTCTAAATCATCTTTATCATAACATGAACTTAATGCACCTGTTCTCCTGTCTCGCATAATAATACAAGTATAATCTGATATATCAGTTCCTACCACTGCAACCCCGGCTGCATGTTTTCCAAGATATTTTATTTTTCCATATAACTTAGAAAAATGCTTGATAAAGTTATCATACTTTTCATTGTATTCTACCGTCTTATAGCCATTCAAAAGATTAGCCATGTTCAGTTCATCTTCAAATACAAAAGACTTTATGTATGCTTTAATCTCTGCAATTGTTCTTTTGTTTTCTCCGGCTTCATACTCGTCTACTTCTTTTGTTGTTTTCAAACCACACACACTTGCAAGGTCATTTACAAGGTTGTCTACTCCATACATGCCATAAGAGCATATCTGTATAGCTTTGTTTGGATATTTATTTATAACATAATCAATAACTTCCTGCCTACGGTCTGTCTCAAAATCTATGTCTATATCCGGGAGTGTTTTCTTTTCTTTTCTCATAAATCTTGAGAAATCTAACTTAAATTTAATGCTATCAACATCAGTTATTCCAATTGCATAAGCCACTTCACAATTGCAGACACTTCCTCTTCCTTTTCCTACTGCTATGCCCTGCTGTCTCGCCCAATTAACATAATCTCGCACAATTAAAAAATAATCTGCAAACCCATGGTAATTTATAACATCAAGTTCCTGTTTGCATCTTTCAATGTATTCTTTTGTGTTCTTTCCCTTTTCCTTAAGACCACGTTGTACAAGTTTTTTAAGTCCCGCTTTGCTGTCCTCTAATCCTAAATCCGGCAATTCAAGTTCCAATCCATCAAGTATGTTTTCTTCGACTTTGTTATAAATCTCAAGAAGGTTGTTCACATATCGTCTAGCTGTTAATTCGCTGTTCTTTAACTTTGTTTTATACATTTTTGCAAAACGCTTTACAATTTCATCCTCGCTCGGCATGTAACGTTCTGAATATGTTCTTTTAACATCAAGTGTTGTTTTTCCGATTTCATGCATTTTGCAGTATGTATCAAAATCTTCTTTCTTTCCAAAATGTGAGTCAGAAGTAAGTATGCATTTTATGTTTTGTTCAACTGCTAAATGCATCAATGTGTAATCTGTTCTTTGCTGTATTGCCTTATCATCAATCTTGTATGGCTGAATTTCAATGTACAAATCATCATTAAATATCTGTTTGAATCTCTTCAACAACTTCTTTGCTGTATCTCTATGACCATTTATAATAGCCTGTGATGTTGAACTCAAAATACAAGCTGTTGTGCATATAAGACCATCACTGTATTTTTCAAGTAATTCAAAATCAACAATAGGCTTGTAATAAAACTGCTCTGTGTTTGCTTCCGTCATTATATGACATAAGTTCTTGTACCCCTGTAAGTTCTTAACAAACAAATTTAAGTGATAACTTTTTCTCTGCGGATTCTGTCTGTCAAACTTTGGTTGGAAATAGACCTCACACCCCATTATAGGTTTTATACCTACTTCATTACACGCTTGGTAGTGTTTTATTAATCCACTGATAGAACCATGGTTGCTTATTCCTAATGCTTTGTAACCTAAGTCTTTTGCTATCCGGGCAAGGTCTGTTGGTTTTCCAAAACCATCAAACAGACTGTATTCATCATGCCTGTGCAAATCAAAGTATGTACCTGTCATGTTACTTTCTTCCTTTCTGCTTATATTATAACAAAAGGGCTGAACAAAGTCAACCCTAATGTTTGTTTTTTATTTGTTTTCTGCAACTCCGAACATTCCTCTAAGTTCTGTTTCTAAACAATTTATTCTTGTTTCCAACGCTGCAACGCTTGTGTTCAATCTATCACTGCTATCCCACATATTACGCTGCACAATATCAATTGCTGTTCTCTGCTCACATTCCTTTGTTGCTTCCCTTCTTCCCTTTGCTTCTGCTCTCTTAATCTCTCTTTCAAAGTTCTTTCTTGTAATGAACATTACTCTTCATCCTCCCAATTATCATCCTCTTCTTCATCTTCGCCCCAATCATCAGAATCCTCTTCATCTGCTTCTTCTAACAGGTCGATATAGTATGCTTTTGTTCTCTTTGGTTTACAATCAATGTCACGTTCCTTACACAATGTGTAAAGTTCAATTGCTGACATTTCAGAATAATCTTGTTCTTCCTCTTCTTCTTCATTGTCATCCCAATCATCATCTTCTTCTTCCTGCTGCTTTACTTTTGTTTTTGTTTTGGATGCTGTTGTTTTATGCTTTATTTTTGGTGTTTCCTCTTCCTCTTCATCATCATCCGTATTGTCTGCCGGATATGCTTTATCAATGTATTTTAAAACAGCCTGTTCAGAAAATGCTTTTGCTTTTGTATTTCTGAACTTTGACTTATCCAAAGGAATGACGCTAAATGACTTGCCCTGTCCACTTCCTATCTGTTTGATTTCATAATCCCTATCTGTAAGCGTTCCGTAACTTTCATACATGGAAGCAAGAGCAGGTACCGGTGAACAATTGTTTACTGCTGCCATTAACAGTTTAACTTCTTTGCTCTCATAATCGTACACGCTCCAAATGTACATGTTTCTTGTTCTTAAATCATCATTCTCACAGTATTCACATTCTCTGCCAAACACTTCTTGGCAAGGAACGTTAATTCCTAACTGGAAACTGTCATGGAATGGAATTTCCATGCCGTCCTCCATATCTGTTAAGAAACGTACCCGGACTTTTGTGTCCTCCTTGAAAAAGATGAACTTTCCTTTGCTTGTTCCGCTTTTCTTAATCTCACTTTTGATTTTGTTAATACTAATGCTCATTTTTATTGCACTCCTTTGTTTTATTATTTTTTATTTATTGAAACATCAATTTTGCCAACCTTAATTGCACAAAAATCTTTAGGATTAATGATATAACCACCAAACATAATGACACTGTAAACTTCTTCCTTGTACATAAAAGTACGTTTTGCAACGTCTATTATTGTTTTAATTTTTTCCTCCGAAGTATGCTTGCTGTTCTTTGCTAACAACATCATAAGTTCCTTATCGAATCTGTCTTTGTCCTCTTCTCTGTCAAATCCTATCACATTACAAAAATCGTTGCACAACTCTGTGTACTCTTCCGAATCTTCATCATAGACACGTTCTACATCCTCATTTATCACAAGCTTCTGCATTGTCATTTTGTGCAGTAATTCCATGCTTAAACTGACTTTAAAACTGACCTGCATTTATTAATTTCCTCACTTTCTGTTTTGCAATCTTCAACTGCTTCTCTGTCATCTCTCCGCTGTCCTTCACACCATCCGGGTATGGAAACTCTATCACATTAAAAAACCTTTTTAAATACTCTGTTCCCTTTCTCCCGGCTTTATCATTATCAAGTGCAGACACCACAGTTGTTACACCTTTTGCTTTTATCTTTTTTACTTGTTCATCTGATATATGCCATCCCAACAATGCACACACATACTTTGTATGACCTCTTACTCTAAGACTTAAATAATCCATGTAACCTTCACATATGTATGGTATGCATTTTTCTCCATAATTTCCGCATATTGTATCACGTTTTCTAAATCCATCATTGTAAAAATATTTACGCTTTTGTTCTACATATCTGTTTGTTGTTCTGCCTACCCATCCTTTAAAGATGCCATTGTCAAGAATCGGAAAAATAAAAGGGTATGCTATGTTATAATTCACTCTACAATCTGCAATGTTTAATGCCTTACTTCCAAAACCTCTTACTTTCATGTATTCTAATACCTGCTGTTCCTCTTCCGATTCTGCTTTGTTCCAATCTACAGACCTCAAACCATAATAGTAATCTTTCGCTTCTATCAATGCCTGTTTATCATTTTTCTTACACTTCTTATGTGCTTTGATTTTTAAATCCCTAACTTCATTACTATTCAAGATTTGTTCTAACAGCACACAATTCTGTAAATCATTAACTTGTGGATTTGCAAGTTTTACAAAGTCATATGCATTACCGGATAATCCACAGCCAAAACAAAAGAATGTTCCATCTGATAGCTTTATCTTCATGCTAGGATTTACATCACCATGAAAAGGACAAACAATTTTAAATTCTTCTGTTGTAATATCTTCTACCAAACCATAGTACGTTAGCACCTTTGCTAAGTCTGTTCCTTTGTATTTTCGTACCATGCTTCCTGCTCCTTCTACTTTGTTTCTGTAATTCTGATGTAAGGCTCTGACATATTCACATCATAACATCCTTCAATGTCAGCTTTTGAAACTTCACCCAGTTCATAAAGATTATTCAGTTTTGTTTCGTTTACCATTTCTGTTACGTCAATAAAACTTTTAAACTTTACTGGGTCAACTCCGCACCGCTTAAGGTACTTTATCAACCCCGGCATATTGCTGATTGTATATGTTTTGTCCACAACCTCATTATAATGATTCTTGTTAAGTTTCTTTTTTAACTTATCAACATTCCACAAGATTGTTTTCTTTCGTATTTTATTTACCCGGACTTTTACAGGTTTTTCATAAAATGTTGTTCCTTCATCCAGTTCAATTTCAAAACTTTCTGTTCCCTTTGGTAATGCAGAAAACATAAAGTTAGAAACGCTTAACTGTTCTTTGTTTTTCACTTCTGAATAATATTTGTCAAAATCCTCCTTCTCCTGCTGTAATCTGTACAACCTTGCAACGCTGCTCTTAATTGGCTGCAACACTTTCTGTAAATCTCTCATTTAAGATTGCCCTTCCTTTCTCTGTACGCTGACCCTTAAGGTATGCATTAATGTCTTTCGGATAACTGCATTCTTTAGCTGCTCCCTTGATATATAACAAATCATCATATCCTAACTCAATCTCTGTACCAAGCAATGTCACAACTCTTACTCTTTCTTTTTTTCTGTTCACTCCAACAACCTTTGCTGTTCTAAGTTTTTTATAAATATCACCATGTTTTGATTCCACATAATGAACAAAAACAACGTAACATCCTACATTTAACTCATTATCATAAATGCTCTGTTTTTTACGGTTACCATACTTCTGTACAATTTCTTCTAACGTTCCTGCAAAAATGATATAACCATCTTCCCGGATATTACTTCTTACTTCTTCTTTCTGTTCTTTCTGTTCTTTGACTTCCGGCTGTTTTGCAGGTGCTACCCATGTTTCATTGTCCTGCTCTTTTTCCGGCTCTTTCATTTCTGCATCATCATTTACAAGGCGTTCAATTAATTCCTGTTTTGTAAATTTGTGACCTTTGCTTTCTAAGGTAAGTCCTCTTTCTCTGCTGATTTCTCTAAGCTGCTTTACTGTAAGTTCTTCATAATTGTTGTTCATGTTTTGTTCTCCTTTTTTGTTTTATTTTTCTTTATATGATTATTTTACGCCTAACAATTTTGTCTGTCAATCGTTAATTTTATAAAGCAAATAATGCCGATATAAACATTAATGCGATTGGTATTGCCATTACTGATACTGCACCAAGAACATCCCAAACTGTTATGTTCTCTTCTCCTTCTTCCCATTCCTCTTCATGCCATGTTGGAACTTTTGTTCTGTTCTCCATTTTTGTTTCCTCCTTATAAATTGTTTTCTTGTTTTTGATAATTATATTATATATCAAAGGGTGCTGTTTGTCAACACCCTTTTGATATATTTTTAGAAAGAAGCTAACTCTTTCTTCATTGTTCTGTTCTCCTTTTGTTTTATTTGCTATACTCCACATAAAGTTGCGATTGCTAAATTATATAGAAACTTTTCCGCTTTTTCTTTTCCTTCTGTCTTTGCAATCTCAACCATTTTCTTTTGTACTTCTTTA
>ERZ779874.515-NODE-515-length-44994-cov-4.324484_pt1 | contig 44994 bp, 35 predicted proteins | sample MGYA00511031_ERZ779874 | MGnify/ENA primary metagenome ERZ779874 (study PRJEB29588, sample SAMEA2156850) | human gut metagenome | biome: human gut; feature: human-associated habitat; material: faeces | place: Denmark | collected 2008/2010 ...
GGCACCGGCGGCAAGAATAACCGTTGCCGCACCGGTAACGATGTCACCGCCGGCAAAGACATTGGGTATGGAGGTCTCGCCGGTTTCCTCGTTCACTTTGATATATCCGCGTTCGGTCTTCTCGAGATCCTGCGTGGCCTCAAGAAGAATGGGATTGGAGCGGGTACCGAGAGCCACGATGGCAAGATCCGTTTCCAGCTCAAACTCGGAACCGGGAATGGCGACGGGACGGCGGCGTCCGCTGGCGTCAGGTTCACCGAGCTCCATACGCTGCAGGGACACACTCTTCAGGTGCATTTCCTCATCGGCGTTGAACTGCAGGGGAGCCACGAGCATTTCGAACTGCACGCCTTCCTGCTCGGCATGTTCCACTTCCTCCAGCCTGGCCGGCATCTCGGCGCGGGAGCGGCGGTAGCAGACACGCACCTCTTTAGCTCCCATGCGCAGAGCCGTCCTCGCGGCATCCATGGCAACGTTGCCAGCGCCAAAAACGGTCACTTTGCGGCCGCGGTAGACAGGCGTGTCATACTCCGGGAAAAGATAGGCACGCCCTAGGTTCACGCGGGTAAGGAATTCATTGGCAGAAAAAACGCCCACAAGATTTTCACCGGGAACGCCCAGGAAACGCGGCAGCCCGGCGCCAACGCCAATAAAGACCGCATCGTACTTTTCGAGGAGTTCGTGGATCTGGAAAGTACGGCCGCCGACGCTGTCCAGATGAAAGTCAACGCCAAGTTCCTTAAGACCGTCAATCTCGCGATGCACGACATCCTTGGGCAGACGGAAGGAAGGGATGCCGTAAATGAGCACGCCGCCGGCTTCATGAAGGGCCTCATAGACATCCACCTTGATTCCCTGGGAAGCGCAGTATCCGGCGCAGGAAAGGGAGGAAGGGCCAGAGCCGATGCAGGCCACACGTTTTCCCGGCACAGGGGCGGCACATGCGTTATGCCCGGTCTGGGCCTCGCATGCGGTCGCGGCGCTGTGGTTATCCGCGACGTAGCGCTCGAGCCGCCCGATGGCCACGGGCTGACCCTTGGCCTTCAGGATGCATTTGCTCTCGCACTGCTTCTCCTGGGGGCACACGCGTCCGCAGACCGCGGGAAGCGCGTTGGCCGTCTTGATCAGACGGTAAGCCTCGGCGACATTACCCTCACGCAGGGCGCCGATGAAATCGCGAATGGGAACGCCCACAGGGCAGCCTGTCACGCAGCCAGGTTTCTTGCACTGCAGGCATCTGCCGGCCTCGGCCATGGCCGTTGCCTCATCATAGCCCAGGGCAACCTCCTTGAAATTATGCCTGCGTTCCTCGGCAGGCTGGCACGGCATCGGAGCGCGCGTGCCCACACCCTTCTTTTTCTTAGTTTCCATTATGGCTGCTCCTGTATTCTTCCATGGACTGCTGTTCCTGGGCGCGATAAGCGGAAAGCCGGCGGCGCAGTTCGGCGAAATCGACCTGATGGCCATCAAACTCAGGACCGTCAACACAGGCAAAACGGGTTTTGCCGCCGACAGTCACACGACAGGCACCACACATGCCGATGCCGTCAACCATAATGGGATTGAGGCTCACAGTCGTCTTCACACCAAAGGGTCTCGTCACATCCGCCACCGCGGCCATCATAGGCACGGGACCTACGGCCACGACCTCGGCCACATTCTTGTCCTCTTCAAGACGCTCCTTCAGAAGCGTCGTGACAAAGCCCTTGCGGCCGTAGCTGCCATCGTCAGTGGCAATCAGCACTTCGTCAGCGAAAGCCTTCAGCTCTTTCTCGAAGAGCAGCAGGTCCTTGCTCCTTGCGCCAATGATACCGACGACGCGGTTGCCGGCAAGATGATGCCCCTTGGCGATATGATGCATGGCAGCGATACCCGTTCCGCCGCCCACACAGATGACAGTACCAACCTTCCGGATATCCGTAGCATGGCCAAGGGGGCCGCACACATCAAGAATGTCATCCCCTTCATTAAGGCTTTCGAGAACAGCCGATGACTTGCCCACTACCAGATAAACTATGGTGATCAGCCCGCGTTCCGGATCAGTATCTGCGATGGTCAGCGGAATACGTTCGCCGTTAGGCGTCATTCTGAGCATGACAAAATGCCCAGGTCTGGCATGGGTAGCAATTTCCGGAGCCTCAAGCACCATCTTGCTTGTTTTCCCGGGAATAAGGCTTTCCTTGGAAACAATACGCATCGGTATAAACCCTCCAAATACGTTTTTACTGGCCTGGCCGTATTTCTACAGCTGTCAACAACATCCGCGCAAAAACGCAGTGCCTGCGTCAGCACGACAGAGTGAAGAGCCCTATGTAAACCATCCCCTTCAGCGATGAGGCCACCCCATATTCTGAATAAGAATTCTTACATTCGGGGCCGGTACGCAGGACACCTCTTGGAAACTTCCAACTTGCTAGTCTACCTACAGTAAAAAATCAAAGGGTGTTTTTCAGAAAGCGTGATCCATCCTTCACGGAATTCCGTTTTAGACACAGGAACGGAACGCCTCCCTGTACAATCCTTCCGTAGTTCTGCTCCGGCAAACGGGGAATCTCCACTGCAGGGGACCGGCTGCCCCTTTATCTGGGCGGAAAAATTCCCTTTCCGGCTGTAGACACAATCCGGTGATAGACTTGGCATGGAAATTGTATTTTAGAAAGCTTCCTATTCCAGATACAGGAGCCTTCTGTCAACTTACCCCAGCGGCGTGATGTCCGTTACGACACGCAAAAGACCCGGTATCGCTGTCCCGGGCAGGGACTCAGGCAGGCTGGCCGCAGAATATGTAGTAAATTCCGAAGCGACTCCGGAGAATGGGAGGTCTGAATCCGATCGTTCACGGCCGTATTCGGGCAGTACCGGTGTGCGGAAACGGCTCTGCCGGTGCTGGGATAAAGGCCAGTTTCAGGCAAATAATCTGGGAGCAGGCACCGTTCCCCGGTCTGCGACTGATTCAGCCGGCCCACACCAGATCCGCCATGCCGGCGATGAGAGAACAGCTCTCCCGCTCAGCGGGGGCCGTTTTTTTTCATCAGGAGGCTGAAAACAGACGCGGAACAGCATCCGCAATATGTAAGAGGGGCCCGCCCGCTCTCTGCGGTCAGGCCCCTCCCCTTTACTTAATCAGCCTTCGGGTAGAATCCGGAGGGAGTTTCAGCGAGGTTGATCATGATATTCTTCATCTGGGTGTAGTGCTCCAGAATGACCTTATGGGTTTCGCGGCCGATGCCTGACGTTTTATAGCCGCCGAAGGGCGCGCCCTCCGGAATGGCATTGTAGCAGTTCACCCACATACGGCCGGTTTCCACTCCGCGGGCCACACGGATGGCGCGGTTGATATCGCGTGTCCAGACAGCACCTCCGAGTCCGAATTCACTGTCGTTGGCGAGACGGATGACCTCATCTTCCGTCTTGAAGCGCAGAACGCAGGCCACGGGACCAAAGATCTCTTCCTGGGAGACACGCATGTCATTGGTCACGTCGCCGAGCAGAGTGGGACGCAGGAAGCAGCCGTTCTTCAGTTCTCCCTCCGTATCCTGCACGCCGCCGCAGAGGACCTTCGCGCCTTCCTTTTTGCCGATTTCCACATAGCCCAGGATCTTTTCCATCTGGCGTTTGCTGATCTGACAGCCCATCTGGGTATCGGATTCCCAGGGCAGTCCGACCTTAACGGCATTGAAGCGCTTCACGGCTTCCTCAACAAAACGATCATAGATGGAATCCTGAACGAATACACGAGAACCGGCACAGCAGACCTGCCCCTGATTGAAGAGAATGCCCATCTGGAGGCCATCCATGGCCATTTCCCAGTCGCAGTCCTCAAAGAAGATATTGGCGGACTTTCCGCCGAGTTCCAGCGTGGCGGGGATGATTCTTTCCGCAGCGGCGAGGGCAACATTGCGGCCGACCTCAGTAGAGCCGGTGAAGGCCAGTTTCCTGAATCTCTTTGATTCCAGCATATACTGACCAGATTTGGAACCGGAACCCGTAATGACATTAAAGACGCCACGGGGAATCACTCCCTGAACGAGCCTCGCAAGTTCCAGGACACTCAGGGAAGTAGAGCTGGAGGGTTTGAAAACGGTGCAGCAGCCGCTTGCGAGAACAGGAGCGAGTTTCCAAGCAGCCATGAGGAATGGGAAGTTCCAGGGCACAATCTGCCCGACGACACCGATAGGCTCGCGGAGGATCAGGCTGAGCGTATCCTTGCCCAGGATATTGGCGCTGCCCTCACTTGCCATAATGCACCCCGCAAAATAGCGGAAATGCTGGGCAGCCATGGGGATATCCACGTTCAGGGTCTCACGGATGGGCTTGCCGTTGTCGAGCGTTTCCACCATCGCAAGATGCTCACGGTTTTCGTCAATGATGTCGGCGACTTTGTTCAGGATTTCGGCACGTTCATTGACAGGGACGTTCTTCCAGGTTTCAAAAGCAACCCAAGCAGCCGTGATGGCGTCCTCAACATCTTCTCTGGTCGCCTGTGCACATTCGGCCAGGCTTCACCGTTTGCGGGGCAGTAGCTTTTATACGTGGCCTTGTCGGAGGCTTCCTTCCATTCACCATTGATAAAGAGCTTGTAGGTGGATTCAAGATGAGGCTTTTTCATGATTTCCCTCTTTAAGAATATTCTTTTGCTGTACAGAAACGCCCCCTCATCCCGGATCGCTGGGCACAACACCAGAAACCGTTTTTATGTAGGAATTCTTCTACGGAAAAACGTTCTTGGCTCCCATGTGACAAGAAAACAGGGCTCACCTGTGTTTCCGAATGTGATTTCGAAAAGCACATAAACCCCAGCTTTCTGCCGGGAAAAGGTCTGCTTCGGGGAAAGGAAGGGGATTACACCCTCAAGGGATGAACTGCGCCGGGCGGAATACCCGGCATTCTGACGGGGCTGAAGGCTCTCTTAAAGAAGGGCGCAGAGAAGAGAGGACTGCGCATAAGACGTGCGAACATCGTCTTAGTCAGTATCCGCGCAACCCCAAAAACAGGAGAAATAGTCTGCATAAAATTCTCCATGACACGCAAAAGCGTGTTTTCTGGTGTTGCTCACAGCGAAAACTTATGTATCACGCAAACAAACATGATTGCATGGTACATCTATCAGTTTTCTTTCCATGCCACAGTAGGCATTCAAGGAGGCGGTTCCGTTTCCAGGACCACCCTGTGAGCGGGGAAGCTCAGGCCTTAACGGCATAGCTAAATGCTGTAGCCAGAGAAGGCTCGAAAACTTACTTTCCTTATACAATACCTATTAAAAAGATCAACAAAGAAAAAATAAGTTTTTACAGTGAATTTTTTCCCAATGTTTTTTTCTATTTTCGTTCTCTTTTCTCTCCCGTTCCCGCAGCCATGCCGGCAGGGCTTCCGCCGCTAAAGGCTTTACCCCGGAAGAGATACAGAACCCCTTTTTCTTTTTTGCGTGTCAGGGGCATCTTTCTCCACAGGAATCAGGAGCCCGACGAAACAACCCCTGGCTCCCCGGGCTTTCTCGGATCTGGCGGATCAATTACCTGACGCCTGATGCTGCTGATAACGACAATCGTTTTTCACGTGGAAACCAGGCCGGTTTTTTGTTCGTCCTCTTTATTTCTGAATCAGCGGGAGCTTGTTCACTGCAGAAGAAAAAAATTATAGAAACAGAAATCCTGTAAGATATCATTCCCGGATCTTCTCTTTTTCAAGGAGCACATCAAATGTCCGATCCAATCAGAGATAACGCCCGCGAGCGCATGAAAAAATTCTGCAGAGTCTGTCCCGAATGCAACGGAAGAGCCTGTGCCGGGGAGGTGCCTGGTATGGGCGGTCTTGGTACCGGAGCTTCATTCCGGAATAACTATGACGCCCTCGCGGCTGTCACGCTCAACATGACAGCCCTGCATGACGTCAAGGAACCGGATCCCTCGGCCACAGTGCTCGGCATGAAACTTTCCGTGCCTGCACTCGCCGCTCCCATCGGCGGTGCCGGCTTCAATATGTGCCCGGACGAAAGTGAAGACGTCTATATTGATGCCGTCCTCGGAGGGTGCGCGGCCGCGGGCACCATGGGCTGTACAGGAGACGGTGTGCCTCCTTATATAATTGAAGCCGCGCGCAAAGCCATTTCCGCTCACAGCGGCATTCCCTTCATAAAGCCCTGGGAGGGCGCCGAACTCAAAGAGAAGCTTGACTCCGTGATCGCCCTCAATCCCCCGGCAATCGGCATGGATGTGGATGCAGCAGGACTTGTCACGCTGCGCAAAATGGGACGCCCCGTCACACCCATGGGCGTTGCCGAGCTTACAGAGGTCTGCTCCTACCTGCACGAAAAAGGACAGAAATTCATCGTAAAGGGTATTATGACCCCAGCCGATGCACTCAAGGCTGCCAGTGCCGGCTGCGACGCCATCGTGGTCTCAAACCATGGCGGCCGCATTCTTGACCACTGCCCGGGAACGGCTGAAGTCCTGCCGCGCATTGCCGAAGCCGTGCGCGGACGCATGACAATCCTGGTGGACGGAGCCGTGCGTACGGGTGTGGACGTTCTGAAGATGCTGGCTCTCGGGGCCGATGCTGTCCTCATCGGCCGTCCTGTCTCCGTTGCCGCCATCGGCGGGGGACTGGAAGGCGTCAGGGATTACTTCGGGACCATCAGGCAACAGTTTTGCCAGGCCATGCTGCTCACAGGTGTGGGCAGGGTCAGCGACATTTCTTCGGAAATTCTGTATCAGGGATAACCTGAAGAAACGGCCCGGGAATCTCCTTCAGCGGGATTCCCGGCCACCGGCGGGGGGCTTCTTCCCCTCGGGATTCGTAATCTCTGCAGTTCTGATCAAACTGCCAGCGGGTGAGTCCGTTGAAGATGCACCTTCTGGCGTTGTCCGTAACGCCATACAAAGTCTTCAGTGTTTCGGCCATATCCGATCGCGAGGTTTTCCCGGCTGAGGGACAGGGATTCTGCCAGTACGGCAGCTCCCATTTCCTGGCCGCAGAGATGATGTACTTCTTCTCAACGAGAAGGAGTGGGCGGATCATGCGAAGGCCGCCGCCAAAAAAGGATTCATTCATGTCCATGCCGCCAACGCGCCCGTTGCGGCAGAGGTTCATGAAGAACGTGGAGACGAGGTCGTCCGCATTGTGCCCCAGGGCAAGATGCGTAAGGTGGTACTGACGGCAAAGCTCGAAGAGACGCTTACGTCTCAGCCAGGCGCAGCGGAAGCAGGGGCTGCGCCGCTGATTGGCTTCGGAATGTCCCTGCAGTCCGTAATCCGTCACCTCAATGTGCGAAGGGACGCCATTTTCGCGCACCCAATCAACCAGGGGGGCGTGATTGGCCGGATCAAAGCCCGGATTCAGATGGATAGCCATGATTTCAAAGTGGAAGGGAACTATGCCCTGCCTGATGAGCAGACACTTAAGGAGCACAAAGCTGTCCACGCCTCCGGAGACTGCTACGCCGATGCGGCAACCCGGCCAGAGCATTCCGGTTCTCTGCATGGCCTTGCCCATGCTGCGCACGCACGTTTCCTGAGCAAAGTTCCTTTTTTCCCTCATCGTTCCCTCTCCTCTCTGAGGCTCTCCGCCCTATGGGCTGGCGAAAGCTGTTTTCTTAGTGATTAACTACTAAAAAAGCAAGCTCTCCTTTTTTCCGTTGACAGTTTCAGGCTAAAAAAGTATGGAGGTTGTTTCATTTTCACGGGTGGCTTTCCTCTTTTCTGCATCCGCCGCCTCTTTACCCGGTTCGGGCGTCTCCCCTTGACAGGGGAGCATGCCGATTTATCTAACATTAGACATTTACATGTCCTTCGTGGAGGCAAGCATGGCCAGTTTTACAGTTGAAGATTGTCAGAAACGAGTTCAGAACCGCTTTCTTCTCGTTCAGATGGTCATCAAACGCGTTCGTCAGTTCAGGGATGGCTATGAACCTCTTATAAAAACCGACAATAAAGAAATTGTCACTGCCCTGCGCGAAATCGCCGAAGGCAAAGTTCTTCCGGCTGATCCCAGACTCGACAGACCCGAGACTGCGGGTGCCCCGGCAGATTCGTCCGTTGAAGGGAAATAATGGAACAGCAGCGCGACTATTACGAAGTCCTGGGCGTCAGCAGAGAAGCTTCTGAGGACGAGATCAAGAGAGCCTACAGGAAACTGGCTTTCAAGTATCATCCGGATCGCAACCCGGGTGACAAGGAGGCCGAGTCAAAATTCAAGGAAGCGGCCGAAGCCTACGACGTTCTGCGCGACGCCAACAAGCGAGCCCGGTACGACCAGTTCGGATTCGCCGGCGTGGGACAGGAACAGGGCGGCTTCACCAGCACCAACGATATCTTCTCGCATTTCGGAGATATTTTCGGTGACTTCTTCGGTTTCGGCGGCTCTGACTCAGGACCCAATGGTCCCGCTGCCGGCGAGGATCTGCGCGTATCGCTCAAGATTTCCTTCGAGCAGGCCGCGCACGGCGATTCCGTAACGCTGACGCTTCCCCGCCATGCCGAGTGTGACGAGTGTCATGGCACAGGCTGCGCCCAGGGATCACAGCCAGAGGTATGCCCCACCTGCCACGGCCGTGGACAGGTGCACCGCTCTCAGGGCTTCTTCACCATAGCCACCCCCTGCCCCAACTGCCACGGAACGGGGCAGATTATCCGTCATCCCTGCCCCAAATGCCACGGTGAAGGCGTCGTCAAGACGAGCAAGGAGCTGACCGTTAAGATTCCCGCCGGCGTCAACACGGGAACGCGTCTGCGCGTCCGGGGCGAAGGCGAATGCGGTCTGCACGGAGGCCCCAACGGCGATCTTTTCGTTGTTCTCGATGTGCAGGAGAGCGACAAGTACGAGCGCCAGGGACAGGATCTTATCTATACCTGTTCCATCAGCTTTGCCCAGGCCGCCCTGGGCGACAAGGTCACTGTCCCGGGCATTGACGGCCCCCTTTCCCTCACCATTCCCAAAGGAATACAGAGCGGAGAGCTTTTGCGCATCCGCGGTGAGGGCCTGCCCTATATCGGGCACAAACAGCGTGGCGACATGCTTGTGGAAATCAGGGTGGTCACCCCGACGAAGCTCACGCCCAAACAGATTGAGCTCCTCAAGGCCTTCGACGAAGCTGGAAAAGAAAGCCCCTTGAGCCAGGTCAAGGATAAAATCAAACAGACCGTCGACAAGGCCAAGAAGGCCATGAATCTTTAGCGTTTTTTTCTCTGAAACAGCAGAAGCCGCTTCATCACTGACATTCGCGCGTGATGGAGCGGCTTTTTTTATTGGACAGCCATATTTCCGTCCGGAGAGCCGTTCAGCTGTGTGCAATATCCCCTGCGTATTGCGCCATCCGGACGGAACGAGAAGGGATGGAACCCCGCTCACTATTCTCCATGAAGCATCCACCGGCGGCCAGCTCTGCGGAACTTTGCGCCACAGCCCCACGGGGCTCAAAAAAAGGACTGCCGCGAATCTTTCACACGGCAGTCCCTCTTTTTTCTTTCAGCGGATTCAGGAAGATTCAGAAGAATTCCCGGAACCGGCTCTTCCAGCCGGACGGAACAGGGCCGGTTCCTTCTTCAGCAGGCTTTCGATAAGCTGCGCACAGTCCACATGGTACGCGCCCGACTGCACAAGCTTTTCCAGCTTGCGCACCCGCTGAAGACGAAGTCCGGCGTCCCCGGCAGGGCGATGTCCCCGGAGCCCGGCTGCAACTCCAGCCACAGCAGCATCTGAATCATATTTCCCTGTATGCATACACGTTATCCGCAGTCAGGACGCCTTTTATAGGACGGGAAAAGACCCCACCCCTGTTTCCGTCATTTACCCCTCTGTTCGTCCCGCATACAGGAAAACTTTAGGGGCAGTCCGCAAAAGCGGATCAGACAAGGCCTGCCTCCCTGGCAATCTGCAGACAGAGATCAGCCTTATTCAGGGAATACAGGTGGATACCCGGCGCTCCACCAACGAGAAGCCTTGTGATCTGCTGCACGGCATAGTCAATGCCGACTCTGCGCACCTCATCGTTGCCGCCACGCCTGTCTGCATCCTCGAGTTCGAGAAACATTCTGGCAGGAATGGAGGCTCCACACATGGAAAGTACCCGCCTCAGAGACTTGAAACTCTGAATTGGAAGGATACCCGGAATCACCGGGCAGTCACAACCATGATCACGGAGCCAGCCCACGAGCTCAAAATAGGAACGCGCGTCAAAGAAGAGCTGTGTCACCACAAAATCCCCTCCTGCCTGAATCTTACGCAGAAGGTAAGAGCGATCCTCCTCATAGGAAACGGACTCAGGATGCGGACACGGGTAGCCGGCCACGCCTATGGAAAAATCAGGCTGCTGCCTATGAATATAGGACACAAGATCGGAAGCGTGACGGAAGGGACCGTCCCACGAAAAAGGTTTGTCCTTCGGCGGATCTCCCCGCAGGGCCAGAATATTGCTCACTCCGGCCTCACGCAGATCGTACATATAATTCATCAGCCTGAGAGGTGAAGCACCGACACACGTCAGGTGGCTCATAACGGTAAGCCCCATGCCGGCGAGGGCCTTCGCAACGCTGAGCGTGCGTCCCTGCTTGCTGCCACCAGCACCATAGGTCACCGAGGCGAAAAGGGGAGAAGCACCCGCAAGCTTTTCTGCCACATCGTAGAAAGCGGGAAGTTCCGAATCATCCGAGGGCGGAAAGAATTCGAAGGAAATACATGGTTTTTTCAGATCTTTGAGAGCATTGCCAATTTTCATATCTGCTTTCCCGTAACGCTCTGTCCCGGATGGAGACAAGCATTGCAAACTGTTTCTGAGCGGCACCATCGTCACCCGCCCCGGTACGGACTGTTTTTCCAGCCTTTTCCCAAAGGTAGGGCAGGAACCCCGATCGCGCAACCCGGGTTTGCGCAGTGGCGGCCTTATTTGATTGGTGATATGTATATATCTTTATATCAATATATACAAATATATTTCTAATAATTTTCCCGGAACGTCCGATTTCCGCATCCTATATCTCACGGCTCTCTCCCCTCATATTTAAAGCACTCCATTAAGGAATACCCGCTGCCGCCATCGCATGGAAAGAGGCTCTCTTTCTTGCCAAAAATATACAATATCTTTAGGCTGTTGCCATGAGAATACGCAACCTGCTCCATAAAACCGCTATTCTCTGCGGAATTCTGGCGCCACTTCTGTGTGCGTTTATTCTCTATCTCTGGCTCCACAATTCCACGCCTTCTCCTGCATCATACGGAGGACTCTCCTTCCTCTCTCCAAGTGTGAATTCCACGATACACCGGCTCAGGGTGGGCATCGGTGACTTTCTGGACTCCGTCACCTCGTCCAGTGCAGGGATGCCTTCCATGCATGATAAGCCGCTGGATAACAGCCGGACATCCCAGCCGGACGACGCCACAGCCCTAAAGCCGGACGAACCGGACTCTGCTGCCCAGACTAATACCACCGACAGGACGAAAAACCTGCCTCATGACCAGGGCATGGCACTGCTGGAACCCGGTCTTGAATACGGAGAATTTGTCACGGACGGCGGATCAAAACACATCACCGCTGTCCGCATAAACCCCGAGAACTTCGATCTCCTCCTGTGTTCCAGTCTCCGGGAAGATTCCCAGCCGCGCACCCTTGGCGAATGGGGTGAAAAATTCAATCTCTCTGCAGCCATCAACGCAAGTATGTACCTGCCTGACGGCCTGAAGAGCACAGGCTACATGCGTAGCGGAACCTATATCAACAACGGACGCATAGTTGGCCGCTTCGGCGCTTTTCTCACCGCCGGCCCGGACACACCGAACCTGCCCCGGGCAGCCATCATCGAGAAGGATGACCCTGACTGGAAGGAAAAAATTTCTCACTACCGTATGGTCGTCCAGAATTACCGGATGATCAATTCCCAGCGCCGCATACTCTGGTCACCGGGGGGGCCGCTGTACTCCATCTCCGCCATAGCCCAGGACGGAAAGGGACGGATCCTGTTTCTTCACAGCCGTGACCGCATTGAGGCCTATGTTTTCGCCCAGCAGCTTCTCCAGCTTCCCTTAGACATCCACACTGTCATGTATGTGGAGGGCGGATCCCAGGCCGGTCTGCTCATCCATTCTGAAGCGCTGAGCAGAGAAGTTCAGGGGCGGAGTGCCGCGTATTTCATTACCGGACGACTCAGAGTCCGCCTGCCAAATGTCATCGGAGCCAGAAGGCACATTACTATCCCTTCGCCCGGGCCGGAGGAAGGTGCACCCGTTCAGGCCAAAGGCCTTCAGAAAAATGATCCGAACCCGGTTCCCGAGATTGAAGAGCTCTTCCTTCCCCCTGATAATGATCTGACTTCTTATTAAGAAAAATTATTAATAAACTCTCTAAAAGCCTTTACTTTCTTGGGATCAGTCTATACAAGTATTAAACCCGACGGGACCCGCCGGGGTTTCTGAACACATTTCCGGAGGATGAAACCGTGCCCCAGAAATTAGAAATCTACAAATGCAACCGTTGCGGCAACATTATTGAAATCTATCAGGCCGGGCAGTGCGTTCCTACCTGCTGCGGCGAGCCCATGAAGCTCATGAAAGAAGGCGCCACTGACGGTGCTCTTGAGAAGCATGTTCCCGTCATCACCAAGATCGATGGCGGATATAAAGTCTCCGTGGGCTCTGTCGCCCATCCCATGGAAGAAAAACACTACATCCAGTGGATCGAACTCATCGCCGGCAACCAGAGCCTGACCTGTTTCCTGCAGCCCGGTGACAAGCCCGAGGCCGTCTTCATGACCGATGCCGGCAAGGTAACCGCCAGGGCTTACTGCAACCTGCACGGACACTGGAAGAGCGAAAACTAGCCCTTCAGGCTGCTGAGGCAGCCTTCCCCAATCGGCTGATATATCCAAACTTTTTTCCCGGCTGCCTTCTCTGGCTTCCGGAAACCTCATGAGGAGTCAATTATGGATAAATACGAATGCAGCGTCTGCGGTTACGTTTATGATCCCGCCGAAAACGACAACGTTCCTTTCGACAAGCTGCCTGATGACTGGGTCTGCCCCGTCTGCGGCGCCGGCAAGGACGAATTCACCAAGGTTGAGGACTAATCTTTCATGATTGTAAACCGCCGGCCTTAATACGCCGGCGGTTTTTGCGTTTATTTGCGCGTACAGAACCGCGGAGGGTTTATGAACGCTGTCGAAATTCTTAAAGATATCTACTGGGTCGGATGCGTCGACTACGATCATTACGACTTTCACGGCTATTCCAAGAGCCCAGAAGGCACTACGTACAACGCCTATTTTATCAAGGATGAAAAAAACACCCTTATTGATACCGTAGCTCCCGGGAAGGCCGGCACGCTTCTCTGCCGCCTCGGCCACGTCATTAAGCCCGAACAGGTCGACTACCTGGTCATCAACCACATGGAACTCGACCATGAAGGCTCTCTCTGTGAAGTCATCAGCGCCTGCAAGCCGGAAAAAATTTTCTGCTCCACCATGGCCCTCAAGTCCATGGCCGGCTACTACGGCGATAAAATGAAAGACTGGCCCGTGCAGGCGGTAAAAAGCGGAGATAAGATCTCCATTGGCAAGCACACACTGGTCTTTCAGGAAACCCGTATGCTGCACTGGCCTGACAGCATGGTGACCTACTGCCCTGAAGCCAAAATTCTTTTCTCCCAGGACGCTTTCGGCCAGAATATCGCCGGCACCGAACGTTTCGTCGACGAGCACGAACACGGTGATTTCATCCGCCGTGCGAAGGAATATTACTTCAACATCGTCCTGCCCTATTCTCCCCAGGTGCTGAAAACGCTGCCCGTTGTCAGATCCCTGGACATCGACATGATCGCTCCTGACCACGGTCTGATCTCCCGCAATGAAAGCGTCAAAGAAATCATTGATCTCTACGAGACCATGGCCGAACAGAAACCCCGCAAGCGCGCTGTCATCATCTACGACACCATGTGGCACTCCACCGAACAGATGGCCTATGCCGTCTGCTCCGGCTTCGAGGACAACGGGGTTCCCGCCACTGTCATGTCCTGCAAGGCCAATCACCACAGCGCCATCATGACCGCCCTTTCTGACGCCAGCTGCCTCGTTGTTGGTTCTCCGACTCACAACAACACAGTCCTGCCCTACGTCATGAGCGCTCTGACCTACATCAAGGGTCTCCGCCCCAAAATCCTTGTGGGCGGCGCTTTCGGCTCCTACGGCTGGTCCGGCGAATCCCCCAAGGTGCTTCAGCAGTTCCTGGCCGACATGAAGATCGAACTGCCCTGCGAACCTGTGCGCGTGAACTGGCGCCCTGGCCATGAGGGCCTCAAAAAGGCCTATGAGCTTGGTGCCAGCCTCGCCAAGGCTCTCAAGGCCAAATGCGGCGAATAAGATTTTCTTCCTGAAAACATAATCAGGCGGCAGTTCTGTAAGGGAAACTGCCGCCTTTTCTTTTCCCTGTCCGCATCCCTCTCTTATTCTTCCCGTTTTGTGGGCAGGCTGGCAAAACGCAAGGCAGGAAGGCCAAGTCCTGCCGCTTCCGCGGCCTTTCTGAGCGCATCGCTTTCCGGACGTACGTAGGTGACGCCATCCACCTCATAATATTTCGCGGCGACTTCCCGGTCCCCACCAGCAGGGGCTTTGCCCAGACGCCTCGGAAGCACGGTCCGCTGCAGACGGGCCTTCCGGTATCCGAGCGTGTGTGTCTGCCGGAAAAGCGCCTTGCCAACCCTCTCCTCATCACTGGGGTAACAGAGCACCCTGAGAAGCCCCAGAGGTCTGTTCTTTTTCCCGATGCCGGAAAACCAGGCCGTATCCAGAACGCCCGGAGTATGCGAAAGCACATCTATGGCGCACCCTATTTCCTCCCCGGTCAGGTGATCGATGTGCGTCTCAAGCTGGAGAATTTCCTCATCGCCGCCTTCCCGCTGGGCTCTGTCCCCATCTTCATCAAGAAGCATCATTTCCACACAGGCAGCGGAGCCTGTTCCGAAACCGGCTCCTTTTGCCCTGCAGGACACTGCGCCCTGCCCCGGATCTGCCTGCGAAAACAGCGTGGCCCAGAGCGCAGCGCCGGCAGCACTCACGCGGGCTTCCCCCCTGACGAGAGTCACAGGCCTGCCGCAGAGAATCTCTGCAGCACCCGGATCAACGCCTTCTCCGGAAAGGCTCCATGGCAGAAGCCCAGCCAGACAGCCGTCCTTCCCAAGTTCAGCAGTCCCGAAGGAAACGCATAGAAGGACTGCCACAGTTACGGCGGGCAGTGAACCATCTCTGAAAACGCTGTGAAGAAGGTTCAGGCTTCCGATAGCGCCCCTCCGGACGGTATCCTCCACCGGGGCCCGCTCAAAAATATCCCGAGAGGCCTGAAAATCCATAGCCTCCATAGAGCGGGGCTGTATGCCAACAGCGGTTCCCTGCAGACCTCCCCTCGTGACTTTTTGCGTTTCAATGTGGCAGGGCAGGCCAGAAGAAGCGAGAACATCTGCCAGCGCCGTCATATCCAGGCCAAGCTCAGCCATGGCGCCTATCATGGGCAGACCATCCGCCCCGTTTTTCGTCTGCAGAAACAGTTTCACGTTTTTCTCCTGTGTGATCAGTCAATCCGCGCGCCAAAACCTTGCACATCCTGCGCAGGATATTATATTGTACTCTGAAGTTCACCAAGGAGGAGATATGCTGATTTCCAACTGGATGACACATGATCCCATTGCTGTGTCACCCACTACCTCGCTCTCCAAGTGTCAGAAGCTGATGAAGACAAATTCCTTTCATCGTCTTCCGGTTATCGATGAAAACAGGAAGGTCGTCGGCATTATTTCCGACAGAGATGTGAAAAGCGCATCTCCTTCCAAGGCTACTTCCCTCGAAATCCACGAAGTCCAGTACCTTCTGGCAGAAGTCAAGGCCAAGGACATCATGACCCCGAAGCCCGTCACCGTCAAAAGCACTGATACGGTGGCTACGGCGGCGCTGCTCATGCTGGATAAAAAAATCGGAGGCCTGCCCGTTGTGGACGATGACGGTGTGCTGATCGGCATCATCACCGATCAGGATATCTTTAAAGTCTTCGTCACCATCAGCGGCGCACGCATTGACGGTATCGACGTGACGGTGGAGGCTCCGAACACGCCAGGCTCTCTGGGCCCCATTTTCGAGGCCCTCCGTGAAAATAACGCCCGTATCATTTCCGTCATGACTTCCTATCTCGACAACGGCCTGCGCCACATCTACTTCCGTCTGCGCACACCGGAAAGCGTGCAGGAAGAACACAGACTGCACGACGCTCTTGCCGGCAGGGCCAAAGTCATCGAATGGTCCGTGACCGGGGGGGCGAAGGACTAAGGCTACCATCCGATTTTTGAAATCTGGGTGCTTGCCAGAACACTGCTTTTATGGCAATATCTTTCCAGTAGAAATTCTCGAAGTTCCAATATCCGAATTTCAAGATATTTCGCCGGTTCGTTGGATTACCGGCTAACAATCAGGTCATATCGCCTGATTGCTCTCATGAAGTCCAAGGAGGACACACATGGCTGAAGTACAGTTCAAAGGCAAAACCTTTGAAGTGGACGAGGATGGATTCCTTCTTCACTTTGAAGAATGGTGCCCTGAATGGCTGGAGTACGTCAAAGAGTCCGAAGGCATCAAGGAGCTCACTCCCGACCATCAGAAGATTCTTGACTTCCTGCAGGATTACTACAAAAAGAACGGCATTGCCCCCATGGTTCGTATTCTTTCCAAGAATACCGGCTACAAACTGAAGGAAGTTTACGAACTCTTCCCCTCCGGACCTGGCAAGGGAGCCTGCAAAATGGCTGGTCTTCCCAAGCCTACCGGATGTGTGTAGTCTGCAGCTATTCGTAAAAAAGACGGGGGAAACCCCGTCTTTTTTTTTGCCTTTTTGCAGCTGCCGCCTGACACCGGAATCCTGATCGGACAGAAGGGCCATTCCAATAAATTCAGACCGGTGCGTCCCCGCTTCCGAGGACAGCGCCACGGGAGCTTTCATGATTCCTTACGGCTCACTCGTGATTTATATGACGCCTAAAGGCAAACGCTACCTAAAACGCCTTACCGAGGACGAGGACTGGCACAGCAAGGACGGCATCCTTTTCAGCCGCGACATAGCCCAGGCCGATTTCGGTGACACAGTCATGACCAGTATGGGAAAACCCATACAGGTAATGGAAGCCACGCTGCAGGACAGGCTCAAGGGCGTCAAACGGCAGACCCAGATTATTTATCCCAAGGATATCGCCTATATCTGCATGCGGCTCGGGGCAGGCCCAGGCAGAGTCATATGCGAGGCAGGCTGCGGATCCGGAGCCCTGACTACAGGACTCTCCTGGTTCTGCGGCCCCACGGGCCGTGTCGTCAGTCACGAGGCCAGGGAAGAATTCGCCAAACTCGCCCGCCGGAATCTGGAATGGGCCGGGCTCGGCGACAACGTCGAAATACACGTGCAGGACGCCAGGAACGGCTTCTGCGTCAAAAACGCCGATGCTCTTTTTCTTGATATGCGCACGCCGTGGGAATGTCTGGAACAGGCCCTTGCCGCCGTACGCCCCGGAGCGGTTTTCGGATTCCTTCTGCCAACCGTCGTTCAGGTAGCCGAACTGCTCAAAAGCCTTGAAAAGGGCCCCTTCGGAGATATCGAAGTGCAGGAGCTGCTGCTGAGGAACTGGAAACCGCTGGCTGACAGGCTGCGCCCGGCTGACCGCATGATAGCCCACACCGGCTTCCTCGTTTTCTGCCGCCACCAGAAGCACAACGCCGAGTTTGACGCTCTGAAGCCAAAAGGAACAAGAGAACGCAAGCAGGAAGCAGCCCTGCAGAAACGCCTCGCGGAGGCTGGACTTCAGGATGAGGAAGCCAGCGGGGATGAACGCGACGAAAGCGGACCTGAAGAATAACTTTCTTTTTACGGCCCGGCCTGCGTAAAAAACGCGGCCGGGCCCCTTTTGTCTCCATAGGACTGGGCAAAAGAAAAACCTCTCTTGCGCGGGTGCCGGCACAGCTATACTCTCAACGCATCAGCCTTTTCTGCGCACCCTCAAAGCAAAGGAGCCCTTCCGTGGGTAATGACACGCTCTCCTTCTGTGTTGCCGGCGGCGGCAGCTGGGGCACGGCCCTCGCGCATCTCGCCGCATCCAACGGGCATGACGTCACACTTTATCTGCGCAACGCCGCCGTCTGCGACGCCATCAACACAAAACACGAAAACCCGGCCTACCTCTCCGGCTGCCCCATTCATCCCGCAGTCAGGGCCAGCGTCAATCCAGATGTTCTCTCGGCCCCCTTCGTCATACTGGCCATTCCCTGCCAGACGCAGCGGGCCTTTCTCACAGCCAACAGGGAACGGTTCGCAAAAGGGGCCGTTATCATCAACGTTGCCAAGGGCATCGAGCTCTCCACCCTCCGCACGGGTTCGTCCTTCATTCCTGAAATTCTTGCGGACAGGGACATTATGTATGCCGTTCTGTCAGGTCCGTCCTTCGCCAGAGAAGTCATGCACAACAGACCTACGGCCGTTGTCATTGCCAGCAGATACGCGAAGGTTGCCGAAACAGTGCAGCGGGCTCTTTCCTGCACATTCTTCCGCTGCTATGCCTCCTCAGATGTTCTGGGCGTTGAAATCGGAGGCGCGGTCAAGAATATCGTTGCCATAGCTGCCGGGCTCTGCGACGGACTCGGCATAGGCAGCAACGGGCGCGCCGCGCTGGTAACACGCGGACTCGCTGAGATAAGCCGCCTCGGTACTGCAATGGGAGCTCTGCCGCAGACATTTATGGGCCTGTCCGGTCTCGGCGATCTTGTCCTCACCACCACAGGCGATCTCTCCCGCAACAGGCAGGTAGGCCTCGGTCTCGGGCAGGGACGCTCGCTTGAACAGGTGACAAAAGAAATCGGTATGGTCACCGAAGGCGTCAAGACGGCCTTCGCCGTGCATGAGCTTGCCCTGAAACTGCATGTCAGCGTGCCCATCACCGACGCAGTCTGCGACATTTTGAACGGAAAACTGACGCCTTCCGACGCAGCTCTCCAGCTCATGCAGAGGCACCTGCGCAGTGAATAGGCGGAGCACAGAACGGCTTTCTTCGATAATCAACCGATGCCGGGGCTCTCTCCGTACAGAATGATGCCACGTCTGTTCTCTCCGCCTTCGCGGCAATAAAGCCCATAGCCTCCTTCCGGATGAGCGGGCAGCCCTCAAAACAGAGGCCCTGGAAGGAGAATATAAAATCTCCTGGCACAGGACAAAGCACACTGCCAGGCAGGATAGGGAACCATCCGTCTTTCCTATATGAAGGACAGCGGAGCCAGACGGTTCAGCCAGCCCTTTCCTCCCCCGGGAGTCAAAGGCACATCCTTCATCCCAGAGAAGGGAATCAGGGACTATACAGAAATCACGGTCGTACGGAAGAGCCAGAATAACGTATCAGGGAATCATTTTCCCCATCATATCGCATGCAAAAACCGGGCTGATCCAAGACTCTCAGTCAAAAAAAAGACCGGAACCTGTAATTGTTAGCTTTATCATAAAAGAACATGCATTTCTGCCGAAGAATCCGTCCTTTCCCTTTATATTATTTATTGTATCTGGCCAAGCCGCGGCGCGGTTTCTTACAGGCAGCACAAGCCGGTTTGGTCACGAAAACTTAAAAAATAAAGAGACAGAAATCGCTCTCATTCTTGCCAAAAAAAACAAGGTGAAGTAACAAATAGGAGGTTAACTAAAGTCCAGAGGACTCCCCTTCGCAGGGGCTTGGCTTTATGGGAGGGATTCTATGACCATCATGGGCACCATCGTGCTGGCGCTCGGAGCGCTCCTGCTTCTTGCAGGAACATTTCTGTGCGTGCTCAGCCATGACAAATTCAAACAGCTCATTATCAGGGGCTGTCTCCACGATGCCGGCATCGCATGCATCGGCCTTGCCTGTCCCAGCGCAGCTGCGCGGGCTGGCTTCCTGATATATGCCGGTTTTCAGGTCCTGGCCCGTCTGCTGGCCCTCAAGTCTCTTGAGGATCTCAGACCGGCCGCTCCGGCCAAACTTACAGGCAACGATCTGTGGGATCTCCGCGGCGCTGGAAGGACGGCCCCCTTCACGGGCGCCCTTTTTGCTTTTGGCATGCTCGCTGCCGTTGGCGGTTCCGCCTTCTTCATTCCTGAAGGGCGCTACCTCATCACTGCCGGAGCTGTGAGCATCCTCCCCCAGACGAGCCTGGGCGTCTACGCCATACTTCTCGCCGCCGCCTGCACCATCGTTCAGGTCTGGCTTGCGGTGGCAGCCGTTAACGCCGTTCTTCTGACCAAGGCTCCGGCTGCTCCGGGCATCGAGGCCAGACCGTCCAAGATCGCGATCATCCTGGCCGGCTGTGTTGCCGCATTCGGTTTTCTGCGCACGCCCATCCTTTCCATTTTCGCAGCAATCTGCGGTTTTGAGGCTGCGCATTCATCCGTGCATGCGGCTTTCTGGATGCTGTATCTCGGCGCCTTCGCGAGCGGTATAGCCTTCTTCCTCAATCTGAGGAGGATCGGCGTTATTATCGGCGTGGCCGCCAGCGCCCTTGCCCTGTTCACTGTCTGGGCTTTCCCAGCGTCTCCGCTGTCACAGCTTTTCCTTGTGCTCGTGACGGTCGGTGCCCTTATCATTTCCATCTACTCCATAGGATATATGGCCAATGAGGAACGTCAGGGCTGGTACTGGTTCTTCCTGCTCCTGACATTTGCCTCCCTGGCAGGAATCGTTTCCTCTGACAGCGCGAGCAGCCTTTACGGCAACTGGGAACTCATGACCTTCGCGTCTTTCTTCCTTGTCGCGCATGAGGCTGATTACACGGCCCGTTCAGCCGGCCTCAAATACTATGTCATGTGCGCCGGCGGCGCCCTCTTCATGCTGCCCGGCATCCTCATTCTCTCCGGCCCCGGCCACCTCGCCGCCGTGGACGCCATCACCGCCCCGGCAGCGTGGAGCGGCATTCTCAACCTGCCTGCCGGCTGGATTCAGGCGGCTCTCATTCTCTGCATCGCCGGCTTCGGCGTAAAGGCCGGCCTCGTTCCCATGCACTCCTGGCTGCCTGACGCCCATCCGGCCGCCCCGAGCTCCGTCTCCGCCCCTCTTTCCGGTATCATCACCAAGATGGGCTTCTTCGGACTGGCAGCCGTCTGCGCCGGCCAGATGGGCCAGGCTCTCACGGCCACGCCCGGTTATTTCGGGCTGTCCTGGTATGGCACGGGCCTCGCAGCTCTCGGCATCGCCACGCTGTTCTACGGCGAGCTGATGGCCCTGAAACAGAGGGACATCAAACGCATGCTGGCCTACTCCACCCTTGGCCAGATTGGCGAAATCACCATTGTGCTCAGCCTTGGCACACTCCTCGCGACCACGGCCAGCTTCTTCCATATTCTCAACCACGCCATCATGAAGGACCTGCTCTTCCTTTGTGCCGGCGCTCTTATCCTGCGTGCCGGTACGCGCACGCTGAGTGACTTCCGCGGCGCGGCCTCGCAGATGCCCGTCACCTGCTGCTGCATGGCTGTCGGACTCATTTCCATCATGGGTCTGCCGCCGTTCGCGGCCTTCTACAGCAAGTTCGCCATGATCCAGGCCGCTGTCAGCGCAGACCACATCTGGATTGCAGCTGCCATTCTCACCGGTTCCTTCATCGGCGTCATCTACTATACGCGTATCCTCAACACCATCATTTTTGAAAAACGTCCGGAAGACGCCCCCAGGCTTCAGGAAGCTCCCCTGAGCATGCAGATAGCCATGCTGCTCCTCACCGCGGCCAGCCTGATCTTCGGCCTCTGCCCCAATCTGCCGTATTCTCTGGCCGCCGCAGCCGCGGCTGCCTGTTCTGGCATCGGTCAGGCTCTCCCGGCCAGCGCTCTTCTCGTGCCCTGGCCGTCCTACGTTCTGCTTCCTATCTTCGGCGCGGTCATTCCGGCATTCTTCATGTTCAACAGGCGTCTGGCCGGCTGGTCGAGCGTGGCTGTCCTCGCCATCACCTGCATTCTCGTGATTGCCAACGGACATGACCTTGACAACCTGTCCTACGCCTTCGCCATCATTGTGCCGGCTCTTGGCGCCCTCAATATGGCTTACGCCGTCGGCTACATGGAAGAGAGCCACACCCAGTGGCGTTTCTACTGCGTCTTCACGGCCATGTGCGGCGGTCTTGTCGGCATGGCTGCCAGCAAGACTCTGTTCGGCTTCTTCATGTTCTGGGAAATCATGAGCTCATGGACCCTGTATATGGCCCTCGCCCATGAAGGTGACAGGGTCTCTATCCGTGAGGCCTTCAAATACTTCCTGTTCAATGTCGCCGGCGCAAGCTTCATCTTTGTCGGTGTGTGCGTCATCGGCGGCAGCGCTCCCATGACCGTGTTCCCCGGAACCAAGCTCGCGGGCATTCTCCCGCAGGGCAGTTCCCTGTGCACCGGCCTCGCTCTGCTCGCCATCGGCTTCGTCATGAAAGCCGCCCAGTTCCCCATCAGGATTGACTGGCAGATGCACCCTGCGGTCGCTCCCACGCCCGTTTCCGGCTACATCTCCTCCATGCTCCTGAAGAGTGCCATCATCGGCCTCTGCAAGCTGTTCCTTATCCTCGGTCAGGGAGCTCCGGCTCTCTACAATGTCATCCAGTCCGACTTCATCATGTGGATTGGCGGCATTACCATTGTGCTGGCTGCCTGGCAGGCCATGCGTGCTGACCATGTCAAGCTGGTCTTCATTTACTCGACCGTCAGTCAGATAGGCTACATGGTTCTTGCCGTTGCCGTTGGTGCTTACGCCCTGGCCAAGGGCGGTGACGCCAGCCTCGGTTTCTCCGGCGGCCTCCTCCACCTGATTAACCACGTCTTCTTCAAGGATCTGCTCTTCCTCGTCTGCGGCGCCATCATGTTCATGACCGCCAAGGACCACCTGAGGGATCTCGGCGGCCTCGGCCGCAAGATGCCCTTCACCATGCTGATGTTCTTTATCGCCGGACTTTCCGTCATCGGCGTGCCTCCGACGTCCGGCTTCAGCTCCAAGTGGATCATCTACCACGCCCTTATGAAGTCCGGTCAGCCTGTGCTGGCTCTGCTCTCGCTCTTCGGCTCTGTGCTGACCCTGGCCTATATCGCCAAGTTTATGCATGCCTGCTTCCTTGGCCAGCCCAACCCCGCCATGGAGAACGTCAAGGACGTGCCCATGGTCATGCGTGTCCCCATGATGATTCTGGCTGCGGGCTGCATCCTGACCGGCATTTTCCCCGGCCTCATGCTCGGTCCCATCGACAGCATCATCGCCCAGTACAACATCCCGCCGATTCCGTTTACGCTCGGAACCATCGGCTCCGGTGCCACCGCCTGGAGCGCCAGCACCATGTTCGTCCTGATGGCTGTGCCCTTCGCGGCCGGATGCTGGTTCATCAAGCGCTTCGTGAAGCTGCATGAAGTCGATGTTCACAACTGCGGTCTCAGCCCCGAAGAAAGCACCGACCGGATTCGCCCGGCCAGCATTTTCGGCGGACTGCCCGCATTCTTCAGAAACCTGCGTAAGGATCCCTTCGAAACCGGCAGGGAGGATTAAAAAATGACAGATATATTCTGGGCTCTTATCCATCTCTGCATATTCCCCGGCGGAATATTCGCCCTGCTGGTGGCCCTTTACCTCAAGGGCCTCGACCGGCGCTTCGTGGCGCGGCTGCAGAGCCGTGTCGGCCCGCCGCTCAACCAGCCCTTCATTGATATCGCCAAGCTGATGACCAAGGAGCAGATGATCCCCAAGACGGCCTGCAAGCCAGTCTTCCTCCTCGCTCCCGTCATCGGACTCACCGGCATGGCTGCCTGCGCCGCCTTCATTCCGATTCCCGGTGTTTTCGACGGCATGTACAACATGGGCGACCTGCTCGTCCTCTTCTACCTGCTGCCCATACCGGCCATCGCCCTCATGCTGGGCGGCTCCTCTTCGAGCTCGCCCTTCGGCGCTATCGGTTTCTCCCGTGAGATGATCGTCATGCTCAGCTACGAGCTGCCTCTGCTCATGGTGCTGCTTACCGTGGCCATGATGGTCGGCCATGAATCAGGCATCGGCACGGCGGACTTCTCCCTGCTGAACATTGTCAAATACCAGCTTGCCAACGGCTCCTTCTGGCATAACCCCATCATGATTCCGGCCTTCGTCGCCTACCTCATGTTCCTCCCTGGCACCATGGGCGTAGCTCCCTTCGACATCGCTGAATCCGAGACGGAAATCCTCGAAGGCCCCATGCTGGAATATGGCGGCCCGCTGCTCGCACTCTTCCACATTGGAACGGCTTTCAAGACCTTCGTGGTGCTCGGCCTCGGTGTAGTCATGTTCATGCCCGGCGGCATCACCGGATTCTGGCCTGTTGATATTCTCATCTTCCTGGCCAAGTGCATTCTGCTGATGTTCTTCGCCATGTCCCTTGTCAGGGCCGCGACAGGACGTTTCCGCATCGACCAGGCCGTGAAGTTCTACTTCAAGATCCCCACGGCTCTTGCCCTTGTCAGCCTCGTCCTCGTCATTGCTTTGTAAGGAGTACGTTGTGAGTCTCGATTCTTTCCTGAAAAAAACGTCAGTCCGTTCGCCCTGGCTGTTCCGCATTAACGCGGGCTCCTGCAATGGCTGCGATGTCGAACTTGCCACGACGGCGCTTATTCCGCGCTACGACGTCGAACGCCTCGGCTGTCTTTATACCGGTTCGCCACGTCAGGCTGACATTGTTCTGGTCACGGGCCCTGTCACAGTACAGATGCGTGATTATGTTGTTAGAGTGTGGAACGAAATCCCTGAACCCAAGGTCACCGTTGCTGTCGGCATCTGCCCCATTTCCGGCGGTGTGTTCCGTGACAGCTATTCCATCGCCGGCCCTCTCAGCAAGCTGGTGAAGGTTGACGTCAACGTTCCGGGCTGTCCTCCCAGGCCTCAGGCCATTATGGAAGGCGTCGTTCTCGCGAAGCAAATCTGGATGAAGAAACTGGGAATAACGGAGGACTAGAATGGGCAGTATCTTTAACATTCTCCTCAATAACGTTGTCTCCGGCCCGTGTACGGATCCATTCCCCTTCGGCGAAACCTATTCACCCAAGACGATCCGCGGCAGGGTACGCATTGATCCCGACCTCTGCATGGGCTGCGGCATGTGCCGCCATTCGTGCGTGGCTGGCGCCATCAATATTCAGAAGCACAAGGGCAAGGGCTGGACCATCACGGTATGGCAGGATTCCTGCTGTCTCTGTGCCTCATGCGTCACTTACTGCCCCATGCATGCTGTCACCATCGAACCTGACTGGCATTCCGCCCACTTCGAGGAAGACAAGTTCAAGCGCATTGAGCAGCACACCATCGAATTCCAGCCCTGTCCCAGCTGCGGCACTCCGACCAGAGTCATGTCTCTGGAAAGAGCAAAGGAGCTTTACGGACACGACCCCAATGTCGATCCCGAGCAGATTCGTCACCTCTGCCCGAGTTGCAGACAGGTTCTGGACGCGGAGACGCACAGTGTCTGCCTTATGCCCCCGTCAAAGACCGCTGTCCCGCCCAAGGCTGACGCGGCCCCCGCTCAGAAGTAACTGACTTTTCCCTGTCAGATTTATGAGGACAACATGGAAGAAATAATAAAAGGCAACGAGTATCTGCTCAGGGTACTGCCCGACATGTGCGCAGAGACTCCGGATGCCATAATCCACAAACAGGACATGGACGGGAACTGGCAGCACTGGTTCACGCTGGCTACACCGGCCATTGTTCCTCAGGTGGCTGCCGTCTTCAAAAAAGAAAACGCGCGTCTCAGCCTGATTTCTGGATACCCGATTCGCAACCGCAAGGACGACAGCGATCCCCTGTACGGAGTCTGCTATCATTACGTTCTCGACGGTGTCGTCTATACGCCTTACGTCAATCTCTACGCTGATGACCCCACTGTTCCGACCATCACCCCATGGTACGACAACGCTGACTGGCATGAACGCGAGATGCAGGAACTCGTCGGCATCAAAGTAAAGGATCAGCCCGGCAAGACGCGTCTCTTCCTTGATCCTGAACTCGACAGAGGCATTATCGGCAAGATAGTACCGCTTTCTGTTATGATGAACGGCGCCTGCACCAAGGATCTCTGGGAACACATTCTCAGCTCCAAGGGAGGAAACCAGTAATGAATCTTCCAAATACTACCGGCAGTTCATTCAAACTTCCCCTTGGCCCCGTTCATGTGGCTCTAGAAGAACCGGTCTATTTTCACCTCACCATTGACGGCGAAACAATCACAAAGGCCGTCCTTCAGAGCGGTCACGTCCACCGCGGCATGGAAAACCTTGCCCAGCAGCGCAATCTGATCATGGATCAGACCCTCACGGAACGTGTCTGTTCCCTGTGTTCCAACAGCCATTCCTTCACCTATGCCATGGTTGTCGAGAACGCCCTGGGCATCAAGATTTCCGAAAGAGCCAAGTATCTGCGGTCCATGACTGAAGAGATCAAACGCATGGCGTCACACCTCTTCAACATCGCCATTCAGGCTCATCTTTGCGGATACGCCTCCCTTTTCATGCACACCATGGAAGTCAGGGAACTCATGCAGGACGTCAAGGAAGCCGTCTACGGCAACCGCATGAACCTCGCCTTCAACTGCATCGGCGGAACCAAGCACGATCTGGATCAGAAATGCTTCGACTTCATCCTTGAGCAGCTCGACAAGTTTGAGCCTCAGGTAGAGGAGCTCTGCGACATCTTCGAAAATGATCCCATGATGCGCGAACGTACTGTGGGCATCGGCGTGCTTCCCAAGGAAGATGCGCTCCGTCTCGGCGTCGTAGGCCCCGTGGCCCGTGGTTCCGGCATTGCCACTGATGTACGCAAGGAAGCTCCTTACGCCGCTTACGGCAAACTTGACTTCAACGTCATCACGAGACCGGAAGGAGATCTGCATGCCCGCACTTATGTGCGCCTGCATGAAGTTCTGGAATCCGCCAAGATAGTCCGTCAGGTTATCCGCGATATTCCCGAAGGCCCCTGCCGGGTACATATGAAAGGCATTCATCCCGCGGCTGCCGTAGCCCGTAGCGAAGCCCCCCGTGGCGAGCTCATCTACTTCATCCGCACCAACAACACTGACGTGCCGGACCGCCTCCACTGGCGTGTTCCGAGCTACCCGAACTGGGAAGCTCTCAGCGTTATGCTGAAAAACGCCAAGCTTGCCGACGCGGCGCTGATCACAAACACGATCGACCCCTGCGTCTCATGCACAGAGCGTTAGCAGGCACGATCACATGCACGAAGCCTCCCTTGCACAGGGTCTGCTCAACCTGATTACGGATAGTGTGTGCCAATACAATGCGGCACACCCTGAAAAGCCAGCGGGACGCGTTACCGCTCTCAGGCTTGGCCTGGGGCCTCTGTCCTGCGTGGAAACAGAAACGTTCAAGGGATGCTTCGAGCTTCTTTCCGAGGGCTCTGTAGCCGAGGGAGCCAAGCTGGACATGGAAATCATTCCCGTATCCTGCACCTGCGAGAGCTGCGGAGAACATTTCCTTCTCACAAAAAAAATGTTCCGCTGTCCTCAGTGCGGGAGCGATCAGCTTTCCTTCACCGGAGGACACGGACTCACTCTCCTGAGCCTGGAAGTCGAAAATAAGGACGAAGAAAATGCCTGAACACATCATAACGAAGCCAGAGAAATGCCGCGCATGCCATCGCTGCGAAGTGGCCTGCATTGCCGCGCACCACAACCTCGACATGAAAGAGGCCATGAAGCGCCGCAATGAATTCACGCCAAGGGTGCGCGTCATCAGAGGCGAAGGATACAAGACCACTGTGCGCTGCCATCAGTGCAATCCTGCCCCGTGCGCCAATATCTGCCCGACTGGTGCCATTGAGCAGCTTGAAGACGGCACGCTTGTGACGCATGACGAACAGTGCATTGCCTGTGAAATGTGCCTCGACGCCTGCCCCTACGGCGCTGTGCAGATGGATACCGTCGATCTTCCTGTCGTCAAGATCGAGGACAATCCCGACGATGAAGAACTCAAAAGCGGACGCCGGGTAGCCGTGCGCTGTGACCTGTGCAGGGAATGGCGCAAGGAACACAATAAAGAGTTTACGGCCTGTCAGGAAGCATGCCCTGTGCAGTGCATCGGATTAGTACGTGAAGACGGAACTGAAGTGTTTCCCGCAAAGCCTGCTCCCAAGCCGAAACCCAAACCGGATGCGGTTAAACCGTAATCTTTAGTCCGAATAAAAGATCTGAAAGGGCGGGAGTTCCAAAACTTCCGCCCTTTTGTAATATTTCCCAGTCACAAAAAAGAACCCAGAAGAAAAACAGCACAAAAATCTTTGCATCATCTGCCCTATCTGCCTTGTGTTTTCATTACGAAGGCAGGGCGGCTTATTCAGTTTATCTCCCTGCTGGATTTGTCCTGGCGGACGTGACAGGGAAGAAACGAACTGCGCTGCAGTATTCCCAGATGCGGATACAGGATAGGGATTTCTCCATGATCCATTCGCGTCAGTAGTCCATACGCCATTTCACGCCAGCAGACGTATTTTTTCCTCCGGTTTTCACAGACGCATTCGAATGAGGCCCGAGTTCCATCTGTATGACGGCCGAGGTGTCAGCGCTGCCAGACGTTTCCTTTTCCACGCCGACGTAGAGTTTGTCGGCGATATACTTTCCCATCTCCAGTTTGGCACCGCCTTCCGGTGACTGATTCACGTTTATGACATCGAGGCCGGTTCCCTTCCTGGCAAAATCCAGGATGCCGCTGCTTGTCTTGCGGAATGTCACCATGCGGGCCATGGTGGCACCGAGCTGCAGAAGTTCATACTGCGTCAGCTCGCTGCTGCTCTTACCGAAAAGAATATACGACAACACGTCGTCCTGATCCATTTCAGGAGTACTGCTCAGTGAAAAATCGATCTTACTGGGTGTGCCCCCCACATTCACGAAAGCATCAATATCCTGAGCGTGTGTTGTCATGCTGATATCAAGAATGGGGTCGGTTCCGCCAGCAAAGGAGACTTCGCCCTTCGCCATTTTGAACTTGCGGTTAAGAAGTTCCAAAGTTCCCCGCGAAGCCTTCACGCGCCCTGTTATGGACGGGGATATCAGGGAACCGCCAATGTTCATATCAGCCCCCCAGACGCTGTCGAGGCCGTATCCGGTCACGACAAAACGCGGAGGCATATGGAAGCGGACATTCAGGCTTCCCAGACCTCCAGCTCCCGCGTTTCTGTTTCTGCTTTCCGCCGGAGCCTGTTCCCTGCCGAGCAGCGCAATCAGTCTTTCCTTAGGTCCATCCTCGAGTTTCAGTTCCTCAAAGGATGGCTGTGATTCCAATGCTTCCAGTGCGAGCATGCCTTTATCCACGCTGACTGTCCCGGTCACTGACGGATTCACCGGCGTCCCCTGCACGGCCAGACTGCCAGAAATAACAGCCATGATATCACGACGCCGAAACGGAGCGAAATCCCGGATGGAACCGGTGACATTCAGGCTCTGGCTGCCCGGATCCACACCGCCGCGCAGGCCAATGCTGCCCTTCCGCCCATCCGTAGCCGAAATATTCATGCGCACCTTCGCGTTCGCAAGACTGGACGCCGGCGTGCGCGGTATGCCGGCGTCCAGACTGATGGCGTCCACTTCCACGCCGAGGGGAAGATCCACGTATTTCCCGTCGGAGAGCCTGACATTCGCGGCCACTTCAGGTTTTTTCAGCGTCCCGTCAATGAGGCATTCAAGGCCGATTCTTCCGCTCAGGCTGCGATCAGCCAGATCCACAAGTTTCCAAAAAGGTGCAACCGTTCCGTCAAACCGCACATGCCCCTTCAGCCCGCCGTCCATGTCAGGCTGAGGCAACTGACCTTCTCTGGTCTTCAGCGGCACATGCATCTCAATGGATGCACTCTTTCCTCCCAGAGCATCCAGCGTAGGCTGAGGCAGAAGCAGGCTGGCCTGGATTTCCTCACCGTTTCCGGTCTGGCGAAAGTCCGCTTTCAGGGAAAAATCAAGAGGAGGGAATGGAACGTCCGGCAGGCTGAGCCCACGGCAGCGCACCACAAGCCCGCCCTTCGGGCGGTCAACCGTCCCGCGCAGGGTTAAATCAGCATCAAGAGAAGCCTTCGGCAAAGACGGCAGGAAACTTCTGAAGGTTTCCAGATGCACACCCTGTATTCTGCCATCTGCCGTGCAGGCGCTGCCGGCCATTTTTCCCTCAAGCCTCAGGCGTCCGTCAGGGATAAAACGCACATCGAGCCCGCTCACGCGGATTTCTTCCGGGCTGTATGTCACGTGCAGTTTTTTTTCCGCTCTCATCCCGAAATGCGGATTGCGCAGAAGAATCATCAATCTGGAAATATCAATATCTCCTGGTCTGAAAAGACCGGCAATCTCTATGGCCGCGTCTCCAGCGCTTGCGACACGTATGCCTATGCCTTTCACGAGATCTCCATCCAGGGAGAGCTTCAGAGCTTTCAGCGCATGGCCGTAGCCCCGAGCGCTGCCCGCGTCCATCATCACCTTCACTGAAGGGGAGGAGAGTACATGCATCAAATCCGCGTCCAGGACAAAACCCTTCACATCGAAGTGCGTGTCCGGCTTCAGCGTAGCCGCAAATTGCGGGGCAGACGCCTTCAGGCTCACCCGCTGATCCCCCTGGTGGGTCAGCGTCAGTTCCGCGGAAAACGGTCCGTGCAGGGAAACGCCCGGAACAACGGTCTTCAGAGCGCTCCAGTCGCTGACGTTCAGGGAGAGCTTTCCCGTGCAGGCAGGCAGGCTTCGGAGCAGATCCTCAGGATAACCGGGGATGGCGGAGGTTATGGCGGATCCGTCAGGGGTCTCTGCCTGCCTCTCACCGAACACGGCGCGCAGGCCGCCAGTAAGGGACAGGCCAAAAGCGGAGAGGCTGATATCCCTCACAAAAAGTTCCGGGCAGGCATCCTTCAGAGCTCCACCGGCCGTCACACTCAGCGTGCAGGGCCTGTCCCCCGCATCGAGGGACAGATCCATTTTCACTCCGAAATCTTCCCCATTGGAAAGCCTGTGCAGCGTGTCCGCAGGCAGCAGAGCGGCGAAACGCGGCTTTTTCAGGGTCGCTCCGCCGGCTGATATTTCTCCGCTTTCCGCAGACAGTCTGATCTCTGGACTCTGAAGGGAACCAGTCAGAGCCAGGCCTAAAGCACACCGATCCAGAGCAAAACCACTGACGACAGCAGGCTTCCGGGCGTTTCCGGGAGCTGAAGCGGTTTCTGGTACGGCCGTCATACGGATGGCGCCCTCAAGCCGGGGGTTTCTCCAGGCTTTTTCCCTGCCGGCCGCCATGTCCGGACCGGCCTTCAGGGCCGCCTGCATGTCCACAGTCAGAAAGTCAGCGGCTCCGGGATCATCCGGGGCATAGACAGCCCTCCCCACACTAAAGTTTCTTATTTCAAGATTGTCGACAGCGAGTTCAGGGAGCCAGCCGGGAAGGGATTCAGTCAGTGAATCCAGCCCTCCGAAGGCCTGACGGATGCCCGACGCGCCGGCCGGCTCTTCTTCTTTTTCCTCCGCAGTGCTCAGGCCTTCAGGCAGACGGAGCATTTCCGGGTCCTTCAGCACAAGCGAGACGCCGATCCTGGTAAAAATATGGGTAGCGTTCAAAGTAAGATCCGCGGAAGGGATCTTCAGCCAGACACCCTTCCCGTCAGAAAATTCCACGCCGGCACGCATGGCCAGGGGAATGCGACCGCCGAGAGAGGTCAGGCGCACACCAGTATTTCTTTCGGAGAGCGCATTGTTGATCTTCTCCTGCAGGAAGCGCTGGCCGCTTTCTGTCTGAATGAACATGTAACAGCCGATAACACAGCACAGGAGAGAGAAGAAGAAAAGAAGGCCGAGGGAAAACCATTTCAGCGCTCTGCGGCCTGACTTTTTCACTGCTTCCTTCCCGGAAGCTTTTGTTTCGGGAGCTCCATCCTTTTCCAGTCCGGCAGTCTGAGGCTCTTCCGCATTCTGCGCTCCGGCCTGCCTGCACGTTTTATCTTTCTCAGTGCTGTTCATCAGAACGCCTGCCCTATGCTGATGTAAAACTGAAGAAGCTGCCCCGTCTGTTTGAGCGGCACGGCGACATCGAAACGGATCGGGCCTATGGGCGTAAAATATCGGATGCCTGCGCCTGCCGCGTAATCCATGTCGGGATCGAAGTGCGGCATCTGATCTTTGTATGCCCTGCCGCCATCAACAAAAGTGACAACCCCCAGCTCTCTGCTGACACGGAAGCGGCTCTCAAGATTCACGAGCTGATAGGAACGAGCTCCAAGGGGCTCATCCTCGTCATCCATGGGACCTATCTGCTGATATCCGTAGCCCCGCACAGTTCCGGCGCCGCCAAGGTAGTAGCGCTGCGAGGGGGGCAAAGCGTGCAGTGGCGCTCCGAAAAAAGCTCCTGCCTCGGCCCTTCCGGCGAGTACGACACGGTCATCCGGCGCACCATCCTTCGTAAAAGGAGCGTAATATCCCGTTGCGGCAAAACGCGTTCCAAGAGCGGAGAAGCCTCCATCATATTCGCCGGTAAGCGGTTCCACTCCGACTTCCACGGTTGTGCCAGAAACGGGATTAAACACATCCGAACGCGTATCCCGCCTGACCTTCAGTTCCCCGCCATAAACGCTGTATCCCTGACGGCTGGTAGTGTTGCTTTTGAGCTCACCCGAATCCACGCCGGCTCCGGCATATACATACCAAGCCCGGCTTATCTGCCTCTCGACGCCGCCGCTTACGGAAATGCCGGATCTGTCATAAGCTTCCGTCTTTTCCTGCAGGGCGGAGCCCGAAAAGAGCAGCGACTGGCCATGAGCCATGAATTCAGGCTTACTGAACCTGGCCTTCAGCCCCTTGGATGTTTCGGTAACCGGGGCCTGAAGGGTCAGTTTTTCCCCATTATGAAAAAGATTGCGGTGCTCCCAGTCGGCCTCAACGCCGAAACCTGTATCCGTTTCATAGCGCACCATGCCGCCAACGGAGCGGTGTTTCGCATCCTCAACCTTCACACCAACAGTCTTCCAGGAGACAGTATTGTTCCTTCCTCCCAGCCGCTCTGGCACAACAACGGGGGTGACGCTTTTAAAAAGGCCGGTTTTCCTGAGTTTCACGATGTATTCATCCACGCGGCGGGAATCCCAGAATTCCTGTCCCGGCTCCCAGGGGGCAAGGCGGGCGATATAGGACGGGCTGACATCGCTTTTACTGGTGACAGAAACGTTCCCGAGCATCGCGGCCTCGCCGGGATCAACGTACAGAACGGCATTCAGCGTTTTCTGTTTTCTGTCGATATAATAATGCTGTTCGAGCAGCCGGGCATCGGGGAATCCCTGTTCGTGCATGCTTTTCACGAGGTCACTGACACAGCCAAGCACCTCGGAAGCGGCAGCCGGCTTTCCCTTTTCAAGCCCGGGAATTCCGGAAGTGGGGAACACAGCCCTAGCCCTGTCCGCGAGCTCCCTGGGGATCCGCGGACCTCTGCTGTACAGCGTGGAGATGTCTCCGATGGCGTAGCGGGGACCAGGGACAAGCGTGAGGGAGACACTGGCTTTCCCCGTTTCCTGCCCCGTTATGGAAAGTTCTGCCCGGCCATCGTAAAACCCTTCGGAGCGCATGAGCTTCCGGGCTGTTTCGATGTCCTGACGCGCTCTCCGCTCAAGTCCGAGGCTTCCGTCAGGAGGCCTCTTCTTCAGGCGCTCCAGCTGGCTGGCGTCCTTCATGCGTCCAGCCAGATACCGGCCGCCGGATTTCACTCCGTCTTCATCCCTGACATCAAAGTGAACCGTATAGGGCAGAGGATTTTCCGCCACAACATCCTCTGGGGCATTCTCTTTTTTCTGAGGCTGTTCCCTGCTGCCGGTGAATCCGCAGCCGCAGACTGAAAGAATCAGAAACACCGAGGCACAGGCACGCGCGAGATGGCACCAGTACCCGCCGCATCGTGTATCTTTTGCAGAACAGCCCTGGGTCATGATTGCCGCCTCGAAAATAAATGTAATGTTCTCCGGGCACTTCACTGCCCTCTGTCAGCCGGAACCTCTGTCATTTTCTGAGGTATACGGGAAAAAGACACACTTCTCAACGAGCCGGGGCGGTCTGCGGGGCATATGACCGATTATGGCGCCCAGACGACTGTTCTGATATGTGAAAGAGCCAGTGTTACCGCAGGCGTACGCCTGCCCGAAAATCGCACACAAAGGAGAAAAGTATGAACTATAATCTCGTTCTCCATGTGGACGCAGGAGACACCGGCCGTGTCGCCTTCGCCCTTGGCAACGTCAGGAACTATCTGAAGGACGTCCCTGCCAACAGCGGGACGAAGATCGTCATCGTGGCAAACGGCCCTGCCGTGCGCTGCTTTACGAAGACGCCCGAGAACGCGCAGAATGAGCTCACCGCGCAGACTCTCATGAAGGCCGGTCTTTCCATCCGGCTCTGCAGAAACGCCCTGAAAGGGTTCGGCGTCAGTGAAGATATGCTCTGGGACGGCATTGAGACCGTTTCCGGCGGCATCACGGAACTCTGCCGCCTGCAGCAGGAAGGGTACAGCTATATCAAGCCTTAACCGACTGTTTCCGCCGTACAAAAAAAGCCCCGGGGCCGCTGAAAAGACGGAACCGGGGCTTTTGATGTTTGTAAACGGAATCAGGGAGATCAGGCTCCGCGCTTTCCGGCTTTGATGCCGGCCAGCTGGTAGCGCGTCTGGGCGGAAAGGACCACCTTGCGCAGACGGATGGACTGGGGAGTAACCTCGCAGAGCTCATCCTCACGGATAAAGTGCAGGGCGTGCTCGAGGGTCATCTTCTTGACAGGAGTCAGAATAACGTTTTCATCATGGCCGGCGGCACGCAGGTTGGTCAGTTTCTTTGCCTTGCAGGGATTCACGTCGATGTCGTTGTCCCTATTGTGCTCGCCGATAATCATCCCTTCATAAACCTGATCGCCGGGCACAATGAACAGTGTGCCACGGGGTTCGAGGTTGAAGAGAGCATAGGCCACAGCCGATCCGGCGCGGTCAGAAACGATGCTGCCGGTGTAGCGGGACGGGAAGTCGCCGCGCCAGGGTTCGTAGCCATCCAGATAGGCATTCATGATGCCGGTGCCCTTGGTGTCCGTCATGAATTCATCCTGGTAGCCGATAAGGCCGCGTGAAGGAACGGAGAATTCGAGGCGGATGCGGCCGGTCCCTGCGTTATGACAGTTGATCATCTTGCCCTTGCGCTGGTTCAGCTTGTCAGTGACCACGCCCATGAAGCTTTCGTCGCAGTCTACGTACAGATGCTCGATGGGTTCGAGAACCTTGCCGTCGGCATCCTTCTTCAGAATAACCTCAGGCCGGCCGACAGAAAGTTCGAAGCCCTCGCGGCGCATGGTTTCTACAAGGATGGCGAGCTGGAATTCACCACGGCCCTTTACGATAAAGGTATCATGATCAGCGCCTTTCTCCACCTGAATGGCCACGTTACGCAGGGTTTCCTTCTTCAGGCGCTCCTCAATGACCCTGCTCTGCAGAAGCTTGCCTTCGCGGCCGGCGAGGGGAGAAGTATTGATGCTGAAGCGCATGGAGACGGTCGGTTCGTCAACCGTGATGCGCGGCAGGGCTGCAGGATGCTCACGGGTGCAGATGGTATCGCCGATGGTCACGTCCTCGATGCCGGCGAGAACCACGATCTCACCGGGCTCCACTTTCTCGACCTCCTTGAGCTGCATGCCCTGGTAGACCTGCAGCTTGAGGGCACGCAGAGGACGCTGCTTTCCGTCAGGGCCGATGCAGTCCAGCGGCTCGTTGTTGTAAACAGAACCGTTGACAATGCGGCCGACGGCAAGACGGCCCAGGTAGTCGGAATAGTCCAGATCCGAAACCAGCATCTGGAAAGGCATGTCAGGATCGTAGGAAGGTCCAGGCAGCTTGTTGACGATGGTTTCAAAAAGCGGGGTCAGATCCCTGCGCTCGTCATCCGGATGGTACATCGCCACGCCGTCGCGGCCCACTGCGTACAGCACAGGGAAATCCAGCTGCTCGTCGTTGGCGCCGAGGTCAATGAAGAGATCGTAAATTTCGTTGAGAACTTCCTCGATGCGGGCGTCTTTGCGATCGATCTTATTAATAACTACCACAACGGGAAGTTTCGCCTCCAGGGCCTTATGAAGAACAAATCGGGTCTGGGGGAGAGGGCCTTCAGACGCATCCACGAGCAGAATGGCTCCGCTTGCCATGGACAGGGAGCGTTCGACCTCTCCGCCAAAGTCGGCATGGCCTGGGGTGTCAATGATGTTGATCTTGATTCCCTTCCAGGTGATGGAGCAGTTTTTGGCAGTAATTGTGATGCCGCGCTCGCGTTCGAGGTCCCCGTTATCCATAATGCGGTCGGTAACTTCCTGGTCGGCTCGGAAAACGCCACTCTGTTTAAAAAGCGCATCCACAAGGGTGGTCTTACCGTGGTCGACATGGGCTATAATAGCCACATTGCGAAGTTTCTCGTTCTGCATCTCAATGCCTCATCATGAAAAATATCAGTTTGAATCTTTATCTAAAGAGAGAGAGCTTTTTAGCGACTTTTCAAGCTTTTGTCACCCACCCAGAAACGCATTTCGCCGTTTTTCAGGCGGCATTTCCAAAAACTTTCCGGCTTCACGGGGCGCTGGAACGGATCGTCGAGAAATTCCGGCTCTCTGGACTTATTTTCGTTTTCGATTAAGAATGCACCCAAAAAATCTAAGCCGTTTCGCATTTTCTGGCATTCATATCTATTGAGAGGCTGAATTTGGAGAACCACTCGGAAACCCCCGTTTTGCAGCAACACCGGGTTCTCGTCGCCAACCGCGGCGAAATCGCCATACGCATCATGCAGGCATGCATTAAGCTTGGCATACCCTTCACGGCCATTTACACGGCAGAAGACAAAGACTCCGGGCACGTGCTGTTTGCCCGTGAGCATGGCGACGGCAAAGCCCTTTACCGCGTCTCATCGTATCATGACGCCAACGAACTCATGAGTGTCGCCGACATCTCGGGATGCACGGCGCTGCACCCTGGGTACGGTTTCTTCGCCGAAGACTTCCGTTTTGCGAGACGCGTAACAAAGCGTGACCGGAGCATGATATTCATCGGTCCGTCCTGGAAAATCATCCGTGAGCTCGGAGACAAAATAAATACAAAGCGTCTTGCGCGCAGCCTGGGCGTACCCACAGTGCCCGGATCGGATCGCCCGACCTACGACGAGATGGAAGCCGAGAATATCGCCGAAGAAGTCTTCGATTTTCAGCTCCGGCATTCCATCGAACATCCGCTTGTCCTCATCAAGGCTTCCGCCGGCGGCGGTGGCATGGGTATCGAGGAAGTGGACGACATTGATCAGTTCCGCTCCGTGTACAGACGCGTGCGCAACTACGCCGCGAGGCAGTTCAAGGATGAAGGCGTGCTCATCGAGCAGCGCATCATGGACTACAACCATGTTGAGGTGCAGATCCTCGGCGACCGCCACGGACATCAGGTGCATTTCGGTACCCGCAACTGCTCCATACAGTCCACAGGACGCCAGAAAAGGCTCGAAGTCGCGCCCGGTTTTGATCCCTCCGTTAACAAGTATTCTTTTGATTCAGACAGGGTTCTGCAGGACATAACCACCTACTCCCTCTCCATCGCCCGCAAGGTCGGCTATGACAGCGCAGGCACATGGGAGTGGATAGTGACCCGCGACGGAAATCCCTTCCTCATGGAAGTCAACACCCGCATCCAGGTGGAAAACGGCGTTTCAGCAAAGATTTCCCGCATCAAGGGACACGACGGCATAGATCTCGTGGCTGAGCAGATACGCACGGGACTCGGCGAGCCGCTCGGATACACACAGAATGACATTTCCTTCGAGGGCAGGACGCTCGAATACCGCATTATCGCTGAGTCGCCGGAAAACAATTTCACGCCCTGGGTCGGCACCATCGACCGTTTCCGCTGGGTCGAGCATCCCTGGCTTTCCGTGTACACGCACGTCCCGAAACAGCCGTACGTCATCCCCACGGAATTTGACCCCAACCTTGCCCTTGTGATCATCTGGGGTCAGGATCTCGACGAGCTCAAGCAGAGAGGCCTCGAATTCCTCAATGAGGTCGTGCTGCAGGGACATGACGCTTCGGGCGCGCCGATGAAAAGCAACATTCAGTACCTCAGGGAACAGACCCCGCATATCCTGCAGTTCTAAACTGTCCGGATTCACTCCGGGACGCCGGAGTGTTCTCCGGCCCCGCTTCGAAAAAGCCCAGCAAAGCAGGAATCATACAGAGCAAACATGGATAATCTTACACAAAAACGCCTCAACGGGCTCAGGGACCGCCTGACCTACATCCGGGACATCTTCCTCGGCAAGCACGCCGACAGCGTCAAACTGCTGCAGGAAAAGCTCGACGAGTTCACGGATAAAGCCAACAGGGGACTTCTGCAGAACCCGTATGCCGAGGAATCCTCTCTGGAGGACCTCTTCAAGTACGTCGAGGATCGCCTCACCAAGACCCTGACGCCCATGGAGAAGGTGCGTATCGTCCGCCATCCCCAGCGCATCTGCCTCAAGGATATCCTCGAAAACGTCTACGACAATTTCACGGAAGTCGGCGGCCAGGATGAGCACAGCCTCGATCCGAGCATGCTCATTGCCCGCGCGGTCATCATCCGGCGCCGCGGCAAAAAACGCTACACGCAGTCCGTCATGGTCATAGGCCAGGAAAAAGGGCACGGAGCCGAATTCCGCAACGGTGGTTCTGTCAAACCCTGGGGCAACGCCAAGGCCCGCCAGTTCATGCGCGTGGCTGAAACAGAAGGTATTCCCGTTCACACGTATATTTTCACGCCCGGTTCATATCCCATCGAAGATTACCCCGGCGCAGCACAGCAGATCGCCCGCAACATTTACTGCATGGCCGGTCTGCGCGTTCCTGTGGTGACGGTCATCTCCGAAGGCGGCAGCGGCGGCGCCGAGGCCATAGGACTCGCGGACAAAAGGCTCATGCTTTCCGATGGATACTACTCAGTCATTTCCCCGGAAGGAGCTGCAGCCATTGAGGGTCACTGCAAAGGCGGCCAGCGTCCCTCTATGGAACTCATCGAAAAATGCGCGGCCAACCTCAAAATCACGGCTCAGGACAACCTCGCCATGGGGTACATCGATAAAATTATCGAAGAACCCCCGCTTGGTGCCAGACCCTATCACTTCGACTTCTTCCGCAAGCTTCGCCAGGAAGTGCTGCGCGCCACGGATGAGGCTGTCATTTCCGCCAGGGCCATGCCGTTCAAGAGTATGGCCATCTCCAGGCGTAACAAACCGGAGGCCAACCTCGACGACATGTTCATGCGCTGGAACCTTTCTTCCAGCGACAAGGACAGGCTGCTCAGGAAAAGACAGAACAAGTTCCTCAAGATGTCCCGTCAGGCAGCTCTGGACAGACGTCCCCTGCTCAAAAAAATAACAAATGGCATCGGGGATCTCGTGTCCACGCCCTGGATCAATTTCAAGTACGATTTCTACCGCAAGCATCAGCGCCGCATTCAGACTCTCGCGGAGGAACTCGGTTCCGGTGTTGAAGCCTTCAAAGGCTGGCTCTCCACGCCGTTCAACAAGATCCATCCGAATTCGGCCAAGAAGAAGTCCGCTGATCTCATGACCCTTTCCAAGTGGAGCGACGAGAACAAACACCACAAGTGGAACTATCTCTCGCCGCGCTACAAGATAGACAGAGCGGTTACCTGCCCCAACGCCGAAATCTACGGCTGCCCTGATCTGTGGGGACCCGATCTCTTCGCCGAATTCGCAGGCGTGTGCTCCAACTGCGGCTACCACTTCCCCATGGAACCGGAGTGGTATGTGCAGAACGTCTTTGACAAAGGCTCAGTACTGGAATTCAACAGCGAAATCGAAGCCGGCAACCCACTGCATTTCCCCGGCTTTGACGAGCGCATCCAGAAGGCCAAAGAGAAGACCGGAGCCAAGAGCGGATGCATGACCTTCGAGGCCCGCATCGAGAATATCAAGATCGTCGTTGCCATGCTCATGGGAACGTTCCGGGGCGGTTCTTTCGGCGCTGCCGAAGGCTACAAGTTCGTTGAAGCCGCCCGCAGGGCCGCCAAGAACAGAATGCCTTTCCTTGCCTATGTGCACGGCACAGCGGGCATCCGCATTCAGGAAGGCACGAACGGCGTCATTCAGATGCCGCGCTGCACCATCGCCGTACGCCGTTACATAGAGAACGGCGGCCTGTACATGGTGCTCTACGACACGAACTCATATGCGGGGCCTGTCGCGAGTTTCCTCGGCTGTTCGCCCTATCAGTTCGCTGTCCGTTCTTCCAACATCGGCTTTGCCGGCCCCGGCGTCATCAAATCCACCACCGGCATGGACGTTCCTCCCAAGTATCACCGCTGCTACAAAGCGCTCACCCGCGGCCACATCCAGGGCATCTGGGACCGCCGTCAGATCCGCAACAACCTCAAGCAGGCGCTGCAGACCATAGGCGGACGCAACCTGTACTACCGCTAGCGCGCTCCGAAGCAAAGGCACAGACACATGCTGAACGTATCTGATTTACTCGAACAGCTGAAACAGACTCCATACAGGATGATCGAGGTGGCGACGCGCCACACGGGCGTCGTCACGTTCGAAGCGCTCAGACAGGGCGATTCCGTGCACGGCCCCGAAGGCACCTGGAAAGAAAAGCCAGGGACGAAACTCGCCACTCTGACGCGCGAGCGCAATCCCAAGCCCATCTACGCCCCTGAAAAAGGGGTGATCGAGACCATTCACACGGAACTGGAAAACCAGTTCGTTGAATGCGGCACGCCTCTCGTCACCATCCGCCACTATCTGACCAGAGAAGAAGTCGAGAGCATTATTCTCAGGGAAGCTCTCTATCTTTTCAAAGCCCCTGAACGCGCCAAGTATTATTTCACTCCCGAAATCGACGCAAAGGTGCGCTCCTCCGAACAGGGCAGCGTCACTGTCACAAACGGGCAGGAACTCTTCATCATGAGCCGCATGAAGAGAGAGGTGCCCCTCCAGTATTCCGGCCCGTCCGGAGTCATTTACGCCATTTACTTCAAGCCCACTGAGAACGTGGATCAGGACGCCCCCCTCATCGGCGTCTGCCCCAAGGAAGAACTTCCACACATCAAGGAAGTCATCATGCGCGTGCGAAGCGAATGGCAGGAAAAGGCCTAAGGCCGCAGGAGAACCAAGGTATGCTGAATAAAGTCATGATCATCGGACGCCTCGGCCGCGATCCCGAACTGAGATACATCCAGGGCAGCGGCACCCCCGTTGCCACTCTGAACGTCGCCACTGACGACTCCTTCGTCGACCGCGACGGCAACCGTGTGAACCGTACGGAATGGCACAGAATTTCTGTCTTCCAGCGTACTGCCGAGAACTGCAGCACCTACCTGAAGAAAGGAAGCCTCGTCTACGTGGAGGGAAGCCTCCGTACCCGCAAGTACCAGGACAACCAGGGCCAGGACCGCTATGTGACGGAAATTCACGCCCAGCGCGTCATCTTCCTTGACAGGAAGAGCGAAGGAAACGGCGGAGACGGCTACCAGGGTCAGCGCGGCGGCTATCAGCAGCCGCGTCAGGGCGGCTACGGATCCCGCGGAGGCCAGCAGGGGGGCGGACGTCCCCAGGACACTGCGCCCCAGAACCCTCAGGACAGCGCCAGGGAAGCTGAAGAGGATCTCGGATCGCCCTTCCCCGGCGAAGCCAACATGGATAATGTCCCCTTCTAACCCGGGCGGACAGAGACAGACTGATACGGCAGCCTTTGGCTGCCGTTTTTTGTCTGTGCTCATTTGTGATTGAATTCACAACACAGCCGGAACGGAAAAATACACATTCCGTCATGCTGAAGACTCCGCTGCATGGAATGCTGATTTTTCCCCGCTGAAGAGGGCTTTCCGGCCGGATTGAGGGGAAGAAAGGGAAATTTTTTTTCTTCCATTGCTGAAAATCAAGGGGTTAGCATTTTTCCAGTATGAAAAGTCACGAAAGGATGTTGACTTTTTGTTAAGCATTTCACAAGATATAGCCCAGTTCAGGTTCATCACGGCCATTCGGCCGATCAACAATTGTTATGGAGGAATTGGTTATGTCCAAGCTCGTGCCCCCGCATGGTGGAAAAGGCCTCGTCTGCTGCCTGCTCGAAGGAAAAGCTCTTGAAGATGAGCTCCAGAAAGCCAAAGGCCTGAAACAGATTGAAATTTCTTCTCGCGCCAAGGGCGACCTCATCATGATGGGTATCGGCGGCTTCTCTCCGCTCGATGGCTTCATGGACAAGGCCAACTGGAAGAGCGTCTGCGATAACATGCTGCTCACCGACGGCACCTTCTGGCCTGTTCCGATCACCATGGACATCTCCGCTGAAGATGCCAAGGATATCAAGCCCGGCCAGGAAGTTGCCCTCGTCCGCAATGGCACGATCTACGCTACCATGAAGGTCAGCGAGTGCTACGAAATGACCGAAGAAGACAAGAAGTACGAATGCGAGAAGGTCTTCAAGGGTCATGGCCCCGATTCCGAGAAGTTCTGGGAAATTGCTCCCACCGACCATCCTGGTGTGAAGATGGTTCTCGCCCAGAAGCCCTTCAACCTTGCTGGTAAGGTTAAGGTTCTCTCTCAGGGTGAGTTCCCCACCAAGTTCGCCGGCACCTATATGACTCCTGCTCAGCTCCGTGCTGAAATGGACAAGCGTGGCTGGTCCAAGGTTGCTGCCCTGCAGCTCCGCAACCCCATGCACCGTTCTCACGAATACCTCGCCAAGATTGCTATCGAAGTGTGCGATGGCGTTGTCATCCACTCCCTCGTCGGCAACCTGAAGCCCGGTGACACCCCGGCTGAAGTCCGCATCAAGTGCATCAACACCCTCGTTGACAAGTACTTTGTGAAAGACTTCGTCATCCAGGCCGGCTATCCGCTCGATATGCGTTACGCTGGTCCCCGTGAAGCTCTGCTCCACGCCACCTTCCGTCAGAACTACGGCATCAACCGTCAGATCGTCGGCCGCGACCACGCCGGTGTGGGCGACTTCTACGGCATGTTCGAAGCTCAGGAAATCTTCGACAAGATTCCTCAGCCCGCTGAAGAAGGCAAGCGTCTCCTCTGCCAGCCTCTGAAGATCGACTGGACTTTCTACTGCCACAAGTGCGACGGCATGGCTTCCATGCGTACCTGCCCCCACAGCAAGGAAGACCGCGTCATCCTCTCCGGCACCAAGCTGCGTAAGTTCCTCTCCGAAGGCAAGGAAGTGCCGGATCATTTCGGCCGTCCTGAAGTCCTCGCCATCCTCAAGGACTACTACGCTCACCTCCAGAACAAGGTTGAGATCAAGATGCAGCGCGCCGCTTCCGGCTCCACGATGTAATTACGGTCTAACTGACTGATACAGGGGAATCACCTTCCGGGGTGATTCCCCTTTTTTTGTGCGCTCTTCATGGGGTGTTCTGCGGGGGAGGAATCCGGGGACTGCCCTGACAGCATAAAAAACGGAAGGGCTGCGCATACAGACACTGAGGGACACAGCGATATCATCGCCAGCCTGGTAAAATAACAGAACGGCTGGTATTCCCAGGTTCGTGAAAAACAGAGAACCGCTATGCCGGAAGGTGTGCATGGCTGTGATGGAGGAGGGGAGCCCGGCCCGGAGTTTTGCCCTGCCCCATCTGCGCAGGGGCTCTCCCGTTTGCGTTGAAGGCACTTCTCGGCTATACAGGGACCTTGCAGCCTTCGGCCGTCAGACGCATTCAGCAGCGCTATATCCCGCTCCGAAACTGCACCGCGCTATCGGTTCCGGGGGCGCATGGTTTCCCGCCCGGCGTTCCGGCCGTACACGCGTTCCACTCATAAACAGCCGGGAATCAGCACAGCCTCTTCTGTGGCCCCATGTGCTGAACACATCCGATGAAGCGTTCAACGAATATCCTTGTGCTCCCCCTTTTCCTGAGCGTCCTCGCCTTTGTCTTCTGTCTCTGGATTGGTCTGGGGAACCGTTTTGAAATATGTGTCACTGCAGGCTGCACCCTCTTTGAGGATGCAAAGCTGGCTGGCATCTCCATGTGGTGGTACGGCGCCGCTGCCTTTACGGCTCTGGGCATCTGCTCGGCATGCCGGTATCCCGGCGCGGGATTCGTCCTTGCGTGGGTCTTCCTTTTTGCCGACGCCCTGCTTCTGACCCTCATGATCTTCACGGCCCCCTGCATCAACTGCCTCGTGGTGGCCGGCTTCTTTTTCCTGATCTTTCTCTGCCTCCGCAAAGCTGACCGGGACTCCGGCTACATGTCTTTTCAGAAACCGGCAAAATCCCTGCTGGTAACCCTCTGGTCAGTCCTTTTCATAATCAACATTGGTGCCGTCCTCAAAAGCGAAGTCTCGACATGGTCACTCGGGGGAAACGAAAAGACAGCGTCCGTACATCTCTTCTATTCTCCCTCCTGCTCAGCCTGCCGTCAGGCCGTTGAGGCTCTGGCTGGCAAGGTAGATGTGGCATACTACCCTGTCGCCGAATATCCCCAGGATTTCGCCCGTATCGCATACATGGTCAGCGCCGTGAAGAAAGGTGAGACGGTAAACGCCGCTTTTCAGCAGGCCCAGTCTGTCAAGCCGCTGCCTTTCATGCAGGAATTCACGCCCGAAGCCCTGCTTCTGAAATTCCGCATTCTGAGGAACAAGGCCCACGTCTATCAGTCCGGCTCCAAGGTGATTCCTTTCATCGAGTACAGGGGGCTTCCTTCACAGCTCACCCGCAACATGCGAAGCGAGATAGCCAGGCTTGAAGCCGAAAAGGCAAAGCTTGAAGAGCAGGTGAAGGCCGGCCGCCAGGAAGAAGCTCAGCCCGCTCCCGTTCAGAATCCGGCTCCCGGGGTCCAGCAGCCGGCCACCGCGCCGCAGACGGAAGGCAGCACTGATGACAGGCTCCCCTTTGAAACGCCGGACAGCTCCGTTTCCGGCGCCTGCTACGGAGGAACCGCGCCATGCACCGATGACGAGGCTATGCC
>ERZ779874.535-NODE-535-length-43617-cov-36.047840_pt1 | contig 43617 bp, 27 predicted proteins | sample MGYA00511031_ERZ779874 | MGnify/ENA primary metagenome ERZ779874 (study PRJEB29588, sample SAMEA2156850) | human gut metagenome | biome: human gut; feature: human-associated habitat; material: faeces | place: Denmark | collected 2008/2010 ...
GATGATTGAATAATTTGATTATTTTACAAATAACGATTACATTTACGATATAAATCATTCAAATGAGATTAGTTGAAAGGCATATAGTTGAAGACAACCGGTTTGAGGATATTTGCTTCAAATCCGGCTTGTTATATAATTATGTTCTTTACAACATTCGTCAAGGAATCTTTTCAGGTAACTATTTAAAGGAATTTGATTTATCAAACAAACTTTGCAAAGAAAACCAATTCGATTTCAGGAATTTACCTAATCATGTATCCCAACAGGTGATTAAACAGGTATTTAAAAACATAAAATCCTGGATAAAACTCAAGAAGGATTTTGAAAAGAATCCTTCTAAATACGGAAATCATAGACCTCACCTTCCATCATACAAACAAGGTAAGAAACAAAACATGGTTGTTTTCACCAACTGCAATTGTAGGGTAAAGGGTGATAATTGTATTTATTTTGTTAAAGATATAATCAAACCTATCAAAACAAATGTAAAGAAAGACGAACTAAAACAAGTTAGAATAATCCCTCAAGCTACATGTTATGTAGTAGAGGTAGTTTATGAAAGAAAGGAAACTGATCTTGGTTTAAACAAAGACAATTTTCTTTCGATTGATTTAGGATTGAATAATTTATGTTCATGCATTAGTAATGTAGAAACTAATTCTTTCATTATAAACGGACGGGTTATGAAATCAGTAAATCAGTGGTACAATAAGAAGAAAGCTAAGTTGATGTCTTTTGTTGGTAATAAGGGAACTTCAAATAGAATAAGAAAAATTACTTTGTTTAGAAATTGTTGGATAGAAGACAAATTGCATAAAATCAGTAGATACATTGTAGACTTTTGTAAATCTAACAATATAGGAACAATCATCATTGGATTAAACAAAGAATGGAAAAACGAGATAAATATCGGTAAAAGGAATAACCGACATTTTGTTTCTATTCCTCATTCTAAATTGATTGATAAGATTGTTTACAAAGCAAATCTTTTAGGGATAGAGGTAATTACTCATGAGGAATCTTACACATCAAAGATTGACCATCTTGCTTTTGAACCTCTAAAGAAACAAGAATCCTATTTAGGGAAAAGAAAGAAACGTGGATTATTCCAAAGTTTCGTTGGAAAGCTAATTAATGCTGATATTAATGGAGCTATAGGAATAGCAAGAAAAGTAGTCGGTGATTCTTTCATTGGAAAGATAATCGATAGTGGATTTGTGTTTAATCCGGTTAGAATAAATATTTTGTGGTATAAGGTTGAATCTAATAAATAAAATGAATAATTTTAATAACATTAACTACGCAGCAAAAGCCAGAAGAGCTTATTTGATAAACAATTTCGATAAGATTCTTAACAGCCTCAACACGCTTCATTCAACGGTTGAAACCATGACGTTGTTCGTAAATGACCAGGCTTATAATTACATTCTTAAGCTAAAGGAAGTAATTAAAACCAGTCCTATGTATAAGCACAATATCAAGCGTCTTTTAAATGATATGGACAAAGAGATAAAGAAGTACAATGCTTCTATCTACTACATAAATAAAGAGCGTAGTGAGGTTATAGCTGATATAACACAAGCGATGGAAGATTACCTCATGCCATACATAGACGATCTGGCCGGCGCTATAAGGGCAGCCGTGTGGTCGAAGGGCGTGTCCGAGGAGCGGACGGAAGCGGCGGTACTGTCCCTAATCGTATCCTCCTTGGCCACGACATCAGGCAGACTTATTTCAGGTGGATATCAGATCATGAAAGAAATGGGTGGGGGTCAAGGTGGTAATCCATTTACGTTTATGAGCATTGATAAGATAAGACACTTATCTACATCATTATCTGATGCTATTACCGGTGGAGAAATAGCTCTTGAAGAAAAAGAAGCCAATGACATAACTAAGGCGATGGATGTTTTTATTGAGAAAATGTCTGATTCGGATATTGTCGATAAGGTGATCAACATACTCGAAGAGGCAGAATCTAAAAATAAGGAGGAGGAGGTATCATGAATTTAAAACTCGTATGTCCTAAGTGCGGTGCTAAGCACAATCCTAACTCTATACATTCGATGGATGCCTCGGATTTTATAGAAGGGGACATTAGAACCATTATGGAGGAACGTGGGTGGTGCTTTCAGTGTGCATGCTGGCAGAATATATACGACGTACACAAAGATGATCCAGGATGGGTTAGAATCGTTGGAGTAAGCTGGATTATCAAACCTACGGCAGCGATCGTACCAGGTGGATGGAATGCTCTTGGATGCGGAGGGAGAAAGATGTATATCAACATCGAAGGAAAGGGTATTGTTGTATCTAATAATACCTGGTGTCAGGGAGATGTTCCAAAAGTCTTTAAGGATCTGATGCCTGATAATGCTACTTGGGCTACGAAGGAGGAGTTCGATAATGCTCCTGTAGTAGGATACGTTATAGAAGGTGTTGGTTTAGTTTTCACAGATAGGACAGGTTATGAAGTTAATGCTTAGGAACTTATTTCATATTCCTCTTAGAATAGTTGAAAGGAAATTAACTAATGGGGAAGTAGAATATTGGTGTCAATATCAAAACATTTTTGGGAAATGGAAAAACGGAACAAAATACGATATGTTTGGCATGGAGTGTTATGCTGTTTTTTTATTCATTCGAAGATACGTATGAATTTAATTATGGCAAGAAAGAAGAAGGAAAGGTAAGGTAGTGGACTCTTGTTACAAGAAACGGTTTTAACAATCATGGCACCAGTAATTCTCGGTGCCATGATTGTTTTTTATTTAAATTCATATCGAACTTGCTGTGTAATAGGTATTTCGTCTAATTTTTCTCCTGTAGTTGCCACTGTTAAGCGAAGGCTCAGTTTACCTTCAAGTACAATATAACTATTAATCTGTATCGGAGACGACACACTCACCTGAACTACCTCATTTATTCTATATTGTATGCCAGATTGACCCATATGTTCAACATTACCACCAACAATATTTAAATACCATGCTGAGTCATATAAAATAAGTTTATCTTTAACGGCAGCACCAGTGGTTTCCGTTATCGCTTCTCTTGACGTCCCAATATAATTTAAACAATGCTCTCCGGGTTGAACATTGTTAATATCAAAAGGTGCACGATACTCATAAACGGTATATGTATAATATGTGACAGGAGTAGAGACACGATAAAGAGGACCATTAACCCAATTAACATTTAAAATACGGGGATCAGAACTGCTTGGCAAAATATTCAGTTTAAGATCCTCAATCCCCTCTATCTCTATTTTGGTTTCAGTATAAGAATCCTTAAACAACCTTTGCTCGGATGGAACACCGCCTTGAATACTTATGGAATCAAGACGTTCTTTTTTAGACAGAAAGATAAATTGCCCGCTCTGTGGGATGGTACCGACTTTCTTGCCTTCTACGATTACCCCCCCCCCTATACAATTGCTAACTATCTTATACTCATATAGTTTAGCATTATTTTCAAATCTTCTTCTCATAATTTCATAAAATTAATTCAGTAAAAGGATGGACATAACGTGTATTACTCCTTGTACTTGTACTCAAATGATCTCCTTGGATGTTTATATCATAATACCACGAATAGGAAAATCTTGTATCTCGAGTGGATGTCCACATTCTATTACTCATTATCATACCTCCTACCATTAAAAGGCATTCGTTTATTTCATTCGCATACAATGATATCAAAAAAAAACTCTCCGGCGCCACCTACATATCCATTTTGACCATTTTTAAATAAATAGCTATTAGCTTTATTAAAAGCGTAATTTCCATTACTGGTATCATATTCAAGATACGCATTCTGATTTTCACGCCCCCAATAATCCTTTTTAATAGTTCCCATATGAGAACTATCTTGTGCAAATATATTGTCTATTTCTCCATCCTTACCCCAACGAAATGTGCCAATATATTCGGTGGCTATAACAAAACACACTTTATCTACAAGAGCTATTCCATTGCATAGATCATTGGAATATCCTTTATTAGACCAATTTTGTTTTGTATATAATCCTCCATCTACATGTTGGATGTATATGCCTTTATTGATTATAAGCGAGGGATTTACCCCCATCCCTATTTGAAATCTTCTTCTCATTTTTTTTTTTTGCAAGATACTATTTTTTTTCATAACAAAAGAAACCGGTTCCCTATCATCTCTGACTGAGAACCGGTAAGAAAACAATTTCAGAAAAAATAAACCTACAAACTTTTCAAGTAAGAACAAAAAAACGTACAATCTACTCTTTGACGATGCTAATATAACATATTGGAATCATACAAAAACAATGCAAGTCTGATATTCTTCGTCTATTTGTAGCTAACATCATCGTCTCCTTCCGAATCAGGAGTGGCGCCGATGAAGAACATCATTGACTTGCTGTTCGTCTGCTGCCACCAGTTATAGGCGCGTGCTACGTCTTCCGGCGTCTTAATGTTATACCATTGTTTGATAAACGTCTGTTTGGCGAGTTGCCTAAATAACTTAGACTCTCCCTCGTATGTACCGGATGTTACTTTATCAAGTGAATAATTCCTAAGATCGGTAAGATCCTTCAGCTTCCGTCCCATAACAAACGGGTCGTTAATGATATCTACAACGTTAAGCTCCATAATAAACGGCATCTGTGAAGCTATTTCGTTTATGGTTCTGAATCCTACATAGGATCCGAATTGAGTAAGCCAACTTTCTTCGTTTTCATCATCATCACGCCATCCGGCAAGAAGCATAGATACGGCTTGCATGATAAGAAACGTGCCGACATAGACACTGAGACGTTTGAGATTGGTTTTTTCTACCTCATTCATATTGTCTTTATTTTCATTCCAGGCATCTATGATGTTTTTCATACCAGACTCGGAAGCCAGGCTAAATGTTTTGGCTATCATATTCTTTAACGTAATTGACAACCCTTCCTCTTCTTGCATTGTCTGGAAATTGAAGCCACGTCTTTTCCACAGACGTTGAGCCGACAGCACCAACCATCCTCGGTGGGCGGTCATGAACCTGGCTATCCAGTTGCGCGATGCGGCAGTTCGGTTTTCTTCATTCAAAGATCCGTTGCATATCTGCGACAAGCTACGAACTTGATTTCTGGTTATAGCCATCTGGGTTTCTACTTCCTCAACAGTAACACCCGATCCTGGCTTTACAACCACCTTCCCATCCACGACGTCTACCATACTCCATAAAGTACGATCTTTTAATGCGTTCCATTCTCTTTTTATGGTACTCTGTTCTTTATTGCGTTCTTTTTCCATCTTGAAATCTTGGAACGTGTAGAACCGGCCTTTGTAATAACGAACATTGTCCATAGTAGCAATCATAACCTGCGGATCAAGAGGGTAGTTCAGGATTTCCATAAAAGCATACATAGGTGAACGCATTAAGGTCCTGGCCACTCTATTATATCCGGCACCATACATACGATTTCGGATATTGAATATCCCCATTCTCTCACCTATGACATATAATTTGCTTTTCCTATCTATGTCTCCGGTTTCTGCTATACAAGATGGAGCAAGGCGTGAAAATTCAGCCGATGCGTATTTAAGGGAATCTTTACTTATATACTGTCCTACGGCAGATTCCATGATGAGGTTGACATGACCTGTTAAGGCGCCGGTAGCTGCCACAAACGGGGACAGTGCCAAGTTCATGACCGACATAAATCTTTCAACAGCCATCATAATTCTTGTAAGGTCTACCGTATATCCTCCGATGTTCACCGTAAGTTTTTTGGTGTTCATCCTAATGCCATAATAATGATCGTTGAAGAAGTCCCTGAACATCTGATATGCTTGGGTTGCTTCAGCCTTCTTACCGCCCTCAAATTGTTTATTCAGTAACATCTGCTCCAGTCCTTGAGCGAGCTCTATAGACTTCTGCTTTTCGTTGTATAATGATGATTGCATCATAAGCATCGAATAAGAGTAACCAAAATCATGAGATACGTCATCTTGGTTCTCTAATTCATATATGTAGTATTTAGGTATGGACCGAACCCTATCTTCCGGATCATATACCTCACCCTGGCGTGTTTTACCATACAGGGAGTCATCTACGCGGTCAAGACATAAGTCGGATACGAAGTTCCTGACCGTACTTTTAAGGCTGATACCTAACCCTTCTATACGTTCTATATCTTGTTTTGATATCTGTGGAATAGCATACAGGTTCGGGCTCTGCTCTTTGTATAGATCAAGTGATTGTCTTTTTATTTCCTTGAGTTTTTGAATCATATTCCACTGATCTACGTTTTTAGTAGCAACTTCATTACCGTCAGCATCATACTTGATACCAAAGTCATTGAAATACGATTCGTCACGATACAGGCTTTTCTTAGGCATGCGATGACCATACCCATGATCTTTTACATAATCAGGATTACGGCCGCTATTTTCGGCTTCAGATTCAGCCACCCATGCCCTTGCAGGATCGAAAGACAGGTACGATATGTCCATGCCATAATCTTGGGTGGATGTACCGTTTTGTACGTCCTTAACCATCTGCGCCACATCTATCTCACCTCGACCTATTTTGTCGATCATAGCCGCATATCCGGTAGGCGCCATGCGTTTATAGTACGAAAAGACCTGGCTCCTGGCAAATTCATTAACAATAGCATTGGCTTCTTCTATACCCTCTTCCCTTGTATTATTTAAAAATAAGCTGGCCATCTTAGCATTAACAGCATTCCTAAAATCTCTACCGTCTAATTCTTTGCTTATACCGAGCTTTTCTGACAGGTAGTTGGTTTCAGATACGGTAAACAGATATCGGTTATCAGCAGCCTTAAACAGCTTATCCCTTAAAGCCTGAATCCTTTTTGCTTTCTTCGCCGTAGTATGACGTTGTACGAACTTCCATTCCACTTCCTTAGAGTCAGCAAGAGCATTTAAATAAGACTGATTGACTTCGTTTTCAGCCTTACTGCTTTTAGTAAGGTATTTATCAATATCTTCAAGACCCACCATCTTAGCATAATCTATCAAAATAGCGTAATCGGCTTCAATAGCTTCGGATGCAGCCCTAAAAGCATCTCTTTCAGATGAGGTAAATGTCGCTTCATTGATTTCTCCGATGTCAGCCACATCGCGATTGTTTCCGATTATTTCCTTGATAATGGCCTTGTTTTTTTCTATATCTTTTACAATGGAATCCACGTCAGTCGCATCTCTATCACTTGTCGTAGAACTAATGATGTCTTGTGCCATTTTGAGATACGAAGCCTTGTTGTTTGATTCGGTACGTGCCGACTGTTCCGATTCTATGTCATTCCAAAACTGATCACTAAATGACAGGTGCCCTCCCAACATAAGTGTCTTCAGCGCAGCTTCTCCTCCTGACTCGTTCTGAATCGTTCTCAATTTTTGCAAAAACGATTCTGATACGGCATTAGTAACATTATTTGATTCCTTTCTCCAAACTTCATTTATAGCTTGTATTTCTTTGGCCATCTTAAGTTGATCGCCGGTTTTTTCCACTCTCCTGGTTCCTACATATATGTATTCTGAAGCTGCTTCTTTACGTTGTTTACGAAGCAGTCCTTCTTCTTCGTAATTGCTGCTTTTAAAATAGGCAACCTCATCAAAATTACCACCGCTATCAATAAAGGGCTGCCTCAATATCCGTTTTTGCCGGGAAAGAGCATTAAGGTATTCTTTGGTTGTTTGAGAAACTGGATGCCCTAATTCTTCTTCAGCCTTTTTGTATATGGATTCCATTCTTGTGGCATAACTTTCACTAAATTCCAGTTCCGAATTTTCAGCATCCCACTTTTCCATCTGTTCCGTATAGATCTTTTCCTGCTCGATGGTAAAAATATCGGTATTAACCCTGTCAGATGAGGGCTTAAATTTAGCGTTTTCAGTAACCGTATTTCCGTCCTTGTCAACTACTTCTCTTTTAAATACGTAATTACGGTTATTGTCAACCACATCATTGATTTCTTCTTCTGATATTTCTATGTTCATGGCAGTTGCAAACGCACGCATCTGAGCCAGCTTTTTATTACGATCGTATTTAGCCATATCAAGAGCACTACGAAGGTAATTGGAAGTTTTGCCATCTACTTTCTGAAGTAGTTTTTCAAATTCGGATTTGTTGAAACCATGCTTTTTAGTATATGCCAGGAAATCAGATATAGCGAGCTGGGCATTCACCATCGCATTGTAATTGTCTTTGGCAATCATAGCTCCAAGAGCGTTATTGAACGGACTGGAAGAATGCTCTAATATACCGAACCACCTACTTATCCAAGACACATCGTGTTGAACCTTGTCAAAAAATTCTTTTACTCTCTTTACCTTATCTGCCGGCACATGAAGTTCGTTCATTAACTTATCAAGCAACGTACTTTCATCAAGGTCTTGTACTGATTTAATATCAGACTGAATACCATTGATGTCGGCAATGACGGTATTGATCCTATTTGTATAATCCTGCTTTTCACGTTCATCAAATTCGGTACTTCTGTTACGGATATATCCTCGAAGATCGTTCATGATCGGAAGAACCTGATTGTTGATAATATCTACGTTCTTTCGATCATTGGTATTGAAGTGAAGCTTGCCGTCTTTGGTATCACCATGAAGGATGGTGTTCACCACATTGCTTAAGTATCTGACCTGAGCTTCGGCTGTGGAGATCATGCTGTTCATGGCAGCCGCCATCTCATTCTTGTCTATTTCAGTCTCTACTTTATTTATCTTATCTTCTATGGTCTTAAGCTGAGCAAGGGTCATAGACGTAGTTACAGCCCTATCAGAGCTTATCTGACGTAAGTCTCTTAATGTTTTCCTTAATGCCCGGATTTTAGACTCAAGAAACTTGTTCTTGTTCATAGAAGAAAGGGAGTATAATGTAAAATCATTATCCTTTAACAGAGAGGTGTCAAATCCTTTATCTATGTCAGTAATGGCAAGATCACGAATGTTTTTAATAACGTTATTCAAATCTTGTCTTTGGGTTGATAAAGCTAATTTAAGCCAGCTTACTATTCCAGAGAGAAGCTGCCGGACGCGCCCCAGGAAGGAGGTGGGCTCTACCGGCGCCTGTGCTGTGCTGGTCTGCATCTCCCTGGCGAGGATCTTTCCAAGAATTTCTCTCCTAACGGCATTATCAAGCTCAGGTCCTTCATATACCTTACCGTATGTATTATAATACTGACCTGCATATTGGTTCCACTCTTCCGCACCTTCCACATCTTGCAGAACAGCCTCAACAGCATTCTGATCTCTGTATGCCTCTACAAGGAAGTGGGCTGTTTCTTCTACTAAATCAGATAAAGTAGCATCTTCACCAACTGCTATTACGTTATTGGCAATATCCGCCAATGCCTTAGCAGAAGGTTCGTGCCCGTATTTGGTTTGATACTTCTCTATATAATCGGTCATACCTATGACACTAACGCCCAACGTTTTCAGTATCTCGACAATAGAATTTCGTTGATCACGTTCCTGCCTGCTATAATCTGATACGATCTTAGCTTTAGTATCAGCATAAAGATCGTTGTCTTCTAATATGAATGAAACTACAAGCGCATCAAAATGATCGTACTTGGCGTCCAATTCATTGTATCTTCCTGACTTAAGATCGTTCTTTATCTGCTCTTTGCTAACCCTTTCCGTTCCTCCGGTGGCGAGCCTCATAGTTACCTTACTATTATCCAACGAGCTTATGGTTATCATACCTTGGTCGTTCATGGAAACATCTGAACCAAAATGATTACGGAGCTCGGTGTAGGATAAGGCTGAATTGAAAAGTCTAATTTGTCCTGTATGACCTTCTCCTGTAAGATAATAGCTTCTTGTTTCAGGATCGAATATCTTAGATCCGGACAAAAGACCTTTCTTTATAAGGTAGTTAATTATACCACCTTTTGTTGATAAAGAAGTAGAAGCAGAAGCGGTCATGACCGGTATAAAAGATTTGGGATTATCAAGAACATACTTTCCAGCCTTGTAAGTAATGTCTGCCACGCCATCCACGGTAGATTCTTGAACGGTGCCTGATAAGAATCCTATTCTAATATCATTCCCGCCAGAGCGAAGAGCTTCTCCGTAATCTTCAAATAATTGATTACGATCATTCATGAAAAACAAACGAGGCTCTCCGGTCTGATACGTTACACCCACAGGATTAGAATCTGTCTGTGGTAACTCTTCTGGACTAAATATCTTAAGACCGTCTTTTATAACCATATAATTAACACCCTTATCCTGTACCATAGATACGGGAGTAAAGTCCGAAGATATAGCATCTTGTAGATACTGACCGGCGTCTATTCCAGGTCCTTCCGGCACGGAAATACTTGACGGAACCATAGCATCCACCAACATAATATTATCACCCAGATCTTGGCTGTAGAATCCAAAGCCCGATTCTCGGATTCCATAAGGTGCATCTGATTTTGACACAAGAATAGGATTACTCATTTTAGAAGCCTTATCCAGCACCCTTTCTCTATAGGCTTCTGGGATAAGATCGATGTTGGATTTTACCTTATTATAAGCCTGTTTGTTGATAGGCACTCTCTTTCTCCAGTCGCCAAAAGCCTTTAAGAACTTATTAGAAAATACGGTTTTAAAAACAGTAGTAGCCCGTTCCCTATTCTCCATAAGAGGAATAGATGCTATTTTATCAAACAACATAGACCTGTCCCCTGATCTGGTAGAGACAGAAACAACTTTCTTTTTATTATCTCTTTTAATAATACACGTTGATGTCATAGTAAAACATTTTTGTTATGAGACAAAGGTAGTTAAAAATCAAGCATATCATAAAAAATAAAGCCACCTAACTTCTCAGTCTGATGGCTTAATATAAATATGAAAAAAAATTATAATCTGACGTAAATCGTCAAGTTACGCTTACGCATTATATTTGTACCCATTTCTATGAATAAACCTTCCTGATTCGAACCTTTCCACATCATCCGGTCCAATAGGGCCGCAGTCTTCCCTCCTTGCCTCATACCACAGCCCCGGCTTACGGAGCCGGCAGGTTATGACGTATTTAAAGCAGTTGTGAGTAAAATGGAATACGGAACCTACTGGGAAATACCTGGTAGTTTGAAACACTATTCTTTTTCGTTTAGTATCAAACACTATATCTCCCACTACCTTAGTAACGTAATAGCTTATGCCATTTAACGTTTCATCTGTCTGCGGTATCCAATAATAACCTCTTGCCATGCGACAAATATATAAAAAAAGTCTGATAACTTACTTACCCGACTTTATTATTTGTTTAGGTAATAAAAATGTATATTGTTTTACGCTTTTGGTGTAAAGTGGTATATAATCACCCATTTAGGGTCTTTGTCTATTCTATCTTTCAGTTCATGCAATGCTGAGTCCATAACCGTATTCGGTACGCCAATCAACTCTCCTATTAAATACAATGGGGTTTTATTCGATTTAGATTCATGTGCTATATTCATATCCCAAAAAAAAGTTATGTGAAACAAACCGGCCACGGGTATTCTATTGCCCGCCGACCGGTATAATATTTTTATTCCTTTTTTTCCAAACGGGAAAAACGGGAATGCGAGAATCATATTTTTTACTATGGCTCCCGCACCACCGGAAGGACCTGGATCTGGATCTCAGGTCAGATCCTTCCAGTTTATTTTTTCGCCGAGGTAATCTTGCACGGCAAGCCATCTTATAAAGGCTACTCCTTCGGGAGCATCCGGATCATCCAAATACATTAACGTAGCTTTCACCAACTCGTTCTCACATTTGAAGACCTTCGGAAAACCATCCGAATAGTACATTGCAAAGACATATTGGACATCGCCCCATGTCGCTTTATCCGGCTTCTTCGCTCCGCACTTTTCAAAAATATCTTTTATTTCCGGCTGCTTCCAGATCCTCTTGGATCCATCGACGTTGACCATCTTCTTTACCGCCTCATCAGCGAGAGCATTAGAAAAATGGTAGCCGTAAGTATCTACATATTTCTGATAAGCTGGATCCTCTGCGTCTGCTCCTCAATAAGAACGACCTCTGCCACGTCCGCGACCTCTACGCATCTGAGGTCCGTCACCGTAGTATCTGTCGTCTCCATAGTAATCGGTCGGGTAGGATTCGTAACCCATCCTCCGGTATTCCCGGTCCTCCATTTCATGACGACGTTCGCGCTCTTCAAGCCTTCTTTCCCTTTCTTCCAGCTCGTTTTCGCGTTCTTCCATTTCCTTCATCTTCTCATGCATACCGTAATGGTCGTAAATACCACCACCGTACCCCATGTACGTCCCATCAGAACGCCGGCTTCTGCCTCTGCCTCCACCCCGTCTGTCTTCTATCTCGTCATATCCAGGATATTCTCTGTGTCCTGAATTTAAATCATATACTATCATATTATACTTATTTCAAACGTTCTACAATTAACTTCTTTAAATCTTCGAATGAATCAGTAAGGTCATTCACCTTATTTTCTATACCAGCTATTTTACGATCCTGCTCTCTCGTTTGTTTGAATGCCGGATTGATGTCTTCTAATATAGATTCACAAGCCTCTATCTTGGCACGATGGGCATCTACGCTGTTTATTATGTCTTGACTGGTGTTTTTTATAGCATTCAGTTCGTTCATAATCGGATCTATGCTGGTAGATAATGTTATGCCCATAGCCTTAGCCACATTCTGGGATTCCGGGACCGTATAGGTCTTGGTTTCGCCAGTGAGCTCTACCGTCAGATCCACCACGCGGGTCTGCATCGCCTGATACTGACCTGGCTGAGGAGGAAGATACCTGGGTTCGGATACGGCTACTACCTTTCCCAATTCGTATTTAGGTACTGTATTAGTATCAAGGGTATGTACCTGAAACCCTTTCTTCAAATCTGAAAACATGATCAAAATATTAGTTAGGTGAAAATAGGGTGATGATCTCCATCACCCTACTGAAATCATTTACCTGCTTTAACTTCAGACGCCTGGGCTGCCGCTACTGGAACACAGCAATCCATTAATCTTAACACGCCACGAACTTTATTGAAGTACAGAAGGCGTTCTGTGCCATTTACCATAGCAGCACCCGTGACAGCTACGTTAATAGGGTTCACGACATTCACTCCCGTAACCGGGCAACAGGTATCGGCTCCTACTGTTGAAACTGTACTGTTTGCCGGGACCGCAATCTGTACCGGTAGAGCACTTCCGGCTGTGGGGACTACTTGCCTTATCTTAAGAAGGATAAGACCCTCACACGGAAGGGCGATCCAAGCCCGTGGGTTAATACCGAAGATTGTATTTGTCGTACTGACAATAACATTCTTCGTAACCATCTCATACAACGATCCTATTTTAGAAACACAAGCCATATTAGCCTCCTTTCTTAATAAAATCAGACAGCAGCGTTGTTATTGCAACATCCGTTGTTACATCCACATCCGTTATTGTAGCAACCTCCTCCGAATACCTGTCCCCAAGAATAAGCCCGGTAAGGAGAACAAGAGGGGTAGGCTGGGACGGCCGTCGGGCGTAATTGACCAACGATATTCTGGGTTTGTTGCTGAGATAATGCCGAAGCTGTCAAAGCCGCTTTTTCTTCACGAAGTTGAGCAATAGTGTTCTGCATCTCCCTCATTTCCAACTGACAGAATTTGTCGTTGATCATAACGGTTTGAGCATCAAGTTTCGCAGACAAGATATTGAATTGGCTTGTAGCTTGCTCACGATTGTTAGCCAGACCTTGGTTGAGACCGTTCTGCAAGATATTGGTTTGTTCCAACGTGCGAAGCTGGTTGTCAAAACCTTGCTGAGTAATCATTCCCTGAGTCTGGCAAGTGCTTTGATTGATCAACGAACTCAGATTGCAGCAGCAAGAGCTGATTTGATTTCCTGTTTCACAACCTTGTTGTTGAACTGCGTTGATAACAGCCTGAGAAGTCATACCTACCTGACCAGCTACTTTATCAATAGCACCCTGTACGTTGCAGATAGCACTCTGAAGTTGAGTAGTAGAACAGTTCAAAGCAGAAGCGATCTGATCTATAGCGCTACGATTACCTTGAATTGCCTGCATCAGAAGCTCACGACCGTAATCGTTATTCAACTGAGCGGGTAAACCATTGGCGCAACAATCACCACCATTTCCAAAACCGTTACCGAAGCCGCGTCCACCCCACAGCCAGAACAAAACAATTATCCAGAGCCACCAACCGTTAGCCCCACCGAAACCGTCCTGGTTATTACGACCGTTCATCAAAGCCGCCACCAGATTCGGATCCATTTTATTACCACCTATCAAATTAGCAAACATGCCGGGAATCATTGAAAGAAGACCGTTAGTGGCTGCACCACCACCGTTAGCCCCGGCTCCATCTAAAAGGACGATTTTATCACCACCCATAATTTATAGTATTTAATTGTTAAACATACGTGCATGAAGCACGTAACAAAGATCATGATTGTAGAGTGGAATACAGGTGTGTTTATTTCCTATAGAAGAGAAGTACTTTCAGCAAAAACGGAAGTATAATACACAATAATTAATTTTCCCCATTTAAGGTGAAAAACTGATAATCAGAAACTTACGCTTTTCCCATTTTGGGTAAAGCGCTGTAAATCAAACCAGGGCCCGCATCACTGCGAGCCCTGATCTCTAAACTAATACCATGAAAAAACTTAAATCTAAAAACTAAAGAATACACAAATGTATGAAAATGTACGCTTTTCACAAAGAATCTGTATCCTGTTCTTTTGTGTGATTCAAGACATGGGATATAGTTCTGATACTTAATCCGGTTTGATTTCGTATCAGATTATAAATATAGGATTTTGAAACTACAGTTCTTAATTGACCTAAATCATTCATAATGTTTTTATACATAAGATGAATACTGTTATTACGTTTGATGGCACTGATTCTCATTTCCTACCGTTATTAGTTACGTTCTGTTCTTACCTTCCCTATTTTCTATAATCCCTTCCTGAAACTAATATTGCAAACTTAATAAAAATAATTCATAAACAACGAAAATCTAACTTTTCTTGTATGTTATTGATATACGTGCATATATAAGAAAAGTGAGACTTTTACAAGCCTCACTTCCCAAATTATAACTATGAAAAAACTATATATATGTACAAAAATTACCTGCATTCTAATTTGTTAAGATCATCCAATTCAGACTTGCTTACGATCATATCTTGCGTCAGGCCAGATCTGTTTTGGTATGGAGCGTAATCGGTTTCTACCGTCTTAACCTTCTGAGTAGAATCGTATTTCACCTCCGATTCGGTTCCTGTCAGATTTTGGTAGATAGAGCCGGAACTACTTTCGCTTACTTTAGACCATATCTTATTACCTACTCTTATAAAATTATCATAAATACCTTCTGCTGTTATAACACCATCTTGCTCTACGATATTAGAACCCGATTTTTCTTTTAACAAATACGGGTGCCTGGTGTAAAAATAGTGTTCAAAATCATTCCCAGCATACGAAGGGTCATACCTCTCCAAATAAAACAATTCTGATAAAGAAGGGTCGGTACTGGTCATGCTATAATCAAACAACATCAACCTGTCTTTTCCAGATAAAGATAATTCTATTGATTTCAAAATATCAGGATCATCAGAAATAAGACCCAAAGATGGACCAGGTTTGAAGTCAAGATACTTATAGGCATTATCATATAATTTTGTTTTATGGAGTTTGTTGTCAAGGTAAGATTGGTATAAATCGAATAAGGATAATGGGTTTTCGCTATCTTGTTTTTTGTTCATGTACCGACTATACTCCCGATCCACATCCACGTAAGGAACGTCAAGTACCGCCGGGTGACCAAACGCCATCCTGGTCATTATCATGTCCTCCGTGTTCTGAGAATCCATGAACGATCTGACGTATTTTTTAATGGAATCCATGAGCGTATTATTATCTACGTTCCGTACTTTCTCTTTATCCAAAACGCCGTTCTTAAAACAAGATTCAGGATATATTTTAGTAGAAAAATGAGTTAGGTCGTGCTTGGCTAACACTGTTGATATTTGATACATCTCGTTAAGATCATCTTTGCTGATCCTTTGATATAGATTATCTCCTACCTTAAGCAATGAATGTTTCTCAAATGCCTCTACTGGATCTATATCGGATTCAGAATAAACGATATTCAAATTATCCATATACTCCGGTAATAATCCAAAATAATAATCTGTGCTATCACCAAGAACATCATCTATAGAAGATGCCAGTGTTGGAGCATAATTTACATCATTATGCCTGGCCACATAAATATCAAGATCCAGCATCAAATTATCTATCTTATTCAAAGATTCTTCTGTGCCATCATAAGTTTCCGATGTCCCTATTATATCTATGCCAAACCACGTACAAGCCTCTTCTATATCCCATATCATGCTTCTTAAATCGGATTCGGTGTCGGCATTAGCCCTATGTAAATAAGCTGATATACGAGCTCTTAGGAACTCTATTTTACCAGGATTGTAATAAGACAGATCTTGTAGCTTAGACAAGGATCTTCTCTTGCCTTCTACCACATCATCCCCTTCTATGTTTATTACCGGAATCTTATTCGTAGATGAGAACTCATCAAACATAGATTCGGCAAATTCTTTATCAGAAACGAATTTCTCAACCAGTTCAGGGTATGAGTTTCTCAACGATTCAAAAGCAGATGAAAATTCAGAAAAGTTTTTTATGCCGGCTACTGTTTTACGCATAGCATAATAAAGCTCAGAAGGATTATATGGTACTTTTTTACCAAATTGGTTAAACACTCCCTCCTTGTAAACAATAGGACCATACTGATAGTCAACAGACATAAAATAATTATCCTTTTCCCTATCATGTTCGTTAATAGAAGAATCTATTAACTTTCTCATGGAAGTCGAAACTTCATTTAAAACAGAAGGATCGGATAAAATACGACTTATTTCTGTTTCATCATACAAACCGGATCTCCTTAATTTCTGCTCATTCAGTATCAAACTGCCATCTACATAAAAATCGAAGAGGATAGCATTAGACAATGAAGACGCATTGAAAAAATAATGAGTAGACAAAAGGAAATCCCTTACATCCTTAATGTCCTGAGCCGTTAAAGGATCAGCAAAATAAGTCTGACGCTTCATATACGACAGCACGTCTTCTAAAAGAGGTTCGCCATTGGGATCGGTATTAAACATCTCCCCTGGAGCCGGGTTGTTCCAATGACCGTAATACGACAAAAAACCAGGAGTGTAAGCCTTAGCCCATACCTGAAGGGCCCGCTCGCTGTTTCCTAATACTTTTAAAGCACTTTCGTAAAGAACGGAAGGCTCCCCGTTAGGAGCCTTAACCCGTTTTATTTCATTTTCCTTTTTTTCTATCTGACATTTGACACCCATTATAATTAACTTTTTTGCAAAGTTAATTATAAAACCGACTTATACAATGACGGATCCCAAATTCCTTCTATATAAATCTCCGGAAAACTCAAACTGCCATCACGAAGAGTGGTGACTTCCAAGCTGGGAATGTTGAAAACAGTACTGGTATCACCAAACTCACCATTCAACTTGATAGCATTTCCGCTGTTATTAGCCTCATAATAAAAATAACAATAATTTTCATTAATGCTTGGATCATATTCGTACCAATATGTTAGATCTTGTATATGATCTTCTATGTTACCAATTTTGTTTTCACCTAATATAAAAATACCATTATTGCTATGATTATAAACCATAGATTCATAACCACCATGATTCCAATTACTATTAAACATTATGTAACTAACATCAGAATCATGATCTTTTAATACAGGTCCTATATGTATATGAATTTTATTAAACTAACATACATAAGGTCTTTTTCCTCCAAGCCTTTTTATATCTTCATTGGATAACTTATTATAACATCCTCCTACGAAATTATCCGCAGCATTAAAAAATCTCCTTCTCATACTCAACACTCCTTATTTAACTCATTTATCGAATCCGAATTATCAGAACCTTCTACGAGATTCTTATTCCTATCTATCTCTTCCTGACTCATGTTACTCATCATATTTTGTATTTTTCTACCAGATTGAGATAAAGAGCGGATGAATGCACTGGAACTTATCTTAACTCCAAGATCCGGTTTTACCCTAAACGCTTCACCGGTACTGATATTATACAAATCATACACACCTGAGTTCATATAGAATTTATATATCCAGTTTCCACCAGCTTTTTTGTACCCTAATTTGGTTAACTCGACTACACTCATACCAAATTTAATGCCATTACGACCCATTATCTTCTCTGGTATAGGTTCTACCTTAGCCGGAACAGATGTATATGCTTCATCACCGCCGTACAGGAAATAAGGAGATGTTACCCTTGATATGTGAGTAAGCGGTTCTTCGGATATACGAGGTTCGTCTTTTTCTATTTCTCCTTTTGTAGATCCAGGTAATTCGACATTTCCTTCAACTTCGACATTTGTTCTGGATTGTCCTTTGCCTTCTCCATCTCCCTTTTTATCGCCATCTTCCTCAGTGCGTACTGCACCGCCTTCTGCACTTCCTTCTTTTCCATCATTTAAAATATTATCTGATTCTGACTCTATAGACTCCACGACAGCATCATACTCTGGTATGCCGCTAAGGAAATCTGCTACGTTATTCAAAAACTCTATTTTTTCCTCGTTTGTCATATCAAGGCTTTCCACGGGCTCCCATATGGCAGGCAAGTTGTTTGATTTTATTGCAGTAGAAACATCTTCTACAGTTTTATTATCCACCGTAGGCAAAACTTTAGAAACCAAACTATTGATATCAGATTCCATTTTTTCTACTTCCTCTTTTGTGCCATATTCTTTTAGGGTATCCATGCCATTGACTCTAAGAGAATAATTTAAAGCCTTACTTGGAACAAAATTAATATATTTCAAAAAGTTTTTCAACTCTGATATAATTTGTTCGTCAGATCTTGGCCCAACATAATCAACCACCACCTGATCTGTTTGAGAACGAAGCCAAGAAACGTATTCTTCTAAAGTCTTACCACCTTTACTGGAAGGAGTGGATATTTTATCACCTACTGTTCCTTTAGGTTCTAATCCCATTTCCTCCTTAAGACTTTTAGGATTACCTCTCTCACGAAGAAATCTCAAATCACCTCCTACAATCTTCCTTGCTATAAAATCAAAAATATTAGCATAAGGCGGCAATCCTTCTTTTTCTATATGAGATTCTATTTCGTTTAACATAAGAGAGAGGTTTTTCCTGGAGGTGCGCTTCTTGCCAGGTAAAGACTGCGTAGCTTGTGCCGCAGGAGCCGGCTGAGCTAATGGCGCCGGCTGAGTCTCCCGGGCAGCCCCTTCCTCTGGCATTTCCTCTTCATAAACTTCCACATCTTCTACCTTAGAAGTAACGGTCTTACCCTCATCAGAGAAAGGAAGATCATCCTCTATAAGCGATTTAGGTCTGGAAGATGATTTGCCAAACTGAATCCTGATCTTAGGAGCGACAAACATCTCACCTTCGAAATCTATTCCAGATTCTACTTCAGACGTCACAATGTCTTTCACATTCCTGCTTTCATCTTCTACCCACTTAACAACATCAGGAACCGTAGATAATTTTTCTATAGCCTCACGAGCTTTCCTAAGCCTTGAAATAGGATTCAAATACGATACTTGATACGAAGCCGGATCAAGACCTAACTTGGTTAGATACGCATTAAGATCTTGTATGTCATCTTGACCCATCTGTAGCAATTCAGAATCACCAGATTCAAGCAGCATATCTATAAAAGACATCCATTTCTGCCCTTCCTCTGATTCTACAGAACGTAGGCTAACTGGGAAAAGATAATTAAGACCGTTTTTACCTTTGATGACGACTACCGGAACTCTTACATTTTTGTAATTATTCCCCTTGTCATTTAATATAGAATAAGCAAATGGGAAGCCTGTGTATTTAGATCCGTTCTTAAGCACGACTTTGCCATTTAATACATATCCAACATCAGATACTTTTTCAGCACCTTTTTCGGTAATAGGGAGATTTTCTATCTGGCCATATCCTTGACCGTTCACCTTCATGTTAAACACCGGTCTTCCGGGAAGGGTCTGGGCAACAACATGCGTGCCGACGCCGATGGTAGCCGACCGGCCGGCGTCCTTCTTCCACTTGTTAAAAGCCGTTCTTCTTATTTTACTTATACCATCTATGCCTCCTGTATCAGCTTTTACAACAGAAACGAATCTGTTCCCACTCATGACCTTGATAACCATATTGGACACCAGTTTATTCTCAGCAGATTCTATTCTTTTTTTATCGCCGGACTGAACAGCATCATTGTATTCGGCAAAAAGAGACTGATTATAAGTATCATTTACATCTATTTCGAGATTAACCTTATCTCCTTTTTTCAAAGAAGATAATGCTTCCTGATCTATTTTATCTACCTCATTCTCTCCGAATCCGACACCCGTTCTGTACGGAACCAATTCATCTGAATCAAGACGCTTATAAACCAAAGAATAGGAATTACCCACGTCCTGAATAGACACGTCTGTGTAACGGTTAAGAACACGAGCCGATTCTTTGTCTATAGACCATCTCGCATGATAAGGCAGTTCAATTATAGTAGCCGTTTCTCCACCTATGTTAAGAGAATACCTTTTAGTACCATTAGCGTTCGTTTCAGAGCTTATTTGAATAGGAACCAATGATTTTATAGAAGATATAAATTTATCGGCTCTAAGACCCGCAATTTCATACCTTTCGTTGCCATCGTTGGATATTCTTCTAACCATCAACGTCTCTGGATTTTGGGCACTATCTATGTTAGCTCCAGGCGTATTATCGGATTCATCTAACTCATTTACAAGAGAATCTATATTGGTATCATCCTCCCCAAAATTACTTAACGTAGATTCGGAAATACGACCTTTATCAATAATCCTGTTTTGTTCGATATAAGGAAGGAGATCTGTGATGTTTCCAACCTGGCCAAGATCTTCTATGGTAAATACAGAATCGGCAAGCTTATCTTCGTCAACCTTCTCCCCTTTATCCCGTCTGTTCATTATATCAACATACGAAGAAATAGCATCATCAAGTTCCTTCCTTTGATCTGGTTCCAAATTGGATTTAGCCATATCAATAATAGCTTTATTATCCTCATACACAGATCGATGTTCAGTAAGTCTCCTAACTTTATCTGATAAATCTTTTATCATCTTAGCCGGACTATCACCAAGATTTGATATATAATCATCAATATCCTGTTTATACTTTTCATATATCTCCTTCTCCCTTGGAGATAAAAGATCTTGATTACCTGTATATATCTTATCTACGATACGTTCTTTAACCTCTATAGGTGCAGACAAAAGATCTTCCATTGCCGACTCATAATCAAAATCAGACAATATATCTTCTTTCGGCTTCTGAGTTATACCATCGTTTAGATGACCAAATACTTTCATGGTAAATGCTTCATCTGAATTTATTTCTCCATTATTCAGAAGCTCATCTATTTTTTCATCCAAACTGATATTATTACCCTCTGTCTGGTAAAAACGATCACTTTCTATAGATTTAGTATTAGAAGATACCATATCATTTAAGAACTTAGAAAATAAAGAAAAATCATGTCTCATGAATTTCTTATCCTGTATGGAGTTCATAAATGACCGTAAAACCTTATATTGGGTAATGGCTTTCTGGTATTTCACCACCATATTTCTTAAATCCTCTGCTTCTTTCTTCCCTTTATTATTCTCAATATAAGTACTTAAAGAAGCTACAGAGTCATAAGCTTTCAATATATCTTCAGCAGTTATTGTTTCGGATTTAAACAACTCAAGAGCTAATACTCCAGGATCAAAAGAATAAAATACTTCTTTATAACTACTAAGAAGATCTTCTGACAACCTTCTATATTCCTTATTAAGATTATCGTATTTAATAGTTTTTTGTTTTATAGCCTCTGCTTCGGTATCATTGCCATCCTCTACTCTTCTCGGAGTTGTAGCCAACCTCTCTATTTCAGCATTCAGATCATTGATCTCATTACGCAATTCCCTTAACTGATTAACTGTATCAAAAGCTTGACTTGATAATGAATAAAACGTATTTATATCATCAAACAAATTATTGTCATTTACATAATCAGCAATATCATTTGATGCTTCCATTGCTATATCTTCTGCATCCAACCCCTTAAACACAGCATTAGCAACATTAGATCGATAAAGATCAGATGAAGTCTCAGCAGTAATAGCCTCAGCAAAAGAAGAAGCTTTCTTATAATTGGCTAACTTCTTATCAAAATCTTTTATAATATCTTCCTTGTATTTTTTAACAGTTTCTTCATCTACTTTCATTTCAGAAGCCAACTCACTTTCGTCAAGGCTTTTAACCATTAACCTGAAATTGTTAGCCGTATCCTCTAACATTCCCATTCTGTCAGATAATTCAAATTTAGAATAATAATCTGATTCAGGATCATTCATTTGAGCATTAAATTCGGCTAAATTTCGCATAGAGTCTTTTACGGATTGAGAAGTAAAAGCATTATTACTATTAAATTTCTCAACATCAGTATTAATAGTACGCTCTTTATTTCTCCTTTCATATAAACCAAAAGCACCATTTCTGGCTCCAAATAAACCACCAATCAGGGCTCCTATGCCAATCTCTTTCAATCCTTCTTTGGTTGTAAATTGTTCAACTATGGCCTTAGAAAAAGAATCAACTATAGAAGACGTAGCATCAAGATACGTCTTATCATATCTTGATCTAATAAAATCTTCTCCCATGCGCTGAGCAACACCTTGCATGCCTTCCTCCCATACACCTTCAATTATGGGTCTTTTAGATACATTCCAAATAGTAGCTAAGGATTTCTGGAATAAATTTGCTTTTACCGTCTGTAATCTTCCAGCATCACCCGCTACCTTCTTAGTCCCTAATCCAAACAAATAGCGATCTACAAAACTCTTTGATCCCCTATATGTGTTTGATACACCCTTTAATCCAGGTATGTATTTAGAAGCAAAACCAGTGTCTACTCCAAGATATTTTCCCAGAAGAAGATAATTGGATAATCCAACTATACCCATATTAGCTAAAAATATGCTGTTTGCCGTATCGGAAATAGAACTCTTAAATTCAGCCATCTCAGACTGATTAGGATTCCGACCATACATATTTTTAAAATATTCCTTGTATTTACTTTCAGAGTCTTTCATAAAGAACTGAGCCTCCACGGCAGACTCCCAGCCGGCGCCCACGAGCGTATTTACTCCTACCTTGGCCATATTGCCTATGGCCCTGCCGTACATCGCTCCTGCCCTATACGCTCCAAAAGCGGATTTTACAGCACTTGCCGCAATCTTAGACGCCGCCATCTTTCCGGCCACCCTCATCCCTACTTTAGCACCAACAGCTCCAAGACTTGACACACCCATCCCACCTGTAAGGTAGGCAGACAAAATAGCTCCTGTCGTAAACGATAGACCATTTCCAATAACATCATTAAAAATAAAATTTGCAGTTCCAAGACTCTGCAAAAATCCCATATCACGTTCTTCTCTTGTATAATAATGAGGAAGAGAGTGGTTTATTCTTTCATCTATATCATTTATGGTCCGTGTAAAATCATTGTCAAATGCAGAAGATAACGTACCAGTCTTTATAAGATTATACGCAGCCGGGATAATACCTACTACTCCTGATACACCATATAATGCTGTTTTTGTGACAAGCTTCCCTATGCCATTAACAGCCTTATTCCAAGTAGTTTGCCTTCTTCCGTAATAATCTTCATTATCCCTTCCTGGCATATAACTTTTAAACTTTGCAAGACCGATGTTCCCATCGGATAAAAAGTCATATGCTTCATCTAACTTAATAGTTCTTCCTTTACCAAATACACCAAAATCAACAGCAGATGACTGTTGATTACCAGCTATAACCTCACCATAAGACGTTTGTTTACCAGAATAAGTATTCCTTGATTTATCTTGAATAGATTTTATCATGGAATTTAACTTATTATAAGACTCCTCTTTCTTCTTTCTTGGATCATCTCCACCATTCAGAGCCGATTTTAGTCCAGAAAAAGATGTGTCTACATCAAAAGAAGTATCTATTCCGCTAATATCATATCCTTTTTCTGAATCATCATCAGGATTTATGGCTAATACCGGGGGAGTATATGAACCTACTTTCATCCTCTCCATCTCTCTTTTTGCTCCCTCAATAAGAGAAGATTCTTCTTCATATCGCGTAGGAACTCCGGCATTATACCCTCTTAATCCAGTAGATGGTAAGAAACCTGATTTCTCTACCAATGTCTGTTCCTTATTTTCCATATATTATTCCCTATTTACACTATTCAACAACTTCATCAACTTGCCGTTTTTATTCAAAGACGCAGGTAAATTACCTCCTTCTTTTGCCGCCACCATATCCTTAATCTCCTCTGTTATGGCTGGCCCAACAAAATCAACTATTTTTTTCTGAGGCGCAACAGCAAGTTCTTTAGACACATTATCCGCAAACCATACATTAGGAGTATCAAACGAATCTATTAACTCAGGTTTACCATTCTCCATAAGATAAAGCCTCGTCTCATATCCATAACCGTAACTTGTCTTAGGATCATAACCTTCAACCTTTACACCAAGCTTTCCACTGTTATCCAATATATCTTTAGCTGCATTAAGAAGCCAAACCTTTTGTTCTGGCATATCATCTAAATTATTACCAGATTCATTTATCATATCCGATAACACTTTCATCATTGAAGATACAGAAGCATAAGCGGGTGATATATCTGAATTTTCAAGCATCTTCGGATACCACATATTGGTATCACTTCCAAATGTAGGTCTTATAATACCACTTTCATATCCACCTATATCGACGGAAGGAGTATTAATACCAGGATCTATGCCATTATTTATCAACTCTGTTTCAGATACCTCAACAATATCTATTTCCTCTCTTTCACCAGTATGATTAGCAACCAAACTGTAAGTCTTCTCTCCATTGTCGGCTATTCCCGATTCTGTCAAAGAAAATGATTCAATAGTTGCCGATGATGATTTAGATTTACCAACAGGATGCTCTGCCATTTTTTTAGTAAATAGATCCCTGAGAACACCCATCTCTCTATAACCAGCCTCCTTGGAGGTTAATTTGGTTGAATACGTTACTGTGTTAGGTGAATACAGTTCGAGATATTCTTTACGTATCTCATTTATACCATCATCTTGAACCTTAGTTATTTGATTGGCTATATTAATATCGCTTACTACATCACCTCCAACGCTCTCCATTCCGCTAATAGAATACAGTGTATTAAAAAACACCTTTTCTTCACCATCCGAGAAACTATTTTTTACATCATCGTATTTTTTTAAGAAATACCTGCCACTTTTGCTATCCCTCTCAAATACTTTAGATAAATCAATGCCATCATTTTTCACCCTCTTTCTTATAGTAGCTATATCAGCAGGCGAGAATCCTTTTTCATAATATCTTACTCCAGATTCTACATCGCCGACTGTACCTCTATTTTTTCTTAAAATATCATTAAGGGATAACGCTGTAGCATAGGCTATATATTCTTCGGGTTTACCTCCTTCCTTCTGCGCGATCGCATTTGCTATTTCAGATACAATATTATCATAAATCTTATTCTCCTTCTTAATTCTATCATTCTCTATATCCATCTTGTCTACAGCGCTATTAAGCTGCATATAAGCATCTGTGGCAGCTTTTCTCTCTGCCATAGGTAGCTTATCAAACATATCATTAGAAAGACCTCCATTGTCCTTTATATACTTAAGAAGTTTTTCTTCATCCATAAGATACTTGTATCCTGATGTTTCATCCGTCATATTTCTTGATATGGCAGCTTGAATATTTTTCATGTTTTCAGCACCAAGGGCCGTAGATAGTCTACTTCCGGATGTTACAAGATCTGTATATGCCTTATTAAACCTCTTATGAGTTTCTCCTGATATGCTAGTATTTTTAGTCTCGATAGGATTAGCTGAAATAGTTCCACCAGAGTTTGTGCCAACGCCCACCTGCATGGCTCGGCTTCCAGCTCTGCCGCCTGCTGCTCCTGCACCAGAGGACATAAGTTTTGCTATTCTGGCTTCATTAAGCCTATTCTGCATCTTCAGACGTTCTTCGTCTAATCCAAATCTGGCTTCATCCTTATTCTTACCATATTCAAACTCTGCAATATCCCTATTTCTTTCATATTCAAATTCTATCTTCCATTTTTCGAAATTCAAATTAGCTAATCTTTCCCTCTGATTATATTCTTTGGTTTTCCAGTAAAGCTCGTCGGCTTTGATTATGAAAGACGAATTATCATAAGCATATGAAGCAGCAGCATTATTAATAAAATTATTTTCAATAACCTTCATCGCTCCAAGATACGGATCGTAAGTCCTTTCATCCATTCTGCTAAATTCAGATTTCATGGAAGCTATTTCAGATTTGGCTCTCTTTATTTCATTTTCAACCATTTCTTTCTTTGCAGGATCAGAACCCAAACCAGAAAGATCGGCAGTAAGAGCATCAACATACCTCTGCTTATCACTTATCTGCTTATTCATAAAACCAAGAACAGAATCATACGAATATAAAGAGGGATTAGAGTCTACCATGTAAATAGCCTCCACCTGCATCTGCTGCCTTGCTTTATCTGATAACCCTGACAATGCAAAAGAAGCTATCTGTTCAGGAGTAAGCATATCCTTAGTTACTTCTTGTACTGCCCCGGTAGGATGACCATCCTTGTCAAGAATAGGAATCTGAACTTTAGCTCCTTTATGAAGCTTGCTTATAAAATCTATCCTATCTTTTAATTCCTTATTATAATCAGTATAAGGAGTATATTGAAGAGGAGCAAGACGGGAACCAGCCTTTCCATCATTCACCCATTCATTATACGGCTTTAAAGCCGCATAAGCATTCGCAGCAGAATAAAGTTCTGGATTATTTATTTGTAAATCAGATAGCATTTTATGCATTCTCCTGCCTTCTTTTGTGCCGGAAATCGCGTTAATGACCGTATCATCCAACACTGAACTGATCTCTCCTTGTATAGCTCTCGTAACACCATCAGAAGAAAGATCCACGCCTTTGAATTTTTGATTGATGTTAGCAATCACACCTGACATCTTATCTTCCATATAAGCGCGGGCTTCAGGCTTATCTATCTCTTGACCCATAAGATAATCTACCTGGGTATAGATCTTTTCACGAGCAGCATCAACCTTCTGCTGTTTGTACATCATGACGTCCTTAACAAGATCTATGTTGTAAGGACTAACATACGGGGCATATTGCCTTAAAATACTATACTGTGAAGCCACTATTTGGTCCTCCTTCTTCTTTTATTTTCGTCATCTTCTTCATTTAAACTTCTCAAGTAAGGTGTAGAATAATCACCCATATTCATCACATCCTGATTACCTTGAACGTAAATAATTTGGCCACTTGGAAGCATTCTCATATTCGGAGCTATGGAAGCTATGGTATTCAACGATGTACGAACATTGAACTTATTCTGTATTTCGCTGTTTATGCTATCATAATAACGAGCAAGATTTTCATCCCTTATAGCCATAGCCTTCAATAACCCAGATTCATAACGTTGCCTTTCCGCTATGTTCTTATCGTCTGTCTGAACATAAGCCATTTCATTGAATCTATCAGCTTCGTTTATTTGCCTTGCATTATTGAAATTTACTTCGTTAATGTACTTGGCTATATTGCTTCCGGCTATGGCGTTCATATTAGCCAGAATAGCAGAGCGCTGGGAGTCGGGCACGTCACCTACTGCGTCCAACTGAGCCGATGTCGCGCGGTTGAGCTCGTTGATATACTGATCAGCAGATTGAAGAACCGGGTCTATTCTCGGAGCCTGATGCCTTTCCAGACCTTCTACCTCCAAGCCTGTATCGAGCGTTCTCAGCATCTCCGGGAAAATAGGACCGAACGCCGCCGGTCTGCCCTGTCCTTTAGGTCCGTTGTCTTCAACCACCTCCTCTGTATCGGTGTCGGTTGCAGTCGTAGGCGTACTTGCTTTCGGTTTTACCTCTATCCTTCCAGTAGATCCAATCTTAGGCGGTGTAAGGCCTGGTGCTACGGGACCGGCCTCAATAGGCTTCATTTCTGGTTTAACAGACTCAAGAACGAAGTCTATTTCCGGCATTAACCCACTATCTCTTAAAGCAACAAACTTATTATAATCGGAGCCCAGAATCTTCTTAGCGGCATCAGATTTATCACCAAATAAGTCAACATAATTCTTTATCCCTTTTTCGTTTAACAATCTTTTTTGCTCTGCCGAAACAACGTCCAACCCATAATAAGAACGAGTAGCTGTTGTCTGACCAAACTTATCATCTACGGCAAATGAATTATAAGCCTGATTCCCTCCGTAGCTTCCGGCGTCCTGGCCCCAGAATCCGTATTCATCTCTGAATTTCTTGGCTGCATCAGCATTCGTAATAGCGCCTACATCAGCTAACGCCCACAATGCATTTAATTGCCTGTTGTATCCTTTCTGGAAACCTTCTGTATCAAAATCACCATCCGTATTGTACTTGTTAGCCCATCGGTTTATGTCGAGCAAATTAGATACCGCCTTATCATTTACCCTGCCGTATCCTAAATTGCTTCTATGTTGGAGATTCTGGTTGGCATTGACACTGGAATCAGGATTAAGAATCTGCTCACGACCACTAACATCAGATACAGTCATATTAAGAGTTCGTCCAAATAACTGATTGATAAGCTTATTGTAGCCGATAGCATTCTTTCTAAGTTCCTCCAGCTCCTTCTGAGTAGGTCCACCTTCAGCCATTTTTCTGGTTTGCTTAACATACTCGTCATATATCCAGTTCTTAGCATCTGATTCTGCAATATTAAAAGCCTTAGCTTGTTTCTTTACCTGATTCAGATCAACAACCCCGCCATCCCTGAAAAAAGCATCCATCTTCTCGTTACGCTTAGATTCTTCCTGTTTGCCATAAACGATTTCAGCGAAAAAACGAAATTGTGCTTCAAGCTCGTCTATCTCTTTCTGGTTTTCATTGACGTACTTGGAAAGAATAGAAGCATTAAGATTAGATGTGTTTTTGTCTTTTACATCTTCATTTTTCTCTAATCTCTTATATACACGCTCCTGATCTTCGTACTTATCAGACAAACCAATCTTCTTCTTATATCGATCAAGGAGTGTAGCATACGTATCTTTTGACGTTGCCTTAATACCATAATTTTCTCTAACGTAAGAGGCAAACTCATCATCTATCTTACGATAATCGGAAACAATATAAGCCTCTGGCAAATCAACCGGAGTGCCACCATTTTCATGTCTGTTCCCTTTGGCTTCCATAGGCCCTACGGAGTCAGGAGTCAGCACGTACTCGCCTTTCTCTATCTCTACATTCGCAGCATCTTCCATAGACTTGGGAAGAGGATAAATATATTCGCCGGTCATATCAGACGTATCCATCTTCTGACCGTTACCTAAATTCACGCCACCACCTTCACGTTCCCACTTGATGAATTGCTGACGACGCTCCTTGGCAAGTTTTTCCCTCGATGCCTGCTCGTCTCTGCTGGCTGCATACGCAGCAGATGAAGCTCCCATGATATTACGGGTAAGACCTAATCCTAAACTAACACCAGACAAGGCAGCTTGAGCCACATTAGCACCGACCTTATTACCGGCTCTTATCCGGCCAAGACTTGTACCGAACATTTGAGCTCTGCCGGTTAGATCGGGTGAATAATATGGGGTAGTCATAGGATCAAGAGGATTACCATCTTGGGAACGTTTTTCTTTAGAGGAATCAGCATCAACACCACCTACATTCATTGCATTATCAACGACTGATTTCTCTACGTTTTTAACCATACCCCTATTATCAGCGAGATATCCTGCATATCCTGCATCATTGTTTTCAAAAAACGGATCGGATGTAGGCATACTACTAAATGGATTTATCTCCCCCTCCTCTGTTTCTAAAATCACATCAGAAGGCATATATATATTCTGAATATCAGATTCACCCCATTTATTAACAGGCGTTCCATAATCAAGAATAGACTGAGTAGAGGATACATTAATATCCTGTTTCTTATCCTGAACACTACCGCCAGGAGCGAATATCGGACGATTTTTTATGATTCGTAATTTCATACTATCTTTTTTCACAAAGATAAGAGAAACGAACGAGAAAATCCAACGTTATGGGATACGTTTAAAAATCAATCATGTACGGCAGACAAACCGCCCGAATCAGGGTCGTACTTAAGACCGCATGCCCGGCGATAGTTCTTAAGCGCTCTCTTGTACAAAAACAGCACTGTCTTGGAAACTATTTTCTTCATAGATTTGGTTAAAACCTCTTCTGTTGAAACAGACATCAGACAGCTATTCAAAAACGACCTGACATTGGAACCGAACAAGATCTTCACCATTTTTCTAAACGTTCTAAAAAGATATGATGCAGAAAGAGACTTTAACCCATTGCGAACCAGTCTCTTATTCAAATACGAAACAGCCTTTTCAGATAGACAGAGCCTATTCTTTCCTTCGCTATCTACCTCTGATGAAAACCACGAATATAAAGTGGTAGGATGTTTCTTAAGGTGATTGATGAAGGAAGTCATTATCCCTTCTTTTAAGGCCCTTTTGTGGGCTACGCATGCAGCAATCTTCTCTTCTCTTTTTAAAGAGCTGTCAAGGCATCTAAACACCGTCCTATCGTCTCCGATGAAATACTGAGGACGTTCTTCCTTGAACTTAGCCCGATAAGCGGCATATCCTTCCTTACGAAGCATATCTATCTGAGACCGGATATAGAACCTTACACACTTTTCTTCAGCCTCTTGCACGCTTTTAAGATAAGGAACTGACTTTCTCCCATATCGAAGATAATCATAAACCATAGCCTCAATAAAGTCATTGTACGGAAAGAATCTTCCAAATCCAAAGTTCCAAACTATGAAACATCGCACTCTATCTTTCCAGTAATCAGATATGAGAAAATTACTACAATATCTCAACTTCCTGTTTTTCTGATAGAAATGATGAGTATGTTTGTCATAAAATAGATTAAAATATCTCAAATTGCCTAAACACTGACCGGCTGGACGGCGTACTACATTGTACCCTAAGTTGCTGAAGCTATTGTATATAACTTCTATCGGAGAGACCTGCTCTTTCTTGAAGAGCTTGTTGTGTAACTTGTGAGGATTCATTATTTCAGTTATTTTTGTCTCCATATTGTTTTTGTTGTTTAGTGCAAATATATGATTTTATATAAAAAGAAGAAAATGCACTGCCTTGTATCCGGTTTGAGAGAAATAGGATACAAGGTTTTTTATTTTATGACGGTTTGGATAAGAGACAGGAAAACGACTCTGAACGTAACCGGCTGACCGTCAGTGGTGGGACAACAAATCTTGAATTAAAACTACGCCTATGAATAGTCTCCGTTTTCCTTAATATTAAGACCATTTTCAATGATCTTACTCATTATATTATTTATATTATTTTATATACTTTACCATTTATTCATATAATTGTTTACAGTGAATGAACTTAACGACCGAAGGGGGTTAAGTGAGTGAACGGATTGACAAATTATTTTTTCCGTCATCGTATTGTTCGCCTAATTGTGTGAAAAGATTGAGTATCGTGACCGAAGGGAACGATGCGAAAGAACATATAACATTTAAAAAACGACTGAACCTATCTACCGAAGGGAGATAGGTGATGGAGTGACATTAATAGTTATATTAAGTAGCCAGTGGAGAATTAGGCAGGTAGTAGGCGAGACGGGCTCCCATGCCCGTCAGGACAGTGGAGGTACGTAGGTCTGTTCTGTTAAACCAAGGCGATGATAGTTCCATCCTTCACGAAATCGCACAAAAAAGCCGGATTATCTTGATATCGTTCTTCAACCTTCGGTATCCGCATAACGAGTCTCAAATCCGGCTTCGCTTTATTAATATGAGAAATAAAATAATTGTTCTAATTGTCATTGACGCCTTTAATGCGAAGCTGAATATTGGGAAGCACGGCATTAATCAAAGCCATTTTCTTATCCTCTTCGCTTTCTTTTTGATTCTGTCTATACATCATATTATAATCACTGTCATCACCATCCTTTTTCCCGTCTAACGTCAGTAAATGATTTATGATGTCCTTACCATACGTTTCAGTCCATGTACGGAATCTATCTTCCTCGGACTGTCCCTCCTGGGACTGGGCTTCCGGGTTAGGGAGGGCGGCTGCCACTTCTACCTCTGGAAGTGTTACCAATGCTGCTATTTCTCCATCATCTCCGAATCCCATTTGACCATACAGAGATACGGAATTTTCTTCAATTTCCAAACCAAGATTTTTAGCAACTTCCATAGCATAGTTATAACGGTCATCATTTCTTATAACACTCTTATGAGGGCGCCCTGCTCCTTGGTTCCAAGCTACTACAGCATCCTTAAGGTTATTGGCGTTCATAAAATCCTGCCGGCTGTAGTTGTAATACCCTGGTCCTTCTTTTCCTTTTCTTGTGTATAAGAAATTAGAATATCCGGTTTTCCCTTCGTATTCGTCAGCCAAGAACTCAAGTTGGTCTTTGAATGTTGGTGTAGAATGACCTTTCTTTTTGGCGTGCTTGAACAACTTATCCATGCGCTCATTATGCCATTGCTGTATGCCGTATGATGTTCTGTTGTCTCCGTATATGTCATCTTTAAGGCCGGATTCAGCCATGAGGTTACCTATGATGGCGAGCGCCTGTATCTTGGACATGCCGCGCTTATTAGTAAAGTAATCATATGCTTCACGCTGCTTGCCAATTACGCCGCCTTCCTCCATCTTACTTACATTATCTACTATACTCAACGTTGATATAACAGGATTTGCAATATCAAGTATATCATCCACTCTGTTTCCATATCTTCCCATAAAAGACATATTCCTTACCACATTCGTTCCTCCTATTGCTTCTGCCGCTCCACCAAGTATGCCGGCATAATTAAAGGCATTATCACCTTCTGGATCTAAGGCAATCTGACTTCCATCAATACCTATATTGGACAATCCTGCTATGGTTTGTATCTTGCTACTTTCTGCTATTGTCTTAAGAATTGGCATTAAATCTAACCCCATTTTATTATACAACCTAAGCATTCCAGGTGTGGAAGAAGCAACATCTGCAAGTGTAAGTAAAGATTCGACCATTAACTTATAAGGGTAAGCATCCTCCTTGTTCTTGTCCTCCTTTCCCTCTTTAGCATCACCTATTCCCCCTTTTACTTTATCTATATCTATGGAATCTAAAAGATTATTTATAATAGCTCCTATTTTTTCCCCATTTCCATCTTTGGATATTATCAAATTTCCTATTTCACTGTTTGAAAACCCGGCTATTCTTCTAAATTCGTCCTCATTAATTTCACCTTTTTCAAGATCTGAATGAGCTTGTTCAAGTAATCTCCTCCTCTTTTCTTGCCACTCTCCATTGTCATTTTGTCTTTTTATAATCTCATCTCTCTTGTCTGTATCACTCCACCAATGTTTAGCTTCTCCACCTTCTTCGTATTTCCTTACAAATCTTTTAGGTAAAACCTTATCATTATTTCGAAGCACACTACCTTTTTTAGGATCGTATTTGATACGCTCCCTTATCCTAAGAGGGACATCCCTTTCTGGTATGATGTCTTCCGCTATCTTCTTTCGACTAAAATCATAATCATCCTTAACATCTAACATACCAGCATCCGGATCCCATCTTACACTGAAATTCTTCAACGCACCTAATCCGGAAGCTTCGTTTACTTTTTCAAAATTGTCACCATATACTTCTTCTCTAAATGGACTTACACCTTCATTTACTAAAATCCATTTTCCTGGATTTTCAAATATATTTTTATTTAGTTTATCAAGTACCTTCTTGTAATCTCTTATTTTTCGTTTACTTTTTTCATCAGCATCCTTATATGCCTCGTCAAGCATGTTGTTCATATATTCTTTATCTAATAAAGATTGTATCAAAATAGCTTGTTCTTGAGGCAATCCCACGTACTGAGCATCATCATCATCGTCATCAAAACGATACTTGCTTGCCGGTAATCTACTTATATCTCCGTCCGTGTAAGCCTTCCACATTTTCTCTTCAAAATCGGTGGCGGTATCTTCTCCGGATCGCTCCCTATTAGGATCCAACATTCGTTTCACAGTAGGAATAAAATCGGCAATTAAACTAATAGGATCAGTGTCTAATATTGGATTAACGGATTCATACCATTTATTAGGATCAGCGTTATTAGCTATACCTACTGATTTTACATCAGAATCAGATATCCTAACCTTCTTGCCATCATATCCTCTCCCTACATGCCCTGTATCGCCGTATTTTGCGGCTACATGACGAGCGTCTTCGTATTTTGAATCATCAGTACCTTCTCCTACAGATTTGTCCTCTACGGGCTCGTTTTCAACCAGGACGTAGTTACTGTCGTCATCCACCGTCCAAGGCTGGTCTGTCGGCGTAGAGAACACCCGGCGCTCGAAGGCACGGCGCTTCTTCTGGCCGCCCATACCTTTCTCGTTTTCATTGTGATTTATTTCTTTCACTGCCTTATCATAATCACCTTCTTTAAGGTATTTGAAAAGCATTGGGCTTTTAGAATACTCTGGTCCTCCTGTATTGTAAAACAAACTAAACAAAGCATCTCGCTGATTATTGTTTAGATTCTTGAAATTAGGAGTTCTTCGTATAAATTCCGGAACAAACGTATTAACTACACCTTCAAATTCCTTATCGGCCTCTTCTACTGTTATACCATTCTTGTATTTTTTAAGAAGATGAGGAAGATGAAATCCGTACCCGATTGTTATATTTCCCTTCTTATCGTCATATAATTCAGGCTCAAACTTTTCCCACGATTTCAAATATTTTAGGATATTTTCTGAGGGCTTCCAATCTGATTTATTCTTCTTTGCCATCTTTTTCTTCCTCTAAGAATCCAAACATTTCACCTGCGCAGTTACCAACAAATCCAGCTATGTAAGCTGCGTGTTCATCTTCTCCCACCTTAAAACCAAGAGACATATTACAATGTTGGCATACCGACATAGCTGCATGAAATGATTCATGACATATGTTTTGTATAGTCATATCATTCTCACTTTGAAAATTCCATAATAACTTAAAAGCTCTATCATCTCCCTTATCACGAACAAGATTCATAAAAGAGACTTCTGAATCTAAATCGCCTTCATCTCCCCATTCTCCTTCATGATCCAATTCTGCATTCTCAAAACGATCACACAATGTTTTGTAATCTAACCCTATGGTGATAATCAACTTTAGTGGATATATCACAAAATCAAATTCTTTTTCTTTCATTTTTCTTCCTCCTTCTTAAATTTGTGGTAAGCATCACAAACCTTGTCAACCAACCATCCCATTAGATAGGCAGCGTGCTCATCTTCTCTGGCGTCAAAACTGTAGTTAATATTAAGATACTTACAATAAAGGGAAAGACCGTGCAGACATTCGTGTCCTATGGTTCTAACATCCATATTAGACAGTGAATGAAACAAGAAACATATTTCTTTCCTGTGATTGGTTCGGTTTCCTACGAAAATAGTTCTGCCACCATAATCATCAGTCCACCCCTCCCAGCTCTGATCTTCTACTTCCAGGTTGGCGAACGTCTTTACTATATACTCTTCATCTGCTCCAAGCAATACCCTTATATTGTAAGGATATATGTCATTTTTATACGATACCTGTTTCATGACAAACTGTTTTTCAACAAAGGTAAATAAAAAAAGCCGAAGAATGATGTTACCCATCCTACGGCTATCAAATTTAAGTTCTTGCAAAAACTTTCTTACATAATAAAAAAAAGCATGTCAATTTAGAGCCATAATCGGATTACCCCATTTCTTTTTCCACTCTTTGCCTAAATACATTCTTAATTCCTCAAATGAATGAACGAACTCTCCATCAATTATAGCTCCAACCGCATTTTCTATTGATATTATTTCATTTAATTCATTCTTCGTTGCAAAATTTCTAATCCCATCTTCATGTTTATTGAAAACAATAAAATTTATGGCTTTGGCTACTATTTTTATCTTATCAGATAATTCGCTTTTGTTTTTTATTAAAGAAGAAACAGACTTGCACATCTTAATGTAAGCTTCACCAGCTATATTTCTATTTTCTATAAAGTTGTCGGTAAGCCATAATATAACCTTAGCATATATTTCAGGATCTAATTCTAAGGCTATCATAACAAAAAAATACGGATTAACAAACCATTTTTGATCTTTTCCCTTTCCTCTCCTGTATGCCATTCCATATTTCTTCAAATCAGTTAATTTACTTATATTCAATGAGTTATCTTTGAGTGTACGATATCGTACAGTACAAGTCAATTCATTGATATTCAATTCTTTAATCAATGCATTCATTTTCTCTTGAAAAGACGACGTAGACATTAAATGATCAAGTCTTTTAGGCTCCAACCCCATAGCAGCTCTCTTCTGCGATAATACTTCCATTACTTCTGTTATACACACAAAACCGTCTTTTGACATAACAGAAATGTTTCTACCCAACAATTCTCTGCTTTCTGATTGCAATAACACGTTACTTTTCATAATTTTACATCGTTTTATTGTTAATAAATAAGCGCCTACCTGTCCGCGATGGATCGATAGGCGCTACAAATATATTCAACTATTATTAAATCACAAAATAAAAACTACTTATTTTCAACTTATTAAATATTGTAATTTATCTATTCTTAATCTTATCTTCCGAAATTAACCACTGGAATATAATCTTCCTGTTGCTGATAACTTTTTTTATCCTCATAAGCATCCAGCTTCCTCTCAGCCTATCCAACCATGACCGTCTAAAATTAAGAGCATCAGGATTAACCGACTTATTTATATCGTTATCATCCTTTATCCATATTGGAGTTCCCGACCTATCATCATCAACTCGGTTAAAGAAATCATTCAACTTATGCCTTCTATAAACTTCAGTATCCAAGACCTCAGTATAATTACCTTCCACCTTTGGATACAGCACTCGCTGCATAAGATTATTTTTTTCTTCAGGGACAAGATGGATCTCGCCTGAGTTATTTGTGTCGTTGTAGATAGTTATCGTATCTAAACCTACTTTCCTATCAAGTGTGTAATTCACATCATCGACGTATTTCCTTGCATCAAGCTCGTATTCTACAGAAGCCAGCGTAGAGCCATTATATTTCTCTTTTATCGGCACTTCTAATATAAATGGATATGTTGTTCCATAAAACGTTTGGAAGCTCTTATTCGTCAGCAAATGACTCCATAAGCCACCTTCTTCATCTGATGCCGGGAAGTTTATTCCTGTCTGGAAATATTGTTGCTGCTCTATATAATAGTCAGGGCAGAATGAGTAATACGATATCCATTCTTGCTTCAGACACGAATATCCGATAGTGAACGACACATCCTTGAAATACTGTTCGTCTTTTAAGGATATTTCCTTATCGTTTGACAACACCTCTGTTTCATTGTACAAGAACCTTCCGCCATCATATTTGTAATATGCCGGGTTCTTAACAGGTATATAATCTTTTTTCGTGATAAGTACCCTCTTATACCTGTTATCCCATCCAAGAGACAGACCAAGACCGATAAATTTATTATCCGTATCTTCTTCTGTTATCTCAGTACCAGTTAAGATATTAGTTATTCCGTATCTAAGGATCTTAAACGGAAGATGACGCTTAAGCCAATGTCTGATACCTACACTAAGCTCCTTAAGATTACGTCCGTTTGGATCGGTCATGAACACCTGTGCTCTTTTAGTATCCACCCAGAAATGACCAAATTCTGAACTAATTATTTCAGTGCTCTGGGTTCCAGAATAACCGAGGTCGGTCGTGTTGTACTCCAGAGGCCGGGACGCGAACAGACCGCCGGTGCCCATCTCAGCCTGCCCTGGGGCGGTACGCTCCTTGATTACGTCTATGGCGTTATGGAGTGAAACCTGGTCCTCGAACCTGACAAGGATCTGATCGGATTCAATACGCTTCATGTGAATAAGCTTCCCGTTGCTGGTTGGGAACTCATGATAGTCCATAGGCTTGTACGTTAGCCACGGATCTGTTTGACTGTTTTCAGATACGTCAGCCCTACTCCATATAACACCATTAGGACGCTGGTAAGCACAATCATAAAAACGACGTTCGTATGTCGCCGGCAATACATTAGGTGTCAATGTCATCCTCGACGAGTAGATAGGGCTTATCTTATAATCATTGTCCCTATGGATAGACACGTTCTTTTCTTGTGTCCACCACACAAAATCTCCTACTTTAGGATAAAACCATTCTTCTGGCTTAGGCCCCTCTAATCTGAAATTACAATTTATTTCAGATTCAACAAGGAACTGAGGAATGCCATAGAACCATGTGTAAAACCTACCGTCTACATACCTTCCAGAAGTGTCACCATTTAATTCGTATAAACTCTTTCTGTTTGGATAAAAAGCATATCTTCCCTTATTAGATGATGTCCAACTATTGAAACGTTCGTTATCTGTGGTTTCAAGTGCATCTTCCCCTGTATCATAATTAACGAAATACCTTGGATACCCTACATTTCTATAATCCATGTAAGGGAAAGGTATCATATCTCCAATACCAAAAGCACTATTATAAAAAACAGGAAATTTTCTCTTTAATGAAAATCTGGTTATCACCGTATCACCACCGAACATCAGTTTCTTTTCGTTAGTGAAAAATCCACATCCGCCTATAGAAATCCACTTTATATCTTCTATCTGCCCATACTGGTCTGGCTTATACCTCATAAGTCTCATATATGGAGAACATATATAAGATGTTGCTTTAGGGTATTCGAACGTCCTCCCGGCTGTAACATCTTTTCCTGAAACAATAAGATCATCTATCCTACTATTATCATAATTTCTTATGTAAGATGGATATTCAAGCATATATTTCAAATCATTCTCCTCTCCAGGATTACCAAACGATAAAAACAATGAAGACTCCCTATCTATGTTATTAACAAAAAGAAATTCTCCTTCAGGATTTTCTTTAGCAGAAGCCCATTTTGACACCATACTTGCATCCATCATAGGATACATGCCTGATTTCATGTATTTAACTGAAGACAATCCCCTCATGAAATTACGCTCATATGCTGTTTTGTCTGTTATTATCATCATAGAATTATACAATCCGACAGATGAATAATACCATGCATTATTTCTTCTTGGCCCATTGTTTATGAATGTAGTAAGCCAATCATATCTATACTTACCATATAACACTGGTCTTTTAGCAAGAGTTTGACTTATTGTTTGAACCATAGATGAAAACAACATAGCTACACTTAAATTTGTAACCAAACCAACATATGCTGATTGGGCCCTAACTTGCAGCTCTTCTGCTATCATGGATGCTACTGTTGCAATAGACTCTACATTAGCTAACGTCGAAGCCATAGAATATGCGGCTGGCCCCAGAATAGTCCATTTAGGATGATCTTCTACTTGAGCAAATGTACCAACAGACATACCTCTTTGGAATCCATCTATACAAACCTCATTAGGTAATTCCGGTTTATTAAAATACAAATCAGGAGAACAAAAAGAATACCACACATTACCCATTTTATCAAACTGATGCGATACAAACGTAGAACGTTTCCCTGTTTCATAATTATATTGATCTGGGGATAAATCATTATAAGGATAATTGGGATAGATATTAATATTACCATCATCGCCCAGGTATCTAATCATATCATACGCCAAACCAGTAGCCACAACGGACCTATTCAACCTTCTATCACCTCTATATATTTCATATCCTACTATAGTATCTCTTTGAGATTTAGTTATGAATCCAGAGTCTACAGCAAAATCGAGGAATACCTGTATAATATTATCATCAACCATAATACCTACCGGATATATTTCAGATGCTATATCATACCCTCGCTCATCACTGTTCATAAAAGGAATTGTTCTGTTATCAGGAAAGCGATAATGACGTATAGGTTGCTGGCAAAATATGGTAGAAGTTTCTACACCTCCATAAGAATGGCCTTTGAAATAAGATAATCCATTCTTGTCAGATACAGGAGCTCCATAGTATTCAGTCAATTTGCTAATGATATTAGAATAAGCTTCAGCCTTTTTAGGATCAGAATAAGACCTCTTTTGGCTTACCTTCATTCTGGAGCTATCATACAATTCAAAATTAGCTGGATACTTTTCAGAAGATTCCCAGTATGCAAAATCCCCATATTTATAAGGGCGAGGCTTGCAATTAATAGGTCTATCCCCACATGTCTGGCATTTAGATGCAAACACAACCGTCGATCTTAACGTTATTGAATCAACAGACAAATCAACCTTATTTATCTCTTTTTCTCTTACACCAAAAATATAAGGATATATAGTTTTACCTGTAGCGAAAGCAACTCCAAGGATAGCACGAGAAGGCTTCTTTCCTTCCTCTTCCTCTTCCTCTGGAGTATCGTAATTTTTATAAGAGCAAAATTGAATTTGTCTAAACGTCATTATCCAAGGGATCGCTACGATAGGAGATTCTATTGTAACATAAAAATAATTTTGACCTATAGAATCAAAAAATTCTTCATTTATTTCTCCAAAAGCTGGCCTTGCTATATTAACGATAACAGAATGAGATGATTCATACTCAGGTCTATCAAATTCAACCGGTACCACTCCAAGAGGGGACCATGTTTCAACATCCTTCCAAAAAGAAACACGAACGTAATTAGTAGACACAGCATCCATTACACCATCCACCTTTCCAAGGGCCTCAAGGTAAAGGACTTTATTCTCTTTTTTATAACCTTCCTTATCCCATTCTTCTGGTCTATTGATTCTAATAAATCTGGCATTTGTCATTACATTCCTGACAAACTTCCATACTACAAATTCAGATGCAAATCCAATATTAAGCTTATCCCCAGTAGGATTATTAAATGTAGCATTATTCACATATCCTTCAAATTTCCAATCAGTTTCAGCTATACCGGTATCCGAATTTTTATATATCATATCTTGTGACTTCTTGGAAGCTTCAGGCCAAAATTTTTCAATACAATATCTTGGGCCATTCTTGGATCTATACTGATTATTTATGACCGTACTGGTAGATCTACCAGCTCTCCAATCCCCCACATCATTTATCTTCTGACTCCATCCATCTATATGAAGGATATAACTTCCAAGAAGATAATTATAATTCTGAAAATTGTTATAATCAGTTCTCGACACAGTAGGATCAGAACAATAACTTTCAATATAACATCCACATGTACAAGGCATGGTATCTAATACGTATATAGCATCAGATACGGTTTTTAAAACAGATCCAGGTTGCAAATATGGATAAAACTCAGAACAAAGATGTTGATTGCCATCACCTGATATACTACCAGCACTGTATCCAAAAAACGCTTCCTCCATCCATTCAGATAAAGAGTCCATTGTTTCGTAGTTAAATAACACAGAATACTTATTCTGATTCTCTCCACCTGTAGTATATAAGTAATCTGTAGAAACATGTTCCATTTCACTAAGAACCTTATAGATATAATCTTCTACAGGGCCTGTTATTAAGGGAACTGGCGCTGACAATATGGATTCTTGTCTATGAGGCACCTCGCAATCACTGCCCATTTCAGGAAGTGCTATTCCATCTATGGGCTCCATCATCTCTTGCGTACCATCCGTCTTATAACTATTAGCTATATCGCATATAGCTTTTTCATTAGCGCCATTATCTTTATTCTTGCAAGCTACTATGCCTATATTTTCAGATAAGTAATTTATCGGAGTTCCCATGATGTCATCATAATCAATAATGAATCTGGACTTTCCTGTAAAAGTAGCAAAATTACTTTCTACGACTACAGTCTGACCGACTGTAGCCGGATTATTACACTCTTTATGTTCTTCGTCTGTAACAACCGCATCATCGTCAATCAATACCCCATCTCCTGCCGTATTGCTATACTGCCATACATATTTCCTTTCCGCTCCTGAACAATCCGGAGCGTATGCGTTTATAGACTGGTATGGGATACTATCTTTGTTCATTTCTTCCCTTGCTTTATCAGAAGGAGGTGGAATAAGAACAAATGCCGGGGTTTTATATCCAGTAGATGTCTTAAACGAAATAGCAAACGGATATACTTCATTTCTCATATACCCTACATACAGCGAACAGGCATTACCATCCTTATACAGGTCTTCGTGTGCTACCGACGCCTGCCATTTCAGGAAATGACCCATAAGAGAAACAACAGGCTGCAAATTCCATTCTTTTTCTGCTGTAAGACCGTACTGAAGAAGACGATTTCCAACCGAAACTATACCTCTTGATGTGTTGTACACAGCCCTTTTCAATGAAATATGTTCAAATGTTGTCCTTTTATTATTAAGATCAGAATAATAGTATATAGTCTTCTCTGTAATAGGATGAATACCTTCTATGAAATAATCGACTACAGGTTGTGTTTCACCATTATATCCAACAGTGTTTTGAATAACAGCTACCTTGTAATGGCTAACTTGCCTATCCAAATTAGACACCTTAAGTCTTATACCAAGATTAGTTCTTTCTCCCCATTTCCCATCATTGATTCTAATATATTGTTCATCGAATACATGCACAGGATTAGTCAATGAAGTATAGTTAGTTTTCTCGTTGCCAAATTCATCACACAGAGCCACAGCAAACTGATACACGCCCGCGCGTAGGCTGCCCCCGTACTCTATCTGTACCGGCTCTACACATGGCTGATCCAGCAGCGGAAACACCCTAAGTTTCTCACACGCCAGAAAACAGCCATTCTCCTGCATGAATTTATCTCTGTCATATTCTTTATCGCATATCTTATACCCATGATAATGATACCATATATCACCTTCATCATCAGGAGTCAGAGCCTTGTCTACAATAACATACCTGGGAGGATTATAATCGTCAGTCCAGTAAATACATTTCCCACATTTCTCTGTCTTTATTTCTATGGTTTTTATAGGATGATAGATAGAGAAATTAAGGCACGGATCTTGCTCGTTGTCTTCCAGCAATGTTTTCATGCCAGAACACAACAACTCCGATCCTTCTACCATAGATTCTATATCAGAATCAGATAAGATACTTGTATCGGATTCAGGCTTGAAATAAGTTATTTTAGATACGCCTGTTTCAGGATTTGTTATAAAAAAATAGATATTGCCTGAAGTAAGATCATTCTTGTAACCAGTAATCTTAAATCCATCGAAATCAATGCATTTAAGATTACTGTGCTCATTAGATCTCATCCCAACATTACCATCCTCGGATTCGATGTTGGCATTCAAGGCAAACGTATAATGCTGATCCGTAAGACTCGACGGATGCAGATCGCGGTTCATACCTGTTTGAGGTACCGCTATGTTTCTGTTATCTTCTGCTGCCATTTTATAACTGTTTGTCACAAAGATAGCAAAAGA
>ERZ779874.542-NODE-542-length-43141-cov-4.958293_pt1 | contig 43141 bp, 71 predicted proteins | sample MGYA00511031_ERZ779874 | MGnify/ENA primary metagenome ERZ779874 (study PRJEB29588, sample SAMEA2156850) | human gut metagenome | biome: human gut; feature: human-associated habitat; material: faeces | place: Denmark | collected 2008/2010 ...
GCTGTGGCTTGCTTCGGGTCTGTACGTTCCATGGTGCAATTTGACTTGACATAGTCAAAATGTGCCTTGATGATCCCCGGCAAGCCGATCTCCGCGCCAATGGTGATCTTCTTCCCACAAACCTTGCTATCGTCAGCATGGCGCTCGCCGTTATCGTCAAGCTCGACTTCGCGATAAACGCTCTGGCCGGGATAGTAGTAGTTGAAGCAGTCCAGCGGGTCGACGCAGGCGTGAAAACCGCTGTCGCAAAGCTTCGCGTTTTCTTCTTCGTAGGTCTTGCCCTCTTCGAACTGGAAATCGCGGCAAGTCATGTCGCGGTTAAATCCCTTGTATGCTTTCATGGTTGTCATCCTTTCAAAATTTCATTAGCAAGTTGCCGCTTTTCTCTTCCCCTGTCGGCTCGCAGATCACCGCCCTTGCATCGGAACTGCGGCGCTTCCCCATTCAGGCGGGAGAAAATGCGCTGATATGTCAGATTGTCCGTCGGCTGGGTGATGTCTATGTTCGTCGTGATGATCGTAGGAAGGCGCGATCTCATGCGGTCGTCGATGATCTGAAACATCTTTTCGGCGGCGTATTCCGTGTTTCGTTCTGCGCCGAAATCGTCCAGAACCACAAGCTCAAACGTCGCAAGCCGGTTGCGTATGATGTCTGCCTCGTCAAACATCCGGTCGAGCAGATTGACCGTTGAGACCATCCAGACGCGATACCCTCTGTCTAAAAGCTCGTTGGCGATGCTCGCCGCCGCGTAGGTCTTGCCACATCCGACAGCGCCGGAGAGCGTGAACGACAGGCCGTTTTCCAAAATATCCGTCCAACGGTGTATGAACTTCTCGGCGAAGAACATGGACGGGTTGCCCGTGGAGTTGTCAAAGGTCATGCCCTCGTATCCGCGCAGCCACTCTGCCCGGCGTTCCTCGTTGAGCCGCCGGTAAGCGTCCTCGGCGGTCTTTTTGCGGGCATCCAACCCGCACCGGCAAAGACAACGGACAACGATTTCTTTCGTCCCGGCGAAAATTCGGCATTCTTTCGGCTCGCCGCATTTGCAGCAATGGAGAAGGCCGTCTTCCCCGATGTAATCCTCCGGCATGGTGGGGTTATTTATTTTCGCACGTTCGGCAATGCTGCCGATAACGTCTTCTGTCAGCATGGCAAGTCCTCCATTGCGTCATAGTCTGGTGTCGCAAAGCGGCTGGTTTGTTTGGGTTTGTCCTCCCGCCTTTCCCATGTTCGGACGCACGCTTTCCAGTCTTTCATGGGCTGATTGCCTACCTTCCAGCCCTTGGAGGCGTAGAAGTCTACAAAACGTTCGGCATCAACGCTGTTTCCGCGCTCCCGGCAATAGGCAGCAACCTCTTCCACGGTGGGGCGGTGCGCGTGCGCATTATCTTTCACACCGTTAGGTGGGAAAGATATGTCCTTGTCTTTGTCCTTGTCTTTGTCCTTTTCCTTGTCCTTGTCCTTGGGGGGCGTTCGGGGGCGTTCGGTGGCGTTCGGTGGCGACTGCCCCCCACCCTTTTCTCCGTTCTCGCGATTTCGCGCGCATTTGGCCTTGTATTTCTCAATGTCCCTATCGATCTGCGACCTCATGCCGGGGAAGACAAAGCGTTCATTACCGCGGAGTTCCGGAGCTGCGCCGGTCGCGCTGTATTCCAGCAGCGCCCTGAACAGTCTCCCGCACTCCGCGTCATTCAGCGCTTCCATGGTGTCGAGGTAGCTGTGATAGGCATTGAAGCTCTCTAATGCCATTGTGCGCCTCCGTTAAAACGGAAGCTGTCCGTCATCCTCGACAGGGGCGAGGTTCGCGCGCTCGTAGGCTTGCTTCTGGTCGGGCTTGTCCTTTTTGCCGCCGCAGAAGCTGACCTCATCAGCAATGATTTCGGTTGACCGGCGGGCGTTGCCGTTCTTGTCCGTCCAGTCGCGGTTCTGGATTCGCCCGCGGACGCAGATCATGTCGCCCTTGGAAAACCACTTGGAGACAAACTCGCCGGTCTCACGCCATGCGGTAATGTCGAAGAAGTCCGTGCCCTCCTTGAAGCGGTCAACGGCGATCGCAAACGACGTGACCGGCGTGTTGTTTGACGTGTAGCGCTTCTCCGGATCGCGTGTGAGGCGTCCCATGAGGACGCAGGTGTTCATTGCCATCTTGGATCATCCTTTCGGTAAATTAGTTTTTGTTCATCCCAGCATCGATAGTGGGCTTTCAGGTAGTCGCGGAAGTATCGGTACATTTCCTCCCGCGTTTCTTTTGGGCCGCTGTCAAATTGGTAGTGGCACGCCGGGCATAGCGTCAGTATGTTTTCTTCGATTCCCGCGCCGCTGTGTGATCGCCGGATGAAATGCGCATTCGGGGCTGCATTGAGTGAGTGGCAGTACACGCAGCAATGATGGTCACGCTCCCACACGCGTTTCTTCACCGCTGGGGAGATCGCGCACGCCTTAGCGCGTTTGCTTGAGATTTTTTTCACGTTTTCCCTCCCATTCGCCCAGCAGGGCGGCGAGCTTGTCCGGAGCCATTGTCTCAATGCCTACGGCTTTCGCGTCCTGTATCAAGTTGTCTATAAGGCGGCTCATGGTCGAACTGGAAAAAACCGAGGAGCCGTAATAGAGGATCACATTCACGCAGTCGGGAATTTTTGACGCCGTGACATCGGACTGCCAGCCGAGGCCGTTTGATGCCCAGACTTGCCGCAGCTCTTCCGCCGCCTCTGACTGGATGCAGACGATCTTCATGTTACCGCCAACGTCGCGGACGGCGCGGCGGTAGACTTCGGACGCCGGAACGCCGGTAGCTTTGGCGAGCTTGTCGATCAATGCCCAGGCATAAGCGTTCGCGTCGAGACTGCGGAGGGATTTCTTCACATTGATCTCGTATTCCCCCGGCGTGAACGCGTAGGCAAAGTGCCTCGCGTCCACGTCCGCGGTATGGAGCTTCAAGAAGCCGCCTTCCCAAACGGCGGAATCGACCTTCACTTCTTCAACCTCGGGTTCTTTCTCTGACAGTCGCGGCAGAGCGGTTTTCCGTACCATTTCACGCTGTAATCATGCACATCATCCTTGATCTCTGCTCCGCAGTCTGCGCAGATCATCGGAAGATCGGCATTCCCACCAATGATGATATTTGCGGGCTTTGCCGGAGGCGGCGCGGTGGTGTAATCTGCCGCTTCACCCGGCGCGGTATACTTGCTTCGGTCTTTGGCGTAATAAATGTCTGCCGCAAGGCCGAGCGCCTTAGAAGCAACGGAGATGGCGTCCGTGAGAGCCATCTTGAAGCACTCATCGGAGAGGTACGGCCCGTTCTTTTCCTGAGCGACAAGGGAGCTGCCGCCCGTTCCGGGGATTCCGTGAGACGCAACGCCGGTTTCTGGATCGACGTAAAATAAAAGAATGTCAAGGAAAACCGCGCGCTGCTGTGTGATGTTGTCATCAACGATTCGCTTGTCGGTGATTTCATACCACCAGCCAACACCGCAGGGGCCGAACATTTCTGTCAGTTTCTTAATGCGCCACATAGGGTTAATGTCGCTGAATCCTTTCAAGCGTCCAGCGCTGATGGGCTTGATCGCTTCGTTCGGCACCGACCGGACGGCGTTATAAATGCTCATGTTCTCGCTCATTCCGCCGCCTCCTTTACTTCCGCGAGCTTCTTCCGGAGATCGGCAAGCTCGGCTTCCAGCTCCTTGATTTTCAACCCGCTGCGGTAGGCTTCGGAACCCCAGCGCGTGGCATCATCTTTTTCCGCTTCGAGTTTCTTTTCCATTTCGTAACGGTCGGCAATCAGCTTCCGGTACTCGCTCGACCGGATAGGGATGTAAATGTCGTCCGTTTCCTTTCGGTTCAGCTCGGCGGTGGCGTTGAGCATGATGTTGATTTTGCGTTCTTCCATTATTCAAGCTCCTTTCATTTAATCGCAATGGACATGTTCTGTACGAAACGGGCGCAGGGGATTTCCTCGCCAGATGTTAGCCGCGCTTTTATGGCGGTCTTGTCCACCTCCGGCAGTTTATAACGAAGGAGGTCTTCGTTGCCGGAGGCCTGCGCCCACTCAACAAAGCAGTCGTCCACTTCGACTGCGGAGGACTTGCGGAACGAAACGGCGCATTTTGCAGTCTGGAACTTCTCGCCCTGCAAGGCGTATGTAAGATAGTCTTTCAGCCGTTCGACTTTCTTCTCGGTTGTCTTGCGGCGAGCGGAAAGAGCCGTTTCCTCGTCTTTGAGGGCCTTTGCGTCGGCGGTAAGGTTCTTGATGCAACAGGCGATGTTCTCAACCTTTGCGTCCCGCTCCATCAGAAGCGCGTCTAACGCTTCATTGTCTACCGTAATCTCGCCCGTATCGGGATCAACCGCATTTACGAGAGCCTCAATGCTCTTGTCGATTTCGTAGAGTGTCATTCCTTTTGCCTCCATTGACATTATTTAAGATTTGTAGTATCATGCGGGTAATGGTTGTTTTTTCTTTTGCGAGCGTCGTCGGTGTCATCTCCACCGGCGGCGCTTTCGCTTTGTGCGAGCCATGCCAGAACGAGGGATTCCAAAAACGTCTGCATGGACGCGATGCCGTTTCTCTCAAGCGCTTGTTTAACGCGCTCTGCCGTGCTTTCGGCGAGGCGGCATTGCATTCTAAAGGTCTTGCGCCGCTTCTGGCTGTGGCGCTTCTGCTGCGTCACGGCGTCATATATCTCCTGCGCTCTGGTGCAGAACTTCACGCCGTAGTCGCTCGTGTGCAGCGCCATGCTCACCGTGCCTTTATTGGCCTTCGGGAACTCTTCCCGGAGGGCGGCGGCGATGGCCGTGTAACGTGTGTCGTTCAATGCCGGCCTCCTCTCTGCATGATCGACGTGTCCGGCATTTGAAGCCAGCGGCAGCAGTCATCGGCCAGACTGGAAAATCCGTAAACGGCGAAGATGCCCTCAATGACGGCGAAGCCGAGACCGTTATATTTTCCGAATTTCCATACGAAGAAGATCACAAGCGCCAGAAGCGTCATGATCGCGGTGGTGGCGAACGTCGCCTTTCGTTTTGTCATGGTTGTTTTCCTACTTTCTCTACTTTCTGCGGCGGTGTGCCGCTTTTTGTACTCGCTTGGTGATGTCGACGGTGTAATCGGCGATTGGGTACAGCTTTGTCCGCGCTTCCCGCCGGGCTTCACATCCGGCCTTGAATTTTGCGTACCGGGGGCAGGATGCGTGACAGCCGACGAAGCGCTCGACGCAGTCCTTACACGGGGCGATCATCTTGCTTTCTCTCCTTTTTGCGCTGATTCAATGGCTCAACGGTGACGTTGAAGTATTTCGCATAAGTCTGCCAAACAATAGCGGCAAAGCGCTCGCCGTCCGCTACCGTCATTTCAGTCTGCACCGTTTCCCCTCCGTTCCTTGATGATCTCATCGACAGCCGCCTCAAGTTTGGCACGTCCATTGCTTGGGCTTCGCTGACCATTCAGGATCATGCTGACATACGCCTTGTGGTAGCCGAGCCGATTGGCAAGCTCCGTGTTAGTGATGCCGTTGTTATGCATCTTGCCGATCAGCCGACCCGTCCATGCTTCGGGAAGATTCACTTTTTCACCCCCATCAAATAATTTTCGATTTGCCAGTTGAAAAAGTTAACAGACCATGTTATATTGAAATTGCGAAAGTCAATCAAACACAGTACCAGCTTAACGCCGCGCCAGTATTCTGGAAACTTTTCAAACCGTGGTTTCATTATAATACCGGCAGTTTCCAATGTAAACATCTTTTTGAAAACTTTTAACACTTTGTTATCGTACACAAAATAGTGGGGTGATTTTTGTGACTTTTTATGGCAAATTTATCAAACTATGCAATGATGCCGGTCTAACACCATCTAAGGCCGCAACAAATGCTGGAATATCAAAAGCTGCCGTAAGCGGCTGGAAAGCCGGTCGGCAAAATCCAACTGACGCAAACATTGCTAAGATTGCAGATTATTTTGGCGTTCCTCTTTCGTACTTCACAGATAATTTGGACGAAAAAGAAGAAAAGCTCCCTGTCGACACCGACAAAGAGCTTTCCTCTAAGTATTCTGATTGGCAAATTTTAGCCGCCTACGAAAAAGCGGACGACAATGTTAAGGAAGCAATCCTGCTTCTTCTAAAATTAAGATAATAGCTTTTCGCAAAGCAGGGTCTTGAATTGCTTTTTCAATTTCAGCTTTTTCTTTCTCCGCAAGTAGATTCTTTTCGTTCTCGCTCATTCTGATCCTCCATTATGAATTTGTAGAATTTGAGCAGGAAGTCAATCCTGCGGGTGTAGCGATCCGGTGCGTCAACGGGTGTTTGCATTTTATCACTTCCCTAAATTGTTTTTTCGACAATTTTCTGTTGATTCTATTCGCGTAGAAATTTATTTTGAACATAGCCGCGCAAGACAGGGGGGGTAACGAGATGGAATACATACCGTACTTCCGCTATGGCCGCGCATATAAGATTGTCCCGTCTCCGCCAAATTCGCTGTACGAAGATCGAGAGCTTATAAATTATGCAGAGAAAATCGTATGCGACGGCAAAATGTACGATCTGACAAGCGCGGAATCCATCTATTCAATACCTATCCCGGATTACTCGAAAATGAACAGAGGATCTATCGAAAGTCCCGTTCTATACCTTGAGTATATTCTCCGTATGCACGCAAGCTATCTTTGGAAAAAGAAGGAATACCGGCTAGCTCTTGTTTGTCTTGGAAAGTCTACACAGATGATGCCGTTTTCGCCAATTGGGCACCTTAAAGAAACCTACTACCGTATTGTCGATTGGGAAGAAGAACTTGGTAAATTTCAAAAGGCGGCAGAATGGGAACAATGGATAGAAGATAATGCGCCAAACATCGAACAAGACGTTTTTACTAACGCAATAAATCGTTGTCGATCAGTAGGATCAGACCTCGTTTATTGCAATTGGTCTGGTGCGCAAAGCGCAGTAACCGCAAAATATCAAGGTAGAGTTTACAGCATTTCAGGAAAAGACAAGCGATTCCCTGCGCTGCCTGATTTTATGAAAGGGCCGCAGAACATTTGCTATTTGTCCGGCCCTTTTACATATTGGGGAGACAAAAGCCTTGATACGATCTATTACAAAGGGAAAGACGTAAACGCCATTTCAGTAAGTTGGCGACCGTTTAAGGACGATAGATCGCCACAAGAAATTGCCGGGTATAAAAACACGATTGAGAAAGTCATGCAGCCCCAAATATCTCGGTACAAGATGCGTGTATACTTCCGAATTAAGTATTATTTTCCTGAAAAGCTACCTAAAACAAAATCGGCGATTTATCGCCTTTCGGAAGAAGAATTTGAAAATCTAATTTCTGCCGCGGAGTGCGCCGGTGTCCAACTTCCGGAAAAACCCGTTTACAAAGAACCGATAGACCCAGAGCCAGATTATAACGGCGGACACCGTAAACCATTTTTCGTTTTCTGATTTAAGATCGCCCCGGCGTTGGCGGCAACCTCTGCCGGGGCTTTGGGCAAGGTGGTAAACCGACACGTCTGCCACATCTCAAGCGTACCCGCTCTTGCCCATAAAGTCCATGTTGTAAATCACAAATCAGGAGGAAGATTCAAGAACCGTTCCCAAAACTTTCGGGAAATCCAACAACTGAATGGAGATGGAGAAAAAGTGTCCGCGCTCACAGACCTACAACCTTACTTAGACGAGTATCCAGCCAAACTTCGCAAAGCGAAAAATGCCAGCGGCTTCACCCTGCAAGAGTTGTCTGACCTGTCCGGCGTACCCTATAACAACGTCTGCGACACAAATGCAGGGCGGGTCAAGCACCCGCTCCTTTTTTATGCCGCTGCCACTTGCAAGGTATTGAATCTATCGCTGAATGAGCTTGTCGGTCTGGATGAACAGCCGGACACACAGCATGTCCATGATCTGGAATTAGAGAACGTGCGGTTATCCGGCGAAGTAAAGCATCTGCAAGAAATGAACGCAGGGCTGAGAAAGCAGGGGGAAACCCACACAAGGACAATTTATATGCTTATAGGCGTATGCAGTATTCTTTTGTGCGCCGTTGTATGGTACGTCATATTTGACATCCAGGTAGAGACCGCCGGTATTTTCCGCTCGGCTGGGACAAGCATTTTTGCGGGCGTCCTCGCCCTGATACTGAACGCCTCCGTCGCAACCATCATTTACGCCTTCAAAAGCATTTACAAGGGGAAAAAGAAATGAGAGTTGCACTTTATGTCCGCGTCTCCACGGAAGAACAAGCCGTTCACGGCCTTTCCGTCGATGACCAGAAAGAAAGCCTGAAAAAATGGGCAGAAGAAAACAAGCATAAGGTCGTTGATTATTACGTCGATGCCGGGGTAAGCGGCAGGAAAAGCGTGTCAAAGCGGCCTGAATTGCAGCGGCTTCTATCCGATGTGGAAACGGGGCAAATCGATCTCGTAGCGTTCACGAAATTAGACCGTTGGTTCCGCAACATCGGAGAGTTTTACAAGGCGCAGGAAGTCCTAGACGCGCACGGTGTTGTATGGCAAGCGACATATGAAGACTACGAGACCGCCACCGCCGCCGGACGGTTAAAGGTCAATATAATGCTGTCCGTCGCGCAGGACGAGGCAGACAGAACATCAGAGCGCGTTAAACGGATCATGCAGCACAAGCGGGAGCTTGGCCTTTGCCCAGCGGGGAAAACGCCAATCGGGTTAAAGGCCGTCGAGAGCCGCCTTTGCATCGACGAGGAAACGGCGCACATTGCGAGGCGAATGTTTGAGGACTACATCGCCACGGGAAGCGTTAACCACGTCAAGAAGATGCTCGTTTCCGAGTTTGGAATAATGCGATCAAATCACCATATAAAAGGCGCATTGAGCAACGAGAGATATATCGGCCTTAACAGCGGAATAAAAGTCTGCGACGCGCTGATACCGCCGGAGGATTTCGCCCTTGTACAACGGATGCTGACGGCAAGAAGCATTCGCAACAACGGATCGCGGCACACTTGGCTGTTCTCCGGCCTTGTCTGGTGCGCCGAATGCGGCCATCGTCTTGTAACGCATTCCACGCGGCAACGTGGGACAGATTACTTCTATTATCGATGCAAAAACTATGAGCTGGGCATCTGCCGCCACAAAAAGAGAATCAACGAGGCGGCACTAGAAAAATATCTGCTTGCCAAACTGCCAATCGAGGTACAGGCGCACAATGCAAAGCTCAAGGCGGGGAAAACAAAGCCGCCGGTTGATACGGCGGCAATCAAACGGAAAATGGACAAACTGACAGACCTTTACCTCGCCGATCTCATAAGCCGCGAGAAATACGAAATAGAATACACTTCTCTAAAAGAAAAACTGAACGTTCCGCCAGAACCAAAGCCCATCAACGAAGAACTTGTCATGTCCGTGCTGGACGCATACGGCAAACTTCCGCCAAGCGGAAAAAAGGAAGTGTGGAATCGCTTCATTCGCCGGATTGTAGTTTCAGAAAACGGCGACATCTTTTTTGAACTCGTTTGGCTATAAAGAACCTTAACACCAGTTAACGTATAATATAGCTAAACAGGGGATGCATTATGCATCCCCTAAAATATAGTTTACTGCTTTTTCAGCTTTGCCAGCGGCAGAGATTATCATAGTTGGATCATTTTTTAGAACTTGCATCCAACCTTGAAGATATGCAGCGCTATTTCGGAAAGAAGCTCTTGTTTCTATCCCTACATGGGCAACAAGGTTTGCCGCGCCGAGCTCCGCTACAAGCTCTTCTTTGCTGTAGTCATCGCTTCCAAAAGCCGCTGCGCCAGAACCGCAAGCAAAGCGATCAAGCCTTGTTTTATGCCCGGTAGAATGTGCCATCTCGTGAAAGGCTGTCGAGTAATACAAGGCCTCATTAGGGAATTGTTCAATCTTCGGAATGACGATTGCATCACGTGACGGGCTGTAAAACGCTTCGTCGGACAGATTATCGCGGATCAGCTTTACGCCCTCACGCTCAACATAAGCGGTAATGATGTCCTCGGCCTCCGATACCGGGTTTGCGTGCTTTTGGAGTTCGGGAGGATATTTGATTTTGATATTCTCGCAATCTTCGACATTGAACACGGTGTAGTATCTAAGCATCGGTACGATCTTTTCTGCCGGCTCTCCGCTCTCGTCAGTCAAGCTCGTTGTCACCTGTTTCCAGAAAACAACCGGGCGGCCTTTAGAGCCTTTCTTCAAATGGCCCTTTTCAGCTTTGATCTGATTCATCGTCACCCACTCGCCCGTGCAGCCAAGAATTAACTGGTTAAGCAGGCTGTACGGCTTGCCGGTGGTGTGGGAAACAGCGCCAACGCCCGTCCAAGGCTTGTCCCACGGGATGACGCCCTTTTCCATTTCCTCAATCAGGCGGTCAGTTATCAACGCGCAAATTTTCTTGTTCATACAATCGCCGCCTCCGCCGTCTGGTAGATGAATTCATACTCGGAATTGGAAATGCTGTCGTCATTCGCGGCGAAAGACACAATATACCGAAGCGTGTCAATGCTGTCAGCCGCTGCGATCAAATTGATGTACTCGCTTACGCACATAGTTTTTCTCCTTTACATTTACGCCTTGCCGTGTTAAGGTAGAAAAGGAAAGGGGCTTTGGCAAGGCTCTAAGCCCCATCCTGTGGCTTTCGGTGAGCGGCTTTAGCTGGGGCGCTCACCGATTTTTTAATGCTTCTGCATGATCCGCTTAACGCGCTCTCGCAGCTCTTCGAGCGAATCGCAAGTTTCGATCAGCTCAAGAATCGCTCTGAGCAACGCTTCCGTGACGTTCACGTCAGGCATGTCCTCACTTCCTTTCGTAAAAGGCTTTCGCCCTTGCCTTACAGTTGTAGTTATAAACTATTCAGTTTAGAATGTCAACTATTTAATTGATTTTTCTTGCAAAAATTTGTAAAATTTTCGACGTGCTCAATGAAGCACGCGGTTGATTTTATAAAGCAAAGAGGAGGGCCTTTCAGCCCTCCTTTTTTCTTTGCTCACTCAACGATACACTCGTAATACCGAACGAGCTTATCTTCGACCGCGTCCTTATCGCAAAGGAACGCTTCGGCGAGGTCGGCGTAGAACTCCGTGTTGTTGACGTTGAATTTCTTTGCCACCTTGAAGTAGTCCGAGTACAGCATGTTCATGGCGACATAGAACTCCATCGGATCGCAGTCTATTTTCTTCTGTTCAAGAAGATTCTTGGTCTGCTCGTAGCTCCAATGAGCGCCCCTGCTGCCGTCCTCATTCTCAAGGCCGTGCATCCACTCGTCAGCCATTTCGCGGGTCATTCGGTCGTACCCTCCGGCATAGCCGCGGTCGTACTCTCCGCCGTAGCTCTCGCCCATGCGCGGCTCGTAGGAGAATCCTATTCGGCGGCGGTCGTCGTAATAATCCGTGTATTCGTCGCGGTAGTCATTGCGCGGGGCATAGCGCCCATTGTTGTAATGCTCGCGGCCTCGGCTGTCGCGGTATCTGTCATGCGGCTCGTAGTCACGGTTATTCTGTATCTGGTAGTCTCGGATGCGTCTGATTCTGTCCGCTCTCATGTCGTCGCTCCTGTCTCCGCGTTAATGGCGGTAAGATCATTGCTCGGCGAGCAGCACGGTTTCCCGATCATTCGGAACGTGCCGCTCGTGGCGTTTGTGACTACAATCGTGCTGTACTTCGTCCGCGTCCGCACACCACACGCAGTCACGGGGGCGCAGCAACGATTCGTCAGCGGGAACTGCGCCGTTCCCGCGCCAATGGTGAACACGACCGGCGCGTTAATCGTCGCCGTCGTTGGGATGCTCTGCGCCAGAACGATACAGTATTTTTCTCCGTTGGAATAGTTGCCATCCGGGAGGTTGACAACCAGATTTCCGCCGGTAAACGTAATCGCTTGGCTAAGAATCAGCCTTTTGCAAAGCTGACAAACGGGTTTGCAAGCCATTTTAAACTCCTTTCAGGGGCGGGATTTCCCGCCCCGATCACATTTTCAGCACCCGCAACAGGTGTTCTGGTTGCAGCAGTAAGGGTTCTGCACCTGATACGCAGGAACGGGGGACGGTCGAAGCGCGTTAATGAGCGTAGCGTTCTGTGCGCTCTGGGACGCGGCAAGCCGCAGCGCCTGATTGTCCGCCTCAAGGGTCTGGATCTTGCTCTGCGTGAGGAAGTCGAGGATAGCACGGGTTCCGGCGTTCTGGTTGTCCGTAATGTCGCGGGCAACGTTCTGGATGGTGTTCCGGGTATCGCACGCCTGCGTCGCCATATCATAGCGCACCTGTGCGATAGCCTGCCGGTTCTCGCAGCAGCAGTTCTGATTCTGCATCTGCATGGCGTTGAGCTGCTGCATAAGCGCCGCCTGCTGATTGCAGCGGGCAAGCTCCGCCGCGGAGAAGCCGCTCGTCACGGCCTGCGTCACACCGGCAAAGCCGTTAAGCATTCCAGTGTTCATCGCGTAGAATCCGTCACAAACGCCGTTGTTCACCGCGTCGATCTTGCGCTCAACGTTCGCAAAGTCGGAGGCAAGGACATAGCCATCGGCTACACCGCCGGAATTGCCGCCGCCGAAGCCATAGCCGCCGTTACCCCAGCCGAAAATCAGTGCAAAGATGATGATAGCCCACCAACCGTCGCCGCCGAAAAGACCGCTTCGGTTATTGTCGCCCTGTCCGGCAAGAAAGCCGTTCATGAAATCGTCTGCCATAAAAAAACTCCTATCAGTTTATTTACATCCGGGCGCGCGCCTCCCGGCTGCATTCGAGAAGCGGCTTTTAATCAAGATGCCGAAACTGATAGGAGAGTGTTTATTTAAGCCCAAGACCTTTGGCGATTTCCTCCACGGTCGTTCCGCGTTCCTTCGCCATGTTCTCCGCCATCTGCCGGAGCTGGTCGGGCGTCTTGCCCTGTACCATCTTTAATGCCTGTTGCGCTCGCGGATCACGTCCCGCCATCTGCTGTATTAGCGTCATCGGGTTTCCGCCGGTACGGGCGAGGCTTATCAAATTGAAAATAGGATTATTCATCATCGTCTTCTACCCTCCGACGCTTTTTCGCCGTCAGCTCCGCCCGCAGCGCGTCAAGGTCGGCTTTCGTCGCGTACTCTACAGTCGGGGCTTGTTCAGGTGTGAAGAGTTTGAAATCAAAGAAGTCGGAAGCGCCCGTCTGCTGGTTGAAGCGTTTGAGATAGATCATTCCGTGCCCGATGTCCGGCATGACGACGCCGAGAGAAAAGTAGTCCGTGCTCGTGGCGATAGCCTCTTCGCGGCTCGTGACCGGCTTGCAGACGTATCCGGGAGCGATCTGCTGCGGCTGCGGGCGCTGATAGCCGCCGTAAAACTGCTGTGGCTGTTGGTAGTAGTTTTCCATTGCTTCACGTCCTTTCTGCCCACATTGTCGCATAAAAAAAGAGGGCTAACCCATCGGTTAGCCCTCAAAAACCCATCAAAAACCCATCAAAAACCCATCATTCGATTGCAGCGGCGATCTTGTCCTTGATCGCCCGTATACGGCGCTCTACCTTTTCTGTGCCGTACAGCTCCGTTTCCGTCTGCATGGCGAAGGAGATTTGCAAAACGCTCATGCCCTTTGCCCGCAGGCGGAAGATTTTTAATTCCTCATCGGTAAAGCCGCAGTCCCGCTCAAACTGTTCGCGCAGCTCGCGCGGGAATTGCAGCTTATTTTTTGTCCCCGGCGTTGTTAAACTCCGTAGGATGCTCTCTGTCGTCATTGGCTACACTCTCCATGTATGCGTTAAAAAGTGTCTCTGCGAGGCTTTCAGACGCCTCGACGCCATTGATGCGGCAGAATGTTTTTACGGATTCTTTCATGATTCCGCAGTGTCGGTTTACAAAATTTTTGTTGCCGTCAGGCGGCTTTGAACTTATCGTTCATTTCCTTAACGGCAGCTTCGAGAAGCACCTTAAGCTCGTCCTCCGTGGTTTTGATGCCCTTCTGTTCGAGCATGGAGGCAGCGACAGCCATGGCGCGGGACAGCTTCTCGTCGCCGTGGACATCCTTATACACCTGTTCAATGTACGCAACGGTAGTTGCCGCTACCTTGCGCTTCGTGTCGGTGTTGACGTACTTTTCGTACAGCCTGGCGGCGTAAGACGCGGCAATGCCGCAGATGGCGAGGATGATGTACTTGATGATTTCCATGCCGTAGGTAGTGATGATCTCGTTCATGGTCTTTCCTCCTAAAATTATTTGTGTTCGAGAATGCTGATACGGTTCTCGTGGTCGGTCACGCGGTCGTCCAGCTCCTCGTTTTCTCTTTTACGGTGATTGATTCGTTCGTGAAGCTGCTTATGCTCTTCCGTGTTGGATTCCTCCAGTTTGCCGTTTGCCTCTTTCTGCCCGTTTACAGCATCAGTAAGTTTGACGATGTTCGCGTTGAGTTTCAAAATCGGCACAACAATGGCGGTTCCGAGTGCAATGAGTTCAGCGAGTGTGCGCACCATTTCCATTTCTGTCATGTCAAGCCCCCATGATTCTGTTTACTTCGCCCTGCACGAGATCGTAAAACCACGCGCCGAGCTTCTGCTTTCGCTCCTCGCCGTTGCCCCACTTTCCGTCGAGCACCTCCTGCGCCATCGCCGGAATGCTCACAAGCACCCCGTCTTTCCCATCGGGATCCGTAGGGGATGGGCTCTGCTCCTCCCACTCCCCGAAGTACGAAAGCGGGACGTGCATGATATCAAGGTCAAGCGGCTCCCCGCGGTACTGGTGAAAGATGCATTTCCCAGACAGATCGGGATAATGCTCCCCGTCGTTCCAGCCCCACGCCGCGATCCATTTGTCGTAGCCGGTATTCCCGATATGCTCGTCAAACCAGCTCTGCGACGCATATACGCCCGTTCTGTTCCCTGCCTCTTCCATAGCCGCGCAGAACGTTTTGCACATTGCGGTTATGGTCTCGTCCGTGGGGAAACCGTTTTTCACCTTATACCCGTCCGCGTCCTCCATGTCGAACCACACGCCGAGACGGGGCTTCCGGCCATTGAGGAAGCGCAGACACCGCTCCGCCTCCAATTTAGCCGTCTGCACATTCAGCGCATAGCTGTACCAGTAGATGCCCCACGGGATACCGAGCGCGTCGCATTTGGCAATGTTGCGCTCCGCCCATTTGTCGGCATTTCGGATGCCGTAGCCGCCGCGGATGATGACAAAGCCATCCTTGTACGGCGTGAAATCGAAATCGCCCTGATGCTCGGAAACGTCAATACCGTTCATTTCCATGTCCCTCCGACCTTGATTTTTGCCACGGCGTCCTTCCAGACGCCGCCGATCTTGACCTTGACTTGCGCGGGCTTCCATCCGCCGCCAATTTTCACGTAAACAGTAGCGCCGAACAACGCCGGCGCGGTAAAGGTCGCGGTTTGGACAGCGACCGCGGCGTCTACGCCGCCGACCTTGACGGTGATTGTGACGCCTTCTCCGGCTTCACCAACGAAGTAGAATGTTGTCGTTCCTTTGGTGACGCCGAAGGACGTGTCTTCCGTACCGGTCACGTCGCCGACATCGCACCGGAGCTTCCATTTTTCCGGTGGGTAATACGTACCGTAGCTGCCGTTTGCGCTCGTAAGCTCGGCTTTAACGACAAACTGCCTGCCGTTCAGGCGGGCGATGGACAGCTTTCCGGAAAAGCTCCAATGGTTTGCCCATCCCGAAATGCTTTTTTCCTGCTCCCAAGCGCTGCCGCTTGGAAGCTCCGGCGCTGTCTGTGACCATGCCATTCAGCTCACCTCAATTCGCGTACATGATATAGATATCCCCGTCCACGCCGAGACCGGCGTCCGGCTCCGTCGTTCCGGCGTAGATGTGCCGTACCTGATCGGCGGAAAGGCCGAACTTGGTGTACGGGATATCGTCGGCAAGCTGACCCGCGCCGACCGTCTTGTCCGCGATCTTCTCCGCTGTAACAGCCTTGCCTCCGAGATTCGCTGTGCCTACCGCACCGTTGGCGTTGGACAGCACTCCAAGATTCGCCCGCGCCGTTGCTGCGTCTGCAGCTCCCGTGCCGCCGGAATCGACGGGCAGCGCCGTGGTCTTAAAGGCCGCGCGGATTTTTGACACGATGTTAGACCAAGGGGTTTTCCGATTCAGCGATACGGAAACATCATAGAACGGGAAATAGTCCCCGTCCGCAAGCGTCGCTTCTGCGGCAAGATCTTTTGTCGCCGCCTGTTTCGCTTCAATCGCATCCGGAATCGTAGTTTCATCATCTGCGCTAACGTGGATATCGTCGCCGGTTAACGTCACATTGCCGGATGCGTCCGGCGATTTAGTGTTTACTGTCACGACAGAGCCGGAGCCGTTCATGCCGTTGTAGACGGAGAATGTGGTAAACTCTCCATTGTCAAACGTGATTTTGTATGTGTCCGTCGTACCGGCGGCGTGTGTGCCGCTTTGCAGCGTGATGGACGCTATACCGTTGCCATTCTTTACGGTGAACGTGGAGGTCGTTCCGTCCGTGAGCGTCACGGTGTAAGTATCCGTCAAGCCACTCGTTCCCGTCTTTGCAATGCTCTTGATGGATGAACCGTTGGTCACGGTAAAGTTGGTGCTTGTGTTGTCCGAGAACGAGATTTTATAAGTATCCACAAGGCCGGACGTGCTGATTTTCGCAACGCTCGTGATTGCCCGACCATCCGTTCCCTTGTCGCCCTTCGCGCCGGTCGCGCCGCGTACCGAAGTAGTTTTTACCTCCGTATCGTCAGACATGATGAACGTCAGGGTATAGTCATCGTTTAGGGTAATGCTCTTAATGCCGCCGTGCCCGTCAAGAGCCTTTGCAAGGTCGCTGATAAGCACCTGTCCGGTCAGGGACTTTGCCTGTCCAGCCTGTTCCATAACAAACAGGTCTGTCGTTGTTACGGTTGATGCTCTCGGAAGCTCGCCTACTGTTTTGTCCGCCAAGGATTAGCCCTCCTTCGTTTCCGCTGCCATCAATTTCTCAATAAGCAGCTTGATATAAACAAGCTTCTCGAAATTCTCCCATCCATCGACGCGGAGAGTTCCAAGAAGCTCCTTGATTTTGTTCAGTTCTTCCATGATTAAACCTCGCTCGCGTACTTCTGCCGCAGCGCTGCCCGTTGTCCGCCGGTTTCATTGACGAGATATTCAAACTTGGTATAGTGCTCAAATACCGTCTCTTCTCCGTTTGCGGCTACATAGTGGATTTTCGCCGTTTTCTTCTCATCTCCGAAGATCGCCGCAGCTTCCACGAATGAAAGGCCGGTCAGCGTGACATACAGCAGTCCAACAGTCGCAAGGCCGCAGAACGCGCACGGGTATTCGCTTCCGTCAAGAAAAATGATTTTGTCCATATAGACCTCCTAAATGTAAGAAAGGCATTTAATTTGCACCGTTTGTGGTACTGCAGTGCTGAACGTTTGCGTCTGCATAACAACCGTTCTTCCGAACAAACGGAAGGAATTTGTGTCGGCAAAAGAACCGCTACTTGCATTCATCGCGCTTGCGATTGCCGCCCCGCCGAACACGTCCCCGGCAAAATACCCATTCGCAATGCCGCCGTTTAAGTATCCATTAGTATTCGCTGTCGTGATTGTTCCAGACCCTATCTGGCTGCCTTGAATTGTTCCGGCGTCGCCGCCCGTCTGTATCCGGTTGGCATAGACATTTCCGGTAAACGTGCCGTCCGTTGCGTATAGTTGGCCGTAGCTGTTTACGCGGAATTTACCGCCGCCGAGGGCTATACCGTCTGTTCCGATATAGACGCCGTTCACCGTACCGTACAGCTCCGACAGTTTGTTATAGATGGCGTTCTGTGTGATGGTAAACCCGCTGTCTTTGCTTCCAATAAACCCGGACGTTGCCGTTATCTTTCCGGTGATGTCTACACCATCTTTCGTAGCCCTGAACACTTCCTGCCCGGAGCTTTCCAGAACAAAGCCGTCCGCCGTCAGCGACCAACCAAAAGAGGCGGAATCGCCGCCAGTCTGCGTCACTCTCGCGGCGATCTCCTGCGCGTGCAGTTCCAAAGCCGCCCGCATTTCCGCTTCGCTCGTTTCTCTGGCCGTGACCTCAGCTTGAATGCTCGCGGCATTAACTCTAAGGCTTGCCCGCGTCTCAGCAAACTGCCGGGTGGTCTTCCGGTCGGTAGGGGATTTGTAGGGGTACTCATGGTCAACAGCGTTCTCCTGCGGAGCGGAGATACGCGCCGCCATCAGCGTTGAGAAATTCGTTTCATTGACGTAGATGCCGGAGAAAACGCCGTTGATGGTAACGCCGTCGCCCAACTCCGCCGCAGGATCAAGCTTCGCCCATTCCGTGTCATACGGTCGATAGACAAACTCACCGATGCTCTCTAAAATGTCATTCGCCATCTGTTGAGAACCCCACGGGCAGTCAAGCTCTAAGACATTATCCCCACTCCCGGCCTCATAGAAGGAATCATCGTCAACGTTAATACGGACTTTGGTGTATTTCGGCAGCTCCGGCGTTGAAGTGTATCCCTTTGCGCTTCTTCCGATAAAAACCGATTCAGACAAGAATCCTGTCACCTCCGAAAGTGAGGACATACCCGGCGGTATCCACGAGATAGTGTGTCTCGATGCCGATCTCATTCAGCCGGACAAGACGGAGCTTTCCATCGTCTGACATGATGAAATTTCCCGCGTACATAGCGGCGATGTATCCGAGGATTTCCCTCATCGCATATCCTCCGGGATACTGCACCGGATAGCCGCGCTGCATGATATCAAACGTGCGTGTATCGACCTCCACACCCATATGCCCAGCAATAAGGCTTACAACGTCAATGTCCGTTTTGGGCCATTCGCCGATGTTCCCATTCACAGGAAAATCGTTCTCGGCCTTTAACATCGCGTCATACCCGTGGAAAACGATCTCATCGGTACTCTCACCGTCGGAGCGCGTGTCGATGTAAAAGATACCTTTCGGTATCCACTCGCTTGTCTTTGTTTCATTCACCGCGCGGATAAACGGCTTGATGGAGGACATTCTCTTGATCGTCGCCGTCGGCTTTACCATCGTTACGTCAATTTCCGCCGCTACACAGCACCCGACCATTGGTTTATCGTCGGTGAACAGATGGTGTGTGGTCTTGATCTCTTTGAGCATGTTTCCGCCGTAACCGCCGGAATCAGAATCATAGTAAATGCGAGTTCCGCCAAACGTGATATAGTCGGTATGCTCATCGATCAAATAAAACTCGTCGCCGATGACGAGCTTGGTCTCGAACCAATGCGTACCGGCAACGATTTCCTTGTATGTTGCGCTTGTGTTCTGCATGGCTATCTCTCCACAAGGGCGAGCGCATCAATATTCCAGCGTTCTTTCCCATCGCCGAAAGATGTATCGACCGTGGCTTTCCCGGTGCTGTTGTACATCGTCGTGACTTGCGTCCCCTTTAACCACGGGTTTGTGTATGTTACTTCGACGTACTCTGGCATAAGCGCCGGTAGAACGATCTCGGCGTCTTTGGTGTACAAGGGTTTGAACGTTGCATCAATGCGGAATTTCGTTGCGATCCGTGCCCGGTGCATCGTGTAATCCATCGTGCGCCCCGCGTCCGAGCTGTCGCCGTCCTCTCTGGTCACGGTATATCCGCCGCCGTCCAGATATGGGAGCATATCCACGCCGTTAACTATCAGCTTCATTTTCCGCGCCCCCTGTTCCGCTCTTCGGTATAGGTGTAAACCGCATCGCCGACCTTTCGCCTGTCAAGCTCAACCGTCGTGTGGATGTTTATCGGCTCGCGGCTTCCTGTTAAACGTTCGAGAAGCGCGTCCAGCTTGCTTTCCAGCTCTGGGGATATACCATACCCATAACCGGAGGAAAACGCATTAGGTGGCACTACACCGCCCATAGCAACGGCGGGCATTTTCATGCTCAAACCGGCGAACTTATCCGTCATACGGTCAACGATGCCGTCCGCGACCATCGACACCCATTGGGTGTTTTTCTCAAGCGGAATAACGGCCTCCGAGCCGTCTTCACCGGCAATAAACGGAGTGCCCTTTTTTACGATGCCGCCCTTGGCGAGGCGAGGGATAGATACCGAGCTTGCACGCCAGTTTATACCGCCGCCGCCGAAGAATTGCAAAACGCTGCTGAACGCCCCGACGAGGTTATTGAACATCGTAATAACGCCGTTAACAAACGCTTCCACAGTGCCAAGGATACTGTTGATAAGTGAAGCGCCCCAGCGTTTGATTTCAACCCAGACGTCGATCCACGCGCTCTTGATCTTGTCAAGCGCCGCCGACCAATCGCCGGTGGCAAAACCGTACACAACAGCGGCCAACGTTTCAAAGATAGCCTTTATAAGTGACAATGCCGTGCGAATAGCGCCGACAATATTGTTAAAAGAATACTGAACGACGCCGTAAAGCAGAATGAATATTTGCGAAAGGACGTTGCCCTTTTCGGAAAGCGTTTTCAACGCATTGTCGAACCACCCATTGACTATGCCGCTGATCTTGTCGAAAAACGCGGTGATGTCATCCCACCACCCGGACAGGAATGAACCGAGAGCAAGGAACGCTCCGATTGCAAGCGGTATCCATGAGCCGGTGAGAAGGGCAAGACCGATACCGATTTTAAGAAAGCCGGTTGACATCTCCACGCACATGTCTTTCGTAAGGCTTCCGGTGTTGATGAAATTTTTAAAAGCATCAATCAAATCCAGAGTGCCGAAAAGAACCAGCGCAATACTCGCGGCAGTTTTCCCGAACGCAAGCCCGATAGCAAGCGCCGCGATCCCCTCCAACAGGTTTTTGATAAGCCCGAGATTGTTCTTGATCTTGTCACTGATCGCTACGTCTTCATACTCGAACCCGCTGCCGGAACCGCCCCCGCCGCCGCCGGAGGACGAATCCTGCGCAATGGTCAGCGTATCAATGCCCATGAGCTGCTTTTTCATTTCCTTTGCAGCGCCAGCGCCGGAGGATAGATTGTCGCTCAACTTTCCCGTGTTGGTTATGGCCCGCTTGAATGTGCTTTTCCCACTAAGAGCCGCAAAGAACGCCGCGATAGCGTCCACAGCCTTTGTGATCCAGCCAATGAGCGTCTGCAATACCGGGATAACCGCAGTAAGAATTGGAGCAAACGCAGCGCCCCATGAGGCCTTTAGCCCCTGCAAAGACGCTTTCAGTTCGTTAATGCTTTTCTTCGTCTCCGGGTCGTTCTCGGCATAAGCCTTTACCGCTTCAATGGTGTATTGCTTTAGCTTTCGGAAAAGAACGAACAGCGAGCGGATACCAATGCCATATTTGAGCAGATTTTTTATGCCGCTTTTGATGGACTGCTGCGCCCCCTCCATTGCGGCCTTAATGTCAGCGCCTTTGGACGCATCGGTGATTGTCTGCGTCAGCTCCCCGGCTCTTTTTTTCTGTTCTTCCAGCTCCGCTGTCTGCTGTTTCAGTTTGTCAACGATTTTCGCGTCCTGCGCTTCAAGCCGCTGTGCGGCTTTCTCTTTCGCCGCGAGAATCTTTTCCTGCTCGGCAAGCTGCGCTTTGATTTCCGCCTGCCGCTGGGTCTCTTCGATCCATGTCTGCGGATCAGCATTGGCGTTAATTGCAGTTTTTGCCTCGCTCTCGGCCAATGAGGATTTCAGCTTTTCGACCTTATCATATGCCTGCGCCGCCTCGTCCTGCGCCTGTTTGAGCTGTTCAACGATGGGTGCGCGTTTCGCCTCGCCGCTCTCCATGTTCTTTTTGAGCCTGTCCATGTCGCGTTGGAGTTTGTCCAATTCTTTGGCGGCTTGCCCGGCGTCGATCTCTACCGGGAATCTAAGTTCTGTCGCCATCGCATCACGTCCATTTCTTCAACATTTCTTCGTCCTCTGCCGTGTACTTCGTCGGGAGCGTTACAAGCTCCCGATTCTGCCGAAGCCATTCCCGCTCGTATTTTTCGAGCTTTTTGCCTTTGGCGATCTTCGAGCGCAGCGACACAATCTGCGAGAATGCGCAGTCCCCGCCGATCTCCATGTACGCACCCATGAACGTCCACCAATGGAGATATTCGACAGAGCGACATTCGTAGCCGAGCACACGGTTGACCGGCGCGACGATATACGGAAAGTCCTTTTCCCAGTCCACAAGACGGGCTGATTTCGTCCCGTGCGGCTGCCCGAGGTCGATGAACCAGAAGCTCTTCTCTAATGCTTCCGAATAGTCCGTCAGTTTTTCCCAATCGGGAAAAATCGTCTGTATTGTCGCCTCCGCCTTGTCCGCATCGGAAAAATCAGGGTCATTCAGAACCTCTATGAGGTCGAGAATAACCCTGTAGTCCGAGCGTATCGCATGGTCTGCACCGCCGACGGAAAGCGACACCGGCAGGGAGTAGATCATTTCTTGAATTTTTCGAGATACTTTTGCAGCTTTGGATTCGTCTTTTTCTTTTCCGCTGTAAAGGTATCGTTCATGTTGTCGATGAGGCAGAGCATCAGGTTGCACCACACGGGAAGGCCGTCCGCCATTGCGTAGGTGTTCATCGTGCCATACAGGGGAGTGCAGACATCAAAGCCGAAAAGACCGTTGATAAGCTCTCGCATCTCCCCATCCATCGCACGGGCGGCAGCAAAGATTTTCTTCGCGTCGTTCTCCCCGGCGAGCATCGCCTGGTATTTGTCCTGCTGCTTGTCCATCGCGTCAAACGCATTAAAAACGCGCTCGATAAAGTCAATGTCGGTGAGGTTGAGCAACACCGTCACCTTTCCGTTGATGGAGATTTCCTGCACTCCGGTATCATGTCTAAGTTCAAGCATTGCTTAACCTCCCGTTCTCAGGCCGCCGGGGTAAACTCGATAGCGCCGCTGGTTCCCTTCGTCGCCGTGCCGATCGTGCGCTTGCCGCCGTATGTCACATTGATGGGCATTCCGACGCTGCCGCCGCCCTCGCCGCCGAGACCCGTTGCCTCGACCATGCAGGATTCATAGCGCTCGGCAAACCCGGCGTAAGTGTGGACAATGAGCATGTCCATAGCAGCAAGCGCCATCGCGTCCTGATCGACAACGGCAAGCTTCCAAATCTTCTGCTGCGCCGCGTCGCCGCTGTCCAGTTCGCACGGCTCGAAAGACTGCGTAATGACAGGCTTCTTCATCGTGCCGTAGGTGTCGCCGAGAATGTCTTTCTTTCTCTCGGCAGACCAGTCGTATTCTTCGGAGCTGTCCTCCACGCGCTTGCCGATCACCGACCAAACAGGAGCGGAACTCGTGCCGGTATTCAGATAAGCGAGAAGCAGCTCACGCGCCACAGTCTGCCCCGCAGCAGTGGTAAACGTGTATTCAGCCATTGTTAAATCACCTCGTAAATTAAAGTTAAGAGGATCTGGTGATCCTCTACGTCTCCTTCATATCGGGCAAAAAGAGCCGCCGCCGTGTCTCGTTTGACTTTGCGCACGCGGATACCGTCCGCAATCGTCAGGCTATCCGCATTCGCCTCCGCCCACGCGCCGTATGCATCCAGCACCTCGTCCGCGCTCATTCTCTCGTCGGCGTTCTTCGCCGGGACGCGATAAATGATTTTGAATTGATACTGCGCCTGATACGATCCGTCAATAAACTGCTTGGTTTTGTACGCCGCCTGAATGGTAGATATGCATAAACCGCTTTTCTCGCCCAACCATTCAAAGTCGAGCTTGGAAAGCGGTTTATCCGGGTACGTATTCAGCCATTGCCGCACGGCGCGGCTCACATCTGCGTTTTCCTCCGCAGATACTAAGGTTTTAGGTTTCTGTTCATCCAAGGGACGAGATCACCGCCTTTTCTGCGACACGCGCCCACTTGTCGCCGTTTTTCTTGTAAGATGCGTCCATCCAATGGGATTGAGCTTGCGGGTGCATGTCCGTCGTAAAAACAAGGTCTTTCGCCGTCGGAGTGAGCGTTGCGCCCTTGTGCCAGCGCAGCCCTACATCCGGTATGTTCATTGGGCCTTTACCAGTGGCGGCGTCAACCATGACCTTGCCTTCGTACAGATATCGGGCTTGGTCGCCGGTATAGACGATCTCGTTTCCATCCGTCCGAGCCATGTTTGAAAAAACGCCCGTCAGCGCAGGGACAAAGGGAATCGTGTCTTTCAGCGCTTGCGTTGCAACAACGATCTCCGCCGCTTTACAGGCGGATTTGAAGTCTTCCCCGCTCACGGTCTTGATCTTTAGCGTGATCCTCATTTGCCACCGACCTGCCAATGCATCATGTCGCCGCCGAAATCACGGACATCAACCGTGCTCACGTCAAACGCATAGTCGTATTTCTCTTGCAGCTGCGCAAGGCTCATCATTTCGGAAACCTCGCCTTTGACAAAGTAGGTGGACGTGGAATTGCTATGTCCGCCGCTATCCAGCGTCCACAAGCCCTGTTGATCCGCCGCCGAATAGAACGCCTTTGGCTCGACATACGTTTTCTTGTCGCCTGTCGTGCTGACCGCATCAACGGAAAAGGGGATGTAAAGAGTAGCGGCGTCAGCGTCGGCAAGCCCCGTCTTTGCAACGTTCGTTCCCTTGGACACGTCCAACAGCACACCACGCAGGATGGTAATGCTGTTGTGAATCTTTAGGTCGTCGTCCTCGTAGGAGTTAAAGACAGTCACAGTATGTGGGAACACAGCGCTGCCCTCCTCTGTACAAAAGCCCCGTCCATGCCAGATAGTCCATAGCGATGTTTTCCAGCGTTTTCCGGGCAGCTTCCGCCGTCTCCGTTCCGCTTGCGTATGTCTTGCTCCACGCGCCTACGGTCTGGCTCTTGACCTCGCCGCCGCTCATGCTCTGCGCTTTAGCGTTCTCAATAATTTGATACTGTTCCGCCAGCGCACAGCAGCACATTGCAAGCGCGTTGTCCGTATCCGGGTAATCCTTTGCCTTGCCCATGGTATAGTAATTGATAAAGGCGTCTGCCCGCGTTGCTGCGCGGGCAAACTCCTGTTCCGTCAGGGCGCTGCCGAGATATGTTTCGGTGTAAAACGTGTATGTTGCGTACATCTGCGCCCCTCCGGTTTATCAGCCCACGGTAACGGCAGCCGTGCCGGACTTCGTGCCGTCCTGCTTGGAAGTCGCGGTAACGGTCAGCGCAGTATTCGTCTCGTTGGCGGCGATAGTCAGCGTGCCGTTCTCGTCGATCTTCGTTCCAGCCTTAACAGCAGTCGTGCCGGAAACACTCCACAGCACGCCGTTAGACACCGCACCCTCGCCGGTCACAGCGGCGGCAAACGCCTTGCTCGCGCCCTTAGCAACGGTAGCGGTAGCCGGGGTAACGGTAACGGTGTTGACCGTACCGGCAGGAGCATAAACCGCGAACGGGCAGTACTTCGACAGGGTGTCGTTGTACGCCGTCTTCGGGTTCGGGATTTCCCAGCCGAGACGCATAACCGCACGCAGAGCGACCATGTCATTCTGCATGAGGTTGTAAACGATGGAGTTGTCGGAAGGATCCTGCACAACGCCCTGATCGAAAATCTTGAACGTGATGTCCTGACGGATGGAGTACACCAGCTCCGACCAGTCACCGGCAAACATAAGCGCCTTGGCAGTGTCAAAAGCGCCGTTGCGCGGGAAGTACATGGGGGAGCCGTCCAGCGCATAAGGCGTCGCGCCCTGCATATCAGTTTTGAAGATGGGGTTGCCGTTCAGGTCTTTCAGACCGCGCAGCTTAGCACGCATCTGGATAGCGGACATAATGCCGTTAACAAGATAGCCGCTCTCCTCGACCTTTGCGATCACGCCGCCCTCGGCGAGAAGGTCGTCATAGATGTACGGCGTCGCCGCCACAACAGAACCGGCTTTCGTGCAAGTCTCAAGGACGCTGTCGCGCCAAGAGGTGGGCTTGTTCGTGCCGAACAGGATCGCGCCGTCAATGACCTTACCGAACGCCTCAACGAGACGCGGGCGGACTTCGCCCCAGATGTCATAGTCGGCGTCGTCAAGCACCGCCTCCGGAATGGGGACGATGACGGCGATCTCTTCGGCATAGATTTTCTTCTTGTCCCACTTCATTTTCGTGGTCTGCTTCATGCCGGTATCGCCGTTCACGAAGTAGGCAGTGGGAAGCATGTCCAGAACGTTCATCGTCTGGGTCTTGCTCGTCATATTGGGGAGGCGGCGGCCCATCTGGAGGACGGCGCTGCCCTCGGTCACGCCCTGAATGATCTCACGAGTGACAGGTTCCGGAATAAGCCCGGAAAGGTCAGTTCTGTTTACAATGTTAGTAGCCATATTAGTCATGTTTACCTCACAATTCTCATTTAAATTTGCCCCGAATAAGGGCGTTCATAGCGTCGTTAGTGCCATTAGCACTGTTGGCGCTGTTGCCGACGTGCGCGGACATATCAACACGCACGGAGGCGGGTTTGCGATCTTTCAGAAACTCGTCGGCTGCCTTTTCAAAGCTCACCGTGTCCGTCACTTTCTGCCCGATCTTAAAACAGTAAAATTCCAGCTCATCAGCCGAAACGCCCTTTGCGGTCAGATACTTTTCCCGCTCAAACTGCGTTACCTTCGCTTCGGCGGCAAGCCGCGCCGCCTTTTCGGTGTCGCGCTCTTTCTCAATGCCCTTGAGCTTGTCCGCTTCGCTCTGCTGATTGGCTTTCCAAGCCTTATAAGCGTTCATTTCTTCCTCGGTGGGCATTCCTTTGGTTGCCCGCGCGAGACGCTTTGCAACGATATTGTCTACCTCGGCTTGTGTAAAAGTAGCCTCGTTCCCGCCCCCGGCGGTGTTGGGATTGGTATTCGGTTCTGCCATGATGATTCCTCCGTTTTCCGCCCGTCGGCGTATTCCGTTTATGCCCGTCGGCAAACAAAAAAGGAGCCCGTCCCGGATGGGACAAACTCCTTGAATGTTTAAAATTGCGGCTCGTGCGGGCGTTCCCTCCCGCGTCAACCGCGCCGAGCTATTGCCCGGTGCCACAGCGGCGAACCAACTGTGCGCGACTGCACGATTTAATGACGCCTTAGTTGGCGGCGCAAGCTGGAATCGAACCAGCAACGGCAGGGAGGCGTATCCTGCATCTCAGATTCCCTCGCGGGAGCGTCGGGAGCCTTTCCGACCTCGCCCGTCCGTGTTCCCATTTGCGCCATAAATGCGTGACCGCCAATGAGTAGTGGCGGCGCGGATTTGCTCTGTTCCCGCAAACAGCTTTTTTCTGGTGCAAAATTGCACCGTGGGGGCGGTTTATATGCCGTCCTCCCCTCGCCGGGCGGCACTCTCTGTCACGCTTTTATATATGCATGGCCGCTGTTGAGCAGTAGCGACGCGGTTTTTGTATCCCCCTCCGCAGGGGAAAGACAGGGGGAAAGGAAGGAAGCCCTGCCAAAGCAAGACCGTTATTTCTGTACCCGCCACAAGGTCAGGCGGCGCTCTCTGTTATGCTTTTAAAGAAGGATCCCATTTTCGTGACCTCACGAAAATGTTCATAGAAAAAGCACCGTGTGTTTACACGATGCTTTTGAACATATCAAATTCTTCGTAAGTCAGTTCCGTGAATTCTTTCCCTGTCTCTCTGCAATATTCTCGAATCCGCTTGAAATTATAGCCCGGCGAGCTGTCGGGAAACGGATCAGTCAGAGCGCCGTAATTGTCAAGAGGATTCTCCGCCATAGTATCTGTCATATAGTTTTTTCGCGCTCCTTTCTTCGATGGCCATAATTCTAAGTCTTGGGTTAATGAGCGTTGCGCCGAGCGATTCTTGATAATGCTTAATCAAATCCGACTTGGCAGTAAAGTATACATATCCGTCAAAACCTTGTTTGAAGCTCTCCCGAACAGCCTCTGCAAACAAATGGCCGCCTACACCAGAATACTCCTTACTTAGAAATGCAGGGTTGTGCGGGTTGTTAAACGGAGCAGCTTCAACTATATCAATCTTTACGGCATAATTGTTTGGATCAGGCTTTAAGGCAATTAGACCCTGTATGCGGTTATCTCCATCCGCTTTAATTCCGCGAATTGTATACCCGTTCTTACGCGGAATCGTCCAGTCAAACTCCCAGTCCTTAAAAACGCGTTTTGTTGGAATAACCTCAACGACGGTGGTGTTTACAAGTTGTCCGTCATTCATTCTTTTAAGGCAAGGGGTAAGCTCGTCAACCTCGATTTTAATTATACCATTTTCAGGCTGTTTTGCAATATTTTTTGCAGCTTTCTGCGCTTCCCGTGCTTCTTTCGGCCCGAACTCCGCAATGTTCCCGCGCTCGTACTGTGGCCGCAATCCTGCCGCCTTGCTGAACGCCTCATATTCCTCATTTAGACGACGATACCGTACAGCCTTTGTGGTATACTCCTCATCATCTCCGCGACCTTTGGCGGCAATCAGCTCGCGTTTAACTTTGCGCAGGGACGCTTCAACCTGTCTCTGCTTTTGCGTCGCCTCGTAAAAGGTGTATTGCTTCCCCTCAAATTCAAAAGGAGGCGGATCAATATTCTCCAATTCCTCATCGGTGTATGTTCGCTCGGAAACTCCTTCGATCCAGATGTGGTACATATGTCGGCAGTTAGCGCCACACAAGCCGTCCACCTCGCCGAGACCGCAGACCTCGTATATAGATGGGTAAATATCGCCAGTACGGACGGAATAAACGCGCCCCTGCCATTTCTTGTGGCTCGCCCATGGCGTTTTACCCTCTCCGTCACGCGCTCCGCGGTGCGCTGTAACCTCTCTGTACGGAGTATCAAGCAGCGTCGCCGTCTGCTCCGTATACTGCCGCGAAAGCTGGGTAACGCCCGTCATAACAGCTCTGCGGGCAGCAACATCAACACGGTTATGCCAACCGGATTCATAGTCAACGTACTGCAAGCCGCTGTCCGTCAGCATCTTCGTTGCATCACGGATCGCCACGTTATAGCTCTGCCCGCTCTCCACGCGCATCAAGGCGTCGTCAAGCACGCGCTGGTACATACGGCCTATATCATCGACCTTTACCGTTCCGTCCGGCGCTCGGTACGCAAAGCCCATGCTTAGGGTAATGTTCGTCAGCTCTCCGAGCGTCTGCATCTCAATGGCATTGATTTCCTGCATGAACAAGTCAGCATTGAAGTTGTTTTCGCCAAGAATGAGGTTGTCGTCGATCAGCGTATCAAAATACTGCTGGTTTCGTTGGACGGCCTTATTCCATACGGTGTCAAACTCGCTCTGCGTGAGCTTTAGGGTCTTTCGTATATACTCGTTGATTTTTTTGTAATCATATCCCCGCCGCTGCAAAGACCGTATATGCTCTATTGCCGTCTCCGTCATTTCGCCGGTCATGGCTACACGGGAACAGATGTCCTCAAGGATTTGCTCTTCTAAACGCTGATAGAGCCGCATAAGCGGCAGGGGCAGGGAGTACATAAACTCCGGCGTGATTGGATATTTTGCCATTACTCATCGCCCGATAAAAGGCTCTCCATCTGCGGCAGGGCGGCTTTTGCAGTTGCCTCATCCTCATTCATCCACTTAGCGCGGAACTCCCAGTGATTCATGATTCCCATCTGCACCATACGGGAATCGCGGTTAAAGTCCGTCTCTTTGTCCTCAATGATAGAATCATCGAAATCGACGGTTATCTCGACGCTCTCGTTTAGCCCGGCGTTCATGTAAGCATTGCCCATTCGGAGCAGGACGCGGCACAGTTCAATGAGAACGCTTTCAAGGATGATCTCATGCTTTTTGATCGTGCGAAACATCTCGGAGTTTTCGCTTATGATCTGCGTCGCCGTAGACACGTTGCCATTGTCGTATTTGTAATGGTTCTCGCCAAACCCGCACTTGCTCGACAGAAGATTGAGCATGTCCTGAATACCGGCGTTGTGTTCCGCCGTGCGGAGCTTCATATCGATTTCTTTAACAACTTCTTTCCCGAGCCCGTCCGCCGGTAAAACATGGAAAACGGCGTCATTCGGATCAAACAGAGGTTCGCCCTCTATTGTCTTTGTCGCCTGCGGCTGCACCATAATGCGCTTTTTGCCAAGCAGAAATTCGTTGACGTAGCTGTCGTAAACTATGTCTACGCCCTTTATCTGATCTATGGCATTCGCAAACACCGAAATTCCCATCGGTAGCGTTGCATCAACGTTGTTGACAATGTTCAGCCGGTCAATGACGAACATCCGCTGTGTAAAATCAGTATGGACAATGGGAGCGATGTTTTCAAAACCCGGAACATCCGCAAGGTTTACCTCTAAGAGACTGCCCTTTGTGTCGCGGAAAAGAAGGTTTTCGATATCGTATTTTCCCTCTCCCGTCCGCTTATGGATGCAGATATAAAGGTATGTGTCTTTCTCAACGGACTTGTGAGAGCCAAACGCGCATTCGCTGACGATGCCGTTTTCCCAAGTCAGCGGGAGGATGAGATCAGCGGGCACATAATCAATTCGTATCTCTCCGCCGCTCGCGTTTACCTCGCCCGTGTTTACGTCCACAGAGGCATTAACGACAGTTGGAACATACGCAACCGTTCCGCGCGCCGCCTTGATCTCCTGCATTTCATTAGCCTTTACGGAAAAGTTGTTGCGAATAAAAACAGAATCAATAAAATCCTGTTCTTTCTTGCCTTCAAGGGTTATTTTGCATTTCTCGTTCAATAGCAAGTTCGCCCAATCCTCGCATACCTTTTTCGCCATGCCGAGCGAATACCGGCTGCATTTTATAAATTTCATGCCATTCCATACTTTATAATTATGAAACGACTTTACACAGCCATCATACCAGCTCTGCCAATTAGCGATATAAGTATAAAAACTTTCCGGGATAGTGGTATATCCCTTTTTCCGCAAAACTTCGTATATGTTCATGCTCTCACTCCGTACAGTCTATATGCCGGTTCCATCCCATACCGGATAGCGTCTATTGCGTGGTTGTTTTTATCTGGGTATCCGCTGATGATTTCGCCGTCTTTGTTCCTCTCGTACTCATAGCCGACGATCTCTTTGTATGCATTCGGCGTTCTGCGTTTATCAATAACGATCTTTCGGCGTTGCAGCCACTTCATACCGTATTCAACGCTTCCCGGCCCCTTTATTGCCGATCTCGCATCTACTCCACTCGCGCGAAAGTCCACGATACTTTTCGGCTCCGCGCTGTCGCACGTAATCGGGAAATCGTTATAATGGTGTTCGCGTATCCATGCGGCATTATCTTCGTTGCTCGTCTTATTAACGTAATGCTCATCGATCAGATACAGCGTTTCTCTGGCAACATCATAGTAGATGCGGATAAAGCAAAACGGATCAGGATACCAACCAAAGTCGATTCCTTGATAAATCCTGTCAAAACGCTTTATTTCATCGTCTGTAATTTCCCGCAGCTCCAACCGCTCAAATACGTTTCCGCCCGTGCCTACGGGCAGACCAAGGTATTCGTGTTGGTATGCTCTTTCATCGGTCTGTTTAAGGTATTCAGCTTCATTCAAGAACTCTTCGCCGAGCCAACTCTTAGGCGCATCAAGGTAAGTGCTTATGTGGCACAATCGGTTCGGCTTGTCTTCGGCGCTGTCAACATTCGCCCAGTTATCACGGCTGATAGGCGGGTTGTAGCTCTCGAAATTCCAGAACTTATCCCCACCGCGCATCGTAGACTGCAAAATGGTTCGTATCTCCGCCCTGCCGGAAAACTGATCTTTTTCCTCAAAGTGCGTAACGGCAATGTACCCGAACGGCACCTTGATAGATTTAATCTTCATTGGGTCGTCTGCGCCACGGAACATGATCTTCTGCCCGGTCGGGCGGTAAATGATTTCCATCGGACTGACCTTTGCGTACCATAGCCCGGCCATGCCAAGCTCAGCAATCGCCCACATATACTGGTTAAACACACTGTCTCGAAGGGTGTTTGCAACCTTACGGAGCACCAGCGCATGAGTATTTGGATTGGCAATTAACAACTGCGGCACAAGCAGGGATACCGTTGACGATTTCAGGCTCCCTCGACCGCCGCGAATGTCATAATGCGTATGCCCGTGCCGCATAACATCTTTCGCAAAGTCATAGAATACAGGTGCAAGCATTTCTGACATTCTTATACGTCCCATTCAATGACCGCCCCTCTATCAACCTCCGGATCAGGATAGTCTTTCTGTCCGAGAACTTGCTTGCCGAGCCATATCGCCATTGTCGCATTCGTTTCCGATAGCTTCATCTGGTTACGGCGCAAGCTCACTTTGCCTCTGGCCTGCCCTCTTTTTTTGCAGTCTAAGAATGTTTCTCGGTTGTTCTTGTTATGCAGCGTTTCTACCGTTGTGCCAAGCTCCCCAGCCATTTCTTCATCGGTGCACATGTATTTGGACAGCATCTCGACCAGTTGCTTGCCCTCGACGCTCAAAACAAGGCTCGGTCGGCCTTTTCCGTTGGGCTGCTTATTCAGATATTTGTTAAACGCTCCGAGCTGTTCAGCAGTCTTCGCCATATAAGCACCTCGTAGACAACGCGAGAACGCTCTCTATGGTTTCGGACATGTCATAATATCTATAATCACCCAAACGGCCACAAACGATTAGACCGTCCTTTTCCGCTCTCGACCGGTATTTCTGATACAGAGCTTCGCTCTCTGCGTTATTAACAGAATAAAAAGGTTCTTTCCCGCGTTCCCACGTGTCAGGGTATTCAATTGTCAGTACCGTTTTCGGGCTTTCTGTGTCAAAAACGAAGTGCTTATGCTCAATAACCCTAGTATGGGGTATGCTGCGCGCAGTATAATTTACTACGGCCACACCTTGATAGTTGTCTATATCGACCGTCATCTGATCAAAGCGCAGGCTTCGCCACGGGAGTTCGCCATACTCATATCTATAAAGCTCATCGAGTGCGCCAGTATACACGATCTTCTTTGCCTTATACTTTTCCTTTGCTTCTTCAAAGGATGTATTTAAGGCTACGTCTGTACCGTTTAACAGTGATTCAATGAGTTTGTTATACCCCTCAATAGGGATGCCCTGATATTTCGCATTGTAATAATTATTGTCCGCCGTATATCGAACAGGGATCCGCCGCATTATATCCGGCGGAAGTTCGGAACATGGTTTGCCCCATTGCTTTTCGGTGTACCCTCGGATAAACATCTTATAGATGTCTTCTCCAACAAGCGACAGCGCGTGTTCTTCTAGATTCTTCGCTTCATGGTCAAGCACAAGTCTCTGGCGGTTGATCTCCGCTTTCGCCTGAAAAGGGAAATTCACACCCCACAACTGCCGGAACGTGTTCATGTTAAACGGGAGGTTGTAGCACCGCCCTGCGTAGCAGGCAAGGGGGCTGTTAATGAAATTATTGAAATGAACGAACTGGTTGACGAATTTCCATACCTCGTAGTTGTTCGTTCGGAAAATGTGCGCTCCGTATTTATGAACTGCTATCCCCTCAACATTTTCTTGGTAGCAGTTTCCGCCGATATGGTCGCGCCGATCCACGGCAATACAGGACTTCCCCGCCTTTGTCGCCATATACGCAAAAACAGAGCCTGCAAGCCCTGTTCCAACTATTAAGTAATCGTAGTTTTTTTCCATTTTTCGTTCACCAGCTTCGGGCGGCAGTTGTTCCAACTTATTTTATGATGGATGCGAAAATTTACTCTGCCCTGTTTTGCGATCTTAACGAACGATGGGCAGCACATCACACTGTAAAAGCTCTTCCGGTACGTCCCGTTATCCTGATATATGTCCGTCATTCCACCACGCATGTGCTGTGTCGGCGGCGTCTGTACCTGTAAGTACATAACAGAATACATCAGCAGGCCCCGGCTTGCTTCATCTATCGTCGTGGTGATATCATCATTCATGCGCATGCGGAATTTAATCTTTTTATCCGCACGCATCAAGAACGATCCCATAGTTTTCGGGTTAAGCCCCATGAAATACTTTTTTCCACGGATCCCGCCGAGGTATTCGCTCGACAGTGCAAAGGACAGCCATGCAATGTCCGTCTTATCGATGTAACGCACAAGGTAATAGAAAAGCGTGTCAAGGTCTCGGCAAGCCTTTGTAACAAGCCTGTCGTCCTCTACATAGCGGAAATCAATTCTCGTAAAATCATCGTCAAGTTGTAAATGATATTTGTACCCGCGCTCTTCGGCTAGGTCTTGTATCTTGTTTCTTGCGAACACTCCAACGCGGCGGTCGTTGTCTGTGTCGCCGGTATCCGTCTCATCCGCAACAGCCTTTTTTTCAAACTGAATGACATGTTCGCTGAACTTAGAGAAGTATTGATCGGCTTGGTCGTCCTCATTGTCGATCACAACGTACCAGTCTCCGGTATAGCCGCTGTCTTTCAGCATCTTTACTGTTTTTATCTCGTCAGCTCTGCCATGGCTTAGAATAAAGACAGCAAAAGATTCGCGGTATTCACTCCTCGTCAATGCCCTCACCGTCCTTTAACTCTACCAAGCCGTCAAGCAGCTCGGCAAACCCATTAGCAATGGCATTATCGATATCGACGATGACAAGTGCGGAACGCTCCATCAGTTCCTGCATTTCAGGGCTTGCACAGTTCGCATAGTATTCCGCAATATTCCTGTAATTGAACACATTATGCCGGTTTGCCGCTGCAATAAGGAACGCTTTCTGCTCAGGAAGGATGTCTGCGGCCTCAATCTCCATGATGAGGCTGTCCGTCTTATCCGTATTGTACAGGTCGGCAAGGCTCGGCTTTATCCCGTCCGGCTCATACTGCGGAATATTGACTTTCATGCTGTACTGGTTAGGCTCGCTCTCTTTTTCTTCCTCAAAAAATCCGAAGTCAAAGCCCTCGAAATCAAGCTCCGCAAGTTCTTCCGATAAAAGCGCATCATCCCATTCGGCAAACTCATTTGTTTTGTTGTCTAGAAGCCGGTATTTCCGTTTCTGCTCATCAGTCAGCCCCTCTTTGATAAGAACATCCGCATCTTTATAGCCGAGCTTCTTCAATGCCTTATATCTCGTATGCCCGGCAAGGATCACGCCGTCCTCATCCACAATGATAGGCGCAACGTAGGTGCACTGCTTGATGCTCTCCATGACATAAGCCACAGCATCATCATTCTTTCTAGGATTCTTTTCATAAGGGACGATTTCCCTTAACGGCTTTTTGACAAGTTGCATTTCAGTTCCTTCCTTTCCGCTTCCAACAAAAAAGAGCCGGAATCGCTTCCAGCTCTTTCGAGTGTACCCATTATAGCACTTGATTTTGGCTTTTTAGGCTAATCTTTCACAGTTTATATCTGCCATGTGCAATCTGTCGGAAGCCGCTTGATTGCATTTGCGCGACATGTTGCTTTGATTGTGCAGCGGACTTCTCGCCCGGTGGCATTCTCAACGCCGGTAAACTCCATCCAGTGGAACGACTGCCCGCGGACGCCGGACGGCTTCAAACGGCCATCTGGAAGGAAAACTTCGATGGTCTTGCGCTCCTTGTCATAGCTTCCTGCAACCGTGTCGCAGTCAGAAAAATGCTGCTTGTATCGCCGGTACGTCATTGTCTCAACAGTCATGTTACACCAGCCAACCTTCTAATGAATATATCCGTTTTTGAGCAGAAACGCTGTATCTTGATCCCAGCAAACCGGTTCGCCGTTATCCTCATAAGCCTTGAATTCGGTATAGCTTTTCTGCGCTCTTTCTAAGCCGTCCCACTGGAACACATTTTCGATAACGAAGCCTTTTGAATACTCAGTGCAGGGAAGAAGGTGATACCGCCCTGCGGTTTTGGTGCAATAGCGTACCTTTGCGCATTTTCTCCCGCTCTTAGAAATGTACAGCTTTTCAATAACACCAACTCGGAAAATCCAGCCGTTCCAGCCGGAACGCATCGTGGCAAATTCAAACGCGGGAATCTGCACCAACTGACCGACAAACGGATTCTTAACTGCTTTCATGTTGCTTCCTTTCCGGGCGGTTTAGCCGCCGCCCTTCGGCTTCTGTTTTTCTTATTTCACGTAGATCGTCAAGTCTTCGCCGGTGATGCGGAAAGAAACGAGCGTCGCGTTAAGCTGTTTTTCATACGGTGTGTCCGTTGCCATCGGGTTAACGGCAATGCCGATAAGCTGCGTTTTCTCTTCCACACCTCGAACAACGAAAATGCGGTGAATCGAGCTGGATGCATAAAGAAGCTTGTTCAAGAACTGTCTTACTTTCATTTCAATTTCCTTTCTGCCTGTCGGCTTGTTCTTACAGTTGTAGTTATAAACTATATGGTTTAAAATGTCAACCATTATTGTGAACTTTTTGGGATATTTTTGAAAAGTTTTATTTGACAAACAAAATCATATAGTTTACAATCAGATCGAAAGGGGTGATCCAATGACCGCTAAGCAATTAGTTGATATGGCGCTGGCTTACGCCGGGATGAGCAAATCAGAGCTTGCCCGCCGCCTAAACTGGTCTCCGCAACTGTTAAGCAAGCGCCTAAATACCGGAAAGTTCTCCGTTGAAGAATGGTGCGTTATTGCGAAAGCCATTGGCGCAGAACCACATATCGGCTTTGTTTTCCCGGACGGGAAAGAAATATAAAGCAAAGGGGTAGTCATTCGACTGCCCCTTTTTTTGTAAGCCCAAAGTTTTCTGCTGTTCTTTCGATGAATTTATTATGCCAGTTCTTAGCGGTTCCGTAGGAAACGAACAGGGCCATAGCTGCCCCATGCAAAGTATGTGTGCGCTTAAAAAACACCATTTCGATGAGCTTTACGCGATCCGCGCCATTAGGATACCGCATGGTGTCCCGTATGGTCTTTTCGACAGCTAAATACTCTTTCATATCATCGAAAGGAAGCTCGCGCAATGCTACGCTTTCAGCGGCTCGGTTTACGCCCGTCCCTCGTCCTGTTGCGCCGTATGCGGGAACAACAGACTGCTCCCGTATATTCCGCAAATCCTCACAATGCATCGGGTACGCCCGGATGATCGCTTTCACGAATCCCCACCATTTGTATCTTGGTTTGCTCATTTTACCTCCGTTCTCGCAACGTTAAACGCTCTGTACGGAATTTTCGATTGTCAGGCACATCTTTTCATGCCTCCCACGAAACGCTTAACTTTGCCATGCTCACGGATCCGAGGACGGAGTAAACGAGGTTCAGCGCTTCTGTGGTCGTGGTGTTCTCGAAGCAGAGGCTTCCGCTCTTTGGAGTGCCCCCCCTATTCTGTACCGGCGGAGCATCAGGAGCTTTGACCTCCTCCGCCGGTTCAGCAACTTCCAGCGTGGAATGCACTGGTTCCGGCGGCGCTTCTACATGATCGGCTTTCGGCTCCTCGGCGCAAAAGGCACGGAACCCGCCGTTGTTGGTATTCGCCCATCCTCCACGATGCGGAAACTTGATGACGAGCTTCTTAGTCTCCAAGCCCACAGTCTGAACAGAAACGCCGAACATGGCGGCAAGGTCTTTTTGCTGCACGTCGAAGCGCTTCTGTAGATTTTCTATGTACTCCCGGCGCACATCGTCCGGGAGCATCTTAAATTCTTTCCACCGCATGGGACGGTTAAGAGCGTAGGTCTTTACTTCGCCATTCATTGCTTCTCGTTCCTTTCTTGTAAGATAGTCGGACGGGAAGATGACTTTCCCGCCCTTTCCGGCATGGGTACGCTTATTATGTATGCCACGCGCCGTTCGCTTCTTCTCTGCGCAGTCAGTAACGAAAACGTACTTTTCATCGTTCAAAGTTAAAACTCTCCATAACGTTTGATTTGATATGTCTCACCGTCTATGGTGTATATCGTTAAAGTCTCACATATCACCGGGGGAGGCGATACAGGAACGGAAACAGTAACACCGCACCTTGTCCCGCAATACTCGCACACGCTCCCGGTGATCGGTGCTCAGCAGTTTGGGCAGTTTGTTTTACTGCTCATCGCATATGCTCCTCCACATAACACCAGCTCTGCGGCGGACGCTGCATTGGTTTCCAGCAGTAGGTATCGCAGTCTCCCATGTATTCACACCCGTTGCAGTTGCGGAAGTTCGTAATGTCTACCGGTTCGTCGTAGATTCTCAGATCAGAGATATGCCAACCCAACCCAACCTTTCCATGCAAATACATTTCAAGTTCGTTCTCGCGCAAGCACGCCTCTTTAAGAATCGGCTCGATTGGATGACCAAAATTGTCATAGTCAGCGAGTTTGTAGACCGGCTCCCCACCAATCCCGGTGTAGCCAATCTGCGCCAACCGGATGACTTGATCGCACACGAACTCACCGATCACCCGTCCATCGCGCTCGTTCCAATCCCCGCTTTTCGGAAGAGTTTGGTAAATATAGCACTTGAACGGCGTTTCAATCTTCGGGCGCGTCTTGCGCACTTCCATCGTCTTTTCCCCGGCTGCGATTAGCTCGCACCATCTAGGCTGGATGCTTAACATTACTGCTTTACTCATCGGTTAAACCCTCCAACACGTCGTCCATGCCGCCGGTCATTTTTGCGCCATACATGCACATCACTATGTGCGCCGATGAAAATTTTCTGCCATCCTCGTAATAACAAGGTGCAACCAATTTCATCCCGTCAACAAAGCGCACCAACATGACCGGCGTTGCCCACGGTGAGCCGGTAATTCCCTGCACCATTATATCGCGTTTGCCAAGGTCGAACTGATACCCGCCGTTGTCGGCATCGTACAAGAGGTCATTTGTCCAGCGCCAATCCTCCTTCATGCCGAGGTGGACGGTTTTTATTTCGATTTTGTTGGCTTCGACAAAATCGCGGATCAACTTTGCGTTATACTTTTTCATTGGTTCTCCTTTCTCCGATTTTGTTATCGTCAACAAAATCGTTTTTCTTTTCTCCGCCCCAGCAAAACCAGTCTGCACAAACCACCGCCTTGTGATAGTCGCATACGTATTCACAGTAATGTAAGCAGTCCTTGCAATGCACAACCTTTTCATACCCCAGCTGCACCGCCATACGCTTAAACTGGCTGCGGGTGGGGCGGTCTATGGTGGGCGCATCCTCTATCAGTTTTCGGGCTTTCCCCGGCTCTCCTTCGTGCTGCCGGTCATATTCAGCAAGCAGAGCGTCAGCGTCAATCAATCGCATTTTCGTAATCCTCCCATATGTTTGCTTGTCCCGGAAGAACGCCGTCCTCCATCCACCAGTGAAAAACGTCTTCGCCGGTCGTCCACGATCGCGCGTCATCGGCCTTCCTGCGGGCTTTTCGTGCTTCAAGCATCCGCTCAAACGTTCGGATGTAATTGCGCTGGAAACCCGGATATCGGGCAAACTCTGCGTAACGGGCTTTCCCAGCCATTGGGCATCCTATGCAACCAACACGGCAGAAGCCCTCGTTGTAAAGCGGGTTCGTCTCAACCTTTTGATCGGTAAGATAATCCCACACATCCCGATCCGTCCAGTCGATGATTGGATTGCAAACCCGTTTTCCTTTCATCTGGCAATTTTCAAAAAGCTGTCGGTCTTCCTCGTTGTCGTTGTTCAAAATGAGCTTTTTCTTCGGGTCAGAGGCTTGTACTTCCAGCGCCCCGCGGTTTGCCGCTCTTTTGACAGATTCTGCCCACCGGACACCTGTAACGACAAATCGGTCTTTGCCTGCCGTTTCTTTTAAGACAGCGCAGCAGTATCGCACAACTCGCGTCGGCGGCATGAGTTTCTTCGGTATCAAATCCCACATCGAAGTGCGTTTGCCTTGATATGTCGGAAGAATTATCGTGTACTCAACGCCCTTTTCCTCGTACTCTTTGGCGCGTTTTCGGACGTGGTATACCGTCTCTGGCGCGTCCGCTGTCGTATGGGAATGGCATATTTCAAACGGTATTCCGGCATTCTCCGCCAATCTGCATATCACTGCGCTGTCTTTTCCGCCGCTGTCGGTCAGCAGTAGCGGCTGCCTATACAGTTTCAGCGACATTTGCGATGCAAGACGCAGACGCTCCATTGCTGTCTGTTCCAAATCAGTCATTGCCATTCGCTACACCCCCCATTCAACCGCCACACACAGCGGGGGCATTTGCCGTAGCAGGGTTTATGCATCATTTTTCCCTCCCGGTTGTTCAACAATTTGGTATAGTTTTTCTTTCCCATGCGGGATCATTGATTGCAGCGGTTCTCTTTTCTCGCACATCGCGATCTGCGCCCAGCGGTAGCCTTGAAAACACCGGTTTTTCGTAAGGTTCTCACGAGGGATGTAAAGCTGTTTGCGTTCAAGAACGAACACTATCTTCACTTCCTTTATACTTCGGCATGTCCGCCCACGCTTTCACGCCGTCCCAGTCGCCGTGTTCTTCAAGCTCAAACAGTTTGTCGCCGTATTCGTCGCGGTCGCTCATGCACATATCCTGCGACACTCCAAAGATTGTGGCGATAAGAATATTCTGCCCGTCATCCGGCATTTCGCAGGAAAACGCATATTCGGGAATCTCGTAGTTAGCGTATCCACGTTCGATATATTCTGTTTCTTCTTCTGCTGTTAGACGGCGCGTCGTGATCTCGTGCCAGATGATTTTTTCTTCATACATCAGCTTCTACCTCGCTTTCGAGCCATTTTCTTATGTCCTCCTCGGGAAACTCTACAAACATGCAAAGGTGGAAAAATGGGCAGACGGTGCAGTTTGTCTTATCCGGGAAAACGCATTCTTCCATCTGCGCAATATAGACTAAGAAGTCGGATATATCGTAGTCGCAAAGGTCGCGCACGATCTTCTCACGGTTCGTCATTGCGGTCATCCTTTCTCTGATAGCAATTCAGCAGCGGGTCTGTCAGATCGCAGAAACAGCAGGGCTTTCCGTCCGCAGCGCTCGGCGGGTAGTGGATGCAGGATTCACAGTCATTCATGTTTACCACCATCCCAAAATCTTGCTTATGACCGCGAGCCATAACGCATCGGCTATGCAGAACAGCGCATGGGCTATGTTGTGATGAACGGTTTTCTCATACCACGGCGTAAACAATAACGATATCAAATACAGAACGCTCATTCCGCACATCCTCTCTTTGCACATTGGCCATAGCAGTGATGCAAGTGCTCGCACCGGTAACACACGCATTCGGCGCAGGTGAATTCATCCTCACACTCGCAGTCGAAATATCGCGGATTGTCTTTGATTTCGCACTCTGCGCAGATGTCAACACCGTGCTTCATTCCGCACCGTCCATTCGTGCGCCGCAATGGGGACAGAACGCGCTTTCTCCCATAAATGTGTTTGGCGCAAGACAAATTGAGCAACTATAGGGCTGATAAAAATCGTGTAAAACGCCCTTCCAATCTTCCCGTTTTACGACAAGCGGCACCCATTTCCCGTGCTGTGCAACTGGCTCATATTGGTTGCACTCTGCACAAGGATGATTATCAACCGCTCGACAAACGGGGTAATGATCGCAGCTTGGGCAGATGCTTTCTGCTCCTGCCTTGATTGTCTGGTGGATATCAATCATTTTCTTCACCCTCCACTCTCCATCCGTCCATAACCGCACCGCAATGAGGGCAGTAGGACGTTCGGTCAGCAAAACCGATTTCGCAAACAGAGCAGTACTGAATATCTCCTGCAAACTCTGCGTGAAATGGCATCCATTTTCCATGCCGTACAGGCGCAACGTCGGTGGCGGGGAAATCTTCAAGCTCGTTTGCCAAATCTTCAAAGGCTTCGGCAATTATTCCGCTTTCACCGCCCAGCTCTTCAAAAGCGCTCTGTGCTTCTTCAACTTCTTTGCGAATATAGAAAACAACATCTTTTTTGCTCATGTATTTAGCCATTGTCATCGCCTCCGTCCGTTCGCACTTCTTTTTCAAGAATTGCATCGATAACTTCAATAGCGTCGAGAATGCCGCAGTTTACGCTTTTGTCGTGGTCAAATATAGCTCCCTCGATGAAACCTAACATGCGCTGAATCGTTGAAAAGTCTTTGTGTGTCATGGCGTTTTCCCCTCATAGTTGTCTTTAATACCGTGATTTCTCAGGCAGCAGGAGCACTTCTGGTAACGCTTGCCGAGCCATTTGCAGTTGTCGCAGGAAAGCGCGTCCTCTTCGAGCATCCGCAGCCAGTCACAGTCTGCCGGTTCACAAGGATCGTCTGGGTAGAGCTCGTTGCATAATTCGCAGATGACCGTCCGTGCTGTTTTAACTTTCGTGTATTCAGCCATTGTCAACCCTCCTATTCCATGCTTCGATTGCTTTTTCCGGCGTAGAGAAAAGCCGTGTTTGCTGATGAGAAAAGCAGCGGGCGTTGTCGCAAATCACTCGATATTTTTTGACGCACTCAATAAAGCCGTCATCGGCTGCTACTGCGGCGGGCAGATCGCAAAAAACAATCTCCCTGATGTACGGGCTGCCGCCACAGAATGGGCAAGGTTTAAGATTCTCCATTGCCATCACTCCAATCAATCACCGTAAAGCATTTACGGCATACGGTGTCTTTCGTAAAACTCGATGAGCCTTTCCCGCTTCTTACCCTGCGGCAACCTTTTCTTTTCCGCAATCGCATTTACAAAGCCAGTGCGCGCCGTCGTGCTCGGAGTGGTCGTATCGTATGACCGTCAGGCGTCCGAAGCGTTGCCCGGTAAGGTCAATTCGTTTCATCCGAGCCTCCGCTTGGCGTAGAGTGCCATGAGTAAAGATTCTGCACAGCCGTCATGCTCCTTGCGGCAGCCCGGCGGGATGAGATTCACGCCGGGGAAGAGCCGCTTGCAGACCTCTATGGACGTGTTCTTGTCAGCCGTGACGGAAAATTCCTTCTTCCACTTCTGCGGGCGGACGAGCTCATAGGGGATCTCGTATGCTTCGAGCATCCCTTGCAGCCAGCCGAAGCCCTCACCGAAGTGGAACATAGATGTCACTCCCTGCCCCGGCATGGCGCTGACGTGCTCCAAGCAGCACACCGCCTTTTCCCCGCGCAGATCGGACAGGATGAAGCGGTAGGTGTCGCGGTCATACCGGAACGTCTGGACTTCCTCCCCGTTCAGAATGGCAAGTCCGCCGTTCTTGCCGGGATCGCATCCGATGTATATCATTCTTCCGCCTCTACGATCTCGCCGTTTCGGAGGGTGTACCACGTATCCGGTTTGTACATTTTCCCGTCGATTACAAAGGATCCCCACGAGACGATATCAAACGATGTTTTCGATTCAACGGCAATCGTCAGCATTGCGCCCTTGCCGCCTCGGATCATAACGTCATCACCGCGGACTGTACCGACGCCATTTTCTCCGACGGACACCTTACCGCGGGAAGTGGCTGCGCCGCTGTCTCCCGCTGTGGCTGCGCCGCTGTCTCCCGCTGTGGCTGCGCCGCTGTCTCCCGCTGTGGCTGCGCCGCTGTCTCCCG
>ERZ779874.552-NODE-552-length-42821-cov-4.335336_pt1 | contig 42821 bp, 37 predicted proteins | sample MGYA00511031_ERZ779874 | MGnify/ENA primary metagenome ERZ779874 (study PRJEB29588, sample SAMEA2156850) | human gut metagenome | biome: human gut; feature: human-associated habitat; material: faeces | place: Denmark | collected 2008/2010 ...
TTATCGGAGATTTTTTCTCCGGACACTAGTGAACGCATAGCATGAATCAAGTTTGTCTTACCGACATCGTTTGCTCCTATAACAAGGCTATTTTTATTAAAATTGACTGTAACCTCTTTGAAATTACGGTAGCCTTTTATATAGATTTTTTGTAGCAGCATAAGTATTTTTTATTTTCTTGTATAATTACATTGAAACTATTCTTTATAGTGTTTTATTATCATTGCTCTCAAGCCACTTATCTTTTTCTATCTTTATAATTGATTGCAAAACATTCAATTCGTATTAAATCTAAAAGCACAAGTTCTCTTTTTCCGGCATCTTGTTCTCCAGAAACATTACATAGTAAATTGGGAGATAAAGGACATTTCCTTTTGTCTTTATTTCCCTTTCATTTGAAAGAACAATAGATGAAACAATATGGTAATCCTGAATCGCCATCAGGTTATCCAATGCACTATGAACCGTATAATCCTTTCCGGATTTAACCTCAATAGGTAGGACGCTCATGGTATCGCTATCATCAACAAGGAAGTCTACTTCTCCTTTCTGCTTATTGTCGTAGTAGAACAATTTTTCGTAATGTGCTTTCAGTTCCTGAGCAACCGCACTTTCATATACAGAGCCAAGGTTAATGCTGGCAATGTCGTTCAGTATTGGCTGGATATTGTAATGATACAACTGGGAAGTAAGCATACCTACATCGTTCATGTACAGCTTCAACAAATTTTTCTGCTGTGATTCTGCCAAGGGATATTTCGGATTGCTGATTGCATGAGATGGTATCGTAATACCTGAATTAATCAGATACTCAAACTCCTCCACGTAATTGCTGAATCTATCGCCTTTCCTGTCCAATATATCTTTTGCCACAATCCGCTTCTTCTTGTTCTCCATCTGAGAAGGAATCATATCATAGATACGGCGGATGAACAGTTTCTTGGCAGCGTCCTCTTCGTAACGGGAAGCATCGACACCATACAGTTCTCTGATTGCCTCCTGAACTTCTCTTACTTTAACTATATTATGGGAGTTCAAATATTCATTTACCGCATCCGGCATACCACCCACGAGCAGGTATCTTTTGAAAAGACCTAACACTTTATCATGAATCTCCTGGGGCAAAGGCAGTTTCTGCTCAAAGGATTTCCTTAGATGCTTAATCGCATCCTCACCGAAATCATTTGCAATTAGGAATTCTTCAAAGTCCAGCTGGTACATTTTTTTAGGAATAATACTTCCGACTGGAACCGAAACAGTTCCTTTCAATGCAATTCCCAACAGGCTTCCGCTACAGATAAACCGATACTTGTGTTCTTGCCTCAAAAATTTGAGCATAGTCAGGAATTGCGGATAATGCTGAATCTCATCAATGAATACTAATGTATTTTCATATTTGTCCAGTTTGGATCCTGCAACCATACTTAAGTTCAGGTAAAACTCTTCCGTTGTGCGGACATTCCTGAATATCTTGTCGCCTGCATCGTCTTCCACGAAATTTATCTCCACATAGTTGTCATAGAGTTTCCTCCCTACATCTCTTATGATATAAGATTTGCCTATCTGCCGTGCACCTTCAATAAGGAGAATCTTATCCTCCTTAGATCTGAGGTGGTCATCTATATATGATCGGATCTTTCTGTACAGCATTACTTCTACACTTTTCTAAAAAAATGATATTGCAAATATACACTTTTCTATAAAAACACTCTTCTTAATTCTACACTTTTCTAATATTATTGTCGCATTTTTCTAAAAGATTTAAGGGAAACATTGAAATACGAAGTTATCAACTAAATTTGCAATAACATACTCACCCCGCTTCCCATAAGAATAGTGCGCTAAGGGTGAGTCTTTTATTTTTATCTATTGATCTAGTGACGTGGTTGGTTACTTTTCATGAATGTAGTTGACGGTTTAGAATTTTACACTTTTTCAAGCGAATAAATCGAACTCGTCACACTTTTTTCCAACGAATCAGACTCCTATTATACACTTTTCCATCAAAATTAAGGCTTAAAATCTACACTTTTCTATAAAATCAGTAACTTTACTTTATCCCCGTATTCATATATACTATACATTCATTAAAGTAAAGTCAAAATAAGGGAAACTACTTCGTATAATTCCGCTTCAAAAAGTACTGAATATTATTGAGAGTCACCTATTCGTGATATAAGTATTATTCCTTATCTCCATCGTTATCTCCATATAGGCACGTCTTCCCTCGATATAGTCGGCATACAATATCTCTGCGTCCTTTCCTCTCAGGACACGACATTTGCCGCACGACTCACAATCGCGCAGGCATTTCCAGGCGTCGAGCACGAATGCCCGCCTCTCTTCTCTTGTGGATTGCTCAATACGCGGAGGAATCATGGATCAAAAAAAGTGATTAATAAAAATATTTCGTCAGGACGATTATCCTCAGGCGCAAAGATAACGTAAAGTTTGTTTCCCGACCAACGAGAAACCGATTTTGGGGCAAGAAGCGGCTCAAACCCTGTCGAGCAGCCTGCTGAGAACGGGGATTCTCAGGACCGGCAACAACAGTCGGGCCGGGGCGACCGCGCAAAGGGCAACCGTCAGTTTCGTAAAAAATCCGGGCACGCAGCGGTAACGTTTCCGGAACAGGGCCCGCAAGGCGGTCTCGACTGCCTGCCGCGGTGTCTGCATCATGCCCAGCCTCAAGAGCCATTTTCGTTTCCGCCCGTCCAGCCGATACAATGGCGTATCCACGGCGCCCGGGAAAAGGGCCGTCACGCCCACGCCATACCGCCTGAACTCATACCAGACCGACCGTGAGAAAGATTTCAGTAAAGCCTTTGTCGCCGCATAATGCGAGATGGTCGGATAGGGCATCCAGGCGGTCGAGGAGGCGGTGATCAGGATATAGCCTTGACGTCGCCTCAACATATCCTGCCCGAAAAGGCGAATCAACTTGATCGGGGTCGCGCAATGCAACGCCACGATCCGATCCAGACGGTCGAGAGGCGTTCGCTCGAGCGTCGAGAACAACAGCATCCCCGCGTTGCTTACCAGGATCTCGACCTCCAATCTCCAGTCAGAGACCTCACGATAGATAGTCTCCGCCGCCTCGGGCAATGTCAGGTCCAGGTCGATCACCCGCACATCCGCATGGCTCCGCTCACGCAGCGATTCCGCCGCCCGCCTGTTCTCGTCCGAGCGATCGCTGATCACGACAATCCCGTAACCCCGCTCCGCCAACTGCCGGGCGAACTCCAGTCCCATTCCCGACGAAGCTCCCGTTATAACCGCATATTTCATATCCTAACCAAAAACGGAAACGTTTTACGTAATGATCATTCCTCCTTGCCGGCGGCCTTTTTCAAGTTCGCCACCATCTTTTCCAAATTCGCCTGATTCTGCTCGTCGGAGATAGTCGGGTCTTTCTGGAAACGGCCACAAGGAAGCGACGGACAAGCGCCGCAATGCCTCCATCCCTTCTGGTTTACGCAACAATCATAGACGCCACAACAATCCTCGCCCGTATATTGGAGCCAAAAGACCTTCCCTTTTATCTTCCGGCATCCCGGACAGTCGACCGGAAAGCTCGCGCACTCGACACAAACGGCCCCACAGGGCGAAACCTCCACATAATCGTCTTTCCAATACCACCACTTGCATTTCCGCGGGTCCGGATTCTCGGTATTGACAAAATATTCCACGGCACGATACAAATAGAGCTGGCAGCGATCGACCACACATCCGCGCGAGGCACACTCCTCGGCATACAACTCGTCCGCGCTCTTGCCCCTCAAGGATTGGATCGTGGTATAACCCATCCGGATCAAATCCTGTTCCGTCTGTTTCCCGACATTTGGTATTTTCCGAAGCTCACCCATAAGCAAAATCCTAAATCATGCATAATAGACATCAGGCCCACCTCTTCCCCGTCGCGTGCCGCCAAACCGGCGACCATCCGCGAAAAAGAGAAGGCTTTTCACCTGCTCACAAATGTAAGAAATATTCCTCGCAAGGCGGAACGTGAAAAAAAGAAAAGCATCGAACCTATGGCCACCCGAAATTGTTATTCCATAAAATCTGGACTTAAAATCATAAAAACCATGGGAAAGAAAAATTTCGTATTGGACACCAATGTTATCCTGCATGATTACAAGTGTCTCCAAAATTTCCAGGAGAACGACATTTTCATTCCGATCGTCGTTCTCGAAGAGCTGGACAAGTTCAAGAAAGGCAGTGAGCAAATCAATTTCAACGCCCGCGAGTTCGTCCGCCAGATGGACGAGATCACGGATGACAACCTGTTCTCAAAGGGTGCCTCGCTCGGTCCGGGCTTAGGCACGTTGCATATCGTCCTGGATGGCACCTATCACAAGACCATCCAAGCCACTTTCCCCGAGAAGAAACCGGATCACCGGATCCTCTCCTGTACCCTGACAATCGCCGAGAAACATCCCAACATGAAGACGATCCTGGTCACAAAGGATGTCAACCTGCGCATGAAAGCCCGCTCGCTCGGCATCAGTGTCGAGGACTACATCACCGACAAGGTGACCAACGTGGATATTTTCGAGAGGGCGCAAGAGACTTACGAGGATATCAATCCCGACCTGATCGACAAGATCTACAACCAGGTGGAAGGCATTGACGCGGACGAGCTCGAGATCAGCTCGAAACTCTCGCCCAACGACTGCTTCGTGCTGAAAAGCGTTCGCAACAGCGTCATGGCCCGCTATAATCCTTTCACCGGAAAGATCAAGCGAGTGGAGAAGGGAAACAATTTCGGCATCCAACCCCGCAACTCGGAGCAGAGCTTCGCTTTCGAGGTCCTCAACGACCCGGAAATCAAGCTGGTCGGACTGACGGGAAAAGCCGGTACGGGAAAGACCCTGCTGGCCCTCGCCTCCGCGCTCAAGCAATCGGGCACCTACAAGCAGATCCTCCTGGCCCGCCCCATCGTGGCGCTGGCGAACAAGGACCTGGGCTTCCTGCCCGGCGACGAGAAACAGAAGGTGGCGCCCTATATGCAACCCCTGTTCGATAACCTGAACGTGATCAAGGCGCAATTCTCGCCCAACCATCCGGAGATCCGTAAAATCGACGACATGCAGAAAAACAACCAGCTGATCATCGAGGCGCTCGCCTTCATCCGCGGGCGAAGCCTGTCCGAGACCTACTGCATCATCGACGAGGCGCAAAACCTGACACCGCACGAGATCAAGACCATCATCACCCGTGCGGGCGAAGGGACCAAGATGGTTTTCACCGGCGATATCCAGCAAATCGACTCGCCTTACCTCGACGCGCAAAGCAACGGCTTGGCCTATATGATCGACAAGATGAAGGGACAGAACCTGTTCGCCCACATCAACCTCATCAAGGGCGAGCGCAGCGAACTGTCCGAGCTGGCCTCCGACCTGCTCTGATCCGTCTTAAATAACAAAGAGCGCGGAAAAACACCGAAGCCCTCGAGGGCCATCCGAAATCCGGTGTTTATCCGCGCTCTCTTTTTTTCGCGACAAGCCAGCGTCACTTGCCAGCCACATGATCATCGGGCGGAGGAACAGGCACGCCCTCCTTGATAAACTCATCATATACCACCTTCGGGTGATCCTGCGGCGACATCAACTGATATTCCGCCACGTAGTTATTGCGCCTGAACTGCTTCAACTTCAAGTTCTCGGTACTGTAATTCCTCAACGTGTCTTGACGATTGCCAAACAGGGAACTGTTCAGCACCTGCGAATCCAGGATATTCTCCTTCGGGGTCAATTTCGGCAACAGGTTCTGCTCCAGCAGGCCCCGATAAGCGCCCACATACTCGCACCAGACCGCGTCTCCCTTGTGATAGATCCTGTAAGTGTAATTTGACCAGGCCGTCGTGATGTGAATCTCCTCCCGCCAAATATCCACCGAGGCCTCAGAATCAAAATAGGGATCCTTGATCGTCACACGCGTCAGTTCAGGCTTATCCTCCTTTATCACAGCCAACCACTTGTCGGAACGCAGGATCTCTTCCCGGATATCCGCCAGATTCTCCTTAATCTCAAATTGTATTCTCATGATCGTTTGCCTGCCCGTCAGGACTTTTTAAGGTTCCAGGTTCTATAGTTCTAGATTCCAATTCTCGAAAGCCACCGGCAAAAATACAGAAAAAGCGCCCCAAAGAAGGCCGGATTCAACATTCTTACTAAATTTGCCTAACTTAATAACAATCATGACAGAGAAAATGTTGAAAAAAGAGATCATCCTTATCAATATAAACGGGACCGATCGCCCCGGAGTCACCGCGGCGATCACGGAGATCCTGGCCAAAAACAACGCTGTCATCCTTGACATCGGCCAAGCGGATATCCACAACCATCTCTCGCTGGGCATCCTGTTCCAAAGCGTGGAGGGAAACTCGGGGGATATCATGAAAGAGCTGTTGTTCAAGGCCTATGAGCTGGACGTGAACATCCGTTTCAACCCCATCTCGGAGGCCGACTACAGCGAGTGGGTCAACCTGCAAGGGAAAAACAGGTACATCATCACGATCCTGGGCCGGAAACTGACCGCCAAACAGATCGCCAGCATATCGAGAGTCGTAGCCGAGCAGGGCATGAATATCGACGACATCAAGCGCCTGACCGGACGAATCCCGCTCGACGAGAACGCACGGACACCCAAGGCAAGCGTGGAGTTCTCCGTACGGGGCACGCCGCTCGACAAGGAGAAGATGAAAGCGAACTTCATGAAACTCGCCTCCGAGCTGGAGATGGATATCTCTTTCCAACAGGACAGCATGTATCGCCGGATGCGCCGGTTGATCTGCTTCGATATGGACTCGACACTGATCCAGACAGAGGTGATCGACGAACTGGCCATGCGGGCCGGCGTGGGCGACCAGGTCAAGGCGATCACCGAGGCGGCCATGCGCGGCGAGATCGACTTCAAGGAAAGCTTCCGGCAACGTTGCGCGCTGCTGAAAGGGCTTGACGTCTCTGTCATGAGAGAAATCGCCGAGAACCTCCCGATCACGGAAGGGGTCGACCGGTTGATGTATGTCCTGAAAAAGGTCGGTTTCAAGATCGCCATCCTCTCCGGAGGCTTCACCTATTTCGGGAATTACCTGAAACAGCGTTATCACATCGACTATGTCTACGCCAACGAGCTGGAGATCGAGAACGGGAAGCTGACAGGCAACTATGTGGGCGATATCGTCGACGGAAACCGCAAGGCGGAACTGCTCCGGCTCATCGCCCAGGTAGAGAACGTGGATATCCGGCAAACCGTGGCTGTCGGCGACGGCGCGAACGACCTGCCCATGATCAGCATCGCCGGTCTGGGCATCGCCTTCCACGCCAAGCCGAAGGTGAAGGAGAACGCCAACCAGTCCATCTCGACCATCGGTCTCGACGGCATTCTCTATTTCCTTGGATACAAGGATTCCTACATTGAAGAATAACTATTATTTAATTCATTAATCTCATAAATTTTATGATCAGACACATCGTTATGTTCAAGCTCAAGGAGTTTGAGAACGCGGAAGCCAAACAGGCAAAACTGAACGAGATCAAGGAGCGCTTGGAGGCCTTGATCGATAAGATTGAGGTATTGAAATACATCCATGTCGACTTCAACTGCAATCCGGCAGAGACTTGGGACCTGATCCTGACCACCGAGCTGGCCACACTGGAGGACGTGAACACCTACGCCAACCATCCGGAACATGTCGCCGTAGCCAAAGGTATAATCGGGCCCGTCAAGGCGGACAGAGCATGCGTAGACTATGAAGTGCGCTGAGTTCGACATCGAGGAACGGGCCGAAAGGGCCGTACGCAATTTCGAGAGCGGTTATAACTGCGCCCAATCGGTCTTCCTCGCCTACGCGGACCTGTTCGGCCTCGAGCTGGAACAGGCCAAGATGATGTCCGTCTCTTTCGGAGGCGGCATGGGGCGCATGCGTGAGGTCTGCGGCACGGTGAGCGCGACCGCCATGCTGATCGGCTTCCGTTATCCAGTGGAGGATCCCAGCGATATGGAGGCGAGAACTCGCAATTACGCGATGACGCAAAAGGCGTTCGCCCTCTTCAAGGAGCGGTTCGGCACATACATTTGCCGGGAACTGCTGCCGCCCGAGGACCAGTCGACCGCGCCCAAGCCTTCGGAGCGGACCGCCGCCTATTACGCCAAACGACCTTGCGCCAAGTTTGTCCGGCAATCCGCCCTCAACGCCGGCGCGATGCTAAAGGGCGAATGGGAAGAGGAGGCTTGATGTCATCAGGCCAACAATTTGATCTGGTTCACGTAGCCCAGTTGACGCAGCTCGTTGAACAAACCGGTATACGACGACTTGGACTTCACGTTCACCTTGTATGAGATGATCGTCGTATCCGAATCATAATTATAATCATAAGAGATACTTACGATAAAGATATTACGCTGCTCAAGGATCTGGCGAATCCTCTTCAGGTCCGGCGAAGCGGACGAACAGCTTATCGTAAGTATCTTATTGACACCATCCAGGAACATTTTCCGCTCCAGCCGCTCGAGCGAGACCAATATGAGCAATGCGAAAGCGGTCATGACGCTCGCGGCAAGATACATCCCGGCGCCGACGCCCAACCCGATCACCGCGGCGACCCAGATACAGGCAGCCGTCGTCAACCCATGTACGCTTCCCTTGCTCTGTATAATCGCCCCAGCGCCCAAAAAGCCGATGCCCGTCAGCACCTGTGCCGCCACACGTCCGGGATCGCCATTCAACAGGTTCGGATAGGTTTGCGGGATCCAGATCGAGATCAGCATGGCGGCGGTCGATCCCATGCAAATCAAGGTAAATGTCCGCATCCCGGCCTCGCGTCGTCGCAACTGTCGCTCGATGCCGATCACCGCACCCAACAAGAAGCTCAACGACAGGCGCAACATCACGGTATATGGCGTGATGAGCGTACTGTTGACTATCTCCATAAAATCGTTCCACATATCGTTTTCCTCCTTTTTTCTTATCCGCGAATTTAAGGAATCCGGAAATAATCACCTAAATTTGTGAGACGGTACAAGAATTTATTCTTAAAAACAGATTACGATATGTTCAAGAAAGAAACTTACATCACTCGCCGGGCTTTATTGAAGAAGAGCATTGGCTCAGGCCTCTTGCTTTTCCTGGGCAATGACGAGTGCGGCATGAATTACGCGGACAACGGTTACCATTTCCGCCAGGACTCCACTTTCCTGTACTTTTTCGGCCTGCCCTACGCGGGATTATCGGCCATCATCGATATCGATAACGACAAGGAGATCATCTTTGGCGACGAGCTGACGATTGACATGATCGTCTGGACTGGTATCCAGCCCACACTGCATGAGAAGAGCGAGCGGGTCGGCATCCGTGAGGTTCGCCCCTACAACGAGATCGAGAGCTACTTGAAGAATGCCCAGGCTAAAGGGCAGACAATCCACTATCTGCCAACATACCGGGCCGAGCACCAGATCAAGTTGTTCCAATGGCTGGGTGTCCTGCCCGGCAGCGAGCAGCCGTCGGTTCCCTTCATCATGGGCGTCGTCAACCAGCGTATCTATAAGAGCGATGAGGAGATCGCCGAGATTGAGAAGGCCTGCCTCGTGACGGCGGACATGCACCTGGCGGCCATGCATACGGTACGGGCGGGCATCCGGGAATGCGACGTCGCAGCCGCTGTCGCTCAAGTGGCCATCGCCAACAACTTCGAGCTCTCCTTCCCCACCATCGCGACCATCAACGGACAGACACTGCATAACCACGACCACAGCAACCTGATCAAGAGTGGCGACATGCTCCTGCTCGACGCGGGCGCCGAGACAGAGATGGGTTATGCCGGCGACATGTCGTCGACCATCCCGGCCGACGCGACATTCACGCCCTTACAGAAAGACATCTACGACATACAGGTAGCCGCCCAGGAGGCCGCCGTCGCCGCCTTGCGCCCCGGCATCCGCTTCGAGACGGTCTATGACCAGGCGTGCGCCGTGATCATGGATAACCTGAAGCAACTGGGCTTCACGAAAGGCGATCCGATGGAGGCGGTGAAAGCGGGTGCCCATGCCATGTTCATGCCTTGCGGACTGGGCCACATGATGGGACTCGACGTACACGATATGGAGAATCTCGGCGAGGTTTATGTCGGCTACAACGGACAACCCAAGAGCACGCAATTCGGACGGAAATCTCTCCGCCTGGGCCGCGAGCTGGAACCCGGCTTCGTCCTGACCATCGAGCCGGGCGTCTACTTCATCCCCGAATTGATGGATCTGTGGAAAAGTCAGAACAAGTTCACGGAATTCATCAACTACGATAAGCTTTTCCAATATCGCGATTTCGGAGGTATCCGCAACGAGGAGGATTATCTTATCACGGCCGATGGCGCCCGTCGCTTAGGGAAGAAAATCCCATTGACCACGGAAGAGGTGGAAACGATTCGACAATAAACTCATCTCACGCGCGAAGAGGCTGGAGAAATTTTCTCTAGCCTCTTTTGACATTTGGAGAGGCCAGAAATCTTTTCTCTAGCCCCTTCTAACGCACGGAGAGGCCAGAAATCTTTTCTCTAGCCTCTTTTAACGCGCGGAGAGCCCAGAAATCTTTTCTCTGGACTCTTCTTCCGCAACAGCTTCCCCCAATACCGCGGTAAATTTCCGAACGCGCTGTTCCACACTTTCCCGCACCTATCGAACAAGCCCTCCAATTCAAACATAAACTTGCCTTATCAGGCAAAATCCCCTACCTTTGATGGGCAATGAATATTTATTAAAGTTATGATCAAGATCTATGGCATGGACACCTGTCCAGACTGTGTATATGTAGAAGAACAAGTTAAGGGCGACGATCGATACCAGGTCATCGACATCGGCCGCCACGTGAAGGATCTCAAGGCCTTCCTGAGGCTTCGCGACCATCAGCCGGTTTTTGATGCGGCCAAACAAGCCGGAGCGGCCGGCATTCCTTGTTTCGTCCTTGAGGACGGCACGGTAACACTGACTCCCGAAGAGGCCGGTTTACGCTCGCGGCCAATCAACGAGGGGGCAACATGTAACATTGACGGAAGCGGTTGTTGACGATGGCACGAAAGATTCTTTTTCTCCACGGTTTCTTCGCCTCGGGCGCTTGCGTCCCCGCCATGGCCTTGAAAGAAAGCCTCAGCGGCCAGGCGCAAGTATTGGCTCCCGACCTGCCCCTGCATCCGCGTGAGGCGCTCGACTTCATCCAGCGACTTTGCGACCGGGAACATCCCGACATACTGGTCAGCAACAGTAACGGCTCGTTCCTGGGCCAGATGATAGCGGCCAAGAACGAGATCCCGGCATTGCTCGGGAATCCACATTTCGAGATGACCCGATTCCTGATCGAACGAATCGGCTCGCACGAGTACAAGTCGCCCCGGGCCAACGGAAACCAGCAGCTGATCATCGACCAGGCGCTGATCGACGAGTTCGCCGAGCTCCAACAACACCAATGGGATTATTGCCAGCCGGCCAACGAGGAACGTATCTGGGGATTATTCGGCGAGAACGATCATTTGGCGCATTATGAGCCCCTGTTTTTGAAGCATTACAAACACGCCTACCATTTTCCGGGCGGACACACCCCGACAGCGGAAGAGGTTCGGGAATATTACGCGCCGCTGGCGGAAAAACTCTTGGAACTATAACAAGCCGGGCGACGTCATCTTTCGCCGTTGCCCATCCAGCTCGTGACATGGGCTCCAACTGTCTTATCGGTAACACCTACCGTTTTGCCGATAAGATAAGCCGAGATGATCGTCCCCAGCCCGACTCCAACCACCTTATGCACGATAATAAGCCCGGACAATATGGTAAACAACACTAAGGAGACATCAAAACGGATACGCAAATAAGGAAAAGGTTTATGCGATACACGACAGAGTGTTTCCACAATGGCATTCCCTGGATCCAATATCAGGTCCGCCTTGGTCATTCCATAAACGCCAATGCCTGTGAGAACATTCGACAGGATCAACAAGAAAAGCCCCGATGTGAATTTGGGATTCATGACAGGAATAATATAATCATATAAATCTATGAACAATCCCACCAAGAATGCCATCGGGATCTGCAACAGCAATTTGTAGGACAAGGACCTTAAAAGAAAAGCCTGAGTAGCGATAAATATGATATACAAGATAAAATTGGACATCCCGAATGAGATATTTAAAAAGGTCGAATATGAATAGGCGACTGAACTGATAGCCGCAACGCCAAGATTGGTTCGTGTACTCAATAAGATACCAACAGACATTATATTCATTCCCAACAAATACAAGAGCATTCGTTTGCCTTCTATCATTCTTAACATAAAGATCCCTCCTACTTCACCGTAAAAGAATATTGGCTCGTTCTTGCAATCCTATTCCAGAACGATCCATGAACACACAAATATACAATATTATCATCCTGATTGATCACCCGTAAACAAAACAACCGCCCATTCACGCTAAAAACAAATTAAACTCATATCTTTGGGAAAAGTATCAACGAAGATATGAGAAATCAGCTTTTACACTCCTGCCCCGAACTGATCGACTACATCAACGAGGTAGGTTTCTTGCCCTTGCTGCGCATGGGAGTCGCTGGATGGTCGGCTGAAGAGGTGATGGACGAGGATTGCCAATACACCAAATTGCCCGATGGCGGATGGGAATGGCCGCTCTGGAGCTGGAAAGGTCCTATCCTGCAGGATACCGGTTGCGCTTATGGCAAGTTCTTCGACCGCAAGGCCGCATTCATCAGTCGGGAATGGTGGCCCGACTTCTGCAATTACCGCCGGAGCCTTTATCCCTATCCGGAAGAGGGCAGTGTCGAGGAGAGCATCCTTTTCATACTGAAACGGCATGGTAGCCTGATCACCCGTGAGCTGCGCGCCGCGTGTGGATTCACCGGGCCTAAGACCCGGAGCCGCTTCGATGCCTATCTGGCCCGTCTGGAGATGGGTGGTTACATCGTCACGGAAGATTTCGTTTATCCACGCGACCGCCACGGGCGGGAATATGGCTGGGGCTGGTCCCTGCTCACGACACCGGAAACCCTTTTCGGACGGGAAGCTTGCCATCCCGGCCGAACGCCGCAAGAGTCATACGAACGGTTGCTGGACCACTTCAGGAAAATCCTGCCGGATGAACCGGACAAAAGACTTATGGCTTTGCTCAAATGATCCGGGCAGATAATATGGGTTGGACGAAATAAAATATGTATATTGCGACAATAAAGAACACAGAGATTATGCGACTTGAAACTCAATCGGTATGCCATTGAATTTAACAGAAGAACAGATATTGCGTCTCGCTCCTGACGAAGCGTCGGTCAAGGCGGGAAAAGGCCTGGCGACACCCGGCAAATGGATCTTAAGGGAATGCAGCGACCGCTGCGTCTGGGGACTTTGCCAGGGAAGCGGGAAAAATCCGTACCAAACGGCCATCGACCCGAACGATATCGCTTTCAAGTGCTCGTGCCCCAGCCGTAAATTTCCCTGCAAACATGGATTGGGACTCCTTCTCTTATATGCTAGGCAACCGGATCTGTTCCAACAGGCAGAGGAATCGGAATGGGTGAAAACATGGCTGGCCAAAAGAACGGAGAAAGCGGAGAAGAAGGAACAGAAAGCCAAAAGCGAAAAGCCTGTCGACGAGGCTGCACAAGCCAAGCGACAGGAGAAACGTCACCAAAATGTCCTCAATGGCATCTCGGACCTTGAGACCTGGATGAAGGACATCTTGCGCAACGGTTTACTGAACCTGCCGGAAAGAGCCTACACCCTATTCGATAATATGGCCCGGAGAATGATCGACGCCCAAGCGCCCGGTCTGGCGACAAGGCTGAAAGAGATACAGGAAATAGACTTCAGCTCGGAGAATTGGAGATCCGAACTGACGGATAAATTGGGCGAACTCTATCTATTAATACGAGCCTACAGGAACCTGGAACGATTATCAGACGAGTGGCGTGATGAGATCCGCTCTCAAGTAGGTTATACGCAACCCAAAGAGACTGTCCTGGCAAACGAGCCGGTCGCCGACAGCTGGCTGGTCCTCCATAAGCGATCACAAAAGATCAATGACATCAATACCGATATCTATTGGTTTTATGGCAACCGGAGCGGACGCTTCGCCAAACTCCTGAGCTTCGTGGCCCCAGGCGCGATCCCCAGTGAGAATTGGCTACCAGACAGTGTCTATGAGGGGCAACTCTGTTTCTATAAAGGTACGGGCAACTGCCGTCGAGCCCTCTTCAAGGAGGTGCCGGTCTTATCGCAAGAGACTTTTGTCCCCGCTTTCCAGGCGGACCTGGAGGCGGCGGCCGTCAGCTACCGGCTTGCGATCAGAGAAAACCCCTTTGCCGAAGATATTCCATTGCTCGTCGGTAATGTCGCCGTGATCCGGAACGGAAACGGATTCAACCTGCTCGATCAAACCGGCCATGCCGTGCCCCTAAAGATCGCGGAAGAGACTTATATCGATATCCTCGCCATTACCGGCGGAGCCCCATTCTCCACCTTCCTGCTGGCTAATGACGACATTTGGGAGTTGAAATCAATATGGTATAAAACCAAATATCATACATGGAAAGATGAACATAACTGAACCTATCATACAGGCAGCGTCGCTCGGAACAGCACATAGCGAATACACGGCAGACAATTTACCGGAGACACTCAAGGAGCTGGTGGATAAGATCAAGTCAGAAGCGGAGGATACGGAATCCTTCCTGTACCAAACGATCGCCGCGACCTTCACTTACAGGCGAGCCGGATGGAAACCCGCCTCAGCCGAAGGACTCACGCACTTAGAGCAAGCTCCCGAAGAGGAACTTCCCTACTTTGAGCAGGAGAGAAACCAACTTTTCTTCCGTTTGTGCAATACTCGCTATCTCCTCTCTTACGCCTATCGCCGGGCCTCGACTTCGGGACGTATCATCGCTCCTGAATATCTGCCCCAATTGATTCGCCGAGCCTATAACCGGACCAATCCCTCACGCAACGAGGAACAAAGATTGCTGTCCGGCCTCATGGGGAACCGTGGCCAATGGCTACTGCGCCAGATGGGCCTCGCCAATCGAGTGACAGAGGAGCCATGGGAAACCGCCACGCATAATGAACGTAAAGACAGGCTTTGCCAATATCGGCTGGAGAATCCCGCCCAGGCGCTCGAACTGTTGCGGAGCGATTGGAAAAGCGAACCGGCAAACCGACGTGACGAACTGCTCGCCTGCCTGCGGATAAACCTGAGCAAAACGGATGAGCCTTTCCTTCAAGAGGTCGCCCAGTCGGACCGTAGCGCAACGGTCAAGGAAACGGCACGGACACTCTTATTATGCATACCCGACTCTGCCCTGGTGAGTCGTTATCGCGAGCTGCTCAAAGGGCATCTGCGTTACAACAGGCTGTTTGGCTGGTCGTACGATACCTTAGAATACACACCTGAGATGAAACAGCTTGGGCTCTTGGAGGTCAGTCCCAACAAGAAGGAAAAGGATTCGGAATTCTTGCTCAGGCAACTCGCCGAACGAATGCCTCTCGACTTCTGGTGCGAGCTGTTCAATCGCGACACGGAACAAGCCGCCAGGAAACTGGTCCGGCATCTCCCGTTCAAAAACTATTTTAACCTGGAGACGCCGATCGAGAATTTCAAGGACAGCCAATGGGCTTATTACACGCTCAAAGAGGATCCGACTTATGTCCAGAAAACCGGGCTAATAAGCCTGCTTTCCCCATCGCAACGGGAGGAGATCAGCTGGCCAGAAAACATTAATGATTTCGATTACGTACCCGACTCATGGTATGGGGATGATTCTGAGACATGGGGACCACGATTCTCCAAAAGCGTGCTGACGTGGCTTTTGCGAAGGAGATATCTCTATTTTGCCACCGACACGGCGGAACGCCTGTCACAATTCCTGTCACCAGAACTTCGAGGGGTAATCGAATCGCTGGCCTCGGCGACCGCCAACACGGCATCATCCGTTAATGAGTTCCGCGTGAAAATATTGGAATTCATGGATTTGAGAAAAGAAATAGATACTTTGTTCAACGATAATAAATAAACCGATTTATAATGAGTACCTTATTAAGACAACACGCGGAACAGCAATTTGCTGAGGAGCTTCATGAGCTGAAAAAGAACGAGACCAATCCGATTCCCGAGAATTGGGAAATGTCGCCTCAATCGGTTGTCACCTACCTGATGGGCGGAAAGCTGAAAAACGGATTCGAGGTCTCACCAAAATATATCGGCAATCGCCGCCTGATGGAAATCGCCGTAGCGACCTTGGTCACCGACCGCGCCTTGCTGCTTTATGGATTGCCGGGAACAGCCAAAAGCTGGGTGAGCGAACATATAGCAGCAGCCATTTCTGGAGACTCAACCCTGATTGTCCAGGGAACAGCCGGCACCGGCGAAGAGGCGATACGCTACGGATGGAACTATGCTCGCCTGCTGGCCGAAGGTCCCAGCGAGGGCGCCTTGGTGCAGACACCAATCATGAAAGCGATGCAAGAAGGCAAGATCGGCCGCATCGAGGAGCTGACCCGTATCGGTTCAGATGTACAAGACACACTGATCACGATCCTGTCGGAGAAGACATTGCCCATACCGGAACTGAATCAGGAGATCCAAGCTGTTCGTGGATTCAACATCATCGCGACGGCCAATAACCGCGACAAGGGCGTCAACGATCTCTCGAGCGCCTTAAAACGTCGCTTCAACACGGTCATCTTGCCGTTGCCCGATACAATGGAAGAAGAGGTGGATATTGTCCGCCGCCGTGTCGAGAGCTTTGAGAAGGTGATGGAATTGCCTGCCGAGAAACCGGCCCTCGAGGAAATCCGCCGAGTCGTGACAATCTTCCGAGAACTGCGTCAGGGCGCCACTAATGACGGAAAGACCAAGCTCAAGAGCCCAAGCGGAACGCTGAGCACAGCCGAGGCGATCTCTGTTGTCAATAACGGTTTGGCCATGGCAGGCTATTTCGGTGATGGACAAATCCATGCCGAGGACCTTGTTTCCGGAATACTCGGAGCGGTCGTGAAAGATCCCGTACAAGACAAGGTCGTATGGCAAGAATACATGGAAACGGTAGTCAAGAACCGCGACGGCTGGAAAGATATTTACCGTGCGTCGAGAGATATGATTTAAGTTGACGGAATAGCGTTACACACGAACAGGATATGGCAGATATTCATCTATTAGGTATAAGGCACCACGGGCCCGGATCATGCCGGAACGTACTGCAAGCGCTGGAGAGGATCCGTCCGGACTTGATCCTGCTTGAAGGCCCTGCTGAAGCGGAAGCCCTGATGCCATTCGTGGCGGACTCCCGAATGCGACCACCGGTGGCGTTACTCGGTTATCAACCCGACGCGCCACAAAACGCGGTTTTCTATCCCTTCGCGGAATTTTCTCCTGAATGGCAAGTCTTATGTTATGCCATGCGGGAAAAGGTAATCTTGCGATTCTTCGACCTGCCTTTGGCACATTCGCTAGCCGTCTTCACGACACAAACAGACGAGCAGGATCCAGAGCGCACGCCATTACCATCGCATGATCCTTTCGACCTTTTGGCGGAAGCGGCCGGCTATACAGATGGTGAGACTTGGTGGAATATGAATATCGAGCAACGACGTGACAACAAAGACATCTTTGAGGCCGTAAAAGAGGCGGTCTCCGCCCTTAGGGAGGCTCAACCCGAATACACTTCACGCCGGGACCTCATCCGAGAGGCCTGGATGCGGCGCATGATCCGGGCCGCCCAAAAAGAGCCATTCGAACGTATAGCTGTTGTTTGTGGCGCCTGGCACGTTCCGGCCTTGGAGAACATGCCCAAAGTAAAGGAAGATAATGAACAGCTGAAAGGACTTTCCAAAGTCAAGATCGAATGCACCTGGATCCCATGGACCTACGACAGGCTCATGTTCCGCAGTGGCTACGGGGCCGGCATCACCTCTCCCGGATGGTACGACTACCTTTGGTCTCATCCTGAGGATGACGGGACACTTTGGGTCAGCCGCATCGCCGCCTTGCTGCGAGAAAAAGGAATGGACATCTCCGTCGCCCACGTTATCGAAACCGTCCGCCTGGCACAGGCGACAGCGGCTTTACGCGGCATGCCAACGCCAACGCTCGAGGAATACAACGAGGCGGTCACCACGGTCATGGGATTTGGAGACGACACCTTGCTCCAACTTATCAAGGAGAACCTCGTGGTAAGCAACCGCCTGGGGCAAGTTCCCGACGAAGTTCCCAAAGTTCCCTTGCTGATCGACGTGGAGCGACATCAAAAACGACTCCGAGTACCTTTCACGGCAGAAATCAAGGAACTCACGCTCGACCTGCGCAAGGAAAACGACTTAGGACGCAGCCTGTTCTTCCATCGATTGGCCCTGCTTGATATCGACTGGGCCAAACCAGCGACTGTCGAAGGAAAAGGAACCTTCAAAGAACGCTGGAGCCTCTATCATAAACCCGAACAGATCGTGCGCATCATCGAGCAGGCGATTTGGGGCAATACATTGGAGGAAGCTTCCCAGAAATACATCACCCATCTGATGACGGAAATCGAGCATATTCCGGAACTGACACGGCTCCTTAGCCGGGTGATCCCAGCCAATTTGCCGGGATTGGTAGATCTCATGACCAGACGTCTGGACCGCCTGTCGGCAGCGTCAAGCGATATTGTCGAGATGATGGAGGCCGTTCCCGATCTGGTAAATATTGTCCGTTATGGCGATGTCCGGGGACTCGACTTCTCACAAGTGGGCAATATGCTACAAGCCATGATCGCCCGTATCCTGGCCGGAGGACTTCTTGTCTGTGTCAATATTGACGAGGAGGCAGCCGCCAATTTGCTCGATAAGCTAGTGGCGACTGATTATGCCGTAAATACATTGAACGATGACGAGCTCAACACCATGTGGTATGAGTTCATCAACCAGATACGTCGCGCCGCCAACGCTCATCCCTTGCTCTCGGGTTATGCCACCCGACTGCTTTATGACAAGGGTAAGGTTTCGCAAGATGAGACACAAACAACACTCAGTTTCTACTCATCGGTAGGCAATGCCCCATCAGACATGGCTTACTGGTTTGAGGGATTCCTGCACGCGTCAGGCTCCGTACTGTTGCTGAACGATAACTTATGGCTGCTGGTCAATTCTTGGATTTGCGGGTTGCAGGAAGAGAGTTTTCGTGAGTTGTTGCCAATCCTCAGGCGGACATTCAGCGATTTCTCGTCTGCCGAACGCCGCAAGTTGGGAGAAAAAGCCAAACGATTTGAGACGAACGGCGTCTCGATCCGCCATGCCCAAGACGAGACGATGGATGACCAGGAGGCCGCAAAAGTCATCCCCTTGCTCAGCAACCTATTGGGTATAGAATAAAAGATAAAGAGATTGATTATGGAAACAGAATACTTAAAAAGATGGCGATTGATCCTTGGTGGCGATGAGTCGGATGGGACAGGCATCTCGTTGAGCGTAGAAGAACAACGTCTTGATCGCTCCTTACAAGCGGTCTACGACAGTGATCGAAGAGGAGGACTTGGTTCATCAGCCCCAAAAGTCAGCCGTTGGCTGGGCGATATCCGGGAGTTTTTCCCGCAAACGGTCGTGCAGGTCATCCAACGAGACGCCATAAAACGCTTGCATCTCGACTCTCTGCTGACAGAAAAAGAGATGCTGGCGACAGTCGTTCCCGACGTACACCTGGTCGCCACTCTGATGTCGCTGAGCCACGCCATACCGGAAAAGAATAAGGAGATGGGCAGGCAGGTCGTGCGGAAAGTTGTCGACGAATTATTGCGTAAACTCTCGGCACCAACACAACAGGCCATAACGGGCGCGTTGAACCGTTCCTCACGACGGCGCAATCCACGTTATAATGAGATCGATTGGGAAACAACCATCGTAAAGAACCTCAAGAACTATCAGCCCCAATACAAGACCATCATTCCAGAGATCCGAATCGGCTATGGGCGGAAACGCAAGGCATTAAAGGACATCATACTTTGCCTTGACCAAAGTGGATCAATGGGAACATCGATCATTTACTCCGGTATTTTTGGTTCCGTACTCGCCTCTCTTCCTGCTGTCAACACCCGAATGGTCGTGTTCGACACAGCCGTAGTTGATCTCACCGACGACCTTCAGGACCCTGTCGACCTGTTATTCGGCGTTCAGCTCGGTGGCGGAACCGACATCGCCAGGGCCTTGACCTATTGTCAAGGGATCATCACCCGTCCACAGGATACGGTGCTCGTCCTGATCACCGACCTTTATGAGGGCGGCAACGAGCAAGAGATGCGCAAACGTTTCGCCTCCATCGTGGCCAGCGGCGTACAACTCATCGTCTTGCCCGCATTGAACGACGACGGAGCGCCAAGCTACGACAAAAGCCATGCGGAATTTTTAGCGACACTTGGTGTCCCAACCTTCGCCTGCACGCCCGACAAGTTCCCGGAGTTAATGGCGACGGCCTTAAGCAAACAGGACATCGGCATGTGGGTTTCCCAAAACATTAAGGAATAAAACAGAGAATCGAACCCAACCCTTTTTCAATACACTGTAGTGAATTTAGAATTCCACTGCAGTGTATTGGAAATTCCACTTCAGTGTATTCCAAATTCTATCTCGATATCTCTTTCCGGAACATAAAAAATCTCCCCGCGATGGCATCCGAAAACACCATTGCGGGGAGAAAAGAAAACCGATGCTTATCCGGCTATTTATTTCAAGTAATCGGCCAAGCTTGTCGGTAAATAGAACGTGTTGTTCTTGTCGACATAGACAACAACCGAGTTCAATCGGATCTCCTCGTCAGCCTTCTTGCCCGCCTTCACGATATTCGTGAACGGTGTTACGACCAACTGTTTCCGTTTGCTCTTCTTGTTCTTTACAACCAATGTCGGCATCACGCCCTCTTCCTTGGCGGGAACGATCTCGCACGTATAGTCCTTGAAGACCTCGGCGTGCGGCGCAAAATTCTGGCTGGTCAACTCCTCCAGCGTGTCGTGCGTCATTCCGAACAGGGCGCAAAGATAATGGTTCAGCTCGATGTTGGTGTGCATTCCCATTGGCAAGGTGCCTTGTGGATGATAAGCGGCCAGGAAAACCTCCTCGCCCGTATGACCGCCCGTCGTGAAACCGAAACAGGTTCGCGAGGTCAATATGTGCGACATCAAGCCGCTCAACGACCCGCTGTACATCGACGACTCATCTTTTGCCTTACGTTGCTCGACAGGAATCGGACTGTTCTTGTAGTCCTTGTTGTTATTCAACGCGTCCAACTCCTCCGGCGTCAACTCGAAACCGGCGTAAGTCCGGAACACCTCCTGAACCTCAGAATTGGGCACACTGTTCAGTTTCTTGGCGAATCCCTCGGCAGTCAGCTTATATTGCGAGAACTGATAGAACAGCTGGTCTTTTGTCAGCTTGTCGTATCCCGTGCAGCTGCGACGTCCAAGGCTGATACCGCTGTTGCCGTGATCTGGCACGATCACGACCGCCGTCTCGCCATTCTCACGGGCGAACTCCAAAGCGGCGCCACAAGCCCGGTCGAACGCCAAAAACTCGGTTGCCATGCCGATCGGGTCATTCGCGTGCGCGGCCCAATCCACCTTGCTGCCCTCCACCATCAGGAAGAAACCGTCCGGATCTTTCGAGAGCTTTTGGATCGCCAGGCGAGTCATCTCCTCCAACGAAGGTTGCGCGTCCGGATCACGATCCAGGTCATAATCCATTTCTCGGTCGCCATACAAGGCCCACATCTTATCCGATTGGTCGGCTCTCATGCCTTTCAAATCGTTGCGATAAACATTATAGCCATTGGCTTTCAAATAGGCCTCCTCGTCAGCTCCCAGCAGCGATACGCCGCCACCGATCACGACCGACAGGTCGTTGTGCGCCATCTGCGGAGCGATCCACTCATACTTGCCGCGGTTATAACTGTGCGCCGAGCAGTCGGCCGGTGTAGCGTGCGGAAACTCGCAAGTGAAAACCAATCCCGTTGCCTTTCCCTTCAGGATCTTGCCCGCCTCGAGAACAGTTGTCAACGGCTGGAAAGCCCGTTTCGGATCGGTCGGGTAAATATCGTTATCGCCATCACTTTCCGGATAGGTCGACACGTAGCCCGTGCGGCTCGGCTGACCCGTCATATAACAAGAGGTTGTCGGAGCGGAATCGCCAATCGGCGCGTTCGAGGAATGCGTACGCACGGTTCCGCAAAGATAGGGATCAATGAACAGGTTCGGCTTGGCCGGATCCTGATACCATTGCAACCAACGGGCGATTGATACCGTCGCCAACGAGGTGCCATCCGGAATCAACAGGATAACATTCTTCACCGGCTTGACGTTCTCCACGTCCGCCGCCTTTGCCGGCACGATAAGCGCCAGCATCAGCACAAGGAGTAAAGATTTCTTTAGTTTCATAGTAAATCTATTTTATTGAAGTTGAATAATCTCCTCTGGGAACAGGGTCAGTTTCTCCAATCCGGCAGCCTTCACCAGGAAGCTGTTCTCGACGCCCACTGCGCCGACACCCGGGATCACGAACTTAGGCTCGAGGGCAAACACCATATTCTCAAGCAACACCTCTTTCGAGCGAGGTGTCAATACAGGAAGCTCATTAATCTGCAATCCGATGCCATGACCGACAAACTTAGCCTGCAATTTCGTTCCCATAAAGTACTCCTCAAGTCCGGCAGCCTTCACGATCTCGAGCGCTTTCATATACAGGTCGGCACAAGCGACACCCGGCTTGGCCATGCCCTCGATCGCGGACTGGATCTCAAGTGCCACCTGATGCGCCCGATAGGCCTCATGAGGCAACTGTCCCACGGCGAACACACGCGTCATATCGGTAATATATGCCGTATAATTTCCGGCCATATCAACCATGACCGCCATTCCTTCTCTCAAGGGCGTCCCATTCGCGCCCAACGGACAAGCGTCGTTCATGCCGCCACCGCCCAAAGCGAAATCGAATGGAGACGGCGCTTCCGCATTCGCGCCCGTCAAAATGCTGCCCATAAATATATCCATATTCGCTCCAAACGCCCGGAACAAGCCGATTGAGCCATGACGCCGCATCCGGGACTCGATCTCAAACTGGAATTCCAAATCGGTCATGCCTGGACGATAACAATCCTTAATCTCCGCATAAACCGCCGCATGACGACTGGCAGAAAGACGCAACTGGCCGATCTCCCATGGTGTCTTAACCCGGCGGGCCATTCGCATCATCGTTGTCGCGTTGCCCTCGCGCTCGGGAGCGAAAACCGCCCGCAAACGAAGATATTCATTATAGGTCAACTCATCGGCCTCCAGCATCAGCCGGGCAGGCTTAGACATGCCCAAGGCCTCCAGATGGCCAACAATCTCTTCCGGCTTACGAATATAACGGACCCGATCGCCCGCATAGCCACCCGGACGCTTCACAAAGAAGCAAGGCTCACCCTCAACAGGCAAATAGAAATAACCGTTATACATCTTCCCGGTCGTATAATAAATATTCACGCCATTCGCCAACAGGCAGGCATCCATCTCATTCTCACGCATGTAGTTCCGGAGCCTGTTCCATCTCAACTCAAGATCGGCTCTCATTTCCTCTGGGATCATCTGCTTACTATTTTATATACTATTTCATTATTCGACCCAAAATTAAAAAGAAATCCCTGTCCACAAAAATACGCGTTCACAAATCTAGTGAGTTCGCCCGATCTCACACAGACAAAGAGACCATCCCCAATATAATTTGAGACAGCCTCCTTAACAAGCTTCCGGCAAGAATATTCAGCTACGACCGGAACATAGATTCACGAGGAATAGGATCTTAATCGTTCTCCAACAAGCGTATCATGTCAAAATAATAGCCCTCGGCAATTTCTACGCCCTTTTCCACATTACCCGACGCGATATCATAGATGTAGACGCAAGGATTGGCATCCTGCGTATTCACGCCGATATAGGCCTTTCCATCCACGACCACCGAACGCTGCGCGAAACGGCCGGCGCTATAAGGGATTTCCGCGCCCTGATAGCTCAAACGGCTTCTCTCACCGGTAGACAGGTCTATTATCGTATAGTAATGGCTGAAATCATCTATATCAGTTCCGGCCGCATCATTACGCGCATAAGCCAAAGCCTTCCCGTTACCCAGATTCTGGATGGTAAGCAATTTGCCGTCGGCATTCGGATAACCCTCGTAGCCGGCATCAAAATCGGTCTCACCCTTTTTGATGCGGAGCAGATGCCCCTTCTCCATGTCGTCCTCATCGGAAAACGCGGCCAGATAGAGATCGCCATCCTGATACAGGACGATGCTTTGCAACAATTCACCATACGCGCTGCCCGCCATCTCATGCGCCAAGCTGTTCACTTTATTGCTCTCCACCGCCATGGTCGCGGGATTGATGACGGCCGTCAGGAAATTGGATGTCGCCTTACCGTATCGACCCGACTTATCCTTGGCAAAATAGAAATAGAACAATTTTCCGGTAACCTCATTGTAAGTCAATATGCCAGAAGCGTTAAAGACTTGTGAACCTTCAGGAAGAGGCAGGTCCAAGGTCCCTTCATCCAGGATACTCATGTTATCGGCGTTCAGTTTGGTCCATATGATCTTATCGGCATCACCGTTAGCAGCCATAATGATCAACACGTTATCATCCACCCACGCATGGGTATAGCTTCGTGACTTATAGGTATTTTCCACAAAAGGCTGCTCTTGGATGACCTTTACCGAATTGCCCGCCACCCGCAATTTGGTGAAACGGTCGTTCGAGGTAGGAACCTGATAATAATATTTACCTTTCACGATGGCCTCCATGGAATAGGTCACGTCCTCCGAGCGGAATTCCACACCGTCATTCCTGATATCGATCATAGGCTCCCCGGTGTCCAAAGAGCAGACACTTTTGACGATGGTCCCGTCACCCCGGTTCATGCCACCATGCTGGCCGATTGTCATGAAGATATCAAAATGACTGCCAGGCCCTTCAACCTGCTCGTTATTGTCATTCCCGGTTTCGGGTAATGGATCGTCATTATCGGAACAAGCGCCGAACGAAAGCGTCATTGCCGTAGCGGCAAACAAGCAGAACAGAGATTTTAATTTTTTCATTTCCAAAATATTTAATATTAATGAATAGCCTTCCTGTTAATCAATGAACAGCCTGAACTTGGCCATAAAGGCACGCCCGGGCTTCTGAAGCTTGTAGTTATCATAAGCCAGCTTGTCAAGGAAGTTGGTACACTCCACAGACACGTTGTAGCGACCGTTATGCCAAGAATAGGTGATGTCAGCGTCACAGATGTGCTGTGTAGGAATTTTCGCCTTACTCTCACGGGCCCCATAAGCTTCCCAGGTAAGGAAATACCAATGTACCCACTGATAATCCATGCCGATGCGGAGATGGCTTCCGTGCAGGAACAGGTCATGGAACGTGTACGAGGCCTCGGAACTGCTGAACAGCCAGGGACGGTTCGGGACACGGTTCATGTAGGTGGCCGAGGGTTTCCCGTCGTCCTTCAGCTTGCGCTTGTCGCGGGCATCTTGATAACTGATGTTGGCCGAAAGCCGCAGCCTACCGTCAAAATCGTAACGGACTTCTCCCTCCATTCCCCTGATATTGACCGCCGGAACATTCTCATATTGCATCATTCCCTCCTTTTCGGAAACGGTAGCCTGAATATAATCGTCCACGAAACGGAGGAAGCCGTTCAGCTCATACGAAAGGGTATGCGCTCCGGCCGGATGCCACGTGCCGAAGAGGCCAAGATTGACATTATCACTTTTTTCCGGTCTCAAGGCCACATTGGCGTACACCGTCGTCCCATTGCCCAACAGCTCACGGGCCAACGGGAGGCGTACGCTATGCTCGAAGGAGGCCTTGACGGCCAGCGGCTGAAGAAAATTGTAGCGCAGTCCGGCTCCATATCCAAGATAACTTTTGGTACTGGAGCCTTTTACCTCATCCGAACCAGTCTGCCAATACAGGTCGGTCTGACGGATGTTCAAGTGGTTCACATAATCCTTCACGAAAAAAGAATTTTCCATCCTTCCGTCCCAAAGCGACTGATGATAAGCGAATCCCACGATATGCTTGCCAAGCACGTCGTTCGCCGCCTCAAAATCGGTATCCAGCTCATCGTAACGGTTATTCCCAGTACGGTTCAACATATAATTCAGGTTTATGCCGTGAGATTCATTGAAAGAATAGTCCAGATTTCCCCGGACCACCGTAAATGGACGGTCGTAGTGGCGAATGGAACGTCCGCGGCCCGTTATCTCATTGCGTGAACTCTCGATGTAGTTACCGTTCCAGTCGTATTTGCGATAGGCGGTATCGACCGTGACCGAATAGTCCCACGTGTGCGAGAACAAGGCACTGAACCGTAACTGTTCCAGCAGGAAATGGTCTTTCCGGTAACGAGCCGAGACGTTCCAGGCGTCACTCTTGCGCTCGGCCTTGCCATAAACCTTGCTTTGCACCGATCCGGTCTGCAACTCTTTATCCACCTTCGAATACGATGCCGACACGAAAAACGCGTCCGCCCACGGCTTGTTCCGGAATCCAGCCTCCAGTTGCGCCAGTACGGAGAAATAGCCATCGTGGAAACGTCGGCGATCGGAAGGCACATATTTGCGGCTGTCCTCATCCCAAACCTCCACGTCTCTCATCATATAGTCGTTCAAGGAATAACTGACTCCGACGGTAGGATGAAGGACCAAGCCCGTGCGTCTCTCCACGAACTGGGCGTTCAAGTCGGCTTTGTGGGTATGGAAAGAGCCCACGCTGTAGGAAACATCCAGGTAATTCTTCTGCTCCTGGCGGGTAATGATATTGATGGCGCCCCCCAAGGCATCGGTTCCCAGACTGGCCGGGACCACACCCTTATAGATTTCCACACGGTCGATGATATTCACGGGCAGGTTTGAGAGCGAGACCCCGCTTCCCTTGATATCCAGAGGAACCCCATCAATGAAATACCGGATGGAATTTCCCGACATGCCGTTGATCGACAAGTCATAATCGGAACCCACGCCACCCTCCTGGCGGATCCTCACGCCCGCACTGTGGTCGACCAATGTCGTTAGATTGTTCAAGGAGCTGACTATAGGTTTCACGTCCAACGCATTTACGGCAAATCCCCCTTCCCTTATTTTCTGCGAGCGGCTCTTCCCGTAAACATTGACCCCATCCAAACTCAGGGAACTCTCCTCCATTACAAAATCCCGCGTCATATCCTGGGCCAGAACGATTGTCTTTTCCTGGGACTCATACCCCAGAAATGAGACAGACAAGGTATAGGTTCCTGACTTAAGGCTTAATGAATACCGTCCATCGGCATCGGTATAGGTTCCCTGATCCGTTCCCTTGACGGAGACGGTAACCTGTGGCATGACACGGCCGTCGCTCGCCTTGATTCTCCCCGACACGGTAACTTGGCGCTGCGCGACCACTTCCGGACAGACAAGCCACGACACCAACAGAAAAAACAGACAGAAAGAAAATCTCATTCTTTATTTATCACATTATCATTGCTACTCAATACTCAAACTTACGGGGTAGATGGGCACAAAGGAAGAATGAGATCTTTTCCATTAAATGAGGAAGAAAATCAGATCCGATGTTTCAATTGCCTTATTTTCCCGAAAGCATCAAAACAAGACTGTCACTGGCAGGTCTTCTGACTTGTTCCGTTCCAAGAAGCCTTCCCATCCGGAATCCGGACAGTGGCACAGAGTTTCTTGAAATCAAGAAAGAACTCACAGCAGCGGGTCTGTTCAGGATTTTCACCTGATTCCCTTTTCATCACCAACTCCAGGAATAAGAGCCGTGAACCAATAACATCCGCAAAATTATGAAAAAAAACGGAATCGCGGGTATCGCGGTTTAAAAATAATCTTGCACACCACGAAGCCGAGAGCCCCAGGGAAGCGTCGCGTCCCCATACACATTCTTCACCCGGATAATTTATAAGTCATCCTTTTTTTGTAAGTTTGCCCCAAATTTACGCTTCACAAGGAACAAATGAACAAATTCAACGCATACGCTTTAACTTGCCTCCTGTTGCTGGGGGCGGCAACCGTCTTCCCGCAAAGCCGGGGCGGGCGGGTCCAGATCGTTAGCGAAGCCGGCAGCAACACGTTCGAGCACACCATCGAGCGGGGTGAGACCGTCTATGCCATCGCGACGATGTATGGTGTCAGTGTCGACGATATTTACCGTCTCAATCCTGAGAGCAAGACGGGCATCAAGGCTGGCGACAAGCTCCGGATCCCGCAGAAAGACGCGGCAACACAGACCGCCTCATCGAAAAAGGCAGGCGATTATCTCTATCACGCCATCAAGCGGGGCGAGACACTCTACGCGCTCTCGCAAGAATATAAGATTCCGGCCCAGGCAATCCTCGACGCCAACCCGGGCCTCTCGACCTCTACCTTCGCGGCGGGACGGATCATCCGTATCCCGCCGACCCAGATTGAGGACCTACCCACGACCGAGCAAAAAGAGACCGTCAAGGAGATCGAGTATGTGGTCGAGAAGAGGGAAACCCTCTATCGCATCTGCCGCAAATTCAACATCTCGAGCGTAGAGCTGATCAAGCATAACCCCAAGCTCAAAAACGGTGTCAAAGCGGGTATGGTATTGAAGATCCCTACCAAGACGACCGAGGTGGTGACCACAACGCCCGCCGACAGCCGGCCCATGCGTGAGAACGAGGTCAACGCCCTGCTCTATGAGAAAAAAGAGAGCCTGCCTGTCGACCGCATCAAGGTGGGCCTGCTCCTGCCCTTCAAGGCCGACAAGCCGACTCGCGACGCCGCTACGGCCCGTTTCGTGGAGTATTACGAGGGCATGTTGCTGGCCGTCGACAGCCTGCGTAAGCAAGGCGTCTCGATCGAGCTGTCGGTCTACGACACAGGCGAGGGCGCCCGTGCCATGAACCAGATTCTCGAGACGGAAGAGAACCTGCGATCGGCCAACCTGCTGATCGGCGCCGTACAGAACGACCAGATTGGGCCATTGGCGGATTTCGCCCAAAAACATAAGATCAAGTACGTGATCCCCTTCACCTCGAAGAACGACGACGTCCTGTCGAACGCCTCCGTCTTCCAGGTCAACACGCCGCATTCCTATCTCTATTCGAAAGCTGCCCAGGCGGGATGCGACCTGTTCTCTGACCATAACATCGTCATCGTGAACATCAAGGACAAGGATGAGAAACCCGATTTCATCAAGGCCCTCAAGGAGGAGATGAAAAGCCGGGGAATCGCCCACAAAGAGCTGGACTACAACGCCGCTACTTTCACGACCGACATCGAGGCGCTGCTCATACGCGACAAACGTAACGTTGTCCTGCCAACATCGGCCTCACTCGACGCCGTAAACAAGATCAAGACCCCCTTGCGTATGCTCGCCGAGACCCAACCCGAGGTAGAAGAGGGCGAGGAACCCAAGCCGCCATTCATGATCACCCTGTTCGGTTATCCCGAATGGCAGACCTACGTGCGCGAGTGCCTGGAGGATTTCTATATGCTGAACACTTATATTTACAGTAACTTCTATGCGGATAATCTCTCGAACGAGGTACATGACTTTTATGGGAAATACAAGGACTGGTACAGCAAGGACCTGATCAACACCTTCCCCAAATACGGTATCCTCGGATTCGATACCGGCATGTTCTTCTTGGGCGCTCTCCAGAAATATGGCACCAATTTCGAGAACAACCTCGACAAGATCCATTACAAGTGCATCCAGACCGGGTTCGATTTCCATCGGGTGAACAACTGGGGCGGCTTCATCAACACGAACATCTTTATGGTACATTATAAGAACGATTATACCGTGACACGGACGGAGGTAAGATGGGATTGATCTTTCGGAAGGCCTTGCTTATCGGCCTGATATGCGGATTTATGGGCGGAACAGGCCATGCCCAGGGAAACGTCTTCAAGAAGGAACTATCGGTCGGCGGCTCCTTTGGTACTACCTTCTCGTACGTCAGTTTCATGCCCAAGGTACAACACGGCATGAAAATGGGTTACACCGGAGGCGCCACGATCCGATGGATCACGGAAAAGAACCTGGGCCTCCAGGCCGAGCTCAATTTCGCCCAGTTCGGCTGGAAAGAGACTTTCGAGGAGGAGCCACAATACCGCTACGAGCGCACGATCAACTACTTGGAGCTGCCCTTCATGACACACATCTATTTCGGGAGCGACCGCTTCCGGTTCTTCATCAATTTGGGCCCAAAGATCGGTTATGCCTTGAGCGAGAGCACGGACGAGAACCTGAACGGCGCGACCCCAAACCTCACGAACGACCAGCATGACATGCCGATCGACAAACGCTTCGAATGGGGCCTTTGTGGCGGGCCGGGTATTGAGTTGCGAACCGGCATCGGTTGTTTCCTGCTGGAAGGCCGTTATTATTATGCCTTAGGCGACATTTATAACAGCCGAAAGGGCGACGTCTTCTCCAAGTCGTCAACCCAAGTGATATCGGCTAAGATAACCTATCTTATCCCGATCAAGAAATAGATTAAAACCAGACATCAGGGCTCCTTCGGGCAAAGCGGCGCTGTTGTCCGGAACATCAGGGCTCCTTCGGGCAAAGTGGCGCTGTTGTCCGGAACATTGGGGCTCCTTCGGGCAAAGCGGCACTGTTGTCCGGAACATCGGGGCTCCTTCGGGCAAAGTGGTGCTGTTGTCCGGGAAAAAGCGGCGAATTTCCCCAAAAACATTCCCGCGAACGCAACCTTTTCTCTATCCTTCTCGTCTTATAAGGAAATGATCAATTAAAAACGAGAAATAATTATGAAAACAAAAGCATTTGTATTGTGCCTGATCCTGGCATTACTGCCTTTCACGATCATGGCGGAAGTCATTGAGGGAAACGGTAAACTGGTTACGAAAGAGCTCTCGATCCATCCTTTTGACGCGATCCGGATCGACATGAGCGTCACCAATAACAACGATAACTGGAAAAAACTATTCAAACAGGCCTCACAAACGGCAAAGGTCAACTTCTCCTATCAGGCTACCGGAAAGACCAGCCTGAGAATCACGATCGACGAGAATATCTATCCCTCGTTGACAGTCAAGGTTGATGATGGGCAACTCCTCATCAAAACAAAAGAGGGCACCCAGATCCGACCGACCCGCTTCGACATCGTCGGCACCTCAGAGAGACTCAAGAAGGCGGATCTAAGCGGAAACACGACACTATCGATCAACAGCGACCTGAGAGGCGAGCAATTCACGGCCAACGTCAGCACGGGCGCCAGCCTTAAATCGGAAAACGCCTTGACATTCGTGGATTGCGATATCGACGCGTCGACCGGATGCGAAGTGGAACTCAAGCAACTGAATTGTGATAATCTCTCGGCCAGCGCGTCGACCGGATGCGATGTTAAATTAGGAGGCAAAGCCGATATCGCCCATTTGGCGGCCTCCACCGGATCGGGCATCAAGGCCTCGAACCTAACAGTCACCAAAGCCCAATGTGACTCAAGCACGGGATCCAGCATCTCGATCCACGCCGTTAAAACGTTAAACGCTTCCGCCTCATTGGGCAGCGAGATCTACTATTCCGGCGACCCGGCGACCAATATCTCGACATCGCTGGGGGGAAGTGTCCACAAATAGTAGGACAAAAGCCAAAATCCCCTAACTTCGCGGGAGAATTGGTAATCTTATCACGAAAAGAAAATGAGAAAAGGTTGGATGATTTTGGTATCGGCGTCGCTACTGCTCGCCGGTACCTCGTGCGTTTCTAAGAAAAAGTATCTGGAGGCCGAGAACGGACGGATCGAGGCGGAAAAAGAGGCCAAGAACTTGCGTGAACGATTGATCGGTTGCCAGGATGAGAGCGACCGCCTGGTCAACCAAGTCGCCGCCCTCGCCAAGGATACCGCCCTCTTGCGCCGCGACATTCGCAACTACAAGACAATGCTCAACACCAACATGGGTGAGCAAGACAAGCTGAATGCCCTCCTCTCCGAGAAGATGAAAGAGCTCGATGAGCGGGAACAGACCATCAACCAGTTGCAAGAGATGATCGACGAGCAGACCCGTAAGGTACAAGACCTGCTGAACAGCGTTAAGGAGGCATTGCTGGGATTCAACAGCGACGAGTTGACCGTCACCGAAAAGAATGGAAAGGTTTATGTCGCCATGTCCGATAAGCTGTTGTTCCAATCGGGAAGCGCGACAGTCGACAAACGAGGCAAGGAAGCCTTGGCTAAACTGGCTGACGTGCTGAACAAACAAAACGACATCGATGTCTACATCGAGGGCCATACCGACAGTAAGCCGATCCATAACGCCCGCTTCTCGGACAATTGGGACTTGAGCGTTATCCGTGCCACTTCGGTCGTCCGGATCCTGACCACCGATTATGGAGTTAATCCCTTGCAAATCCAGCCCTGCGGACGAGGCGAATATATGCCCGTGGCCGACAATGAGACCGCGGAAGGACGAAGCAAGAACCGTCGCACGGAGATCATCATGGCCCCACGCCTGGACAAGCTGATCCAAATGCTCCAATAAATAAAGACCCCATTTCCTCTCTCTCAGCCCTAATAATTTTCTAATTTCCCCTAAGCCTTTTCTAATCGGATTGACGCCGTCCGAGCCTTACGATTCCCCTATTTTCGCGCCTGTTCATTCTAAACAACGTGAATCCAGGAAACAATGAAAAGGTTCTTATCCATCATCCTCGCCCTCCTTCCGTTCCTATATACGGAAGCTACTGAGGAGAACAGGCTCAAATTAACGATCCATGAGGCCGAGCGTTATCTTGCCGACCATAACCTCCGTCTTCTGGCGGAACATTACGCGGTAGATCAAGCGGAAGCCCGAGTCACCCAGGCCAAACTCTTCGACAACCCGGTGATCTCATTCGAGCAAAATGTCTATAACCGGATCAACGGACGCTATTTCGACTTCGGTAAAGAGGGCGAAAGTGCGGTCGAGCTGGAACAACTCATCTACATTGCCGGGCAACACAACAAACGGGTCAAACTCGAGAAGATCAACCATGAGATGTCGGCCTATCAATACGAGGAGGTCGCACGGAGCTTGCGAGGAGAGCTACGACAGAAATTTGTCGAGCTTTATTTCACCCGTCGTTCCCTAACCGTCTATGAAGACGAGATCCAAGCCATCAACGACCTGCTCGCCATCTATAAGACCCAGCAAGAAAAAGGCAACATCTCCCTTCTTGAAAAGGCGAGACTGGAGGCGCTACTTCTGGCATTACGGCAAGAGCAGGGCGACCTGATCAACCAGACAACCGCCTTAAGTGGCGAGCTTCGCCTGCTTCTTGGTATCAACGACCAAACGCAAGTGGAGCCCGTCATCGACGAGTCGGCACTCAACCGGATCGATCTCTCCGACATCTCTTTTGCCGACCTATTGGCACGCCTTCCCGAACGACCGGACCTCAAGATCGCCCAATCGAAAAGACGAGCCTCGGAGGCGGACCTTAAGCTCCAACGTGCGCTCGCCTTTCCGGAAGTCAGCCTGAAGGGCTCATACGACAAGGCGGGCAACTTCATCAACGACTATTGGGCAATCGGGCTCAGTATCAGCCTCCCGATCTTCAACCGGAATCAAGGGAACATCAAGGCAGCAAAGCTGGCAATCCTCCAGAGCGGGCAACAAGAGGCTTATGAGCAACAACAGGCGGAAAACGAACTCTACACCTGCTATGCCCGACTCGACCAGGCCATCCGCCTTTACCGATCGACCGACCTCTCACTTGCCGACGATTTCTCCAAGATACTCGAAGGCGTAAATCAAAGCTTCCGACAGAGAGACATCAGTTTGCTGGAGTTTATCGATTATTATGAATCATACAAGACAACCTGCCTGCGACTAAACGACCTAAAGCGAGAGGTATTACAAGCTCTCGAGGAGGTCAACATCGCTGCCGGAGAAAACCTATTCACCTATTAAATTAAACAAGACAATAATATGAGAACAACATCTATCGGAATCCCAGGTCTCATCTCATGCGCCCTGCTCTCGCTTACGATGAGCTGCGGCCAGACAAACGAAGAGGCACAACCCGCCGCCATAACACACACGTTGACCGACAGCCTGCGCCAGATCATCAGCCTCGACACGATCCAGGAGGCTCCGCTTCATGGCGAACTGCTGTTGAACGGTCGTGTCGATTTCGACCAGGAAAAGGTAGCGCCCGTTTATTCCTTATTCAGCGGCGAGGTACTCCAAGTCAATGCCGAACTGGGCGACCTTGTCAAGAAAGGGGAACCTTTGGCCACCATTCACAGTGCGGAAATCGTTGATTTGGAAAAACAGCGGAAAGAGACCGAGCAACAACTCGCCGTCGCCACACGCAACCTGAAAGCGATCGAGTCGATGACCCAAGCGGGCCTCAACTCCGAACGGGATCTGCTTCAAGCCCGCCAACAAGCCGCCGATGCCCAGGCGGAGATGGAACGTCTCCGAAAGTTGTCAGTCCTCTACACCACCAATAATGAGAACCATTATCTGCTCAAAGCCCCGATCAGCGGTTTTATCACTAAGAGAGAGATCAACCCGCACATGATGGTCAGACCGGATCAGGGTGAGGCCTTGTTCACGATCACCGGCCTCGACCAAGTCTGGATCATGGCCGATGTCTATGAGAGCGACATCAGCAAGGTTCACGAAGGCATGCCCGTTCGTGTTACGACCCTGGCCTACGCCGACCAGGAATTCCAAGGCTTTATCGATAAGATCTATCAAGTGCTCGATGAGGAGAGCAAGACCATGCGGGTCCGTGTCCGGTTAAACAATCCGGATTATCTCTTGAAACCGGGTATGTTCGCCAGTGTCTATGCCCAGGACAAGAACAGGCAACAGATGATGCCTCGCATAAACAACCATGCGATCATCTTCGAGAATGGCAAACAATATGTAATTGTGGTCGATTCATCCGGCAACTTGAGCCAACGGGAGGTGACCGTCTATAAGCAGGACAAAGAATACAGTTACCTGAAAACCGGACTCAAAAAGAACGAGGTCGTCGTAAACCGCAACGCCCTCTTAATCTACAATGACTTAAAATAAAAAGCCTTATGCATAGCTTTATTGATCAGATCATTACCTTTTCCCTCAAGAACAAGTTCTTTATCTTTTTTTGTACGGCAATCGCCATCATCATAGGTTGTGCCTGTTTCAAGGAGACACCAATCGACGCCTTTCCCGACGTGACCAATACGAAGGTCACGATTATCACGCAATGGCCCGGACGCAGCGCCGAGGAGGTTGAGAAATTCATTACGATCCCGATCGAGATCGCCATGAACTCCGTCCAACAGAAAAGCGATATCCGAAGCACGACCTTGTTCGGGCTTTCGGTCGTGAACGTGATGTTCGACGATAAGGCAGACGATTTTTTCGCCCGCCAACAGGTCTATAACCAATTGAACGATGCGGACCTGCCTGAGGGTGTAACACCTGAAGTCCAGCCGCTTTATGGACCGACAGGCGAGATTTTCCGTTATACGCTACGAAGTGAGAAACGAAACGTCCGCGAACTGAAAACCCTGCAAGACTGGGTGATCGATCGCCAGTTAAGAGCCGTTCCCGGTGTCGCCGATATTGTCAGTTTCGGAGGCGAGGTCAAGACTTTCGAGGTCAGCGTCAATCCCAACCAGCTGATCAATTACGGCATATCCAGCCTGGAGCTGTTCGACGCCATTGCCAAGAGTAATCTCAATGTCGGAGGTGATATCATCACGAAAAGCTCCCAGGCCTATGTCGTACGAGGTATTGGCCTGATCAATAACATCAAGGAGATCGAGAATATTGTCGTGAAAAACATCAACGGGACGCCAATCCTGGTCAAACATCTGGCGAACGTGCACGAGTCGTGCCTGCCACGCCTCGGACAAGTGGGGCGAATGGACGAGAACGACGTTGTTGAAGGCATTGTCGTCATGCGTAAAGGCGAGAATCCCGAAGAGGTAATCAGCGCGCTCAAAGATAAGATCCAAGAGATCGAGGCCAATTCCCTGCCCGACGATGTCCGGATCGTTCCTTTCTATGACCGGGAAAACCTGGTCGACCTGGCGGTCAGGACCGTGACCCATAACCTGGCTGAGGGCGTCTTGCTCGTCACCTTTATCGTCCTGCTCTTCATGGCCGACTGGCGAACGACACTGATTGTCTCCATTATCATCCCGCTCGCCCTGCTCTTTGCCTTCATCTGCCTGCGCCTGATGGGAATGAGCGCCAACCTTCTGTCGATGGGAGCGATCGATTTCGGCATTATCATAGATGGAGCCGTCGTGATGGTTGAGGGACTTTTCGTCGTTCTCGATAAGAAAGCTCGAGAGATCGGCATGCCCGCTTTCAACGTGATGAGTAAAATGGGCCTGATCCGCCGGACCGCCAAGGAAAAGGCCAAATCGGTCTTCTTCTCGAAGCTGATCATCATCACCGCCCTGGTCCCCATCTTCTCGTTCCAAAAGGTCGAGGGGAAAATGTTCAGTCCATTGGCCTTCACATTGGGTTTCGCCCTACTGGGCGCATTGGTCTTCACGTTGACATTGGTTCCCGTACTTTCCTCCATTCTGTTGCGCAAAGATGTCCGGGAACGCCATAACCCATTCCTGGCATGGGTCAACCAATGGGCGAGCCGACTGTTCGATTATTGTCATGCCCGAAAGAAACGTTCGATTCTCATCGCCTCACTTCTGGCAGCGGCCGGTCTTTGGTGTTTTACCCTGCTCGGAACCGAGTTCTTGCCGCAACTTAACGAGGGATCAATCTACATACGGGCAACCTTGCCGCAAAGCATCTCGCTCGACGAGTCCGTTCCATTGGCCAACCGGATGCGTCATCAACTCATGGCCTATCCGGAGGTCCGACAAGTCCTCTCCCAAACCGGACGCCCCAACGATGGAACAGATGCGACCGGTTTCTATAACATCGAGTTCCATGTGGATATCTATCCTGAAAAGGAATGGGAAAGCCATCTGACTAAAGCGGAACTGATACAGAAGATGCAACAGGACCTGAGCATCTATCCGGGCGTCGACTTCAACTTCTCGCAACCGATCTCCGACAATGTTGAAGAGGCTGCCAGTGGCGTGAAAGGCTCTATCGCCGTCAAGGTATTCGGCGACGATCTTTACGAATCGGAACGGAAAGCCGTAGAGATCTACAACATACTCAAGACTGTTGATGGCATCGAGGATTTGGGCGTTATCCGTAATATCGGCCAACCGGAACTACGGATCGAACTGGATGAGTCGCGCCTGGCCTGCTATGGCGTCGCCAAAGAGGATGTGCAATCTATTATTGAAATGGCCATCGGTGGTAAAAGTGCCTCCCTGCTCTATGAGAACGAACGCAAATTCCACATCATGGTCCGCTACGACCAGGATTTCCGCCGGAGCGAGCGGGAAATCGGCAAAATTCTCGTACCTGCACGCGACGGCTCCATGATCCCGATCAAGGAGCTTGCCGACATCCGAACAATCACAGGCCCGCTGATCATTTACCGTGATAACCATACCCGCTTCTGCGCTGTCAAGTTCTCCGTGCGAGGCCGCGATATGGGAAGTGCCATAGCCGAGGCGCAAAGTAAGGTAAACCGGCAAGTCAAGCTTGATGAGAACTATTCCCTGAAATGGACCGGAGATTTCGAGAACCAGCAACGTGCTACCCGACGACTGGCTCAAGTGGTGCCGATCAGTATCGTCATCATATTCGTTATCCTGTTTGTTCTGTTCGGCAATCCCCGTGATGCCGGACTGGTACTGCTCAATGTTCCTTATGCTGCTGTTGGTGGTATCCTAGCCTTGCTGCTCACCCGCTTCAACTTCTCCATTTCGGCGGGTATCGGCTTCATCGCCCTTTTCGGTATCTGTATCCAGAATGGCGTGATCATGGTCAGCGACATCAAGCAGAATATCCGAGACCGATTACCCCTCGAACAGGCCATTAAGGCAAGTGTCCGGTCACGTGTCCGGTCGGTTTTGATGACTGCCCTGATGGCGACAATCGGACTGATGCCCGCCGCTCTCAGTCACGGTATCGGGTCCGAGAGCCAGCGCCCTTTGGCGATCGTCATCATTGGAGGTTTAGTCGGTGCGACCTTCTTCACGCTCTTCATCTTTCCATTGATTGTCGAGCAGGTCTATCGGCGAACTCTCTATACGAAAGAGGGCCTTTTAAAACGGCGACGTATTTAAGGCTTCGGGATTTTGAACTAATTTCGCGTTCAACATATTATATAATGAATAATAATAAACATCACACGTATGGCTAGACTCTTATTAGCGGAAGACGAGGCAAACATCGCCTCTTTCATCGAACGTGGCCTGAATGAATGCGGTTACGAGGTGACCGTAGCCAAAGATGGTGAGGCGGCATGGCAACAAGTACAGGCTGAAGCATTCGACCTGTTGATCCTCGACATCATCATGCCCAAACTCGATGGCCTCAGATTGTGCCAGATGTTTCGCCGGCAATATGGCTATACGACCCCCGTACTGATGGTCACCGCTCTCGGGACAACCGACGATATCGTAGCCGGGCTCGACGCCGGTGCCGACGATTATATCGCCAAGCCCTTCAGCTTCTCAGAGTTGCAAGCCCGAATCCGGGCCCTGCTCAGACGAAAAGAGGAAACAAGCATCAAGCAGGTGATCACCTGTGCCGATTTAACCCTCGACATGATCGGACGGCGAGCGACCCGAGGCGACAAAGTCATCGATTTAACCGTCAAGGAATATCGTCTCCTGGAATATTTCATGAACAACCAAGGCGTGGCGCTTAGCCGAACCCAGTTGTTGCGTGAGGCCTGGGACAAGAACTTCGACACCAACACCAACATCGTCGATGTTTACGTCAACTACTTACGTTCGAAAGTGGATCGGGAATTCAAGAAGAAACTTATCCACACCGTCGTCGGGTTGGGTTATATGATGGAAGCATGAGAACAGGAAACAAGATCGCATGGATTTATACCTGGCTGATGATGGGGCTTGTCTGTCTGGTCGGACTGCTTTTCTACCTGTTAACAGCCCATTCCATCAATCGGATATACAATTCCTTCCTGGCCGAACGAGCCAATGCCACGGCTGTCAAGCTTTGGGAAAAGGACGAGTTGGATGAGGTGAGTTACGCGTTCGTGAAAAAGCGCTATGAGCAAACCCTTCCATCCACTCAAGAGATCATACTCAATGCAGACTCGGCCGGCACGAGGAATACCTTGTCTCATTATTTAGGAGAAGAGCAGATAAAATCCCTCTTCGAGGGCGAACTCATCTATTTTGACCAGAACGACGACCGGCAAGGTGTTGCTCTCTATTATCCGGACAACGAGGGTAATTTTATCATCTTGATCCTCTCAAACAACCGCTACGGTGAGGAGATCCTGAATCGCATGGGCTGGTTCTTGCTTGCCGCTTTACTAATCACGGCCCTGCTCATCCACGGGGTTGGTAAATTCTACGCGAGTCGTGTCGTCAATAAGATCGATGAGGCCTATCAGAGTGAGAAATCGTTTATCAGCAACGCCTCGCACGAGCTGAACAATCCGCTGACCGCCATTCAGGGAGAATGCGAGATCACGCTTCTTAAGCCACGCACACCCGACGAGTACCAGTCGGCCCTTCAGCGCATAGCGGATGAGACACGCCGTATCATCACACTTATGAAACACCTCCTGTTCCTCTCACGGGGCGACCAGGAGATCTTAAGAAGCGTGATCGAACCCATCCGGCTGGATACCTATCTTAAGGAACTGGCGGAAGAATACGCCGTTCCCTATACCTCAGACGGCACCGCTACTCTTGTAAACGCCAATCCGCATCTTCTGGATGTCGCCATTCGCAACATCCTGAATAATGCCCTGAAATATTCTGATGGGAAAACAGTCCGGATCAGCCTAGCCGAACGACAAGTCACAATTGCCGATCAAGGAATTGGCATCCCTAAAAAAGAGATAAAGCGGATCTTCCAGCCCTTCTATCGGGGCAAGAACGCCCGCGACTTCAAGGGCAATGGCATTGGGTTGTCTCTCTCCTATCGTATCCTACGCCTGTATGGTGCCCGCCTCCACATCGAGTCGAAAGAAGGCAAAGGCACCCAAGCGCATATCCTTTTCGACTAAGCCCGGCGACAGGTCAAGGCGAAGTAAAGAATATAGAGGAAGGCCACCAACGGGACAATAAATCCGATCGCCATCTCCTGCTCGCCGATATATCCCATCAACATCGGGCTAAAGGCGCCACCGGCCACACCCATCACGATATAAGAAGAGGCCTTCTTCGTCCCTTCGCCCATGCCCTCAAGTCCTAAGGCAAAGATGGTCGGGAACATGATCGACATAAAAAAGAAGGAGAGATACAAAGCATAGAGAGAAACCGTTCCCAACGTCGCAACCACCAAGGCCATACAAACTGCGGCCGCCAAAGAATAGAAGGTCAACAACCGTCCCGGCGAGAGCCAGCGCATCGTCAAGCTACCCGTCAACCGCCCGATCATGAACAGGGCCATACCTCCAAACGCCAAGACTCGTGAAGCCTCCAGATTCGTGATTGAGGCATCCTGCTCCGTCACATAATTAATGAAGAAACTGAAAATTCCTGTCTGAGCGGCACAATAGCAGAATTGAGCGATCACCGCACGGACAAATTGCCCATGCCGCCAGATCAACACGCTATTCGCCGACTGAGGCTGAGTTCTCTCCTCCTCCTCGGGCCTTACTTCCGGCAACTTGACAAAGAAGAAAAGAATAGCAACCAACAAGACAACCGATCCCACCAACACATAAGGCTTGGAAAGGGCCATCGTATCGCCCTCGGGCGCTCCGAAGATCAAGGCACCTCCCAATAACGGACCCAAGATCCAACCCAAACCATTGAACGACTGGGAAAGGTTCAATCGCCGGGCAGCAGACTCGGCCGGTCCCAAGATCGTCGAGTAAGGATTAGCGGCTGTCTCAAGAATACACAAACCGCACGCGATCACGAACAACGCCAACAGGAAAGGTGGTGCGGAATGCAAGAAGGCTGCCGGAATAAAAGCGAATGCCCCCAAAGCGAACAACAACAATCCAAAGATGATTCCTTTCCGATAACCATAACGGCGCATGAATGCGCCAGCCGGCAACGCCATCAGGAAATAGGCGATATAGGTCGAGAACTGCACCAGGCCACTCTCCGCCTTCGTCATCGTAAAAGCGCCTTGGAAATGTTTATTCAACACGTCCAGCAACCCATGAGCCATACCCCACAAGAGGAAGAGGCTCGTCACCAACACGAACGGCACCAGATACGATTTTCCTCCAGGCGCCTCCACCAAACTTCTCTTTTTAGATTCTCCTGTTCTCATTTTCCAATGAACGACCTTTTCACCTGTTTAACGAATCTCACTTAGCTTGAAAACCGGTTTCATCAACTGCCACTTCTCTGACGAGGCACTTCCCGGTTCCGCTTTCTGGAAACGGGAAACGAAATCCTCCCACTCAGCCTGCCGGTCGAGTGTGGCCAAACGCCCGAAAGCGGCGTCCCAATCAAAATCATCATCTGTCTCCACAATCATGAACAGGTGAACCCCGTGACGATAAATCTCCATATCACGGATACCCACAGCCCGGATGCCTGCCGGGATCTCCGGCCAGATATGCTCTGCCGAATGCCAATACTCATACTCACGGATCAACTCCGGATCTTCTTTCAAGTCTAATGACCGACAATATCGTTTCATCTCAAAATCATTTAATAGCTAATTTCTGGCGGCAAATGTACACAAATTCGCCCGAAAGCGGACATACGAATGCCTTTATGTCAGTTCTCAAACGGACAAAAAACGACAATTCCCCTTTTGGCACATATTTTGATCTTCTGCCTATCGGATAAAGGTTATAAATCCGATGGGACCGAAAGAGGCCCTAACGGTCAACCGGGATCCTAAAACAAGATATTGACAATAACTTAAATTTTTACGATTATGATCTTAAGTCAGAAATTATCCGAGGCGTTCAACGCACAAGTAAACGCAGAAATGTGGTCAGCGAACCTCTATCTCTCAATGGCAGTTTATTTTAAGAAAACGGGCTTAAACGGTTTCGCTCATTGGATGGAAAAACAGGCAAGCGAGGAACTGGAGCACGCTCAAGAGTTTATCGATTATACAATTGATCGTGGCGGTGATATCGTTATCGGACAGATTAACGTAGTTCCGACAGCTTGGGGCAATCCGACAGAGGTATTCGAGCATGTTTACAAACATGAGTGCCACGTATCAGAGATGATCGACAACTTGATGAACATCGCTGAGGAGAATAAGGATCACGCTTCACGCGACTTCCTGTTCAAGTTCGTTCGCGAGCAAGTAGAGGAAGAGGCAACCGCAAAGAAGATCGTAGAGGAATTGAAGAACTACGGTGAGTGCCATATTGGCATTATGGATCACAAATTGGGCAAAAGAGAATAATTTTAATCCAAGAATACTTTTCAAAGGCCGGGACCCGCAAGGGCATCCCGGTTTTTTTATGCCCCTTAAACACTCTATTATAATAACGGGATTATTGAGTATTTATAATGGCCATTATAAGAGGTTCACAATGCCTATTGTTAACCCCTAACAATCCAGTCGTAACAAAGCAACAATCGCCTTGCCAAATACTAGACAACCGGGAACCGGCAAATATCACTTATGAGAATCGAGTAGGAGGTAAACACTAATCATAGGTGTTTATCTCCTATTTTCATGTTCACCGACCTCTCACACCACCGTACGTGCCGTTCGGCATACGGCGGTTCCTATTTTG